>Ga0041059_1000818_pt1 | contig 24419 bp, 21 predicted proteins | sample AraColnosormetaG_FD_56232 | JGI IMG/M metagenome (GOLD analysis project Ga0041059, IMG submission 56232) | Arabidopsis roots microbial communities from North Carolina, USA - Col MF nosort | ecosystem: Host-associated > Plants > Roots > Unclassified | place: USA: North Carolina | collected... | reverse complement strand
AAAAAAAAAAAAAATAAAAATTAAAAAAAAAAAAAAAAAAAGCTGAGGCACGAGAGATAAACCAGGACAAGTTTTACTCTTTTTATGTTTTTGACCCCGTATTAATCAATCATCTCTTTATTACCCCATAATTCTCAATTTGATACATATAGTACTCTGCTTTCAATTACGCTACTTTCGATTATTAGAAACATGTAAAACTTCGAAATTAGAAACAAAAAGATATTAGTTTCTTACAATTAAAACAAAAATACAAAATAAAACCCTAACCCTATACTCTCCGGTTGATGATGAAATCCTCGTGAATCTCTAGTCTATACTCGTCCATTGATGATGTAAACCTTCGTACGTAGTCCTCGTGAATGATCTCTTCTCTTCCGTTAGTGAACTTTTCTTTGGAGGATACTTTTCCAGTGATCAATGACGGCGTTAGACTCAGACCTGATTTTAGGGTTACCGTTCTTAGAGAGAAAGAGAAGAACGCGTAAACCGTCGGTTTTGCTAATAAGACGAGCGTTGAGAGGTAAGGTTCGCATATGTCTAAGGATCTCAACGCATTGTATGGCTTCCGGAGAGACTATGTAAAACCCTTTGTCTCTTGCAACATGAGCGGCTCTTATGGCGGTGCTAATTAGTTCTTCAAGATGCTTCGTTCTTATCGTTCTTCCTTTCTTGCTTCTTCTCTTCACATGATCGTTCACACATGGTGGTGGGAGATCATCAGAAAAATCCATTGTGTGTTTGAGAGAAAAACAACGCAGAGAAAACGTACTTAAGAAACTAGGGCTAGAAGAAACTCGAGAGAAAACAGAGGGATATTGATGAATAATGTGGGTGATGAGACTACTCGTCTATTATATATAGAGAGATGTTTCCAAATTTTGAGATGGGATTGTATTTCGGAAAAAAGGAAATTACAATTTTGATTATTATTATTTTTGATCAATATAATGTACGTCGGTTTATTTGAGATCGCCACATATATATTTCCTTTTTCTTATAATAAATACTTGATAAATCTGTCAAGAGATTACAACACTTGAATCTCGATGAGAAGAAGAAGGGGAAGAAGACGGAGAAGAAGCTTCACCTAGTCCTTGATTTGGACCACACGCTTATCCATTCGACTCTTGTTTCGTAAATTTCTAAAAAGGAGAAGTATCTACTCGAACAAGTCGATTCAAGGCTAGATTTATGGAGATTCAACAAAGGCCATTCCAATGAGTATATCATTAAACTTCGACCTTTTCTTCATGAATTTCTATTAGGAGCCAACGAGCATTTCACTATGCATGTTTACACAATGGGGTTATTCACTTACGCACAGACCGTGTTGAAGTTGATTGATCCGGACAAAGTTTACTTTGGAGATCGAGTCATAACCAGTAAAGAAAGTCCTAGTAAGAAGACACTTGAGCTTGTTGTGGCTGATAAGCAAAGTGTCGTAATTGTGGATGATACTAGTGATGTTTGGCCTCATGACAAGAGCAACTTGTTGCAGATCACCAAGTATGAGTAGTTTTTCAGAGATGGTGATGACAATACAAAGTCGAAATCTTACGCAGAAAAGAAGACGGACGAGTGTCCAGACAACGGATCATTGGCGAATGTTCTCAAATTTCTCCTACAGATTCTAAAAAGATTCCAAGAGGAGTTGGATTCACAAGACTTGAGGCTGTTGATACATGGTCCTTGCAGACAAGGCTGCTTCTGACTGAATGTACGTATTCAGTCCAAAACGTTACTTTTCTTCAAGGTATTTGTAATGAATCACTTGAGTAATTTTAGTTGATTGGTTCTCATAATTTTGATGATCAATGTTCAACGTCTCTCATTCCATTTTTATTCCTCTTATTGGTCACGCCAAGTTGAGTAGAATCTTGTTTACAAAACTGTTCTGAACTTCTGATCAACAAATTACATGTCTTTGCTTGGGGGACAAGTTTAATAACCCCATTAAAACTATATTGGCCGATATATCACACCTCGGATGCAGAAGACTTCGAAATCGGTCTCATAGTCCTATGTTGATGAATCGTGATTGATGCAGAGAAGAGGAAAACAAACGTAAAGGAGCTTTATTGCTTTTATTTTATGTAATGGTTCTATTATAGAAGAATATATATACAGAGGAAGTGATTATTGTTCACTGCTTTTATCGAGAAAACTTAACAAAAACCCACTCACAATCCGGCGAGCAATTGGATTAGGAATTTGTCGGCACAAACGTCCGTCGATGTAAGCTACGATACCTGAAGCAACGAAGTTCCCAATACCAGCTTTCCACATGAACTTCATTTTCTTCTTCTTATTGTCACTAACTACTGGTACCATTGCAGTATTGGAACCACTGTCACTTGTCTCGGCCTCTGCTTCTTCTTTCTTTGGCCTTAGACTTGTAATGGCCTTAGTGGCGTGCTGTTTCAATATGCGAATTGCAAAACTGACGAATAGATGTTCACACAATGTCAACACCGTTGGTCCGATCTTCCATTCCTGTGATCATATTGAGAGAGATATTCACATGACTGAGGGTGTTTATGTTTATGCAGAGAAAAGGGATTGGAATTAAACCTTGTCTCCATGGAGACGGCGACGAGGACGAGAGCTTGAGGGATCTCCTTTGAGTAAACCCCTGCTTTCGAGAAAATCTTTAACACGGTCTATCATCTCATCTATGAGAGAATTGCTTGGTGGGAGGTTTTTCAGGAAAACCTATAAGTGAAATATGTTCGGTCAGTAACGGAAATATGTTGGTATTAATCATCTCTTGGAAACATAATGAATCGGTTTACGTTTTCTTTTATTGGAATGGCAAAGCAAAACTAAGTTCGAGAAATATTATTTACCTGATCGTCAATGACTTTGACTCTGAGATACTCTTGCCTATACATTGTATCCAACATAGCTTGAAGGTATCCTTCGATGTATAACTGCAAAGGAGTGAATTTGAGCATACACGTAGATGGACATTAGAAAAAGCTCTACGCATAGAGTTTTCTCAGTTCTCTTTTATACTCTATAAAAATGAAAATATTTAAATTGAAAGTAGAAGACAAGGCATAAAATATCACCTCATCAATACCGGGGTTACGATCAAGCTTAATTGTTCTATCAGGGCCACCTTCCATCAAAGCTGTTCCTATCACAGACGGTTCCATTGCCAGTTTAAGGATTCCATGGTGGAAACCGCTAACCTGAGAGAAGAGAGGGAGATTATAAGAAAGACGATAGTGGTAATTAAATTCAACCTACCGGATAATAAGTAGATGAGTCCTCACCAGTCCATCAACACCTTTCATTTCTGCACCCCTCAGAACAGAATCGGAGATTTCAGTGAGAGCAACAAAGACGACATTGGATCCTGCTGTTCTTAGCTGCAACATGGTATTTGCATAAGAGGTTGAATGGAAAAAGCTAGAAAATTCATCAGCCATATACTATATGATACTTACAGTTTTCCCAAGATCACCAAAGTAACGTCTTGTCCCTGACAATCCTTTGTTGTCAATAAGTTTGCTGAGGAGTTTGAAGGTGCCTACAACAGATAGAAGCAAATTATATTTCCACCTTAATTGAGATTTAATACATATGGAAGCCAAAATTTAAGGTAATGATACCACGAATGCTCATTGCTTACCCACTGTCAAACCAGGGACGTTCACCAAGCCACGAGAAGGATCAAAAAAGGCATCAAGAGAGGACGATGAAAAATCATCAAACATGGATGCGAAAGCTGGAGGAAGCAACGGACTGCCCTTTGCTATGTAGATTGCTCTCATTGCATACCTAGGGAGCACTTATGCAAGTTAATAATATCTAAAAACAGAGGGCAGCTAACTTCGGAGCTTTTAGCATAGAAACAAAAGATGATACCATGAGTAATGTTTTACACATCGGAGAAGTAGTTCGCGAACAGTTATTAAAGCATGAGTGACCAATACACCATTTAGCTCTACAACCATATTTTTTATATGTGGAACCTACAGAAAACGAAGTACCAGACAAGCATTAGCTCATATAATATGATGTGCATGTGAATATACGCAAAACAGCAAAATTAAGAAGATAAAATGAAATTTCTGATGCCCATACCTTAACCACACTATGCAGTAATGACCTCAGAGTTTCTTGAGCTGAGTTATAGCTCGAATATGAACTCCCAGGAACAAAATTAGCAGTAATCTAATTGAAAAGGAAAAGAGAAACAGAGGTAGAATTTAAAACACAACATAGAGTAGAAACTGAAAAAGGAGGCAAATAGAGCAACTGTTAGAGCAAACCTTTATTGGGTGGATTTCAAAATGATCAAAATAATATTGACTACTTTGCGTGTTTGTACTGAGAGATGATCTCCAAAATGCCACAACTCTCATTAAAGTCTCTTCGTCTAGGTTCAAATTGACTGGCTGCAATGTAAAACGTAAGAATATCATATCCAGCAGGCATATATGACAATACAATCAATACTTAAAGAGCCAGAAGTTGACTCTGGCTATTAAAATTCCCGTCACTAATTTAGACAGTGTGAAGAGAAAAGGGTAAGGAAAATTTCAAGAAGAGTGACACAGTAACCGCCTATACCTGCAAAACTATCGAGGAGTGCTTGACTTGTGTGACGCTGGAACCACTTGATACTAGAATGAATACACATTTGAATAGACAACCATTTGCGTCACTTGAACTTGATTGATGCTGACGAAGCATGGCTGCAAAGGGTGCCCCTGCCCATTTGTGATCCACATTTAGAGCCTGCAGTATCCAAAGACAAAATTCATGTCTTATTTCTGCAACCCTGAAAACCAAGCCAATCTATTGCACCTCATAAGATTATACCTCTATACATAATTGGTTAAATTTTTGCTGGTCAGTGAACATGGAATGAAGACCAACATTCTCAAGTCTCGCCACCAGGATCGGAGAATAAGACACGACAGTTTTCTCCTCTGCATTCTACATAAACATTTGAACACAAAATCAAATCTAGAAGGCAAAGGAAAATTTTAGGTTGTCGCAAACAAATGCAGGAAAACAGGTATGGTGGTACAATACAGACTTACTTGCTTCACTTTTTCAAGTAAGTGAACTCCTAAATGGGTTACTCGGAATTGAATTTTCGAACGAGATTGGAATGCTGAGTCTCCTTTAAGGCTTTCTGAAACTTCACAAATGCGAATGACTCGAGTCAGGCCATCTGCATAGACTTCATATCCGACCTTTACCATAGGGATTCTACTCAATTCCTTGTCAGCCGTTTTATGATCTTTGGCCTTCTTTTTCATCATTAAGTGTGAGGCTATGCTTCTGTGCTGAGTTGCCTTGAAAAGGGGTTTCCATGGACGGACCTTATCTAAGCTGACTTCACGCAGAGGTATCATGCCTGCAAAATTAAATTTCCAGCTTTTTGGTCAATAAAATAACTATGAGTGCTCAGTAGATTGGAAACATGATTTAAACTGCTGAATATTCTTCTTCCTAGTAAACCTAGGACGTTATGAAGGTTGATAATTTCTAAGCAGGAACAATGTTGGAAGCCAACTATTACCATCTACTATAACTACAAGCTTGTGAGGAAGTGTCATATCATCCCATGCATAATCAGCCCCACTTCCAGGTCCAAGTACTTCAATCTCTGATGAATCCTACAATTAACAAATAACGAGCAGTGAAATGATGCACATAATTCATAAACACATATGTAGCGAAGACAGTAAGTAGGAGCTGACCAACCTTTTGGTAGTACGTGAGAGATGCAGAATGCAAGAAATTCTCAATGCGATATGGTGGTGGGGTATTTGGTGGTTTTTGGAAGTGCACAGCAAGAGTTGAACCTTCTTCAGTAACATTAACAGATGCAAATTCAATTGCGCCTCTGCCTGCTTCACCTGACTGCTTTCTGAACTTAATGAAAAAACACCCAATTGAAGTGATGCATAATGGGCCTGACCAACTCCAGTTTGCTTTGTTCAACCGGAACTGAATGAATATCAATGAATTTGCACTGTCACTTCCGTGCTTTTTGATAAAGTTTTCGAACAGATGGAGTTCTTTCTTCTGAATGGTTTCTTCCTGCAACCGCAAGGCTGCTCTCTGCTTGCTTTTGATGGTGATTATGCCCACAGAGTCATCCTTCCCAATAAAACAGAAAAGTGATAGAAAGAAAAGTAAATAAATCATGTTTATGAGAGGAAAGCAAATAAATAAAGGACACAAAACGAACCTGAAAATAGTGCTGACGGATGTTGATAGTCTCTTCTGATTCATTGATTACAAGATGTCTCGGAACAAAAGTCACAATCCGTGATGGAACTAGCATTTTACTTGAGATTGATCTAACTGACAAACCAAACCTTGTTACATACCGAAACCCAGACTCATCTTTTGTTCCCAAACTAATTTCGGTAAGTCCTGATAAAGCATCCAAATCCAACACTGCTTCAGTAGCCCCATGACCATCAGCCAATATGACACCAACCTTGCGAGATCTGGCCAAACAAGATGCTGAATAATTTCTGAAAAGATATTGGGTGAAAATAACTATGTACTGAGCACGGATAGCATACCTTAAAAACCACGACCCCTCTGTCTTTGGGGGTAAATACAATCCAAACTCAGGTGGGACAATGTGATCAAGTTTTTCCATATCCTCTCTACATTGTTTACTGTAAATGTAAATAGCCATCACCAATTTAAAGGATATTTTGATTTCTTGTCAAATACCTGGATAGAGGCTTCTGATCAGGGGGAAAGAAAAACAAGGTGCAGTCTGAGTCGTTTTTAAGAATGTACGATGTGAAAACAGCTGCCTGTACCAACCAGAAAGATATTTGTTAAGAGAAAGCAACCAAGAAGGAAACAGATGATAAGATAAAATCACGACCTCCAGTATGCCTCTTTTCCCTAAAGACAATCTCAAGGAAGCACAGTATTTTCCGCCGGAAAAATCAAGATCAACATCCAAACATTGTGCATCATTCTTCTGTTTCTGTAACTTCTTGACCCACTGACCACTATTGACTGGTTTGCAGCTCGCTTGGGAAGTAGTGAGAGTAACTCTAAAGTATATCATGTCTGGATTAACATAGAAGTCAATTGTTTTTCCGCTCTGTATAGTTGCATGTTTGCCAATGCTGTGTCTCTCCATCGAGGTGTTCTGATCTGCGAACGAGATAAAAATGTTAGGGGCAGAATACAGGTCACCCAAAAAGCACATACTTTTCTGCAGTTACCAGTTTCTGTCAATAAAATGGCTGCTTCGGAGGAAAGGAAATTCGACACCTGCACAGTGGGCAAAAGAAAAATTTCCTTTTGCTCTCGCAATGCAATACATGCTTTCTGTTTCTCAAGTACATCAGAGGATGCATCAGGCCGTATGATCGATACTTCCCTTCGAATGCTATGGATCAGAAAATGCACCTTCCCAACACACTGACTTTCAGATGTAACAGAGCAATATGTAGTAGTCAAGGAGACCTTCACTGATTCGATAGATAAAGCCTTTTTAACTCCATAACTTAATTTATCAAAAATTCCTGTTAGGCGTACCGCCTTGCCTCCTTCAAGCTCTTCTGACCATTCACTTCCCAGAGACTTCTCACCCTCAAACAAAGTTTCGAAAGATTCAGGTCTGAAAGAGAGTGAAAAATTACCTGCCATTTAATGTGCAAAATCAATCAGATTACCATTAACAACAATAACTGTGGTTGATTATCCTGTACGCTAAGAGAAACTAGACTTCTGATATTACCTCTAGAACTAATGTAAATAAATATAGGAACTTACAATCATTTAATACACAGAAAGACAAACTGATGGAAACCTAGTTGCATACTTTATTGTGATGAGGGGCCATATAAAACTTGCTCGAATGTTTCAAGTTATATATATTGTAGCAGGAAACCAAAATACTACCAGTGAAACCTACCAACAGCTAACGATGTCAATGCCTTCTTCATATCTCCTGATGAGCTTATGGCATTAAATGCTGCGACTGAATCATCAATTGAACCACCAGGCTTCAGAGGCACAGAAGCAAATTCGTCTCTCTTCTGTTTAGATCGTTGAAAACGTATCTCTATGGGAAGACTGGTCTCGTTATGAATCCTTGTCAAAGGAGAAACTGAGATCGATAAACCATCCTACAGGGTTAATAAATGCAAAAGTTAAGGAAAAGTTGCATCTTCAAGCCCATCGGTTGATATTTAGTGATCTTTAGAAAAACTTGAGAATCGACTATGACATACCTCAAGTCCCTTCTTAATATCCACAACAACAAACGGTCCAGGATGACTCCTTGAATCTACAGAAGATATAAAAATTTCAGCAGTAGCTCCCACATATGCTTACTCAAGGGGAAAACGCATGAACAGATAGAAGGTGTGGAAAACATCAAAGTACCTAGGAGTGATATTATCCTTGTTCTCCAAGCTAGTGTTCTAGCTTCTAACAAAGAAACGTTAATAGAAGAAGTTATGAACTTTCCAGAAGATAGCTGGACTGCAGCCACTGGAGAAGCTTCTTGTTGATGATTCATTGAATGCCTTTGAAAGAAATTACACATTATAAGGATATCCCACCCACTTTTTCATGCAAAAGAACTAGACAGTAGTGAACAAGTTTCTCCACTCTCAGTTAGTTCAGAGGATTATTATTTTTTAGTACTTCTCTTTTGCACCTTATGGGTAAAAGAAGTATGCAATCTACTAATCCGATGGGAAATAAAATTGTTTCAGCAATCTAATCAAGAGAGTGCCAAAGACTGTCAGCATTCACCTCGAAGCATAATTAAACACATGCTCTTCTTGTTGCGGAATCAAACAAGGTATAAGGGACTAAGAAGTTACCGGAGAAAAATCGCAGCAGTTTGCTTCCTGCCAACTGTGGCAGTCTGTTTCTCATTGAAACGGCAAATAAGGTCAAGGCCAGAGAGATTTTCTATCTGAAAAAAGAAGAACTTTTTCATGTTTCTCTATAGAACAGGTGTATATCAAAAGTATGAAAATTATAAAAGTTGAACAGAAATCAAGGAAACGATAACCTTGCAACAATTGGAAAGAATAGCGGAGGTTTTCACAGAAAATGGACCAGCAAACTCCAGTTTTCCAAGCAAAAAAAGGAGCATATCCAACGACAGCTCGGTTAGAAACACCTCCAACTGCACATACGAGGGAAAAATATGTAACGAGTTATTATATATCCCCAATACTTCATGGAAAATGAAGTAAAAATCTTTAAGTACCTTTCCAATTCTGCAGTAAATATGGGTAGGTACTTTGTGCATAGTATTGTTAAGATCCCGAGTCTGAAAAGTTGAACGGTAGAAAGCACTAACTTCAACTGGATGAATAAATTCCCGCCTATTTCAACAGAGAAAGGAAGAAAAAATAAACAGTTGCTTGACGGAATTCTATAAAGGCTAGAAAAATGCATGATCAGGGAAGCCATACGCATATTAAGAACCCAGGGAAAGAAAACTACTAACCATTGGTTTGTCTGAGCATCAAAGTACAGCACTAATATGTTTGATGTGCTCATAATCCTGACTTTAGAAGATAGCATTTGTACAGTTAGCTGTGTGATATTGACTGAACCACGAAAAAGGGGAAATCTGTCCCTTGTTTCTGAAAGTTCATGGACGATGGTCAGAGATACGCCATCAATTGTTACAGTAATAGAAGGGGGAGAAGAGTCCACCATCACAGAATGCGTTTCAGACTCATGGATCTCAGAGGGTACCACAGGTGTAAGACTACGAGTCGCCAAACTTTCATGAAACACTTTAAACTTGAATGGATTTCCTGGCTTCCGGACAAATTCTGGAAAACCATCAATAAATGCAACAGCTGAATCACTCTTCTTGTTGACGAGGTAAAATGTATCTTTGACCAGTTTACGGTAGGTCTCCCAGTCAATATCACCCTTATAATTTTCGGATTCGCCAGAAGATGCCCGAAAGAGTGTTGGTGCATTGTCGTAAAGTCCAGAGACGTTTACAATATCTGAACTTGAATGATAGTTTAACCTTAGGGGCTCTCCTTTATTGTTTTTGGCATACAAAGATGTCAAGGAAAACCATAAGGTGGATGAATTCCATCCTTGATGGCGGTGGTAGCTGACCTGTACATGAATTCAAATTTTAGGGGACACCATCTCACTAAAAAGCAGGGTGAAGAAAAAAGATAGCTGACCCGACTTTATTTTGAAACCCAAAGAATACTAATTACTTTCTCTCTCTTCCTATTGTTATAATATTGTACTGTACATACCCTGAAAAGAGCTCTTTCTCCGACAAGAGAATAATGAAGGGTACCAGTCACAACACATTTGTTCCCCCCATCTTCCACTGTGACGAACATATGTTGGTTTATATCTTGAATAGCAACAATCGCTCCTACACATATATCAATTTTTCATTAGAAGAAGAACCCACAAAAGAATGGCTAAAATATTAATATACCTACTTACCATCAGGAACTACAGACTCAAAACTTCTTTCAGATTCACTGTTGAACGAAGAAGGCCTTTCTAAAGAAGCATGTGCGCTATCTCCTCCAGGTATCGCAGCAAATAATGAAAGCATAGAAAGTACCATCTGACATAAAAACACATAACAGGCCAGCAATCATGACTATTAACAACTATAGGAATGTGTACATATAACGAGAATTTCAAAACATGATAAATATATTATATACCACAAAGACTGATACCTGCAATTCTGACAGAGAAATAGTTATATCAAATCCCAGAACAGAACAAGCGCCAGCCCATGCCTGGCTAAACTGGTGACCGGTATTTTCTCGCTTCTTAACAGATGCAGAGACACGTAGGTCTTCCAAAATATAGTTGTTATAACGAGAGTGAAATTCTTCCTGTAAATTGCTGTTTGCAGAAAATTCTCTTAGAGAATTAAAATCTCCTGAAACACTTGTGCTATCACCTGAACTGATTACATCGCTTTGCTGAAATGATGTTTCAAGAGGAGTACCAGGCAGAAAAGAAGAAGATTCGCTACTAAATGCTGGAGAAGAAAATTGAGTAATATTTATGTCCCTTTCCACGCTCTCAAGAATCTTTGAAAGAACTGACAGGCGAGAAACCTCACAAAGAAACTTCTGTTCTCCGCCTGCCGAGTCAAGGGAACTGTGGAGAGTGATCTCCAGGACAATTTCCCTTATAGCTCCTGCAAATCATGCAATTATAATTTCTTCTCGAAATGCCAATTATCTACATATGTAGAAAAAACGTTGTACAAGTAAATAAAGATAGTACGACTTACCATATTCATCATCACACACAAAACCCAGTGCAAACTGGGCGACATCTATAGAAAATGCTTCTACAGGGTACCCGTTTTCTTGTTGAGAAGGAATACTAATTTCAGTGACGCTTGAATCAGCTTCGAATTTCTCAAGAACTGGTGCAGAATTCTGAATCACTGACACCTTACTTGAAATTAAATAAAGGTACGTGGAGTAACCATGAATTAACCCTATCAAGGCCTTTGGTTCAAGGACAAAAAGAACACCCTGCCAGCAACATCGCAAGTTACTTCATGCACGATAAAGAGCTAGTCATTATGATTATAAAGCTAGTCGTGTTTATAATTTACCTCGACGCTACAGGAGATTGACTGAAATCTTCTCCCAATAGAAACCGATGTTACAAACTTACTTGACCGACGAACGTCCACCAAGACATTTTTTGTTGAGCCTTTAGCTACAAGTAAGTCAGTCAATGCTAAATTGATGTGCATCCAACGGATTGAGTTGGATGGTAAAAGGTCTGAAGCAGAGTCCAACGTCTTTACTTCTCTCTGAACCTGAACATTGTTTGTAGAAGGTTCATTTGCTGTTGATGCGTCCCCTAGAGCTGATGGGCTTGAGCAATCCATAGACACACTCAATAGGCAGCTAGAAAGGCATGCTTCAAACAAGATATCATGTGACCTGAACAGCAAAGATTCTGTGATAAAGTTGCCAGAACTCTTCCATATATTACCCTCAAATTTGAAGAGAACTGATTGGAGTTTACACAAATCAACATTGATTAAACACTTATGTTCTTCAACAGATAGTTCAATGCATGCTTCCTGGACAGAAGACCAGATTTTTGTATCATCTAGCTCCACAAGCCTCTCAAATTTGTCGTCTACTGCAGGAACATCAAATATCACATCTATATCCTTCAGCTTAATGCTTGCTTTAACTACAAAAAGAGTTTTGCAAGGATTCCTTTCGATCTCATGTTCCACATTCACTGCATCAGACCTGAGAAATTCTTGTCCCGATGAATGACCCCCAGAGCTTAAGCCACTCAAACCACGGGAAAGCCCAGAAACTAAACTTAGAAGCATCTGGTACAAAATAACAAAACTTACTTGAATGCTTTTTTCATAACCTAAAAGGTCAATTAGGATTTTGATGCTATTCATATGTTAGACTCAGATCTTAAACTAAAGGAGCCCAAGCAAAGGTTCATTTAGATAGAGTAACTCATAAGTATTTGAGCATTATGTCCAACTATAAGGAAGTCTAGAAGGATCTTTTCTAACACCACGCCGGAAATCATTAAGAAATTCCGCAATCATAAATAGAAATCCTTTAGCCATCTTGATAATATCAGTTAGCAACAAGTCTATATCCAGATATCAATCATTCGGCTAGAAAAGCACATTACTATAGACTATAGAGGATTTTTAATCAAGTATTCCACTGGCAAAGATTAACGCCATGACAGTATGACACTATGCAAGCAAGGACAAAAAAGGCAAACGTTTAAAAAGAGACATGTAAATCATGCTGCATCTGAAACTTTAGAATAGCTTATGAAACACACATATTAACTCATGCAGCCAGCAAAAAAGTGAGAAAACACATAGAAACTATTTTTTCCACATAATGCAAATTTATAGACATGAAAAGCGACAATTGCCAAGAAAGCCTCTCTTACCTGAAAGTAAGCATTTAGGTCATCCGGTTTTGTTACAATAGTCAGACCCAGCACAAACACATCCAAACCAATTGAGAAATCCATTATAGCTTCGCTAAAGGAATAAACATTCTCTCTGCAATAAATCGCAGTTCTCTCAGTATTGTATTGAATTGCATAAAATGTAAGTGGTACAATAGTAAGTCTCCTTTCTATGATATAGTGTCACCGGAGTTAGGAAACATCTTATGGATATACACTAACTAGTTCAACGAAGTACCTAAGCTCAGTCCTATAATTTGGGAAGGATATGCAGCTGAGAATCAATTTTCAGCGATAAATTATGGGGGCGAACAGTTCGCATATGACATTAGAACCAAAACATGTATCAAGCAGCGAGACAAAGACAATGTTTAGCTTAGTATAACACATGTAGCAATATAAGGCAATAAATTCCATACCTTAAGGAGGAAAAGCAGATAGTTACGGGTCTCACTACAAAAACTTGACTCCAGTTCTTTACTGCCATTTTGCAGAAAGAACAATCAAAACCAGAAAACCTTAGGTGTGAGGACAGGGAATTCCATCCTTGAGAAACATATTTTTCATAACTTGGAATCACCGTATCACTTAGCCCCAGCTCCTGAAGCAAAGGCCTATCTGTTCTTATGTTATCAGGCCCTTGAAACATCCTTGATGACACCACGTCAGATTTATAAGTCGGCCAGATAACAAACTCAAAATCATGGAAATCAAATAATAGAATATCTTTCTTCCCAATTAAAGTATTCACTTCTTCAGCCTTCTCAACTAACAATTTGATCTGGGGGCCACCAAGAAGTATGCCAACCTGAATCTGTCTCTCTGGATGAACTCTATGCAAAGACAGTTCAATACTGCGCCTGTAGATCCCATATTCGTCATAACTAGCCATTTCAGGATCAACCCCGCCTGTTACCAAAGAACTTGAATGCACCTCTCCAGTATAATCGTCTACAAGTAACTTCTGAGCCCATTCTATCTGCCAAATTAGCAAAGCCAATGAAAACAACGATGAATATTCAAAAACAATATCCAACTTTCCCAACACCATGCTGCATTTCCAGAACTCGGAATCTTGGTTACCAACAACCTCATATGCCATACAGCTTTTAATATCAACCAGTAAACAAGGCTTATCAGAAATTGTAAAAGTACTTTTATCTAACTTCATGCAATTGCTGTTCCAGTTCAACCACATTTCTCTCAAAAGATTTTGTAGATGCAGCATACCTTCATGTTGATCACTGCCATGATTGTTAACTGTTTTGGAAATTTGCTGTGCTGGGTCCATGTCTAGAATAGTTTTCACATCTTCACGCATGTGCTTCTTATTTCCTTCAGAAGAACTACTGGGATCTTTTGTAGATTTCATGAAACGACTGGTATTCTTAAAACTAGAAGACTCAACCTTCAGTTTCCCACAGGAAGCAGACAGATACTGAGTAAGACAGCCAACAGTATACAACACCAAAAACTCATCAACCGAAAGGCAAAGCATGACAATGTTTGAGTCCACGTGTCCAGTACTGTCTTTCGATGTCATAAAACTTGAAATTATTTTCTCTGGATAACATGTGACAGAAAGTTTCCCAAGATTTACAACTGCATGAAACTCAAGAGATACACACTCGGAATCATCTTCATTATTCCTATCGGTTTGTAGTTCTTGGGTCAACAGTTTGTTTAACCACAGAAAGCAAGCTATAGACCAGAATGTTCTACTTATAAGTCTCCAGATATAAGCTAAAACCCAGGTGGTCTTAGACAAATACTTGAAGTGGCCGTAAAGGGAAGATTCGTCATAATCATCATCAGCATCCTGAGAATTCAGACAAGCTCTGTATCTGGCTACTCTCCGTGCCCGTGCAATAGCTTCGGCAGGGAGCTCTTTCTCAATATTACATATCATCTCCCATTTACGTCTTGCAGTTACAAAATGCCTTTTGTTTTCTGAAAATTTCCAAAGTAATGATTTCTCTGGCATTTTCCTGGAGTACCCAGCTAAAGATAGCAAATACTCGTACGCATTTACGTATCGCAGCCAGAGGATAACAACACTAACTAAATTCTGGAATGAAACACTGTGAGGTGAAATCATCAAGCCAGTTCTGCGAGCAGCAACTTTCCAAAGATAACGTCCATTCCTGACATAATTGCTATCTTTGGATGATAAATTCGCCAATCCCATTAAAACCGGAAGATCAGTGGGTCTAAACGAGAAGCTCAACTCTGGAACGCGGACGACCAGATCAACAAGTTGAAGATTATGCAGCGTAATCAACATGACTAGGCTGTCAAATCCACAAAGGTCAACTATTTCATTATCCCTCTTATATCCAATGTTAAAACCAAAGCAACTCAGCGTAAACGAACTACGCCTCAAAGGGAATAAAACTGCAGCAGCCGAACTCCTAACTAAACTAAGATTTCCAAAATTCTCAGAATCACTCCTCAGCTCATTGATTTCCATAAGACAACTCAAGTCACTTGAACCCGGTAAACAAACTTGTACATTAATACCATGTATCTGAATACGGAAATGCCTGAGAATAAGATTCGAGAATGAAGTCTTGAGCTTACTTATCTGGGAAGTGCTACGACCAAGCATCTTTTCCAAAATGTCATGTAAGACGCATCCCTGCAACACATAGTTACAATTACGATCAATCAACAAATCAATCCCATTCACACAGTAGCAACATTGATTTAAGTACCTTGGGATCAATAGAAGATAGAACTTTCTTTATCTCATTAGCAACAGTATCACTTGATGCTCGCTTCCTTCTCGAGCTTCCTTCGTCCGTCCCTCTAAAAAAAACAACGCAGAATCTGATAAACCCTAACGGAACAATGGACTTCACAAAACAACAATTGAGCAATGGGAATAAGTTACCTAGCTGACAATTTGACATTGACACCGCGAATTTCGAATTTAATCGCCGGAGCTGACCAAACGGAAAAGCTAACAACTAATTGGTCGACAGTAAATTTCTCAAATTGAAAATTCGATTCATCGAAAAGCTGATTAAGCTGAGAAACATCGAATCGAAAACTCCGTAAAGTGATGAGAGTATCAGTAAACCCTAATTCGACTTGAAGATCAGGTTCATCGCGAGAAAAAGGGAGTAACAGAGTACGAAGTCTCCGTCGAACCCAATTGCGAAGGAACGTCATGCGAATTTAGTGTTTGTTGTGATTGAAATCGAACGATTCGGCCATTAAACGAGTTGATAAGAGCGGGAAAGCAAGAGGACAAAGACGAAGTCACGGAGAACGAAACCTTATGGACACGTGTCAGTCTCTTACGTCGGTAACTCAGTTGTAGACTTGTGTAGGCGATGAAGAAGTTACTTATCTGCCGTTTTCTTCCTAGCTAACGAGACTACCTGTAGTTTTTGTAGAGGATATTGTCAAAAGAAAAAGAAAAAAAAAATTAACGTCGGTAACTTAATTTGAACTTATTAGATGAGTATGTTTTTTGGTTAGGACATACTCCTACTTATGTTTATGTTTCTTAACTTCAATTCCAGCAATGTTTTAGTTTCTGTTTCAGTATTGTAATAGCTCTAGTTGCCTTAGAGTAACCACTTTGGTTACTTTTGTGGATGTCTTTAGATACCCATTTTTAAATATAAAAGAATAAAAAAATAAGAGAGAGAAGTAAAGATGTCTTTAAATTGTCTTTCTAGAGACATTTGAGACATCTATTTTTGAGATGTCTTTACTTTTACTATTATTTTATGTGAAAGACATCTATGAAAAATTGTTAGATATTCTTATGTGTTTAAGTGGAAAGTCCACTGATCAACTTTTTGTAAGAACTTAATGTTATCAATGAAAGACAAAGTGGAAAAGAAAAAAAAAAGAACTTATTACCAGTTTGCACAAAATCTCTCAAACATCTAAAAAGATTAACCAAAACGATAGCCAAATCAGTGTTCTATTGGGAATAAGTTGAGAAAACCTGTTAATATATAAATCAATTTACATGTTATAAATTCAAATTTTTAACATATAAATCAACAAATTAAATTGGAGAAGTGTCTTTTGTCAAATGGCAACGGTTTATCTGCAAATTTTTTCCACCAAAATTATACTCCAACAAGTCATATGTTACTCCACATAATAAAGATTGAGGTATGGGTTGGGTTTTTTTCTATCCAATAATTATATATATATAAAAAAAAAGTCAACAATTAAATATTCCGAACCAATTATAGTTTCATGGTCCATCTTGGCTATACCCAGGCATCGAAGAAGAAGCTCAGCCATTAATTTTCGCTATTCATTCTGTTTTTAGTTGTTCTTGCTTTATTGTTATGCTTCTTCCAGCCTCTAATGTTATGATGGTTAAAAATTAAAAATCACAATACATGTTTATTCTACTATCAGATTTTGAACGTTATATATGTATAAGAGTAGATATAAAAATTGTTGTTTTTTTTCCTTCCTTTTTAACTTTTAATATAAAATGGCAACGAAACAAAAGAAGAAAATGTATGAAGTATGAACTATCAAGCAACGGAAAGATGGTTTTCGTTTTAATTTACTTACGAGTTTAGGACCATTAAATTATTTAATCAAACCTAATAATAAGTTGTACTTGTACCGAAATAAACGGTTCCAATTTCGAATAAACTATAAATGGAAAGTAAAAATTCCATAAATTCCATATAGACACCATCGTCTCCAACCTTTTTCTTCTTCTCCGTAACCTAAAACTCTGTCTAATTATAAATCCAACCAAAACAAAAAAAAAGTCCATCATCTTCTTCTTATGTCTTCAATGCATAAGAAAGGTACAAGCAGAGACGTAAATAGCCAAGCATTTACAAAACTAACGAAAGTAGAAACTATTCCAGATCCAGACATTTACGACATAACCTACGTAGATATCTCTCCCTCCGAAGGCTCCTCTTCACCATTATCCAAATCACCATGGTCCGTTCAAGTCGATCCATCCGCCGTAGATTCTCCGTATCATTCGGTGAAAGTTACGACGGATACAACCAAAGAAAAATCAACCAACCACTCTCCTAATATTCTCTTGGGGTCACTTGTTCGCGAAGAAGGTCATATCTATTCATTAGCTACATCAGGAGATTTACTCTACACAGGATCTGATTCCAAGAACATTAGGGTTTGGAAAAACCATGTTGAGTTCTCGAGTTTTAAATCGAATAGTGGATTGGTTAAAGCCATTGTTCTTGCTGGAGATAAAATCTTTACCGGTCATCAAGATGGTAAGATCCGTGTGTGGAAAGCTGCATCTAAAGAATCAAACGTTCATCGTCGTGTAGGTACAATGCCTAACCTTCTCGATTATATAAGAAACTCCATTGTTCCTTCTTCTTACTTCAACTTCACGCGACGTAATCGTAGCAGTGCTGCGTTAGGGTTTCGTCATTTAGACGCGATTTCTTGTCTTGCGTTAAGCGAAGATAAACGGTTGTTGTACTCTGGTTCTTGGGATAAAACGTTTAAGGTTTGGAGAGTTTCGGATTTGCGGTGTGTGGAATCTGTGAACGCTCATGAAGATGCGGTAAACGCTGTCGTTTCCGGTTTTGACGGTTTGGTTTTTACCGGTTCAGCTGATGGAACGGTTAAGGTTTGGAGAAGAGAAGATCAAGCGAAGGATACGAAACATTTCTTCTCTGAGACGTTATTGAAACAAGACTGTGCCGTTACGGCGATCGCTGTAGATCAAAGCGCGACGTTAGTTTATTGTGGTTCGTCTGACGGAACCGTTAATTTTTGGGAACGTGAGAATAATATGAAAAACGGCGGCGTTTTGAAAGGTCATAAACTCGCCGTGCTTTGTCTTGTCGCGGCGGGGAATTTGATGTTTAGTGGTTCTGCTGATTTAGGGATACGTGTGTGGAGGAGACCAGAAGGTGGAGGTGAGCATGTTTGTCTTTCGGTTTTGACCGGACATGCTGGTCCGGTGAAGTGTTTGGCGGTGGAGAGAGATCAAGAATCGGTTTCCGGTGAGAGACGGTGGATTGTGTATAGTGGGAGTTTAGATAGATCGGTGAAGATGTGGCGTGTGTCGGAGAGTTCACCGCCGATGGTGAATCAAGAGTTTAAGTTGCCGGATCAGTTTGGTGGTGGTGGTGGTGGTGGTCCGGCGGAGTTAACGGTGGCTCCTAGCTTCTCGGCTCAAGGGAGGATTAGTCCACAAAAATAGTTGTTTGTTTTTTGTATGTAACCAACATCGAACTATTCAAACGTGTATGTAATTGTAATTTCTTCTGTTAAAAGAGATTTTGATCCAACAAGATTCAAGCATTTTTCATTTCGTGGAGTTCCGGTTCACCTTAACCGGGAATCTGACAAAACATTACTTACTTCCATCAAAACTGTAAAATTTCAGTCAGTGAAATGATTATTCAAATATTCATGTTCAGAAACTCTAATGATCATAAGACAAGAATGATCTCATAATCTGAATTTTTCAATTGCATGTATTAGCTAGAGAACAAAAAATCGGTACTGATTTGAAGGCCTAAAAAGTCTATGTTGTTTAGAACGTTCAAATATCTTACCATGGGAATGAAAGTGGACACGAGTCATGTGATCATCCTTTTGGCACCATTGTTTTGTCTTCTAATCGAACACGTAGTGTCATTTTCATATCTTCAATCGTATATTTTGTTACTACTAGTCAAGTTTCTTCTTATATAAGAAAATGGGACATGATGGATTATGATTTAAGTGTTCCAACGGTAGGTAATGAAGTTAATTCGACTTTTTTTAATCATTTTAATAATGAGATGTTTGGTGCGTCATACATAAAACACAACATCAGGTCTCATCATTAGGCCCTTTTTTAGTAATATTCAATGTTTTCTTTTACATTTTCATATCACGGATCCAAGTAATTAAGAAAACAAAAAACAAAAAACGAACCTAATTTATATACACATTTCAACATATTAATAGTTGGTAGTAGTAGGAGATAAATTGATATCTAGTTAAATAATCTTATAAGTTTTGAGATAATTGGTCGGCGTTACGACTGTATTATATACTTCTTTTTACCCGGTTAGTATTTTCCTAATGAGAAAAAATAAATAAATCGATTCATGAAATAAAATAATTTTGAAGGATGATGACATGATGTAATAGAGTTAAGAGTAGATACCATGAAACAAGGGTATTTTATTTTCAAACTTTCTAAACCATAAAGCACAACACAACAGTATTGGTGTCCTAACTTTATCTGTCTTCTAATAAATATTAAATAGAAGAAATAAAATCGAAACATGTTGACCATAAAAAAGGTTTTGTTTGTTAAACAACCCGGTTTCAAATCTAACACATGAGGTTGCTTCTCATACGTTCTTAACTAGTAGCAGCAGAGTTATCTATATAAACTCTTCTTTGTCATAGAACAATAAAAACCAAAAATCAATTTTCAGAAACCATTTCGTGACAATGAAGAAATCTATTTTCTTTGTCCCAGTTTTGGTATTATTCTTCTTTGGATCAAGATTTTCTAGAGTAGCTAGCGCAGGAGACCAAAGAGCCTTAGCCGCTTCATTCGTCTTCGGCGATTCGCTAGTAGACGCAGGAAATAACAACTACTTACAAACGTTGTCTAGAGCCAACAGTCCTCCTAATGGCATCGATTTCAAACCATCTCGTGGAAATCCAACCGGCCGGTTTACTAATGGCCGTACCATAGCTGACATCGTTGGTAATTTTATTATAAAGTTGCATCCAATATATAAATCAAATTTTCATTTTCTAACGATCATGCGCTAATGTTTTTATTTTTTTATTTTGTTGTCTATAGGAGAAAAGTTAGGGCAGCAAAGTTATGCAGTTCCATATTTAGCACCAAATGCAAGTGGTGAAGCACTATTAAATGGTGTGAACTATGCATCAGGTGGTGGTGGAATTCTCAATGCTACAGGAAGTGTATTTGTAAGCTTCTTTGCCTCCATGCACACATTATCTGCCGTATATTATATGTCACGACCGTTTGGTTAACAGGAAAAGTTTACGTAAAAATTTCATGTTACTTATTTTTAGAAATATGTGTTAAATTTTGCGTTTTGACTCAAAATTTATTTTTGTCCGTGTACATAAATATACAAATGGACTTGTGTATATGTTTTACAATTTGAAAATTACAAATTCATAGGTGAATCGGTTAGGAATGGACATACAAGTTGATTACTTTACCAATACAAGGAAGCAGTTTGATAAGCTTTTGGGTCAAGATAAAGCTAGAGATTACATTAGAAAGAGATCCTTATTTTCTGTAGTTATCGGTTCAAACGATTTTCTCAACAATTACCTAGTCCCTTTTGTCGCGGCTCAAGCAAGACTAACACAAACTCCTGAAACTTTCGTCGATGACATGATTAGCCACCTCCGCAACCAGCTCAAGGTATGTTATAAAACATATATAATATTATTTCCGTTTAACGTTAATTGAAGGATTTTTTTTAATCAAATGTAGAGATTATATGATATGGACGCTCGGAAATTTGTGGTGGGAAATGTGGCTCCTATTGGATGTATACCATACCAGAAATCGATCAATCAATTGAACGATAAACAGTGTGTTGATTTAGCAAACAAACTGGCTATTCAATACAATGCTCGTCTCAAAGATCTCTTGACGGTGGAATTGAAAGATAGTCTCAAAGACGCACACTTCGTTTATGCCAACGTTTATGATTTATTCATGGACCTCATTGTCAACTTCAAAGACTACGGTAATAATATATACTAAAGGCCCATGGGCCTTTTAAAAACTCTTATCTTCAGGATTGTGTTACTTTGATAAATCATAAAAATGTTGGTTATGAATTTAATGTTGATGTGGGAAATGTAATAATAGGGTTTAGGACGGCAAGTGAGGCGTGTTGCGAAACGAGAGGGAGATTGGCGGGGATATTGCCATGTGGACCAACGTCGAGCCTTTGTACGGACCGGTCAAAGCATGTGTTCTGGGACGCGTACCATCCTACCGAAGCCGCTAATCTTCTTATTGCTGACAAATTACTTTACGGAGACTCCAAATTCGTCACTCCCTTTAACCTCCTCCACCTTCGTGACCTTTGAGATTATAATAACCTTTCACTAAAAAAATTGTAATTTCTACTTTTGGTGGCTTAGAGTGGTTAGCGTTAAAAATCATATATGTAGTAGATTTGTTCTCTTTTTTTATATATATATTATTGTAGATTTGGAGTTTGTGGTTGGGTTTCATTTCTGTTAAAGCCATGGTTTTACGCTTAAGTTGATATTGAGATTTTTGTTTGTTTGTCTTGGAATCTACAAGTGTCGGATACTAAGAATCATACTCGTCTAAATAAGAAAGTATTAACTCAGTCACATTTATTAAAGTAAATAACAATGGACAACTTTGAAAAGCTAAAGGGAATAATCAGTTGTATACTTGTTTATATTTGGTAACTGAGGATAAAATATTGGACCGTTGGGCTTAAGCCATAACAGAAAAGACGAAAGTAGCTCTCTTCCACGCACATTCAAAGACAAAAAAAAAAACATCCTTCGGATCAATAGGAATCAGAAAACAGAGAGGATTAAGGAAGAAAAAGACAAGAAGAAAGAGAGGGAAGGAATAAGGGAAGGGTGTCAGTGGTTTGATCTGATAGGACCGGTCCGGAGTTCGGACCCGAATATCCGACAACGAAAGGACGGCTGCAAAAACAAATAAGACACATCGTTCCATGGCACACACACAACACACAAACCACACCTCTCTTGTTTCTCTCTCTCTCTCTTTCTATGAGTTTCTTCATTGTTTTGGGTGTGAAAGCGACTAGAGATAAGAGAGAGAGAACGTTGTTGAAGTGGGAAGAGGTGGCTCAGGCCTCAGTGTGGGTCATATCTTTCCTCCGGCTGCGCGTGCTTATCCACCTCCTTCGACTCGACCCCGACAGCTTCACTCTTGTCTCCTTGACCAGTTTTTTATTTTATTTTTAAGACTCTCTCCCCTTTTTTGCTACGTAACGTACGTATTTGTAACTTATTTATATGGACCAGACCAGTATGAATACTTTACTTCAAAAATAACATGGGATTTGTCATGTTTTGTTAAAAGTTGTGTTGGGTATTTCTGCAGAGTCGTTATCTATTTTTTTTTTAAGTAGTCTAAAAACAATACACTTGGAAGAAGAAAAAAAAAGATTACAGAAACGAGAAATGCGGAGAGAGACAGAATGATGGGAAGGGTTGGGACAAGGCGTGAAGAATTATTATTACACATTTCCTCTGATTGCGGACTCTCTCCTTCTCATTCTCTATCCGAATCCGATTCTCTCCCTCACCTTATCATAACATATATACAGTTTTAAATTGGAACAAATATGATCACAATGATAGATCATATAAACACTCATTTAGTCATGCTCACCAGACGTTATTTGTAATGACTTTTCCATGTGTTAACAAAACTTAAAACGAGAGTTTATCAAAACTTATTATTTGGATTTACATGTTTCTCTTTTTTAAAAGGTTATGTTTGTTTTCGTCCCATGATGTAACTTTAAATCTTAGTATAACCCTATATATTTATTGCATAGATTTGGTGTTGATGTGGGATTAATGTGGTCCTTAAGAAGTCATACTCCAATACAAATTGTTTAGTCGTATGTGGACTAAGATAGATTCTGATTCGCTTGTCATAATCAAATCATTCATAATACAATTTTAGTGTTTATATTGTGTGAAACACGAACATAGTCCACCGCCCACCGCCACTACCGTTTTAAATTGAAATTTGTGAACAAATAAGCGACAGTCACCTGTCTATATACTTTGAAATAAAAAACTTAAAACAAAAGTGTTCAAAAAGAATAATCTCTAAATAGAGTAATAAACAAACAAAAGATCTCCGGTACATTACAATATAGTAATGTCTTTTCTAAGACAGCGAACAAATGAAACAAGATCAATTTTTTTTGGACTTTAATTTCAAAAGCTGCTTGATCGATCCAACAAAGAAACAAATAATTTTTAATTCTTCTCAAAAAATAAAGTAATAGGATAAATCCAATTATCCATTTTAAAGTAAAAAATTTAACGTAGACGATTGAAAAACGTGTCCCTTGTTTCCTACTTTCTCGAACATTCATTCTTTATTCTTTTTAATTCCGAATAGTTACGCTTACGATAGAAAATTAATGAGCTTACATAAATTTAACTTCTGACATTTACGGATGCTTTAGAAGAAAAAAACTAAATTACTCTATTAGTAGTACTAATTGTTATCGGAAACATACGTTTGCTTGGTACATTATAATAATGGAAAGAATCTTAAGAGATAAATATACAATTACTGGGAAAGGGCCGTACATTACATTGATAAGCTCAATAGTCTCCAAACCTGTGTTGCCTACTGCGACCTACTCTCTCTCTCTCTCTGTATGCGTTATCTCCGTATCATTTTTTTTTTTTATCAACGT
>Ga0041059_1000817_pt1 | contig 24423 bp, 12 predicted proteins | sample AraColnosormetaG_FD_56232 | JGI IMG/M metagenome (GOLD analysis project Ga0041059, IMG submission 56232) | Arabidopsis roots microbial communities from North Carolina, USA - Col MF nosort | ecosystem: Host-associated > Plants > Roots > Unclassified | place: USA: North Carolina | collected... | reverse complement strand
TTTTTTTTTTTTTTTTTTGTGATTTTTGATGGGTGAGGAAGGTTCAATGTTTGGTCTGGGAGGTGAATTTCCGGTTGATGATTGTGATGGTGGTTTTGAGTTTGAAGATGATGACGAGACTATTGACATCGAAACGCTTTATCGGATTCTAGATGAGAAGCCTGATTCTGCTGAGGTAGTTTTCTCGGCTTTTGTGGTAGCTTGAGAATTTTGATTACACGCTTCTCTAACTTCAATTTCATCGTTTTGATTTAGCTGAATTTCATTGCATTATTTGAATGCTGCTACAAAGATGTTTGGATTTGTATTTTGTTATAAAGTTTATGTATGTGTGATTTCACAATTCTGTAGCTACACTAATCTCTAATTGACTATTTTTTTCGATAGAGAAGAAACTAACATTGAGAGTGACTACTTTTAGGGTAGCCAAGAAAACTTATCACCAGTTGGTTCATCTGCTGACGAGCTCAAGGATTCACAGTTGCTAAATGGTTAGTAGTTGTTGGAAAGGGTGCCTTGTTACATAGTCATTTAGTATTTATTGAGCTGTTTGAGGTACATCGTATTAACATCGCTTGGATTTTTTTTGTTGTGCCAGGTTCATTTGATGAACATGTGAAAATGGAAGCCGGGCTGAGTCCTTCACCTGCTCATACTTGCTCTGCAAGTCTTAAAGATTGGTTTTCGTTAAGTCAGGGTGAGCAGCCTGTGGAAACATGTGGAGTATCTCAATCTGAGATGACTAGTTGTAGTATATCGTCTAGTTTCTCTGATCCTGATGGCAATATGATGGCCTTCAATCCTGTGAATTGTGACGTTGACACTGTTTCCAAGCAGGATGATAAGATAATCGATTCCAAATGTATGCACCTTATCTACTAAATGTCAGGTTATTTTTTTTTTTAAAAGTTTGACACTAATCTATCTGTTGCTAATTTCCATATTCCTCATTTTTTGTTACATCAAATTGCAGCTATGTTGACTCCATATTTTGACAACGTGACTGGATACGGAGTGGGGTTGGGAGCCAATCATAATTCGTCTGCCATGTCTGTTTTTTTTAATAATTCCAATTCCCTCAGTGACAGTGCGGATAACTATGTCTCTTCTGCACAAGATTGCTACAATACAAGTGGTACATCCTTGTCAGACCATACCCCCAATTCTGTTCAGAATTTCGCGTTTGAGTTCTTTCCTAATAAAGAAGAAGCTGTAAATGATGTTGAGAGTGGAGTAAGTGAGTCTCAGTCGGATGGTGCCAGCCGGATGATTTTTGATAGACATGGAAGAGTGGATAATGGATCTTTAGAAAGGAAACCTCCTATTGATTTTTCTAGTGCAAGAGGGATCAGTTTCAAGTTTGAAAGTAATCCTTCAGTTTCTCCTGCCTGTGTCAAACCCTACAACAGTTTTGACAGTCATTTAGCTGATAGTGACCTTGACCGGCCTAATAATTATTCATGCAGTTTTCAGGATAATAAAACTGTTCATGTGAAGGTTAAACCAGAGGCTGAATCAGAGAAAGTTGTCTACAGTTCAGTTCCAGGGGAATTTAGTGTCAGGGATGATGCTTATCTTTCTGGAGAAACCAATCGTTGGTGGTCTGGTGCATCAAGCTCTGCAGTCTCCTATCAAACAGATATTGAAAAAGGATACTCATATATGGCACCGCAAACAGCTCTACCTAGCCAAGACAGTGGCAAGATAAGCTCCAATCATTTTTACGATTCAGATACATGTTTGCAATATGTTGTAGAAGATCCCAGCCCAGTGACACAAAACAATGAGTATAAAGACTTTCAAATTCAACAAGGAGACCGGGAATATATTCAACCGAGGGGCATTGATTCTCAATTCTCAAATGCCAGCTTTGAATCAGTTCAAAGCCATTCTTCAGAATGTATATCCGATAGTGATGATGATTCTGACGTCTGCATAATAGAACCTTATGGTCAATCTGCAATCCCACATCGACCTCTAGCTATGAAAATGCCGGTAGTTTCTTCAGAATATTCTACAGTTAGTCATAATTTTAATCAATCTGGAGGCCTGAAGCTTCAGTCAAATAAAGAAAATATGATCTTTCAAGCTGCATTGCAGGTTAGCAGCTGTTAGCCTTATAAGGGAGTAGGCGTTTTACCCAATTGCCATTTTATATCTTGTTGATTCCATTTTCCTCTCTCCCAGACACCAACAGTCCAACACCTTAGTTTTTACTGATTGTGGATACATATTTGGTTTAAAACCCTGTCCATGATGCATCGTTATGCTGCTAAACTACAATTTATGACAGTTCCATATTTACCTTTGTTCGTGGTTTTAATTCAGACTCATTAGGTCTAATGACATGGTCTGATGTGACAGGATCTCACTCAGCCTAATTCTGAAGCAATTCTGCCTGATGGTGTCTTGACAGTCCCGCTTCTGAGACATCAGGTATGTATGTAATTATTAAAATTAAACACAAGCTGTAGAAATGAAAGGTATGTGGTACTGTATTGATGTATTGTATGCTTAACTAAGATGATTTGGACCCGAAAGGAGAATGGAACTTTTGAATCTGTTGATATCTTTCCCAGCTTGATGGTTGATTGTTTTGGCCAATGAGAATAGTTATAATTATTATTGTTAAGACTGACTGCATCTTACTCATGAACAGCGAATCGCATTGTCATGGATGGCCCAGAAGGAGACAAGTGGCTTCCCCTGTTCGGGTGGAATTCTTGCTGATGATCAGGTTATTTTGTCTTCTGTTGTAATCTTTATGTCAATTATAAACATTCAGCATAAATTTTCTCAAATTTCCTGGTATAATTATCTTTTGCAGGGTCTTGGGAAGACAGTTTCCACTATAGCTCTTATACTGAAGGAAAGGTCTAAACCTGCCCAAGCATGTGAAGAAAGTACGAAGAAAGAAATTTTTGACCTAGAAAGCGAGACTGGAGAATGTGCGCCTTTAAAACCCAGTGGAAGAAGCAAGCATTTTGAACACTCTCAATTGCTTTCCAATGAAAACAAAGTTGGTGGAGACAGTGTGGGTAAAGTGACGGGAAGGCCAGCTGCTGGAACGCTTGTTGTATGTCCCACTAGTGTTATGCGGCAGTGGGCTGATGAATTACATAAGAAGGTGACTAGTGAAGCAAATCTCTCTGTTCTGGTATACCATGGGTCTAGCAGAACAAAGGATCCTCATGAGTTGGCTAAATATGATGTTGTTGTTACCACATTTTCTATTGTAAGTATGGAAGTGCCAAAGCAGCCTCTTGTTGATGATGAGGATGAAGAGAAGGATGGTGTACATGATGGTGGAACTGCAGCTACTGGCTTTTGCTCAAACAAGAAAAGGAAATATCCTCCCGATTCTAAAAAGAAGGGTTCAAAGAAGAAGAAAGTTGAGTTTCTGTCTGGCCCTCTTGCGAAAGTTTCATGGTTTAGAGTTGTTCTAGATGAGGCACAGAGCATTAAAAATTACAAAACCCAAGTTGCAAGAGCATGCTGGGGCCTTCGTGCTAAACGGAGGTGGTGTTTGTCTGGCACTCCAATCCAGAATTCAATCGATGACCTTTACAGCTACTTTCGATTCCTCAAATATGATCCTTACTCTTCCTACGTATTGTTCTGTAGCACGATTAAGAACCCTATAACTAGGAACCCAGTGAAAGGATATCAGAAGCTGCAGGCTATCCTTAAAACAGTGATGCTTCGCCGAACTAAAGGTCAGTCTACTGGTATTGAATCTAATTTTCTTTGAATGTTCATCTGAGGGTTTTTATGGTTTCTAACTGGTAAACGCATTTAGGTTCACTTCTTGATGGGAAACCCATAATCTCTTTACCTCCGAAGTCCATTGAGTTGAGAAAAGTGGATTTCACTGTGGAGGAACGTGATTTCTACTCCAAACTAGAGGCTGAATCTCGTACTCAATTCAGGGTATGGCTGTGGACTCAATATACCCTCAAAGAAATATGCAATATACCATGAAGAAATGGTTGTAGATTATGCATTTTCCATTGTATTTATCTACATTCCCAAGGCCTTAGTTTTTTTTTTTTCTTTTTCTTTTTCTTTTACTTCAGGAATATGCAGAAGCTGGAACAGTGAAGCAAAATTATGTAAATATCTTGTTGATGCTCTTGCGCCTTCGCCAAGCTTGTGATCACCCTCTTCTCGTGAATGGTGAATACAGTTTTACCTGGGAATCTTCTGTTGGATTAGCTAAGAAGCAGATTCAGTCAGACGCTTCATTGGCAATTTGTGGTATCTGCAATGTAAGATTCTTTTGTCTCGTAAATTATTATACAACATGTTTTTTTTTTTCCCTGATGAACGTGAGAGGGCAGTTCTAAAACATTAAAAAAGTCAAGACATGGAATTGAAAGCATCAGTGGATATTAACAATCATATTAAGCAATGGTTTTTACTCTATTATGCAGATCCTTGAGTTATCTCATTTCATATCACCTTTCGTTGTCAAACCATCATATAGTTTTCTTGACTTGTAGTTCTTAATCTATATCCCTTCTTTACACACAGGATGCACCTGAAGATGCTGTTGCTTCAGTTTGCGGTCATGTTTTCTGTAAACAGTGCATTTATGAACGCCTTACTGGTGATAGTAATCACTGTCCCTTTGCAAACTGCAATGTCAGACTCACCATCTCATCGTTATCTTCCAAAACGAGATTGGACGATGCTATGCCTGACATGCAGGAGCGTGCTACTTCGAATAGCCTTAGCCCTTGTTCTGATGAAGATCTTCCATATGGTTCATCTAAAATCAAGGCTGCTCTAGAGATCTTACAATCACTGCCCAAAGCACATGATTTGACAGATTCAAATCAGATCTCTGAAAACAGAGAATACTCCGGTCTTTCTATAACTCCTGTGAAGAATGAGGGTATGAGCGTTGATGTTCCGATTAAGGTAGCTGGAGAAAAAGCCATTGTTTTTTCCCAATGGACAAAGATGCTAAACCTACTTGAAGCTTCTCTTGTAAGTTCACATATTCAGTATAGAAGGCTCGATGGAACAATGTCAGTTGCTGCTAGGGATAAAGCAGTGCAGGATTTCAACACTCTCCCTGAGGTACATAGCCGTTAATTGAATTTGAAGGACTTGGGTTGACTCGCTTTCTATGATAGCAACACATGATGATAAGATATTTTTTGGCTCTTTTTCTACTTTTTAGGTTACTGTAATGATAATGTCTCTCAAGGCTGCTAGTCTCGGACTGAACATGGTGGCAGCTTGTCATGTTCTGATGCTGGACTTATGGTGGAACCCAACAACCGAGGATCAAGCAATCGATAGAGCACATCGTATAGGACAGACACGACCAGTAACAGTAGTTCGCTTCACAGTAAAAGATACAGTCGAAGATCGGATATTAGCCCTTCAGGTCTGTGAACTGGTTGATTTGGTTCTCTTCAATTTCTCTATAAGCTTTAAGCCATTTCATTTTTGATCTCTAAACACGTTTTGTCGATGCAGCAAAAGAAGAGAATGATGGTAGCCTCTGCATTTGGAGAAGATGAAAAGGGAAGCCGACAGTCTCACCTCACAGTAGAGGACTTGAGCTATCTGTTTATGGCTGATTCATGAGAACGAGCTTCGTGCTCTTTTTGACCAATGCGGGCGGGTACATATGATAGGGTTTTTGTGCAGTTTTAGGAGGAAGAAACTCTTCGTTTAACTGACTACAGGTTTGTGCAAAAAAAAAAAAGATTAGAAAAGACGATTATTGGGTTTGGGGTATAAAAATAGAAAGCTGATCCGATTTGATTATTGGTTACATTTAGACTTTAGGTATTGACAGTTAAATGGAAGATGACAATACATAGGAGTGTATTTGCTTTTGAATTTCTCATTGTAAGATCACAATGCGATTGGTCCAGCGAGTTATAATAGCTTACTTTCAAGATCCTCAATTTCCTAGTACTTTAATACATACAAAACAAATTCGTATTGGTAACACACCTAAGATTTCCAAATTTTGTACAGGAATATTCACTCATGTCTTAATTAATTCCTGGAATTTGAAATCTCATAAAAAAAAATATTCTATCGGCTTCGAGTCTCTCGCTTGGACACTTTCACGTCATTTTTCCAGACATAACGATAGGTGACATGTGAAGACTTGTACTAGATAGAACATATGAATAAACATGTCAGATAGAGAATCCGAGTTATGTCACATCTATGGTTATATAACGCAAACACAAGACCGAATAAATTCTAGACCGGTCAAATCGATTGATGATAACTAAACCTTCGTAGAGCATTTTGGTCATTCTCTAGTGCTCTATTTTAGATTCCATATTCTCATATCATTTGTTTCCAAGTAATATCACAAAAGTTCGAATTTATACTTTCGCTTTCTTTGACTCCACATTATCTAAACCACCAAACTTTCCTTCGTCTCAATTTATATCAATTAACAAATGATTCTTTTTTTGCTACTTAAAAAGTAAAAAAATAACTGAAGGACAAAACTAATTTTTGCGTGAAACCAATTAGCTTTAACGATAACTAGAGGCACGATAAACTAATGCAAGGCTCGAGAGACAATGAAAGTAGTTCATACTCTCATCACTTAGCAAATATGACATGAAATTCAATAAGATTCAAGTTCATAAGTTTAAATCAATCTTCATTCTTCAATTAACTCAAATTGCATTATTGATGTCACTATTCATATCATGCACCTCCATATGCAAAAATAGTCATGAACTAGTTAAAAAGCGGTCCCCATCACATGTCACACGTTCTATTTTCTCAATATCCAATAGTGTGTTAAAGTAATATTAAAAATATAAAGTCTTAGCATTATAACCATTTAAAGATTATTTTAAAAAATTTATTGGAGATATTTTATTCACGCATTCTAAATATAGACCAAATAATACCTATAAGTTGCAAGCTAGTGGCTATACACCTACTAAAGGGTTCTATGAAGAGGAGGATTACTTCTACAAGCTACATTTAAAAATATGGAAGGTCTCATTCTATTATAAACCAAATGATGTTAAAGATTTCCCTTTAACTTCTTATTATAGTAAGTTGAATTCCATGTCATAAGTCATAACCAAGGAAAAACACACTATTTCTTTGTTTCTTAAATTATGTTATATCTTTTGTATATTTTAAATTTTACAATTTAATTAATTATTTCCAAATGATAAATAATTTGAAACTTGAAAATATTTCAAAAATTAAGACGCACTAGCTAGGCTCGCCACAAATGATAAAAAGGTCCATTTACTTTTGGTAGTTTGCGAAAATCATCTGCGTTTGTTGATTTTTTTTTTTTTGAAAGAAACGAAATAATATTTTAATTGAAGGCACCACCAAGTTAGAATATATACCCAAATATTATTTGTTCAAAGATATTTCAACGTGTTATGTCTTTTTCTTTTCTCGTATTTGGTAATTGACAAGTTTCATTTTTCTGTTCTTATTGGAATGTTTAGTTCTTCCGAATCCTAGCTCAATGGAATAACGTTATGTTTGAAAATTGATCATTTACGTATGTAAGAATTTGCTAAATATTTTTTTGGTTTAATAAAATATAATTCTGTTAATATATAATACTAAAATGAATTAAAACTAGAAAACAAATGTTTTAATAGTTTAACAATCTTTTTCATATTTATGTTAATTAAATTGTACAAAAAGTTATTTCAACTGAGTCCACGATTAATTGATTAGGCTTTAATCAAACTCTTCTCAAAGACCGACTAGTGCCTAACAAATTTGTAAACATAACGTTCCAATTAAGTAATTCTAACCCTGAGTAACGTATTTACCCTTATAAACATCATTTAAAATTTGTGGAATTCAATGATTCTATGCATAATGCAGTTATGCTATTGTGGGGCTACCAATTCTCGTATTTCACAGGTTTAATAAGAAAATAAAGTTGCATTACTTTTTGCCATTTCGTGATTAAAACCCATCAAAGACAAAGTGCTTCACCCGCTCCACAAAAGTCATATAGCTAGCAAAATAATTTTCTTGAAAATATATTCAAACAGATTCATTAGAATAAATACTTAGATTAATTTGATCTAAAATTTGTCTGTTATTTGATAATGGATCATAATACAAAAAAAAAATAGAACATAGTCTTGTAATTATAATATTAGTAAAAACTAGATCATTTAGTATGAAAGTACGTCAAAATTTCTTATTACTCAAAAAATCACAAGATACTACTACGGTATGTCATATTAAGTAATGCTTGTTCTTCATAAAATTAATGGGCTGATACATTAATATAATGTTGGTTAGGTCCCAATCACCCAATTAATTATCTGCTTCCCATTAACTGTGTGAAAGCTTTAATATTATACAACTAACATGGCTTTCTCTGCTTCAATTGGGCTCTAGGTTATGTTAGCTAGGTTTGTTTTCAAAGTATACATTAATTACTCTGTATTTTTGTTTTTTTCCAATTTTTAATAAAAGTTTTGACCAAAAATAAATTATGCATATAAGTTTTTAAATCAATAGAAAAACTACAATTTTGGATCGAAACATACTTTAAAAATATTTTGTGAAAGGGAAATAATTCGACCAAATGATCAAACCAGCTAAAACCATTAAATAAATAAAATATTATATATATAGTAAATAAAGCCTCAAGCCATTAATTGCCAAATAGGATACTACTATTCCATACCCACCTAATTTATGTATTTTCAATTTAATAAAAAAAATAAACACAAAATTCCCCTTGATACAAAAAAAAGGTCACCATGCATATTTCCTTATAAATAGATAGACATCAAAGCCATAATGTCTAAACCATCTCATCTCAGTGCTTCTTACTTATCTCCATTAGAATCATCAAATTATGATGAACATTTCCAATGTGTCCATTGCTTTGTATCTTTGCACTCTTTTCGCATTTGTTTCATCTGATAGTCCAGAAGCAATGAGAGATCTTGTGACAAACTTTCCTGGCCAACCAAAAGTGAGCTTCAGACATTACGCCGGTTATGTCACGGTTAATATAATCAGTGGGAGGGCTTTATTTTATTGGTTCTTCGAAGCTATGACTCATCCTAACGTGAAGCCTTTAGTATTGTGGCTTAATGGAGGTAACCAAACTAAAATTTTCAGTAACAAGAAAACTTCAATATGCTAATTTTGCTTCTTCTTTTTTGTTGACAATTAAATTCATATTTTTTTTTTCTTTTAAATCGTTTTGACCTATGGGGACACATTTTGATATTCCTTTGGTTATAACTAAAACAAATATAGGTCCTGGATGTTCTTCTGTGGGATACGGGGCTACACAAGAGATTGGTCCATTTCTTGTCGATAATAAAGGAAACAGTCTTAAGTTTAACCCCTATGCATGGAATAAAGGTATATTATATATGTCCATCGATCTTCTTCATTCTCATCAAGAATCATATTTATATGTTAAATAACGAAACTAAATGGGTTAAATTTGGTGATGCAGAGGCCAATATTCTCTTTCTTGAATCTCCTGCTGGTGTTGGGTTTTCGTATTCAAACACAAGTAGTGATTATAGAAAACTTGGCGATGACTTTACAGGTAATAAATATCTATATGAAATTATGTTTATGTATTTATAAGATAAAATATTTAGCTTCTTGGTTGTTATTGGGGACGTCAATTGATTGTTTTTTATAATCTACAATTAACAGCGAGAGACTCATACACTTTTCTCCAAAAGTGGTTCTTGAGATTCCCAGCTTACAAAGAAAAGGACTTCTTCATCGCAGGAGAGAGCTATGCAGGTTTCAGTTTTCGTGTAAAATCAATATTTTACAATACGTCATATATCTAGGGTTTTGGTCATTATGTTTTGAGTTATATAAACAATTATGAATGGACAGGAAAATACGTACCCGAGCTTGCAGAAGTTATTTATGACAAGAACAAGGACAACGAAAACTTGTCTCTTCACATTAATTTAAAAGGCATTTTGGTACTTAACACCTTTGATTTGAACTTTAAGGACATTTTTGTATGTGTTTGATTTGCATACAGTACAACTAATCAAATTGACGTTGAAGATTATTCTATTTTCGATCTATATATACATTAGAAGACCTGATATTTGAACTCATAGCACATTTAACTATTTAAGTATATGTGAATCTCATATAACACTAATATATTATAACAGAAATTCAAATTTTGACCAATCTTTGAATATATTTTAGACTTGTTATTTGAACTTTGAAGCTAAGTAGCTTTTATAAACACTAAACAAACTTATTTACATTGTCCGATGATCCATTTCAAGACATCATTTTTGTAACTTTTTTATTTTATTTATTTATGGATGCAGCTTGGAAATCCATTGACATCATATGCGGAAGATTGGACAGGATGGGTGGATTATGCGTGGAATCACGCAGTGGTATCAGACGAGACATACAGAGTCATAAAACAAAGTTGCAATTTCAGTAGTGACACTACATGGGACGTTAAAGATTGCAAAGAAGGCGTGGACGAAATACTCAAACAATACAAAGAGATCGATCAATTCAGCCTGTACACTCCTATCTGCATGCACCATTCATCAAAGGTTGATTCTTATGCAAATTACAAGACGACGGTAAAGTACTGATTATACAACACATTCATTAATAATGTGTTTTTGCTACAAGAACTTAATTATCCGAAACTCTAAAACAGATACCGAGGCTGTTCGATGGATTTGACCCGTGTTTGGATGATTACGCAAAAGTATTCTACAATAGAGCTGATGTTCAGAAGGCTCTTCACGCGACTGATGGTGTTCATCTCAAGAACTGGACCATTTGCAAGTATGTATTACTCTTGTTATTTAGATATATTTAATTTCTGTTTATAGTCTATGACAAAGATTATATATATTAATCTCATTTTTTGTTTTCACGAAAAACAGCGATGATATTTTAAATCACTGGAACTGGACTGATTCAAAGCGATCCGTTTTGCCTATATATAAGAAACTCATTGCCGGAGGATTTAGAGTTTGGGTTTATAGGTAAAATTTTGGTTACATTTTTGGCAAACAAAACTTTCTACAGACAATTACTTCAAATCAGTTATGAATATATGAACAACGGGACTGAAACATACATTTTAAACTTGGTTGCTTGAAACCCAAGCAAAATGTATTTCCATCTATTTTTCTTTTATCCTCTTGGTTTCAAAAGTTGATTTATCCGGTTTGGCAATAATTGGCTGAACAATTGTCAATTTTATGTGGTAAATCAGTGGCGATACTGATGGAAGAGTACCGGTACTCTCGACAAGGTACTGCATAAATAAACTGGAATTACCAATCAAGACAGCTTGGAGGCCATGGTACCATGAGACACAGGTCACAACTCATCGAAGTCAAAATATTACTAAAATATTACTAATAAATGTTATTTCATACTACGGTTTTTGTTTATGAAGCTTGATTAATTAACAGATTTTTCTGATGATATTTTAGGTAAGTGGATGGTTTCAGGAATATGAAGGTCTAACGTTTGCAACGTTCAGAGGAGCAGGACATGATGTGCCTTCCTTCAAACCTAGCGAATCCCTTGCATTTTTCTCTGCCTTTCTCAACGGAGTTCCTCCTCCTTTGTCGCGATAGTGAAAAAGTTGTTATATTAATCAATAAGGAAATAATCCACCAGATCAACCGAGATTTTAATTTTCTACTATTTAGGAATCATACTTCCAAATCTAAACTAATTACTGGTAATGAGAAGAAACACCCAGACCATTTTATATATTAAGATATAGATCCTATAACAAAATAAAAATACTAATATAGATCCATTTCACTTTCAGTATGAGATTCTTAAAAGTTTTTTTTTAAATTCATATAGCTATCACACAAATCAATTTGAAAACAACATAGTTTCTAAATTTTCCACTCACACCTCTCTTAACAATTTGCACAGAAGAAGAAAACAGAAAAACAAAACACACTATTTTACATGTAATTGAGGTAAAGATTAATCACCAATCTATATACAGTATACATATATAATATAGATAATGATAAGATATTAATTAGTAGAAGCATGGTGCGAATATCGATTGCATCATTGGTACCGGTTTCCGCTGCGACGCAACAATCTTGAGAGGCTTATGTTGATCATCAAGCTGTGAGGCCATAACGCGTTTATTAACACGATAACTTCTTCCAAAGCACATAGATGTTTTCATTGCTCCGTATCCGTCCTTCCTCTTAAATTCAAGAATATTTGGCAAACTGTTCAAAAGCAAAGGAAGAATCATATATTCATCACCATGTGCCATCAGTGGCATAGGCTCCATCTCTGATAGTTCATAAACATTGATGGGATCATAGAGAGCCTTCTTAATGTCATGAAGCATCTCCGTGTTTGAATCATAACGGTTCTTCTTGTTAAAAAACATCTCGAAGACTTTACAACAAGACATGTGAATCTCCTTGCACGGTTTTGGCAAATCGCTTAGTCCATCAACTAGTACATGCTCCAGAAACTCTTTCCTTTTTGAATCGATAATCTTTTCGATATGAGCGATCGAGTCCTCAATCTCCAGACCTGGATGATTCTTCATGTGGAGCAGCACGGAGTTCATCTTCCCTTGTTCTTGTTCCTTCTGAAAAATAACGTTGCATGACAAATTTGATAGTTTAATAACAAAATTATCTAGTGAGGGTTAACATCCCTTAGTTTAATTTGAATATACTAAACCCCTAAAAAAAACATAAAAGTTGAATCACCTGATAACTTTGTAGGTCATTTAAAAGTCGAGGTATGATCATGAGCAATGTAGTTATGCTATCGTAATTTCCCGGTTTGAGTTTGTTGTGGGGAAAACAAGGTTCCATGAGACATGAGATGGAAAGAGCAATGGTGTGTGCTGCGATTGAGATCATTCCGTTTCGAATATATTCGTCCATTGACGATGTGTGTCCCTTTTTACTCCATTCAGCTTCACGTAGCCACGACTCAAATGTTTCACCCCACTACGATATCATTCATGGTTTATGATTAATCCTTAAGAAGTTGAGACTTTCTTTTTTTTCAATGCATTAAAGCAGGGAATATATGTCAATTTATTCCAAAAAAAAAAAATCGGGATAAGGGTCGAGTAAAGAGACATACGATGTTGCGAAGATGGACAATTATGTCGGTTTTGTGGTGCGTACGACAAGTATTTGCAGTCTCTCTTACAATATCATCAAGTGCTCTAAAAATGATATTGCCGTAACTTTTAAGCTCTTCTCCTTCCCATCTATCATTTAAGCGCAAACAATAATTCAATCAAGAATCAACAAAATAACTAAATTCTGATGCAACGTAAAATTAAGATAATATAGGGGTTTTGGGATCCTAATTAAAATTAAGATAACTAACTTGTCTTCATCTACATTTAAAAAAAAATTAAGATAATATAGGGGTTATTAGTTAGGATCTCTCTAATCGCCCCAGTCTAACCGGATAATAATTAATTTACCTTAAAACTGCTTTAGTAAGACCTTCCAAGTCATTGAAGGAACCTTTTTCATCGAAGAAGTCATCGGCAATTGTGATGAGGATAGCAGTTTTTGCTGCAAGCTTACCAAATTTAATGGCATATTCATAGGGCAACGAAGTCACAGTTGCAAAGTAACAATATGTTGTCTTCTCTCTACCGAAACCAATATCACTAAGTCCCCATTTCTTTACCCACCTGTCTCAAATTGCTATTGTTAGCTAGACTATATATATTTACTTTTTATATTAGAGTTTGTGTACCAAAAGGCAATTTTGCTATACCAAAATGCTTTTGTTCTCACAAATACCATGCAGTGTAAACTAAAGCCTACTCACATTGTCAGTTCCTCCAGCTCGCGACAGTATTTGGCTTGTTGAAACTCGAAGTTTCTTGCAGCAAGATGAGTCAGTTTGTCGCTATACGAACTATGTAGTCTGTTTCCAGAATTCACAAGAAAAAAATCATCCCCTTGAATTAGCTTATTATTCTTGGATCTAAAATTTGATAGATCAATTACATATGTATTGTGTATACCTTAGAAAAGAGGCTTTTTCCATGGATAAAACATTTGAGTTCTTGTCCTCAATCCACATCCTATGGTCAAGGTGTTTGAGTCGAGCTATCCATGGAGTACTTAATTCATGCATAATCTACCAATCAATAATTATTTGAAGCATTAGGCCGTGAACTTTTAATCACTTTCACCTTATTGAGATATATTGGTACCATTTTTTCTTTGATGGACCGACGTTTCTCGAGTAAATTCCGAGTATATTCTCTTGCTTCTTGAAGATCATGCTCTCCCGGAAACATGAGATCCGTGGCTCTGTAAACACTTAGGATCACAAGCAAGAAAGAGTCTATATTTCTTTCTAAATGATTTCGAGTTTCTTGATCATTCAAGAACCAGCAAAAGCTTCCTGCAAAATAAGTATACTTAGGATTTTAAACTCAGTATAGACAAAACTAAAGAATTATTTTTGACAAATCTAGATGATATACGTTTTTTCTGTTAATGGTTAATTTTTATTGTCAATTTTTTTTTTTTACTTTAAGAACTACAAAACGGTAGTGCTTTATGCCGAAAAAGGACTACCGTTTTATATTTAAGTGAGAACTTGATATGGAGTTGAAAAGAGAACACAAACAATGAAGAAAGACATAGGAACGAGAAATTCTTACTAGGTGAAACATCCCGACCATGCATTCTTAACATTCGAAATGCAAGAGAGTCTTTGTGCAATTGATCCGCCAGATAACTCATGGGCATTCTCTCAAAATCTTTTTCTTCGTAGCGGCTTAAAATTACACAGGAGAAAATAAGATTTGGTTACATATATTAAATATTTAAAGAAATGAAAAAAAAGGTAAAAGAAAGTTGACCATAATTTTCCCCTCACCTGTAAACTTGTTCCAGAACGTGTTCAATCTCTATACCAAAGAACTCTCCTAAACCAGTACTCTCGATTAGATTAACCATGGAGAGTTTTATGAGATCTTCATTGAGAGGGTACTTTTGTGGCACTAAGAGAAAGAAATCACACCTAGCTTGTTAATTAAACAATTATGCACTTAAATAATAATCATATTCACGTTAATTATAGCGTTTGGAATAATAAGAATGTTTTTAACCTCCATTAGGGCATTTTTGAACGAGATTTTGAAGATAAGCTAGACATTTTGTGTTGCGAGTGAGCATAAACGCTGATGCAGTTGCTGAAGGTGACTGAAACAAAGAGCCATCCATACTGTCGAGACTCTTCACAATGATGTCTTCTTGATTTGTGACATATAATTTCGATGGCAACACCTCTAGATAGGCCAGTAAAGGTTTATAATTACAGTCATGTACCAATTTTTCTCTGGAAAAAAAAGAAGCCCAATATTTTAGAACTATTGTCTATGTTTATGGGGAAATATTTTGGATCAAGATTTCTTATCATGTAACGTTACCTTTGGATAATCTCTTGGCGTTGATAAAACATCCCTTTGATCATTTCGATACAGCGACTAGAGAAAACAAAGTGTAAGCCAAGTTTTTGAGCAAGCTCTAGGATTCCTGTGAATTTGATAGCGAACCAACGAGGATAAGATCCTTCTTCGTTGATGTATTTCCCAATTATCATCTCCGTATTTCTTTCGATATATCTCGTCCCTTTAGAAACAAAAATTATAAAATGGAAAAAATGTATTATAAAAGAAACAAAAATTGTTTTATTTACAAGATAAAGAAGCAAGTAAAGTGGAATGAGTAAGAGTCTATTTGTTTATAATATTGAGTATTAACATTTGTGCTTATATATGTATATACCTACAAGGCCACAACCTAAAAAGCACATCTATTGGGAAGTTCTTACATGAGTATCTCACAGTATAAAAAATGAAACAAAATAGAAAATGCAAAGAGAAATGAGAAGTTCTTATTTGAGATACTAATTATGAGAGATTTTTAAGACAGTTGTCTTGTTGTGAATGTTCAATGTTCTTTTCTAAATTAAAATTTACAGTCAAATTTATTAAATATTTATATTCTTTTCTTTTTTTAGGAAACTCAAAAAGTCAAAGGTTATCTCATGAATGTAGATGCTTTAAACTTTTAAACAATAATTCATTCAACACCATAACGTAAAAAGACATGTCCGTTTTTTTAGCGTGTGTTTGTAACTTTTAAACATATATATATTTTTTTGAGTTTGTATTTGTTTTGCTAAATGAAAATTGTACCTGAAATGTATAGCTTAAAGTACTGTTGCATTTTCATTATAAAAAATGCATGCAAGTCATGTGAACAACCTTTGACCAAAAAANAAAAAAAAAAGGTCATGTGAATATATATATATATATATATATATATGCTTTTTTGTGTGTGTGGAAGGGGTACATATATGCTTTTGGGTAGAACTATAAAACCAAATTCGTAATTTGTATATATTTGCACATGATATGGGCCATGCATGTCAGTGGCTTACGTAGTGAGTTATCGGAGTCTGGTTACGTAGTGATACGTTTTACATGCACGAACGTTAGTCAAAGAGTACAAAAATACAAAGTCAAAGTCTTTACACACCTTTGTGGAGATGAAAACACCCAATATTCCATTTCTGAAGTGCTACAACACAAGCAAGAGTGGAAGTTAGAATACACATGTCCTTTTCGCCGTCTTCGTCTCTGCCATCAGCCACCGTTGTATAACTGGTGGAGTTCATCCAGAAACCTTCTCTGGCATTTTGATTGCACATAATCCAATCTAGACAACCTTGGAACATCGGTTTAAGCTCATTATCATCTACGTTGATGTCTTCTTCGATCATGGATAACCAAGCCGTGTCGTAAGCGGAAGGAGAGACAAATGAGTAAGGATCAAGATTAATGTTGGACAACTGAATTTCTCCCTTGATCTCATTGACAAAAGCGTGGAGATCATTAGAGGAAGAACCGTAAGAAGACTTCATTGTTTTTATAAAAAAAGTTTTCTGTCTAGAGGATGGTCTTTAGATTGAGTGTAAAATATGGGTCACTAATCTGCGTGTGTTTTTATAGAAGGAATCGAGTATGCATATGATTGAGTCGTCTAAATGTAACCATGTGAAAAATACTTTGAATAGTTTGAATATTCTAATGGTCTACTCTTCTCCTGGTCTTCCAAGTAATAAATGGAGATACAACGAATAAACCCCCATGTGATAAATACTAAATAAATGATCTTTAGTGAGTCACATACTAAATAACTCGTATCAATAATTTTTTGTGAGTTCTACAATAATGAAAAGTAAAAAATATTAATAAAAATTAAATGAATATCTTCAATAGTTAAAAGACTCATCTCAAAGTTTCTTCAATATATTTTTTAAATATTACAGATACCCACTTAATTTTCTATTATTATTATTATTTTTTATTATTATAAATAATTTATACAATAACAATACTGAGACTTAAAAAAAGGAAAATATTGAGATATGTCTGACTATGTCCCGTATATTTACCGATACATTTGCTGTAAATTCCTAATATTTGATTAGTTACATTGATTGTAAAACAATAAAAAACAAAAAATATTCGTAGTTAGTAATCTACAATGCTAATGTCGCTATGGATCCATCCCTGTGTAAACTTGCATAATGTATATCACAATATTGAAAACAGAAAAATAATGGGCATTAAGTAGTAGTAAATTTATATACATATTTTTATTTTTTGGGTGCAAATAGTACTTTATGTACAAGAAACTAGTGATTGCCATAAGTTAGAGATGTCTGATAGACTTGCCTATTCATCTACAATGATTCATAATCTCTAAGAATTAGTGAACCACACAAGTTATGTACTATTACAGGTAATGTACTTGTCCACTTCGTTCTTTCTTCGACCACTTGTGCATCAAATCCATATCTCAATTCAAATCTCGATACTTGGCCGTTGCATATCCACATCATCATGTTTTCAATATCAATCAAAATACAATTCATCAACCTCAAAATGTAATCCAGTTCCATAAAGATTTAAGTCTTAACCTCAGATTTCCTTCAATCTTGTCACATCCTCGGCAGCTTCCTAGCGTTTGGCACCACCGCTCTCTCATCAGTACTAGGAAGTCATTGTCAAGGCCATCGTTTAAGCGCGTTTCACCCGGAAGCTCTCTGAAGTGACTAATTGATCATCATTGGTCATTTCTGAAACACCCGAACTCGGCGGTTCCGGGTATTTACTGTAAAGAATATTGGGATTGGTACTTCCGAAGTGACTAACCAATGATTTGGTTTTCTCTGGAAAATGAAAATGTAAAACAATTTGGTGCATGCAAATTGTAATATTTGAAACAAGATCTACTCTATAATTTAGCCTAAAATTACCATATTTTAATTGTTACGATAAATGGTGTATCACAAAGCTGAACCTTCGTGTTCGTATATAACTGTTTAAAAACAGTCTATTTGGTTGTTTCGGATATGTCCGTCCTAACTCTTTTTTTTTCTGTGTCAAATGGCAGAGAAGATGAGACACAAGAGTGTAAGGTAGGATATGTAAGACGAATTAGGGGAGTATATTGGATCTTAAATTTTGAATGATTTGAATTTTAGTTAGTTTTTATTAGATTTTAATGATTTGAGAGAAGTTGATATGATTTATTATAAAAAAAAAATCAAATTTCACCTAAAACCATGAGATTTGAATTTTTGTATTTTTAACTAAAGAAATCTTTTCAAATCCTCTTAAATCTTTCAAAATTAATAAGAATCAAATCTACAAATTGTTTTCAGTAACAATGGATTTAAAGGTAGATTTTTAAATCATTAGTTCAACTACATTGTATTCCATTAGAGTTTTTAAAATTCATGTTTGAATAACATATAATTTGTAAATATTACACAAATCACTTAAAATACTAGATTGAATACACCCTCTTAGTGTCTAAAATTGATATCGAAAACAAAGAAAACCAGTGGAAACTAGAAATGAAGATTTGGGATATTTGATCGTTTTAAATCAATGAACAAGCTGAGTTCTTTTAACAGTATTATAACTTTCATACCTGCTAGTTAAAGTAGTTCTTTTGTTTGGCCAAAAATTACAAAGTTTGATATTTGTGGATGTCGGATCTCGTATATTTGCTCCGACCCGCGATCCGTCATATTTCTTTAATGGGCCTGGGTCAAAGCCTTAACGATGAATCCAGGATTGTCAAATATGGAGTGGGCCGAGATAAGCCCACCAGAGCCAGGTCGATTTGAAGAATCATTTTAAGCGTTACGTAACGGAAATCTGCGGAGTAAATGAGAATGCGTTAATACGCGAGGTGGCTATGTGAAACATAAACATTAATGAGACGTGATTCGCGGCGTGATTCGAGCGTCCATTTACTTCGCAGATATTCGATTAGTTTGTATAAATAGGATTGATTCGTCATTTGTAAAGGGGACGAGAAAATTACTATACAAAAAAATTCCGATTAACTGAAATACTGTTCGATTCGATCTTAGTTCGACTAACAAGGTTTAAGGCCCTTGCAACATCCACAAATTCCTAATTGCGGATTCCGACATCCACAATATTCAATTTTTAAATGAGAAAGTATGATTTAAAAAAAACAAATTGATTTGATAAGCAAAATTAGTTCTTTATTTTCTCTCCAATTTACTAAATAATATTAAAGTATCATTTTGCAACTTTATTTCATTATTTTACAATTGTTTTTTCTATCAGCACTTATCTAATAATGATTACATTGATGAACTTAAATTTTATAGGATATCATAAAGACATAAAGACTGTTAAAGAATTATTGCTGTAAAACAATCTTTAAGATAAACAACTAATCTATCAAAATCTTATAGATTGTTAGCTATACGTCCTAGCACCATCGAGTAATCGTTTTCATATTGTATGTCAATACGGAAACACTAATCGACAAATCCAAGAGTTTTCTAACTTTCAACTGCCGGGTAGTGGTGAAAAATCAAATCTTAAGGACAAAAAAAAAAAACGAAACAAAAATCGCAATGAGTTATTAGAGAGAGAGAAGACAGGGAATTGACGTTGTTTGCATGAGACACATGATTAAATACAAGTTCAAACTAATTTTCATAACACAAACGAAAACGTCTATATATTGACTTTTCCTTATATCCCTAAAAAGAATAAATTCAAATACTTATTATTGAGTAGAGGATGCCTTTCCCACATGAAAAAATATTTTAATTAAAAAAAGATTTTAATAACAAATTTGAGGGCTACGTTTCTTAAAAAAGTATGCTAATATTGAACAAAAAAAAGTTATATAGTAAACAGTAAAAATCTAAGTAATTGAAATGATCAAAACAGTAAAAATAGATAAACTGATGATATCTCACATCTATTTTGGTTATATTTTCTGATTTTTATTTTTTTCTTGGTTATTTATATATATATATATATGCATTCTTTTATTTGTGTCTTGCACTAATTAATAGACTGTGAACCAATTATATAAAAAAAAAAGACTTGTGAACCGTATAAAACGTGAAACATGCAAAATTCGTCAAGAAATAATAATAGTATAATACGACTAGAAATGTATTGCTTTGAATTTTTGTGATGTGGAATAGACGAAGGGGTGGTCATGTACTACTACTGTAAGTTGACCCTGTAACCAAGTGATTCAAAGACAACAACAACTGGGAAACCAATAATTTTAAAATCCGTCCAATTGTATCATCTGACATACTAGGGAGAAGGACAAATATTTAAAACATGTTAGTTCGCATAGTTCACCGACCTACATTCTAAAACTCCGCATAAGTACACAGTCCCAGCCCAACATTATTAAAAGCCTTAGGGCGAAAAAATAATTTTGGACCTTTTTGTTTGTTTTTTAAAAGAAAAAACAGAATTTTTGGACATATTTTTAAAATTGTTCGGGCCTATTCTTGACTAAAAATAAAAGGTATAATTATCAGGGCCTAAATATAATATTTTAGTAGGTTTTTTTTAGTGAATATTATAAATAAATAAAAACGATTTGAACCCTTTTAAGTACAAAATCAATAAATTAAATGGTCTGTTTTATAGCAGAAATATTTTAGAGTTGGGTATTAATTAATCCACGGCGGTCGCACTTCTTTCCTACCCAAGTGAAAAATACAATTCTTATCATCATAAGAATTGTATGACTGAAGTGAGAATAGTGACAGATCCGGAAATGATCTAATAAATTAATTGGAGAAGAATTAACAATTCGTGGAAGAGTCTATTTATATATGTTTGTGCAAGACAATAATTTGCAGAAGAATAGTCATATGCAAAATTGCCAGTAAGCATTAAACATGCTAGTTATAGTACTTATTCAAAATTGGAAAAATCAAACACGCTAATCTCATTTTTAGGTGGAACCAGTCAAAGACTAGGCCACCCGCCACTGTACACGCATCAGCATACGTATAGTTAAATACACTTCGGATTTACGTACGTGGTTTTTCTTTAATGTCAGTTAATTAACTACAAGAAAACATAGTTTCTGAAGGTGATGAGCAATGAAGTTGACAAAACGTTAACGTGTTTTGAATTCACCTCTTTTTTTCATTTCTCAAAGGCAGTTCACCTCATGAAATAATTTAAGGTAGTGAAAACCATAACCATTTACCACTTTCAACACAAAAATGTGTGACGTAAATTTGTTCTCATCATCAACTTTTATAATTCCATGATGATGAAAAAGTGGGTTCGAATGAAACGAAATTTAATTTGATCTCAGTGTAGGTTTAATCAAAGATTACATGTGGTACAGTTCGAGTAACATGTAATTGTGGTTTAAATGTTGGTCTAGACTCCATCGAGCTAAACCAAAGTCGGGTTTGAGATCTTGTATAACAACCCAACAAAGAAACAGAGCATTTGATCCTCCACTTATAAAAAGATCGAGTGTATGTATGATGATGTTTGAAGATTGATCTGAGCTAAAGAAATCCTAGGAATACTTTTAGCTAGCCAACCTCAACTCATAAAATCCGGTGTGTCATCTTCATTTTCGTTTTTTTTTTGTGTCATCTTCTTATACTTCTCATCTTCCCCATATTTTCATCTCTATTTTTTTCTCATAGTTTTTGTTCAAATTGATTTGTGCATGTTTAAGGAGTGGTAATGAGATAGATAGAAATAGTTTGGACCATGAAGACGAAGAGTTTAAGTTTTCCTAAAAAAATATTCATATGGAAGTCAACTTCATAGTAAACTTCAACGTAAGAATGTCAACTTCATAGTAAAACAGAAAAATTATCTGCATCCTATTCACGTACTCACTTATGGGAAAATGAACCAAACCTTGCATAATGTATATTAACATGTTGAATATTTAACTTTGCTAAATTGTATCATATTGGAAAAAATATACTTTTATATTTTTTATTAATCAGCTTCTGTTATTAGTACACATCTTTGCAGCCATTGAGTAAAAAGAAACGTATACACTTTTTCTTGACGTAATTAAACAGATACGTATACATTTGTAAGACCGCGTACTTGTATATATATATTCCCAGATGATTTATGTGTAAACTATATTAGGCCTGCATAGATACATATATGATACACACATATATATCTATATAGATTATGAGTGCCAGTTCATGTTAGGAAGCTGAAACGCCTGTCTTAAAACCCCATGATCAGCTAGAGACGACGTCGTATCCATAACACCATTTGCATGAAACCCCGAACTCTGAGGAATCTCACTAAGCATCGAAACAAAAGAGACATTGTAGTTATCATTGTTGAGATCACCTGTATGATGAAACCTCTTGCTCGATAAGAAAGATCCGAATGAAGATGATCCTGAGGCCTCGTGGCCCATTCGGTATTGACCACACAAGGAACGTTTGTCTGAAGAAACGACCATACCGTCGAAAAAGTGTTCTTCGTTATTGTTATTATTGTTGTCGTTGTTGTCTAGTACTGATGTAGAAGAAGAATTAGCAGATGATTTTGAGAGCATGCCTTCCATTAGATCCTCTCTAAGTAATACTCTCTCCATTGTTGGTCTTTGTGAACTATTCTTCTTATAGATCCTACATAGAACCCAATCGTCTAGCTGCAAAATTTTGATTTGTGGTACAAATCAACACACCAAACTATATAATAATAATGTCAGTCGCATTAATCCAACCAGAAGAGTATCTTGAGTTTTCCCAAAAAAGAAAAGATTTTGGTATGATTTTCCCACGTGAAACAATATTGTAGATTAAAATAGTAGTGTATAATGGTGGCTTAGTGAGTTTGGTTAATATCATTTTTCACATACCCGTAGTGAGTTTTTCCTTGTCGTGGTTAAGTCAGGCGGCTTAGCCGCAGTGCTAAGGTTACCATCAGTGAGGCGATATTCATGCATGATCCAATCTGTTTTTATCCCTTTAGGAGGCTTTCCACCGTAAAAAACAAGCGCTTTCTTGACACCAACCTTGTGACTATTGCACGTAAATATCGGTTTATCGGTTCCCGTTGCTTTCCAATAACCGGAAGTTGCTGCCCGGTTTGGCCTAACCCCATTTGGATACTTCCGATCCCGAGGACTAAAGAAGTACCACTCGTGCTCTCCAAAACTCGCCTTGCCTAAACCATTCAAAATATTATTATCCACAAGATAGTTACTATATATACCAAATTTAAATAGTGGCTAGATTACAGTGGTCATAGTAAAATTAAATCGTACATTTTAATCATATCATTAAAGCATAAATTAGGAAATATAAATACTTGGAAGCTCCCAAGGATCAAACTTGTAAAGATCAATCTCTGCGATGATTGAGACTGGAAGTGGAACAGAATCTGCTTTCTTCTTGAGGTAATGAACTACTAGTTCCTCATCAGTCGGGTGAAACCGAAACCCGGGAGGGAGATGCGGATGGCCCGGCCCTATGCTCGAATCCCCCATGTTTTCCATCAACTTCTAATTTGATATAATGACGATATTTTCACGAAATCAGTCTCATGATCGTCAAGAGAATATGTAGGAAAAGTATAGATTATTTTGGAGAGTGAATGTGTTTCATATAAGATGCGAGAAGAAATAGGTGTTAGGTTTGTGTGAGCATATGAGTACCGAACTGGGTCCCTCGACGAGGAAATTACACGTGGCTAATCGTAGGGCCCAAAATTAGCGGCCAATGGGCATTAAATTTTGGAGAAAAGGCAGGGTTTTTTCGAACTGCCTTATGTCATGCCTTTCTTATGCTACACATCACGCACATACCTCATTTTGGTTTTTGTGTAAGATTTTATAAAAACTAGAAATGTGGGAATTCTCTATAAATATATTTTAAAAAATTATCGTGTTACCAAAATGTGTTTTTCGTTCGCAATTGAACTCTAGTAAACTATGAAGATAATTAATACAAAGAAAATCCAAATAGTCGACTGTAGTAGTTATATATATATATATATATATATATATACAT
>Ga0041059_1000816_pt1 | contig 24437 bp, 26 predicted proteins | sample AraColnosormetaG_FD_56232 | JGI IMG/M metagenome (GOLD analysis project Ga0041059, IMG submission 56232) | Arabidopsis roots microbial communities from North Carolina, USA - Col MF nosort | ecosystem: Host-associated > Plants > Roots > Unclassified | place: USA: North Carolina | collected... | reverse complement strand
GATTTTGAATAGCAAAGAACAAAATCCAAAATTGAAATCAAAATTGAGGCCAAATTAGACAAAATTTCAATTTGTACTTCCCTTTTAATAATAAAGGGATTATTAATTTTAAGTACACACTTTGTTGGTAATTTATTTAAATTTTCTAGGCACAAATTTTTGTTAAACAAATAACTAAAAAATAATATTATGTTTATCATCATTGGTCTTACTTCTAAACCTCATATTATTATAGTTTTCTGATCAAAAATATATGTAGTTCTAGAAATATTTAAAGCTTTTTACCAATTCATTGTGTTCCTTAGTGGTTCGAATCGGTACATGTTGTCGGCTCTTCTTGAGGTAATATAAATTACCTTTCTTTTTAAAAATTTATATATTATACTGGTGAAAAATATGATATAACATATTTTCTTGTCACCCAAAATATTGATTTATTTAAATGTGTAGATTAGTGTTCACATTAGTTAATTGTTCGTATCTATCTTAATTCATAACTAGATTCTGACCCGCACATACGTGCGGGGTTTCATATTTTAAGAAATGTATTGGAATACATTTTTAATAAAAAATATTGGAATGTATAAATTATAATGTGTTTAATGTTATTTATGATACAATAGCTAATTTGTTTTATTAATTTATATTATTTATATTTCAATTGTATTTTGCATAGTAAATCGAATGTTAGTTTTGTTTCAGTTTGCGGAATAATATATAGATATTTGGAAAATCTGTGTATTTTTGTTAGTTTGATATATATACAAATTAATTGTTTTTGTTTAGACTTTGATCAACTAGATGATATATTGTGAAATTTACTTTGCGGTACACCGTTGGTCGATTTTTTTGTAACTAAAAATTCGAATTTTCAGTTATAGTTGTTTTGTAAATATTGTTTCTTTTGTTTAGTGTTTAAGATTGTATAATTGTGTTATAATTATTAATTCTAAGATTTCACTCGTAGATTATCGTCCCGTATGAATATCAACCCAAACTCGTTCTACCAGATAACTTCATTTATATTAAATATTCTTTTTGTTATTTTTAAATATTCTTATTGTATTATATTAAAAAAAATCGAGGGAATTACCTGTGGTAGATCTTGGATTAATATATTTAAACATAATTTGTGATTTGTAAATTTATGATATTGTAGTATATAAAACCGATATTTAGTGTATACCTTCAAATAATTGTAGAAAAGTATATTTTAAAAGTCAAAATTTGTATAAATTGATATTGCAACCTCATGAAATCGTAGTGATTTATTCGTAGGGTATCACATGCTAATTGTTTTTTATATATAAATTGATAAATTTGTTGATTTTAGTTAAAAATAAAAAATAAAATAAGTTATATTTGTTTTGTTTATTGTTTTAAATTGTATAACTATATTTTGATTGTTAATTCCATGATTTTATCTGTGGTATAGTATTGACCAACACCCGGCTAGTTTCTTGTAATCTAGTGTGACCCTAAAAGAAAAATCCATAGGAATACGCATAAATGGATAATAAAATTAGGAGATAAACATCATTAGAACATGAAGTAATTTACTTATGAATCTCTATCTATTTTTTAAAAGAATCAATATTCTAGATTGATTGTGAGGCAATGTGAATGTATGCATAACATTTACAAGAGATAGATTGTACACAAAATTAGATTTTAATTTGGATTCAATCTTAGCTTTACTGGGAAAAACTAATCAGAATTACATATTTTAAATTTAGTATGACAAAAATATTTTTTTTAAAAGCTAAAATTTACTATGATCTCAACGATTTTGGTATTCTTTTTAATTAAACTTATCCTTATGCATTATCGCAAATATGGTAGTCATTATTGTTCGAATACAATTACTGATCTGTTAAAAAAATCATATTATTGTTTGTTCCAAAGGTAAGTCATTCAAATTTCAAAGAAAAAAAAAAGAATATTGGTGTTAATCAATATTTTCTCATTTTGAATATTTGCATTAAAAAAATTTAAAACATTGGTATTTAAATTTTGTTTTACTGTTTTAAGAAAAGAAATAATAGAATCTAGAAGAATGAATATTCCAAAAGCTTGTAACTATTATAATACGTTTAAAAATATATTTTCTTTTATATAATTCAAATTTAGCTTAGTGATATATTATTTAAATAACAAAAAGTACCTGTTTTAAAAAAATACTTTCAAAGATTATATCATTTAAATTTTAATTAAAATGTTAAATATTTTAATCTATATTGAAACTATTTTTTAGATAATTACAAATTTAAAATCCAAAAATTCTCTTTTGAATATGGTAAAACATAAATTAAAATCATTTTCAATATGGTAATTAATTTATTGATTTAATTTGATTTTTTTTAAAAACAAAATCCAAGATATTTATTTAGTTGTAGTAGTTGTTAATTTACTAAATTATCCATGCAAAAATTCATTTAGTTAGTTTTAAACTACCTTTACAATGTTGTAGTTCACACAATACTTCCCAATAGTATAGATTTAGATAAAAATATATATTAAAAAATGATAGAGAGAATAATAAAAACAGTTGCCATAACTTAATATATTAGGAAATAATTTGACATGGGTTAGGGAGTAAAAGGAGAATACAAATTGATATATATTACTAACACTTAACAGGGAAAGAAATAGAACTATGCATTAATTGGAAGAAAAAAATTAACCGAGGTGCAAAAATAGGATTGAAATGTGGATCAAGGGGGTCAAATTCTATTTTCTTAAAACTACATTATGAACCAAATGCTAATCAAGCTTTGTAATGAAAATTGATAAAAGTTATGGGGGTCAAGTGATTGATGTTTAAGAAAATTAAACCTACTTTCAATACTTGCACGTGAAGCTCACGTGGGATTTACACTTATGGTTAGGTACAAACAGGGGCGGATCTATGTTGAGACTAGGTAGGGCACGCGCCCTATACTAATTGTTAAAGTAGTTTTAATTGATCACTTCTTATTGATATCTCTTGGCTCATTTGGCATAGAGTGCCCCAGGTTAATATTGTAAATTTTAATATGTGCCCCATACAAATTTTGTTTCTAGATCCGCCACTGGGTACAAAGATACAGTAGAAACTCTATAAATTAATACTCGATAAATTAATAAACACGATAAATTAATAAATTATGTCAGTCCCAAGTCGGGTCAATGTAAAAATTAACCAAAATCGATAAGATAATAAGATAATAATTTTTTTTAAATCTCTATGTAAAAATATGGTCCCAATAATATCATATATTAAGAATCATAAATCTTAAGCATATTTTTTTAAGATAATCTAATATAATATGATTCTAGTGTTCTTTGTCTTTTCTTAAAGTTCAAATCTCGTTGAAGTTCATCTCTAATTTTCTTTATTGCATCAAAACTCGTGGTGTTGTCTTCTCGATATGTATCCAAAAGTTGTGAAGAGTTCTAGACGCGATAATTGTTTCCTTATGGTCATTATTCCCAAAAGTTTCACATTATCGTCTTCAACTTCTTCACTAACATTACAGACATAAATCACGATTTCTTCTAAAAACTCTAAATTTTTGAGTATGCTTCATTTTCATCCAGATAGTCGAGTAGTCTATTGACATTTATCCTATTTCAAAAGAATAGTGTTGTATTTTGCTAAAATATTTCTATAAATTGATAAATATTAATTTATTAATTTATAAAGTTTCTACTGTATTCACGTTTATGGGTAGGTACAGTTAAAGTTTTCACGTTTATATACATTGTTGAATTGAATATAGGAAACATCCTGTTTGTTCAAAAAAAAAAAATGAAACATCCTACTACATATAGTTGAGCCGTTGCATGCATAGTACACATTTGTATTCGTTTTTTTTTTATCAACAAACGATTTGTATTCATTTCCATATTTTCTCTAGTACAAATAAATAAACAATAAAGAATATTAAATAAAAACTGATGTTTTAAACTCCTGAAAACCAAAACTCCATGAATAAAAAAGGTTTTTACGTGTAATGCAACAACACTCTCTCTGTACAGTGTAACACTTAACCTTCCCTTGGGTTTTGTAATACCAAACCTCTTGATGTTTCAGTTAACAGCAGAGAGGGGATATCTTGAATCCGACACAGCTGCCTCGTAAAGAGACGAAGCGCGTATAAGGTGTTGTTGTTGCTGCTGCTGCTGCTGCTTTGCATCCCCATTGGCTTGCTTCGACAACTTCTCATCACGAAACGCTCTCAGTAACTCCTCAGATGCTGGAGTTCTAAGCTCTTCGATGGACTCAATGCTTGGTATGTCGATTGGTCTTTTCTTTGGCGTTGAACATGATGGTTCATCCACCTGTTCCATCCAAAAACACATCTCTATTGTTAACTAGACTCTAAAAACAATAGTAATGTCTGAAATCTGCGGGTTTCTCGGTTTGTTTTGTGCAAGTTGAAATAGTAAAAACTTACTACATATTCATCAAGAAGACATTTCCCTGCATTCTCTGTGATCTCTATGATCTTGTGATTGTGATCACTCTTTAGCTCTATCAAGTCTTCACAGCATGGAATGATCATGGAGTTGACCTTTGTACATGCATCATTATCGAGTTGCAATGAATCTGCAAATGTAGAAAACTTTCAGCAAATAAATGAAGAACCTTTTGAATCTGTAAATTTAAGGGAGTTAGGTAGCTCTACTCACGATCGATGGAAGTAAGGAGGCTACTATTTGCAGCATCAAAAACATCAAGAGAGGATGAAACAGCGGTCGAGAATTGAGAGCGTAGGTTCTCATTGGCATCCATGCCACCTCTGTTGAGAGATTGAAGTGATAAGTGACTTGAGACATATGACAGACGATGAAAAAAAGAGAAATGGTTTGCGGAGATCAAACCTAACGATGGAGTCAACAGAAGCCACATTGTTTCGTTCTAGACTGACAAGTGATTCTTGAGCTTTCCTCCATTGATGTGCACTCATCTCGGTCTTCTCCAAACTACAATTATCCATTTCGAAAGGTCAAGCAAATGCATGAAAAAAGCTCGGCGCGTGGGATTATATATGTTATGAAGTTTTGTAGACTGTGAGATTTTTATTTATACCAGTTTAAGAGAACTTCTTGCATAGCTTTCTTCCCGCTCTCAACTGCTGAAGTGTCCTCGTGGTGGCTTGATTCTGTTTTCTCCATGTGAATGCTCCACTCTGCTTTAATGGAAGAAGTTGAATCTTGCATTGTTGACATCTCATGCTGTAGGGTAGTAGTTCTGGTGGATGCGCTCTCGCGTAGATCGTGTACAGCCATTTGGACCTACGAAAAGATTGAAGAGTTTGCTTAAAGACTTAAATCAAATTCAGTTCCTAAGAACTAACATGCAGAATTGCATACGTACAAGGTTTTTCTTCCTAGCATTAGAATTTGCAAGAAGCTCTGCTACTTTCTCTAGCAATTGTCTCTCTTCATTTGCAGCACATTCCTACAAGACAGATGAAACAGCATTAGAGTCTACACAAGGCACTTGCAGCTGCGCATGTGTCAAGAAGCCAAGAACCAGAATCACCTCAAACTTGTTTTCAAATTCGCTCAATTTCTTGTGGTTAACTGTCTGTGCCTCTTCTACTATCCCGGTTAATTTGGTAGCATGTGTGTCTAGAGTCTTGAAGAATTCTACTGTTACTTTTGAAACTGACCTTGCTGTATCCACAGCTCGCGAGTGTGCCTGCAGATAATAATGTTTCAACAGAAATGTCCGATATTTATGTTGTAACATTTAGGATCATCAAAGATTATTGAACCTTCCGTTGCTGCTGTGCAAATGTAATAAGCTTCTCTTCCTGTTTGTTAAGGCTACTTTGGAGATCTTGCAGTAACATGTCAGCCTCGGAAGCAAAACCCTTGAAAACCTACAAGAGACAACAAAGGAAGAAAATTGACTCAGAACAGAGATAACATTCTCAAGTACTAGACTTACATTCACAACAAAGGTATAGTGTGATAATTAAAGTACTAGACTTACATTCACAACAAAGGTATAGTGGGATAATTAAAGTCCTAGACTTACATTCTCAAGTTCATGCGAATGTTTCGAAACTTCTGAGTTAAGGCTACTAAATGTTGACTGAGAATTTCCATCTAGCTTCACAGCTATGTTATCAAGAGCTTCAATGCCAGAACCATAAACTCTCTTCAGTTTTGAAAGTCTATCACGGAGTTCTTCAGTAGCCTTTACAAGAAAACAGCAGAATGAGGCCAAAAATGATCAGTGAGAATAAAAAAAGACCATATAGAAAGAAACAAAAATCTAGTTCAGATTATGATGTGTCACCTCAGATTTTGTCGACACAAAGGACTCCATGTCTTCCTCCATGTGTTTTAGTTGAACCTCTTGTTGAGTCACCGAAGAAGCCACAGTCTTATGCAATAGCTCAAGCTGTTGTGTGAGCTGTGACTGGAACTTTTGGATGAGAAATCTGTTTCCATCCTCGATTTTGTCCTTTCTTTCTGCATAACAACAACATTTATGAAGCAGGGAACATTTATCAACAGAAACAAAAATATTTGGTCCATGAATCTTTTACCTATTTTGGAAAACAAGTTGGAAACATCTGATGATGCACTTTCTAGTTCTGTGCGTAGCTGAAAGGCTCGCTCGACAAGTGATTTTTCTGCAAGTCACAAGAATGTTATTGTAAGAATTTCTAACTGCTAAGACAGGATTCCCCTCATGAGAACGGGTACTAAAAAGAAAATCAAGTACCTGACTTGAGGAGATTAGATATCACAAATTCCTTCTCTTTAATGGTTGCATTCGCCTGTCTGTATTTCTCTTCAAGATCAAACAATGAGTGCTCAGTTTCCTCAAGCTTTTTCTGATATTTGTAGAAAGATATGCAGTTAGCTTTTTGTGCATTTCGATAAATATATATAAGAAATGGTTTCATGAGGAGTTAGAAGAGAAATCAGGCCCAGGCGTATACCTCAGTTTTTTCAAGTTTCTCACTCAACTCTGCAGTTAAAATCTGCTGAGAATTGTATAGCTCCTGAAGGTCAACGACTCGCTGCAGGGCCAACATAATCGTTACAAAAATGTTATATGAGGCATTAATGGGATATGGATTCAATGTGTGTTTTCATACCTTGTCCTTGGATTCTGATTGAAGTTCTAATCTTTCTATCTTTTCAGCCATTGCCTGTGATTAGAACACAAATGAATAGAGTTACTTTTTACATTCAGGATTGGAAAGGACAAAGGAATAGATAAGAACCATTCATTCAGAGAAAAGTTAAACCTTTTTCTCAGCCTCTTCTTGAATGTAGCGGTCTTTTGGAATATAAATCCCATTCTTCTCTCTTGCAGCATATACCTCTAAGAAAATAGAGGAAAGTTATTAAGGAATGCCTTGAAACTAATGGATAAAATGATCATACTGTTACCTTGCTTCAGTCTGTCAATCTCAGAGTACAGATCTTTCATGACAGCAGATTTCATCATCTTCTGGTTGATCTGGAATCAAAGAGGAAGCTGTTAGAGCTGTTGTTTTATTCAAGAGATAATATTGCAGAAGAATGTCGCTAAGACTCACCTCTGGTTTGTTCTTGATATTCTTGGCGCGATGTGCATAATCCAAAGTGCTTAGAGTCTCTTCTAAACAGTGGATGGAAGGTGAAATTGTGGCGATTACACAAGTTTTCGTCTTTCCTCCCAATGATTCTCTCAAGAGCCTCGTCAATTTGCTATCTCTGAAAATTCAAAAGCAATAGCTGAGTATACTCTAATGTCAAACCAATACTGAAGACACCAAGAACAAGGAGATTACTTATTATCGTTTTCTATCAAGTGATCACTTGTACCTGTAAGGAATATGACCAGAGTGCTCCACAAGCGCGTTAATGACACGGCCAAGAGTAAGTAAACTCTTGTTGATCTCTCCAGCTTCTCTGGCTCGTCCCTGCAATAACAGTTGTCAAAATGCTTAGCACTAGCTTCCATGACTGCCTGGAAGACACTGACCTCAGAGACGATGATAATAAGATAAAGTATACCTCTCGTGCACCAGAACGTGAGATATTCTCGGAACCAGCAAGGTCAACAAGATTTAGTTTCCCACATTTGATCATCTCTTCTCCCTCTGGAGTATTTTCCTTAATGTGAATGGTTATGGAAAATATTGAATGAGAGCGACTACTTTGCTTATTCAAAAGAGTTTCAGCTGTACGCCTTTTCGCGGAACCTTTTTCTAAGATCTTGTATATCTCATTCGCTGTACTTACTATCTCTTCTTCTAACCCACGGACAAAGACACTTCCTTTCCCGTCTTCCATGAGGGCAATCGATTTTTTAGACTTCTCATCAACAAATTTTATAGTCTCCTCTGGTGCTAAAAGATCTGAGATTTCCTCATTATATAGTTCTAGGAAGGTGACCTTCATGCTATATTCAGCCCCCTGAGCTTCTAATATGTCGAAAATTTGCTTAACAGCTCTTGGAATAACACCTGCGTCACTCGGGAACTCACCATTCTACAAATAGCAACCGTAGCTATTTATTAAAAACCATGACAAATACATCTGAATCATACAGAATCATGTTAGGTTCGTTTTAGAGGAGCCAACCTTTTTCCTTGCACCTCCTTCCATCGTATACGTCTTTCCAGTTCCGGTCTGACCATACGCAAATATGGTACAGTTGTAACCCTCAAGTACTTCAAACACAATTGGACAAATGGCTTGGTCATATAAGTCCTTCTGTTGAGATGCTGGACCGAAGACCTGAGAAGGTCAAAGAGAAAATGAGAAAATTGAGGGACAAGCATAGTCAAGAAACAAGCTTCAAGGCAACTTTATCAACTTTATAACCTTATCGAAAGCAAAATGTCTATCAATATGCTTTCCAGCAATACTCTGAGTGGCAGCAACTTCTCTACGGTTCTCGTTACAAGAAATCACCACCGGTGTATGAATTCTAGCTTCATCCTCACTCAATGGCCTATAAAGAACCAAAAACCAGCAAGAAAGATCAAAACCCAAAAGAGACCAAAATACAAAAAACTCAGAGCACACTAAAAGCGCACCTGCAACGCAATATGACCTGCACATTCACACCCTTTTCTTTATCATTTCTATTGGTTGAATTTGATTCAGAAGATCTCGATTCTCTTGCTGATTTGTCACTTGATCGTGGTGTCTGAGCTGGAGAGAGAGATACAATCCCACCTCTTCGTTGCTGAATCGAATCCATTCTGCTAAAATTATCTACCATTTAGATTCTCTGCACAAACAAATCATTCACATTGAGCAAATGGATCCAAGGTAACCAAAACCAACATTCTCAAACCAATCAAGCATTTAAAGGTCACATCTTTGAGAAGCCCAAAAACTTAAACTACAAGTTCTAATCTAGAATCCAAGACTTTCGCAGTTTGACCCAAATTTAGCAACTTTCTTACTCAAATTGACTCCATTTCATGAATCAGCAAAAACAAAACAAAATCAGTGAACAAAATGTAAATACATTGCTGAAGCTACTTCAATATCTAGCTACTTTAGTACCAAGCTATATCTAGATCCTTCTCTTAATACCGATGACAGGAAATCGGATCAAACGATCGAGTAACAAAATGAAGAATCTTGGAAGATGATTCAGCGAGTAGTACTTTTCCCGGAAGCAAAACCCACTCTGGAGATTTGAAGACTTACAGAGAAGGATCAAGTTTCAGCAATGGTGGATTCGAAAGAGAGCGACTTGGAGAGAGAGAGAGAGAGTGTGACTTCAACTGCATTTATTGTTCCTTCTTCTCAAAGCAGAAGAAGAGATGAGAGATGAAGTAAAAGGCACAAAACTTAAAGTAAAGATCAAATTTTTGTAAACGACGTTACGGTTTAAGAAGACCGGAGCAAACCGAGATTTCGGTTCCGGTTTGACGATTTATTATCCTAATTATCTTTATTTTTCCACTTCTTAATGAATAAATTCCTGATAATGGAAAAATAGTTACATTCATTCACATTACTAATTTGGTTAATTATTTGTAAAAGCGTATAAGTTAAATAAAATTGTGAATATTGGTCTGGTTTGATTTATATTGGTTAGCGGTTTAGTTTGGGTTATTATTTTGATGAACTTTGGATTAGAAGACAAAAATTTGTCTTCCCGTTTTGAGGGGAAAAGTTAGAGCCTTTTCAGATTTTCTTCCATAATCAATTTTAAATTGTAGCTCAGTCCCATTAACTAAAAAGTTTAAAATTTAAATTTGAATTTGAGATATTAGTTAGTAACTTTTTTTCAACTCTAATGCAAAAACTGTCTAATTTCTCACCTAAATATATCTACTAAAAAAAAGACAACCACCCATAATGCGGAAATTTGATATATCATGAAAAATTTATGAATAAAATTTTAGAAGTAATTTTCTAAATTTTACAAAAGTCAAATGTGTTCATCATCCAATGAATTTGATACCATAGACATGTCCCAAGTTTCATATCAAACAAATGTGGGGTTTTCAACTATTCTATCACATCTCCAAAAGGCAAAAACATTAGATTTAAGTTTTAACTCACTACTTCTTAATTAGGATTAGAGTTACATAAACCAATTGTCAATGTTAGACCACATTTAATGTTCTTGGAATTAGTAACAAAAAATATAGATTATTAGTGAACAAACCATACATATATATTGGAAAATATGTGTATATATATGTTTGGCAACATGTGGTTTCTATATAAGAGATTATGTGTGTATTAAGGAGTGAATAAAGAAGCTTGAAGAAAAAGAGGGAAGGCAAAAGTGTGGGGTTAAGGAGCCATGTGATATGATCCTTCAAACATGTGGTTTTCTTTTTCAAACCCTTTTGCTTTCTTTCTCTCCTCTCTCATTATCAACACACACATACACATATTTATATAATGAGTGTGTGTGTGTGTTTGTTTTTCATAAAATTTGTGTGTCAAGCTCAGTCTCGCACTCATATCTACGCAGCATCTTTTGGTACCAAACACATGTGGGGTTACTTTTTATGGTATCGATAGTTTAGTTCATATTTGTTGGAAAAAGTTATGTATGAATTTTTTTTTACAGAAATATAATTGAACTAGGATTACATCAATTATGTTATCGTTTGCTAAGTTATGTAATATCCTAGATTTTAGCAAAAACGACTACTATAGAGCTCCATCTAATCTTGAAAAGAAAAAAGTTATTAGATAACATCATTTATCATATCTATGACTTTAAAAGGTAACACAATTAATTTCTCTACAAAAATTATTATATATAGACTAATATGTATCTGCATACATCACATGTATGTATATTAACATCTATATTTTATATATATTGCTTGCAAGACACTCTATCAAAAGTATTTCATATGCTTGTGTCTTACTTCAACTCTCTTTATTTGGTAAATATAATCTAGTTACTCAATAAAAACACTAAAACGAAGAAATTTTTCACATGCATTGTTCAGAGGTTTTGATTCCCTCCCTCAACCATTACACATTTTCATTTACAATATATGTTACACCATTTATTTGCTTTACCTTAATCATAAAAACGCGATAATTAATGCTAACAAATAAAGAGACTATAAAACCTAAGAAAGAGCTAATTAACAACTAAACCTTTGTTTGTTGTCGATCGATGCTTAATTCAATAGACTAAATCATATATCGCGACTTTTGTTTTCAACGAGGAGTTACATTAGTAATGGAAGCATCATCGACTGAACAAAGAGCGGACGTATTGATAGATAGACGATCCACTAATCCTACTTGTTCATGTTTACTACTCCGGAAGAAAAAACCAGGTCGTTGAGGAACTGCGAGAGCAATTGAGCTAGTAGTGAGCATCTGGACAATAGCTGACATGGTTGGACGATCTTCAGCTTCTTCTTGAACACATAGTAAAGCGATATGGATGCATCTCGAAACTTCATTTATTCGATAGTTATCACGAAAGGATGGATCCACTAGCTCTAACGGTGACCCATTGCTCCATAGTCTCCAAGTCTAGTGAACATTTTAGTATTTAGAACTTTGGTCACTATTAAATAAAGTAAAATAATAATTAAGGCTCGATATATAAAAAATGGCTCTATATATACTCACATATGTAACCAAATTGCCAGCACTAGTACCATCCATTTGATAGACATTGCTGTTCTTTTTCCCACTTATAATTTCGAGAACCAAGACCCCGAAGCTATACACATCTGATTTCATGGAGAATTGGCCATACATCGCATACTCGGGAGACATATAGCCACTGTGACAAAACTCAAAGCTTAAGTTGATAGAAGCATGCATGTTATGTGCCTTAAGGAAATATACGGAAAACTTACTATGTTCCAACTATTCTCCTAGTATTGGCTTCCGTTTGGTCCATTCCGAAAATTCTCGCCATTCCAAAGTCGGCGATTTTTGCATTCATATCATCACCAAGGAGGATATTACCTGCTTTGAGATCACGATGTATGATTGTGAGTCGTGAATCTTGATGAAGATAAAGAATCCCTCTAGCAATTCCTCCAATGATTTTGTACCGTCTAGTCCAGTCCAGCAGGCTTTGCATGGTAGAGTCTGCGCATATGAATTTACAATGTTAGAAACAATGAATGGTATACAATTTGTAAAAAATTTATCTTAGGCTAAATATTGAACATAACTGACCAAAAATGAAGTAGTCGAGACTTTTGTTGGGAACAAACTCATAGACAAGTATCCTCTCATCTCTTTCCAAACAAAACCCTAGCAATCTTACCAAATTTCTATGTTGAAGCTTTGCCACAACAATAACTTCGTTTGCGAACTCTCTTTCACCTTGTCCTGATGTCTTGGATAACCTCTTCACTGCAACTTGTACTCCACTAGGAAATATACCCTACAAAAATAATCATGAAAATGAAACTTTGTTTTTGTTTAACACATATTCGTTTTTATTTATTAAGTGTTGTTTTTTTTTTTATCAAATATATATTTTGAAAGCAAACTCAATTATTTCTCCTTTGTGGCCTTCTAAAAGTTAGGACCAGTTTTGGACAATGGTAATAATACCTTGTAAACTTCGCCGAAACCACCTTGACCAAGTTTGTTAGTCTCACAAAACTTATTTGTTGCTGCCTCAATTGCTTTAAAATCAAACTGAAGTGAGCCCGCAGTGGTAATATCATCACTTTCTGTAAAACATAGAGAACATTCTTCGTGAAGAAAGAAAATAAAAAGGAGATAGTTTATCATTTGGTGTCTTAATATGTATACCTTCGGTAAGTGGTTCCCTCTCATAATTCGTCCTTGTTTTCTTAGCCCGGAGACTAAAGAAAGCTACGAACAGAAGCAGGAGAGCAATGATTGGAACAACAACAACGATGATTACAGAGGAGTTCCGGCCTTTTCCTGTATTCCATCAGATTACATGTATGAACCACTTTTTTAAAACAAATCTTGAGTGTCTCAAAAGAAACGTTGCAGTTATGTCCATCATACCACGTTCTGAAATCAGCGGTGGGGGAGCTAACTTCAGCTGCTGTTGAGGAGTAGAGCGAGGCGGAAGAGACGGTGGTGATGATGATCTAGTGGCGGTTTCATTGTAGAACGAGTAATTCTCGTACCTTGAATTACAACTAGGGTAAAAAAATCTTCCTCCAATTCTGTAAAGAGACATTCCCTTGATGGATTTTTGTAGGCAACGTAAACAGTCTTGTCTTGTAAGATCAGGTGTGCACTGAACTAACAAGTACAAAGGCTGGGGTGTGATGACCTTTCTCGTATAAAATTTTTTAGAACTATTCGCTGCTTCAACGGCAGCTAGGTTCAACGTGGACGACACCAAATCCCTAAACTCATCTACTTGATTTTGATTACTTGATGAAATATTAGCGCCGTTCAACAAGATAGCACTTCCATCGTATGTAACGGTCGAGAGAATATTTCGGTGAGAGTATCTAAGCATACACTCATCGTAATAAAGCACGACTTCTTTGTTATACGGACACCAATATAAAGTCTCCTTGACGGAAAAGGCGACGCAGTTACGGCAAACTTCTTGTGAGACGTCTCCGCGACAAAGGAAAAGTCCGGTGACACGGTCGGGAGCTTGTCCCGCCGTGGCAGTTTGGAATCCGGTAGAGTATGAAGCGTTCCGGGAAGAGAGAGAGGACAAAAGTGTTTTGAGATTGGTGAAGTAAGTGCTGTTTCTTGAATACGTTAATATACTACTTGGACAAGAATGGTTTAGGTGAATAAAATTTTGAACTGGAGCTGAAAGAGGAGATAAGGAATCGGCAAATGAAAGATGAAGGAGAAAAGGAAAAAGCCAGAAGAAAGACATGCTTGAGTTTCTTCGATTTGCATGTGTCTAAGATCATGAAGCACACATGCATTAAATAAATTTATTTTTCTTGACTACTGTACATTAACGTGAAGTACAGGTTGGTTCGAAGTTTTTTTTTTTCCTTTTTAATAACAAAAATATCCTAGGCAAAAGATGATGATGCACATTAGAAACAAACAAAAGGAACGGGTTGGCGATCAGAAATTGCCAAGTAATTCATACCAAGTAGTAACAGAAAGAATCATCGTCATTGATAGGATAAACACTCTCAAAGACAATGACGAAAGAGAAGACAAAATACAAAGACTCATTTGCTACTTCACAATTTTTATCTTTTTGGTATTTTCTTGTAACCAAATCTCCGTTCGTTTGAAATCGTATTTCGACTTGTCATACTGAAATTAAAAAAAAAAAGACAAAATTGATACGTGACATATACACATGGTGGTCAAAAATGAGTATGAGAAAATTGATACGTGACATAACACATGGTGGTCAAAAAAGAGTATGAGAAATGAGACTTTATATATCGATGAAACCAAATCCAATGCATGCAGAGATATCTAAACACATACAATCAAAAGTTAAAGATGTCCAACACATCAATGTCTGTAGAAGACAGTACAACAAAAAAAGCGTTTTGAATCGCTTATTTTTTATATTTGCATATTGATGCAAATGAGTTTTACATCACTTATATAAGTGACTTTAGAATTGGTGAGTGAAAAAAATTATTTACATCGTTTCAAATAATTATTTACATCGATTATAATATTAGAAACATGATGCTTAACTCTTAACATAAATTACGCCAAGACCAATTTGAACCATCTGAAAATTAATTATAGCATTCTATATTTATGTATTCGTTCCTCGAATTTATGTATCTTTACTTTTATAAAATTTTACCATACTATAATTAATTTTTAGATTCTATATATATTTATAAATGAAAATTTAAGGAAATTAGTGATAATGGAATGGCGGGTAAATAGGATCAATCCCAATGCATGCTTGTGTCCGAAGCATGATGTCATCATTTGTTAGTTCCCCTGTCTCGTTCGATCAAAAAACACGTTTTGACAGAAGAGATTCAAAGTGACAATCAGTTTCAAGATTTAATTCTCTTACCCACTCTCTCACCCTGGCTTTCATAACTTTCTCCGGGAATAAGAATCGCCGGAAAAGAAGAAAACCGCCAATGGAGAGTACGGTGGAAAGAGAGGCGTGGAAAGCTCACGTGGCGATGATCGGTGTGCAATTGTTCAACGGAGGATATCATGTCATTACCAAAGTGGCTCTCAACGTTGGTGTAAACCAACTTGTCTTCTGTGTCTTTCGTGATCTCATTGCTCTCTCCATTCTTGCTCCTCTTGCTTATATCCGTGATAAGAGAACAAGACCTCCTTTGAATCGACAGTTTCTCTTAGCTTTCTTCTTCCTTGGTTTAACAGGGTAATTCAAGTTTTCTTCTACCAGTTTCTGTTATCTTCATGATTGCAATCATCACAGTGATGTTTTGGTGTGATTAGGATATTTGGTAATCAGCTTTTGTTCCTCATTGGTCTGAATTACACCAATCCAACTTATGCTGCAGCCATTCAGCCGTCGATCCCGGTTTTTACTTTCATCTTGGCTCTCATTATGGGGTAAAGACTCGATCCAGTCTTTCTCTTTTACTTTCTCTCTGACTCTTCCAAACCTAGAACAATCCATTTTCGTGTGTTGCTGCAGAACAGAGAGACTGAATTTATTCAAGCTAGAAGGTCAAGCTAAGGTAGGAGGCACACTGATTTGTGTCGCTGGGGCGGTGCTGATGGTTTTGTTTCGTGGACTGGCTTTGTTTGGGGAAACAGAGGCTGAGTCCTTGGGTCATGGTGAATCAAGACACACTGAAACATCTGGACACTTCATGTCTGGCTTTTTTAATGGACTTGGGCGATGGAATTTGGGAGTTTTGTGTTTGATTGGGAATTGCACTTGCATGGCTGCTTTTCTTGCTATTCAGGCATGTCATTTTCTTCTAGATGATCCACACACTTTCAGTTTCAGATATCTTCTTGTCTTTGGACTGACCTTGCATTTGAAACATATATGATCAGGCTCCGGTCTTAAAGAAGTATCCGGCGAATCTTTCAGTCACAGCATACTCGTATTTCTTTGGGACCATGTTTATGGTGACATCTGCTTTTTTCATGACTAATGAGTCGACGAACTGGAGTCTCACAAGATCCGAGTTCTTTGCAGTTGTCTACGCAGTATGTTCTTCACACACCATATGTTTGTTGATCCATTAAATTTCTCCAATTGAGTAACTCTGTTGCTTCCTCTATGCAGGGAGTAATCGCGTCTGCTCTCAACTATGGTCTCTTGACATGGTCAAATAAGATCTTGGGTCCTTCCTTGGTTGCTCTCTATAATCCTCTTCAACCCGCAGCCTCAGCTTTCTTGTCCAGAATCTTCCTTGGAAGCCCTATCTACTTGGGGAGGTTTAATATCTCTCTCCTTTTCTCTTAGCTATTCTCAGCCATCAACGGGATGTGTCTGAAGTTTCCTAACTAACTAGGCTTTTTTCTCCTCCTCTCTTAGCATTTTAGGCGGATGTGCAATCATAGCAGGTCTTTATAGTGTCACCTGGGCATCTTACAAAGAAAAGAAAGCGGCAGCAGCAATGGCTGTGATCCCGATCACCTCAAAGGAAGCTGAACCCTTGATCTACAAGGACCATAAAAACAAACCAATAGGACATCTATTCACAAAATCTCCCATCTCTTCACCAAAATCCGATGATTGAACAAAAACTCTGGCTTCTTGAATTACTTGGGTGCTCCGATGTTTTCTTAACCTTTTGCCGACGAGAGAGTGACTATTTTATTTTCTAACAGTATATATATGCATATAAACATCAATGTTTAACAGAGTCTCATTATCAGGTTTGATGTCCTCAATGCGAAAACCATTCTGCATAATACTCGAAACCATAGCCTCCAACAGTTAAAACTGTCTGACCCTCCATAGCTCTGAACACCTTCTCTGCATTTATCACCAACCTATACTTCCTGTACATATCAATCAGCCCACTTTGTATCAAACCATTTGATTCAAACCCGAGCTTTATGGAATTCACATGCACTCGCTTCCAAAATCTAGCCCCATCACTAACATAAGTGGAAGAAAGATACAAATTTGTGGCAGAGGGAGTGAACTTGCTTCCCTGATGTTAAATCTGAAATCAAGGCACATGCTTTTAGAACACATCACATTATGTTGTTCAACATAGCAACAAGGAGAGAAGTGGCATTTTGGTAACCATCCATTGCAATACAGGCTATACAGCTGATGATAACAATTGCAGAGCAACGAAAATCTCTGTAGGGCATTTATTCCATATGTGGCGGGCGAGGTCCAGGCGCCAACATGATACACACATCAAAAAGACGGTTGAGAAACTGCAAGGTTGGTCTTACCCCAGATTTCAAAATGTGAACTTGCAGCTCTATAAGCCCCACCAGCGATCACGAGTCAGTTGATTTCTGAGCCAGAGAAGAGTACAGCTCTTCGGTTCCAGACGGAGAAAGACAATCCAGTAACCCAAGAATGTCGGAAGTCAAGCAACAAGGAGTTCGATCCTCTGGATGGCGTTAATAACGGCAGGTTATGTATGGGATTCATGACAAGAAGTTGACCATGGACCCAGTTCCAGAGTTTTTATCTGAATTACTCTGGAGATTTTAATTAAAGAACATATTGAACCAAACACAGCCACAAGAGCTTTTATATAGATGATGGCTTCAGAGTTCCACCATTAAATCAGGGAGCAATCTGAGACAAAAATGAAGTCATCAACAAAAGAGATACAATTCAGAGAATTTCAGAGCTTTTCTATCATTTTATGGTTCTTTATAATTCTGGGAGACAAAACTTAAGTTATAGTGGAGAAAGCACCAATGGACATGACAAGTAATAAAATTAAGATCTTCTTAGTCTAAATATTACATAATGTAAATTTAAGATCTTCTCCGAGCTTTCTACCATGACTGAGAAAACCTGAACTCAGCAAAAATGTTGTTTCATCTCTTCATACCTCTGCATCACTGGATTCTGAATCTTCGTCTTCTCTCCAAGAAAGAACTGGATTGAGTGAAGATGACTTGTATAATAAAGATTGCAAGAAGTTAAAATAAGCATACTTGATGTCAAACTGCATGTCATACCCTGCAAATTAGATGCATACATAGCTTATTAGAGGCAAGGAGAGCCGAAAAATACTGGCTTGCCACTGAAGACAAACAGATGATGGAAGCAAAACTAAAACTCTTACAATAGTTCACTGCAATGGTATAACCTCCATCTCCTGGGGTTTGACTAACATGGTGAAACCACATGCTTGGCCTGCAAAATTCAGAACCATTCTGAGTCAGAATCATGACTAGAAAATCCAATTGTGTAGTAGGTCTATCACCCATTTCTAATCTTTGTTTCTTATAAAGCAAAGGTAAGACTGAAGTAGATACATTAGTGATCCAAATTAAGCCAAAAAGTTTCTGAGAATTTTCAATCTGTGGAGCTATGGGATTTAAATTCTTACAGGTAAAGAACCTCGCCAGCCTTGACAGTACAATGAAACGGCTTCGGGCCATCAAAGAACAACGGAAATTTCAATCTCTCGCTTGCTTCCTTCTCTGGCGAAGGGTATGGATCAACACTAGACCAAGGTACATGCCTAACCGGCTCCTCAACCTCAAGCTTGAACGCATCAGTATCCTATAACGATTCAAACTTTATCTCATTCAACATCACTTAACAAGAAACCAAACTCATTGAAACTTATTAATCTAAAAATCTCACAGACTCGGTGGTAAGAGTAATTAGCTGCCGGATACTGTTCGATATAGAGACGGTGAACATCAGTCGGAGGAAGAAGAAGGAAATGTTTCTCCCCTGAAACAACAGCGTAAAGATTCTCATAGTGATCTTTATGAAATGAAGTCACGGAGTCATCAGTACCAATCCAAAGGTTCACAGCTTCCGGCGAACAACCAAATGCCTCCGTAGCCCACTCAATATCACCGTCGCAGTCTAACGCAACCGTCGAATACTCCGTTCTAAAACAATCGTTTTGCTGTTGCAAATACCCAACCTTCAGTCCTTTACACGACGATTGAACAACCTTAAGAGCCTCCGGGAACAGAACTTTCTCAACATGAGCCGAAGCGAAACAAAGATCACTATCTCCGGTGACGGCGTCTGCGCAGCCGTTAGGAGTGAGATGTAGCGAGACAACGTCATCTGACAAAGCTCCGGTGAGGTAAGCCGGATCTGACCAGAGTTTTAACGCCGGCCAATGAGTAATAGCTTTGGAGATTACACAAGGCTTGCTCTGAGACACGTAGTTTCGGAGAAACTTCACCGGAGACGGTTGAGAATCAAAACGATCGATTTTAGTTCCTAAGCTCAATTCTCTCACTTCTCTCCATAAATTCTCTATCTCTTTAGCCATTGACGAAAAAAAATTGGCGGGACAAAAAATTTGGGGGTTTTAACACATAACCAAGAACCCTAATTTATATTTAAAGAAAAAAAGAAAAAAAACTGTTTTTGTTATAAAAATAGGATTTTTGAAATAAACTTGTTTCGAAGAGGAAGAAGAAGATGAGTTGTTCTTATCTACTTTCTGGTGACGCTTCCGTCGTCGCTTCACGGCGGTGGAGTGATGTTTCTTCCCGGCAGCGTTTATTTCTCCCACGGCAATCACTCCGGCAGCCATCGGGTTCTTCGTTTTCCCGATGCGTCCGATTAGTCGCTAATGTAAATGATCATTTCAGTAAACAATCACTCGCGACGAGAAATTGCTTGGCTTCAGTGTTTAGTGCAGACTTGGGTGGAAGTAACGGTAATAATGATAACGGAAATGGCGGCGGTGGCGGAGGAGACGGCGGCGGCGATAACTCTGATGATTCTTCTTTCGATTTGAGATACCTCTGCTTTCTTTTATTGGGCTTGTCTTGCTTCTTCCATTTCCGATTATCAGCTGCGTCCGCCATAGCTAAAGATCAAAATTCGGATAGTAATGGAGATGCTGTGAAAGAGACGGTTTGGGAAGTGAGAGGAAGTAAAAGGAAGAGACTAGTTCCCGATTTTGTCAAAGATGAGTTCGTCTCTGAAGAATCTGCTTTTGAATTATCATCTTCTCTAACTCCTGAGAATCTCCTAGCTCAATGTAGAAACCTTCTCACTCAATTCCTTCTTCCTGAAGGTTTTCCCAATAGTGTAACTTCTGATTACCTCGATTACTCTCTCTGGAGAGGTGTTCAAGGTATTGCTAGTCAAATCAGCGGCGTTCTTGCCACTCAGGTAGACGACTGAGCTTATCATCTCTCTTAGGCATTTTCACAAACACTTGGTGTTCATTATATTGTGTTGGTAGTCTTTGCTTTATGCAGTTGGGTTAGGTAAAGGAGCAATTCCTACAGCTGCAGCTATCAATTGGGTGCTTAAAGATGGAATTGGGTATCTTAGTAAGATAATGTTGTCGAAATACGGACGACATTTCGATGTTCATCCCAAAGGATGGAGGCTATTTGCTGATCTTCTTGAAAACGCTGCTTTTGGTATGGAGATGCTTACGCCAGTCTTCCCTCAGTTTTTCGTTATGATCGGTGCTGCTGCTGGTGCTGGTCGATCTGCTGCTGCATTGATTCAGGTTCTGTTCTTGTCTCTGAAAGCTCTATTTGCATAGCTCTAAGTGCAGCATTTGTTATAGTTTAGTATTTTCTATTGAACTTATCATTTACTTGTCTGCAGGCTGCTACTAGAAGTTGCTTCAATGCTGGCTTTGCTTCTCAAAGGAACTTTGCTGAGGTCTACAATAATTTTTATATGGCCTTAGTCTTGATCACTTATCAACAGCTATTTGTTTTTCTCAACTATTCTGGGTCTCTAGTGTATGCATCAACAACTTCTTTTGTAGGTAATTGCCAAGGGTGAAGCTCAAGGAATGGTGAGCAAGTCAGTGGGTATTCTGCTAGGAATAGTGGTTGCCAATTGCATAGGAACCTCTACAAGTCTTGCCCTTGCTGCATTTGGAGTTGTGACTACAATCCATATGTATACCAATCTCAAATCTTACCAGTGTATCCAGCTCCGGACTCTAAACCCATACCGTGCAAGTAAATCCCACTCCTGCAGACGTCCAATTCATTCAAATCGTCTTACAAGACGAAAATAACATCTCTGTTTATTTTGCAGGTTTGGTTTTTAGTGAATATCTAATCAGCGGCCAAGCTCCTCTAATCAAGGAGGTCAACGATGAAGAACCGCTCTTCCCAACAGTTCGGTTTTCAAACATGAAATCTCCAGAAAAGGTAAAAGTGTTCATTCACCTTATTATACACTCTGAGATCTCTTATCAACTAGTTTAAAATCTAAAAACTTTCTCGGATGAACAAAACAATACTTGATGACCTGATTGATTGATTCTTAGTATCTGCTCTATTCAGCTGCAAGATTTTGTCTTATCATCAGAAGCAAAAGCAGCAGCCGCAGACATAGAGGAACGGCTTCAACTAGGGTCAAAGCTCAGCGATGTTATCCACAACAAGGAAGAAGCAATAGCACTGTTTGATCTATATCGCAATGAAGGCTACATCCTTACAGAACACAAAGGAAGATTCTGCGTAAGCAATGATAAACCTTCTCATAATTATTATTACCCAGCGGAATCTCTCACCATTCTATCTCCTCTTGTAATTGTCAGGTGATGCTCAAGGAAAGCTCAACTCCACAAGACATGCTCAGGTCATTGTTTCAAGTGAACTACCTCTACTGGCTAGAGAAGAATGCTGGGATCGAACCCGCAAGCACTTACTCAGACTGCAAACCCGGTGGTCGCCTTCACATTTCTTTAGATTATGTGCGACGAGAGTTTGAACACGCCAAAGAAGACAGCGAATCAGTAGGTTGGGTCACTGAAGGACTGATAGCTAGACCTCTACCAACCAGAATCCGTCTAGGTCATGATCGTGAACTATTATTATCTTCTCCAAACAGCTCATAAACTCAGAGCAAAACCATGGCCAATGGATGATGTATTAGATCCCATTTGACTTTTCGGTATAGGTTAGATACATTGTTCTCTGTTCATCTGCTATTGGAATGTAGTGAGCTGTTTAGAGATTTACATGTCTCTCAAGTCAGAAGATCCCTAAATATCATATTCCAGCAAAACAATGTTGCATAGTATATATCATATATGTGAACATTATCTCATTGTGGCTTGAGATTCTAATCTGCTTTTTAAAATTCATTGCGACTAACAAACATACCTGACATTTTTCACATTTGACCCCACAACATTTGGAATGATTAATAATATAACACAACTTGCTTATTTATCAGATCAAACCTAGACTTCTACACTGATCTTTAGCAGGTTAACACAGTTACAGACACACATACATAAGGCAACAGAAACAAAAAAAAAATGGCGAGTTAGTCTTAAGTGATAGAGAGATTTCTGATTCTACTGAACAAAAGGGTATCGAGCAACGTAGAATTCTCTTACACGTGAAGCCCCGTCTCTAGCAAGTATACCTTCAAGATCTCCAATAATTCTAGCCAGCCAAATCTCCAAGTTTCTCTGAACTTCTTTCAAGTTGTTCTTGATCAAATCCAATGACCTCCCTGTGTTCATCTTGGCTTGGCTTAACTGATCTCCTTGATTACTCCTGGTGATTTCCGTCTGCAATGAAACTAGCTTCTGCCCTGTCTCCGATGCCCGTTGCTGAAGTCTGAAACACTCGAGCAGAAACTCGTTTTGTCTTTGCGTCCTGAACTCAGGTCCTAATGTAGCATCGCACGGATCACTACTCTGCTGAAAACATAAATTCCATGAAAGGTGTAAGGAGTAACTCAAGAATGTGTTGTAACTTGTAAGCAAATCACTCATAGAGACTAACCATTCTTCTACATAGATCATCGATCTTCCCTGAAAGAGCTTGATACCTCTTAGCCTGTTTTTTCAACAAAGACGGAACTTTCGATATGTCACTAGGACGACAAACTTTCTCAAGATTCAGTAATTCCTCTTCAAGCAACCTCAGTTTCGCAGATACACCCGTCCCTTCACTATCAATCTTCCATGGTGATTCCCTTCTATGCAATCAAAGACAAGCTATTATACATCACTCATCATCACAATCACAATCACACATTCTCAATTCAAAAACTCTCTATTACCTTGGCACAAAATGCTTCATACGATACACAGATTCCAAAGATTCATATTGTAAATCCTACAAAAACAGAAGCAAAACTTGAAAAACCAAACACACAAATTCTTCACTCTCATAATTAAGAAAATCAAAATCAAAACCTGGAAAGGATTAAAATTGCCATAAGCATTAGGTGATGGTGATGAAGATAGAGTGAGATGATCCACAGCATAACGTTCACTGGACTCATCTCCTTGTCCATCATCATCATCTTCTTCCTCAATCTCTCTTCGAGACATAAACCCAATCATTTCATCTCTCTCACTCACTTCCCTCTCCAATTCACTAATCCTATTCATGAAATCTTCTCTTTCTTCTTCAATTTCATGAATCCGATTCAACAATCGTTTCTCTTCTTCTTGCCAAGCGTTTCTATGACTAGCAAAGATCTCGACCACACGCGCGTTAGCTTTCGAATCTTCCACGCGCCGAGATTTCATCTGACGGACTTGTTCCTCCGCCGTCGCGAGTCGCCGTTTTAGCTCGGTGACTTGAGATGTTAATCTCGGGACAAGAGAGATTGCGTCGTTTGGGAGATGAGCTAACATTACTGAGAAGCTTAAAACTAGAAATGATTTTGCTAGTTTCTTCAATTCATCATGCTCTTTTTCTTCCTCAACGAAGCTTCTCATTCTCAATCTCTCTTCTTCTTCTTCAGGTTTCGCCATTTTTCGTGACCGCAGAAAAAAAGATACTAAGAAAAGACAAAATTTTATTTTTTGTTCTCTTGTTTTCAATCTATCAGCAAAAACGGTAGGACATTTTTTTTTGGCGTATTAGCGAAGTTGGATATAAATCAATATCTGATATTGACAAAATGATTAAGAACTAGCAGTTGACAAAAAAAAAAAAAGATTAAGAAC
>Ga0041059_1000815_pt1 | contig 24438 bp, 31 predicted proteins | sample AraColnosormetaG_FD_56232 | JGI IMG/M metagenome (GOLD analysis project Ga0041059, IMG submission 56232) | Arabidopsis roots microbial communities from North Carolina, USA - Col MF nosort | ecosystem: Host-associated > Plants > Roots > Unclassified | place: USA: North Carolina | collected... | reverse complement strand
TTTTTTTTTTTTTTTTTTGACTCAGAGATCAACAAAACCTAGTTTTTGAATTTGTTTCAATTTTTCTCAAATTACTCTGTTTTTGAGATCTCTGTTTTCGTTAAATTATGTCTTTGAGGTCAGAATCTTCAACGGCAGAGAAGATAACAGAGGATCCGGTGACGTATAAGACAGCACAAAGCAGCGTGACGTGCATCTACCAAGCACATATGGTTGGATTCTGGAGAAACGTTAGGGTTCTATGGTCTAAAAATCTCATGAACCATTCCTTAACCGTGATGGTCACTAGCGTACAAGGCGATATGAATTACTGTTGCAAGGTTGATCTTAAGCCATGGCACTTTTGGTACAAGAAAGGTTACAAATCGTTTGAGGTCGAAGGAAACCAAGTAGATGTCTATTGGGATTTTAGGTCTGCGAAATTCAACGGCGGGCCTGAGCCGAGCTCCGATTTTTACGTGGCGCTTGTATCCGAGGAAGAGGTTGTTTTGTTGTTGGGTGATCACAAGAAGAAAGCTTTTAAGAGGACTAAATCTAGACCTTCCTTGGTTGACGCTGCCTTGTTCTACAAGAAAGAGAATGTGTTTGGGAAGAAGATTTTTTCGACTAGGGCTAAGTTCCATGATAGGAAGAGAGAGCATGAGATCGTAGTGGAGAGCTCTACCGGGGCGAAAGAACCAGAGATGTGGATTAGCGTAGATGGGATCGTTTTGGTTCAGGTGAGAAATCTGCAGTGGAAATTTAGAGGGAACCAGACTGTTTTGGTTGATAAAGAACCTGTTCAAGTGTTTTGGGATGTGTATGATTGGTTGTTCAGCACCCCCGGTACGGGGCACGGCTTGTTCATCTTTAAACCGGAGAGCGGTGAAAGCGAAACGAGCAACGAAACCAAGAATTGCAGTGCTTCTTCTTCTTCTTCTTCGTCGGAGTTTTGTCTCTTTCTTTATGCTTGGAAATTGGAGTAAGTCTAAATGTTTTCAATCCAAAAGCTTGCATTGATTTTTTTGCCTGACTGTAAATTCACATTCAAAAATCAATCTTAGCGTGTGACCGACTCTTGATAATTTTGAGTTGTCAAATTCACCAAGACGTGTAGAGAGTTTATTTTTTTTATCTTAGACAAGACTGTTTCTGTGTGCTTAACACTGACCTAGACCTTTTCTTAGCCAACTCAGAAGAAGATTTGATTAGGTTGAAAATGTTGTAAGATTGATTGGCTTTAGAATCATTGTGTAAACACAAAAATTCTTGCCATCTCAAGATTCTTTACTTGTTTTGTCTGAGAGAGTTCTATTACTACTTTAATGGCTCTGCGCAACACAGTACGCTGAGCGATTATCAAAAGAAAACCGTTAAGGACATCACTGTCTAAAGGGGATGGTATTGGTAAATATCCCACACTGGTTAGGAATGAGACCAACTAATACCTAATAAAGTCACATGGATACACTTACTCATAACCTAACTTACCTATGAGGGTTATTGGACATGGTTAAGGGCCTAGTATGGGATATGTTTTGTTTAAAAACCACAATGAGGATTTAAGAAAATTAAAATGATATCTATAATTTTCATTCGAAATCTCACGAATAGTTCATCAACTTAGCAACTGACAAAGTAGCTCAACCTAAACGCCAAGTCTAGGCTGGTAACCATTCAAAGAAAGAAGGAAGATGTAGAGAGGAAAATACTAGTAGTTTAGAAGAAACGTTACATTAGTGATTGAACATACAAACAGCTATTCTATAGGTACCAAAGTGGAAACAAGTGGAACAAGACGGTTCAAGTTTTCTATCAACCTACAAACAAACAACTGTCTCTGATAACAAGCTTTTGAAATACTTACCAGAGCGATCAGCTTGCTGCTACGTTGCAAGTGCCGATTCCATCTCTACAGTCATTGGTAAGATCATTGAATGTTTCAATCTGCTTCTTCCCTCTCAAGAACACCTCTGTATCAACAGACGCTCTCATGTAACCGTCAAACTCAACTGGGTTTCCTCCATTAAGCTTCGTTGTCTCTGAATACCATTCGCTGCTCTCGTCCCAGAGATCCTTAAACTCATCCAGAAAATGGGGTTTGTACTTGTCTTTCAAGGGGTTAAAGAAAGATAACTCTGGTTCATTTGTTGCAATATAAAGATTCCTTCCTTGTTCGATTTTGTCCTGGAGGGTAGATAAAATGGAGCTTGGTGAAGTATCCTTTTCAAGATTAGGCCAAACTTCCTTGTTTCTCGCCTTGTCTCCTCTCTCAATGTGAATAGCATCATAATCCCAGTTTAACCTCGAAGCAATCGCAGAAACAATCTCCATCAGTCGTTTAGATTTCCACAATAGATTCCAAGGCCTTTGCACAACAGATTCTGTCTCCCCTTCGCATACTCTATACCAATAGTTATCTGGTTCTACTGTCCCGAACTTCCTCATTATCAACGTGTCCTTCACATCAACAAGCTTCATCGGTGTGACCCGAAAATCTTCCACAAGATGAAGCTTTAATCCATTCTTCTTATACCATTTCCCCCAATCAGCCCAAAACTGCACCTGGTCTAACATAGAAGCAGCCTCTTTCAAATGCTCGAAATCAAAGTAAAACCTAAAGTCCTTCCCTTCCTCGTTTTGACCAGACAATGTATAAACAGAAGACAAACAAAGAGTCAAATCCATCACTAATGTTCTATTCAAATACTGAGCTTCCCCTAAAGCACACAAGAAACTCCACAAGAAATGGTTCATACTCTTACACCTATCTCCTCCACCAGAATAAACCAAGTAATGACCTTCTTTAAACACATTTTCAGACTCAACAACAGGAAGTGAATCATTCACTGCTTCACCAACTACAGGCAATGCGAAATCATCAACCTTACCACCACTCGAATTTCGAAACCCGGGCCTCTTCCGCTTCCTCGCATTCACACCCGAATGATACTCACCAATCCCCATCACACTAACACTACAATTCCCAGACTTTTCAATCACAAACCTCCTATAATCCTTATAAAACGCAGCCGCTTTACCATCCTTAGGTCTATAACGCCAAGCCATATCACAAGAACTACTACTACCTTCCACAATCACAGGTTTACCAAACTTATAAAAGTGACTGTCTTTAAACTTCTCCATAGTAGCTTTCATCATCAAGTGAAAAACTTCAGGATCTTTGCAATCAATTGGGATATTGGTATCACAATCCAATTGATTACCATCAGAGTCATTCTCAGATGTTTCAACATCAGCTATATTGATGAATCCGCCAAACGCGGTTTGGTTCGCCGCCATGAAATCTTCACCGGTTTTGACAATACTGTCGTCGGATTTAAGAGTAGCGTTTGAATTGGATGTGAGGAAAGTTGTGATTTTGTCAGATGGGTGAAATAGTGGATCTTCTGGTTCATATGTAGCAGCGATAATGGTGAAAACTACGACTCCGATTACGAGTACAGAGAAGCCTATGCTTCCGATTAAGGATACTGCGTTTTGCCCTAGATTCTCAGGTCGGAAACCTCCGGTTCTGGAAAATGCAGATCTTCCTGACATCTTTGTCTTCAAGATTCGATGAATGTCATTCTCAGAGATTAGAGACAGTGTCAAGAATAGTTATGGCCATGTCAAGCGGAGGAATCGAAGAGCTTGGAACATTTCTTGTAATGTGTGTGTGTATTTTTTTGCCTACACGTGTACATGTGGAGGTGGAGCGACTCTACTTGCGTCGTCATCGAGACATCGACTATAGCAAAAGGACGTTACTTTAGTTTATAATCTGAGGTCAGTGTGGGCTAAAACGACGTCAGTTTGTGAGTTTGTACATTTTTCCAATAGTTGCTGTAGTTAGAAACCATTTTTATGCACTCGGTGAAATAAGAAATCCATTTTTGTCCGGTGGTCTTTTAATAGAGCTCAAGGCCGTCATTTTTACTGTATTTCATTTAAACTGTTTAACAGACAAAGACCAAGAATACCAAACTTCAAAACGAAAATGCCGAATCAATGTGACGAGACAGCGTAAAAAGCATGAGGAAGGGTTCTGATATACACATGACCCATAACCAAAAGTATGTACAAAAGGGAAAGAAAAATTCAGCCTTCAAAACTTAGCAAATGGTTTTTCTTCCAACTCCGGAGAGGTAAGACTAGACCTAAACCCGGCTCTAATTCTTGAATTTTTCCAGATCAGAACCTGAAACACTACAAATCTCGTAATGCAACCTTCTTGCTTCTACGATATCAATAATATTACCACTACGATCGTTAGCTATTCGATTTGGAAGAGATATCAGGAATAGATGCACAAGACGCAGCCTTGTGCTGGATGCTTTTCATGCTCAGCTCCATGCTTCTATGAACCATGTCCTGCAGCAGTTTCTTAGCCGTTTCAGCAGCTTTTTCTGCCCCGTCGACTTGTACTGCAATGCCATAGACAATTTTCTCTAGTGTTAATGGAGTCATTTCTTTCTCACGAGGGGTTTCTCTCAGTAGGTCCAAGAGAACTCTGGCTCTATCTCGGGACTTTGATGTTCCATCTACTGTTGAACTTAGGAGACCCGGGATTGCACCTTCTTTCAGTATGAGTTTTCGGTACTTATCTCGGTCGCTGCGGCATAGAGAAAGCAGAGCTCCAACTGCGTGTTCTATGCTGAGTGGAGAACCATCCTCTACAGTCTCTACTAAAGTCAGAATACCATCTTCACAGCTGGTGATGGCATTTCGCCCGTCCTCAGAGTGAGACAGGATCATCTCAACCAAGGCTGTGGCTTTTTCAGCAAACTTGGAATGTTTTTTGCATTCTTTAAGGAGGTGGATGAGCGGGTAGACAGCTTTAGCATCAAGAATTGGAGCAGAGTACTCTTTGCAAGCTGATAAATTATGAAGGGCTGTGACAGCATCTACTTTCCCTTGTACAGTTCCGGAGCTAAGCATCTGAATCAGAAGCGGTGGAACTCCAGAACTTATAATCATCGCCTTGTTGGCTGGTGCAGCTGAAAGTGTTAGAATTGCTGCAGTGGCCAATTCACGCAAACTAGCATTGTGGAGCTTCAGAATCTGTATGAGAGGTGGAACGGCACCGGCTTTCACAATCTCAATCTTATTCCTGGTCAGAAATCACAACCCAAAATAAGTAATGACCACCACAAGAACTGAAAATGCAAATCTATTTCCACACAGATTACAAAGGATCTGTAGAAAATACTGCTGGAGCAAGTAGGTAAATTACATCCTACATTTGCTATCTTTATCCAAATAGCAGTAAACTACAGGTAAAGCTAGACCTAGAGCAATCAGATCAGTGTCCAAAAAGCAGTATCCTCTTGGTTTCAACAGATCTAAAGTCCAAAATGTAGCTACTCTCAGTACATTCTGATGCCTGATTGATAGAGTTAAACAATTGCCTTAACACTAAAACTACAAATCCAGAACAATGTCATAAATCAAGCTCTGAGCAGAGATTAGTGAAGTCACTAATCCTAAACACTGCCTAAAGCCTCAGATCGAGTTAAATTAGACCTAGAAGACAAGACGAGAGAATCAGTTTCTGGTACATGGCAATAAAACCTAGAACAATCCAAGAGAGATTACCGTTCATTTCTAACGGCGAGGTTAAGGAGAGCGAGGAGAGAGGCGTGACGAGCATCAACGTTAGAGGAGAAGAGCATGGGAACAAGCGGCGGGATAACGCCGGCGTCGGCGAGTTTTGACCTAGCGGAAGACTTAACCGGAGACTTTCTAAGCAGCTTTCGGATTTCCTTAGCGGCTTCAATTCGGAAATCGAGATCTCCATGGAGAAGCTTCTTGGAGAGATGTAGAATCAGTAATTCCTTTGTGGTTTTCCATGTGTTGGTGGTGGTTTCCTCCTCTGCTTCGTCTTCTTCCGATATATTTGCCGTCACCGTTGAGTCGCCGGCGATGGAAGCCATCATCTGATTCTGGTTCTCTTCCACCACCATTATCTCTGTCTCTCTCGCTCGCTTGCTCGCTCTTGTGTTTGTTTCTCTCTAGTCAAAGACGAAACGACGACTTATCGAATCATCTACTTAATTAAAACGAAAGTTATGGTATTAGTTGAAAGAGCCCATATTTCTCGAGGTTAGTTAGTTCACAATTTACCAACCGGGACATTTCAATATTTTAACTTTTTCAATTTTATGCAAGGAAAGAATATAAGAAAGAATTAGCTAGAAAAATTATTTTCAAAATTAACAACAAATCCCGAATATTTATATAACTATTTAAAAGTATAATTAGGTTGTTCGTTTGATCGCCGCATCTATTTGCGACAGCAGCAACCATGATGATATTCGTTTGGTGGACGCAAGACGATGTGGTCAAACGTTAAGGCAAACGCAAGTAGCTGCGGTTAAAAATTGTTGACATCATTTTACTTCAACAATATGCGGTAGAGTTTGCTGCTGCCGTTAGGCGTAATGAAACAAATAGACTAACACAAAGAATAAACGACTACAATTTATAATTTTTCATTTATAAAATAAAATAAAAATTGGAATATATTGTGCGGAATTCCTATATATCAGAACTCATTGATCTGCTGCTTCTTCTGAAAGTTCTTAAGTGGTTCCACGATGTTTCCATTTTGTTCTGACTTCCGAGGCCAACGAGATGAGTCCAATAAACAAAGGGCACGGAAACATTCTTTTTAAATTAGGTTTGTTTTTTTATTTTTGGTTTTTGGTTTTTCCCGGAAATTGTATGAAGTCTTCGTTACAGTTTCTCTCTCTCACCTTCTCTGTATAAAGTCTTCTTGAGATCGAAGGATAACTTCAATTCAATTCTCTCCAAGGTACACACAGGTACAGTTTTCTCCTTCATTCTCTCTTGTTTGAGATTTCTGAAGATGGGTTTGTTAAAAAAGTGTACTTTTTTTTGTTCTCTCTCGTGTAGCTGATTTTTGTGATAAGAAGATTGATTGAGATGGGTACTAGAGCTCAGCAGATTCCTTTACTTGAAGGTGAGACTGATAATTACGATGGTGTTACTGTAACCATGGTGGAACCTATGGATTCTGAGGTTTTTACTGAAAGTCTTAGGGCTTCTCTTTCGCATTGGAGAGAAGAGGTATTAACAATATATATAACTCAGATTCAAGCCTTATTGTTTGATTGTACTGATAACTGATAAACTTCTGAGATATGATATGAGCTCTTAAGAGTTTAGAGGATTGTGATAACATGAGGACTTAGTCAGAGTTTATGATTTGCAGGGGAAGAAGGGAATTTGGATAAAGCTGCCTCTTGGATTGGCTAATCTTGTGGAGGCTGCAGTTAGTGTAAGTTTTATATGAGGATTTGGATTGACGTTAGTTATTGTGATGATTAGTTGAATATCTTCTTGTGTTTGGTGATTTTTTCAGGAAGGATTTAGATATCACCACGCGGAGCCTGAGTACTTGATGCTTGTATCTTGGATCTCTGAAACTCCTGATACAATCCCAGCCAATGCTTCTCATGTTGTAGGTGCTGGTGCTTTGGTCATCAACAAAAATACTAAAGAGGTAGCCAACTGTTCTCTTCTTTGCATAGTTTCGCATACGTTGCTTAACAAATAATGATAATTCAATGAGCAGGTCCTCGTTGTCCAGGAGAGGAGTGGGTTTTTCAAAGATAAAAATGTGTGGAAGCTGCCTACTGGTGTTATCAACGAGGTGATTTTTACATAAGATTGTTTTTGTGATCTTTTACTATCCCGTTAAATATTTACAATCACGGTGAATGACATGAAGAGTTAAATGCTAAAAAGAGGCAATCTTGATGAACGAAGCTCCTAGGATCCTATACCTTATTGTCCTGTGAATGAAAACGAGTGAACTACTAGTAAGGGTTTGGCTTATGAAGGGTGTCAGCGTATTGTTTAGGGGAGTATATTCTAGGAGTTGGTAGTGCTGAGAGTTGTTGGTGAATTGCATAAGAAAGTAGTTCTTACATCTTACAGATCCATCAAGTGTTTACTGATAATCTGTAATGATACCAAGAATGAAACTAAGAGAATGGTGGATATGAAGTTTTGATTGTTGTTGTCTTTTGCTTCTAACTAAAACATTCCAATGCCACAGGGCGAGGATATATGGACTGGAGTAGCTAGGGAAGTGGAAGAAGAAACTGGAGTAAGTATCTGGCTTTCAAAAATTAAGCATTTCAATCATAAGGATCTCTTACTTGACATTCTAATCTAAAATTTGTGTTCTTCTCTTGGCTTTTCTCTTCAGATTATTGCAGATTTTGTCGAAGTACTGGCTTTCAGGTAACTTAAATTTTATTGCTGTAGACACATTGATCTGGCTTAAACGCATTTGTTCCTCATTGTTCAACTCTTTACACTCTCAGGCAAAGCCACAAAGCCATCTTAAAAAAGAAAACAGATATGTTTTTCCTGTGTGTCTTAAGTCCGCGCTCTTACGATATTACTGAACAAAAATCTGAGATCTTGCAAGCTAAGGTAAACCTTTCTAACTTTCAGTGTTGATGAGCCAAGAAAATGTTAAAAGTTACTGACATATATTTCAAATTTAACCGAAACTGGTATATTGTATTACAGTGGATGCCGATCCAAGAGTATGTAGACCAACCATGGAACAAGAAGAACGAGATGTTCAAGTTCATGGCTAACATTTGCCAAAAGAAGTGTGAGGAAGAATACTTGGGATTCGCCATTGTGCCAACTACCACATCATCTGGTAAAGAGAGCTTTATCTACTGCAATGCGGATCATGCCAAGCGCCTTAAAGTATCGCGTGACCAAGCCTCTGCTTCTCTCTGAAAACATTCTCATCTGATTCTGTTTGATCTCGGCATGTGTGTGTCCAGTGTGTACAAAACAGGAAACTTTCTTCTATATTATTCCGATTCTACAAAATTGCGTCTAAATATTTAAGTTTATACCATCTCTATGAGCCACTGTAAAACTTGCCATCGACTTCTAGTCTATTTCCAGTGATGGTTTGATTCTCCCAACGCTTACGTGCTTTTTAAAGATATGAGGCTTAAGAGTGTTACCATACACTTGGTTTATTCTTCCAAAATATCTTCTCGTAACCGGTTTTAAGTTCTCAGCTGTATCGTCTCTTGACCATTTACTACACTGGTAAATGGTGTGAATCCAAGAAAGTGTTAATGCCATTAAAAAGGTTCACATTACTTTGTATATGTACACCAATTTTTGCGACTCGTTTGTACTGTGTGCCTAACGTGAAAAAGATAAGGCATATATGGGCTTTAGCCCCAAAAAAACTTTATAGGCCCCATATTAAAATTATAGTGTATTTATTTTTCCAGAAATAGAAAATTTATTGTAACATGGAAACATCAAAATTTAAAATGGAATAGTTGCTAAAAATACTTGGGTTCACCCTTCACCCCCTTATATTCACCTCTTCTATTTTAATCAATTAAAATCTGACATTTAACAATAATAAAAAGAATTTAATTTTATTATAAAATCTAATTTGCCACTAAAACGAAATTATGTATCGGTTTGGATTTATTAGAAAAGGTTAGGGTTTAGATTTTATGATTAAACGAGGTTAAATATCGGTTTGGGTTTAGAAAGTACGATTAGGGTTTAGATTTTACAATTAACCAATTAAATATTGGTTTAGGTTTATAAACAGATTTAGATTTTACAATTAAACGAGGTTAAATGTCGGTTTGGGTTTTGAAAATACGATTAGGGTTTAGTTTTTTCTTACGATTAAATGAGTTTAAATGAAGGTTTGGGTTTACAAAGGAGAATTAGGGTTTAGATTTTGTAATTAAACGAGATTATATATCGGTTTAGATTTATAATTATAGCTTTAATTTATTATGTAATTTAAGTAAGATTTGACATGACATGTTTTTATTGGTTAATGCAAAAGGAGGTGAATAGAAGGGTGAATAAAGCTTCGTTCAATAGTTGTGGCATTAAATGTTTTGAAGTTTTGCACATTACTTAAAGCAATAAAATGTCTATTTTAGTATCCTTCAAAATAATTACATTTGTTATAAAATAATTACATTTCTTACAAGTAGGTACTAACAAAATCAATTTTTATCTCACACTAAATTTCTTAAATACATCCGATTTTTATTTAATAAGTTAAATCATGATTGTTTTTTTTAATTACACCTAAACCGCAATTTGTAAACCGGATTAGAGATTAACTAAACTTACATGTCCAAAACACTATTAATTATGGATTGATGGAACAAGAAAGATCTAGTATATCTAATAAGAATATCACCACATTAGGTAGGAGCTGATAATACAATTTTTGTTGGAGATGCCCAACCTAGAGATAGAAAAACATTTAATCCCTCTTAAAGCCCTTATTACTATGTGCAATGCAACACATATGGTTAAAAGATATTACGACATTATAATCGGAAGTTTGAACTAACACTCATTTTATCTCGTATTATAATCTTTGTCCCTATTCTGATTTCCTCTGTAATTGAAAGTATACTATATTTCATATTAGTGTAGTTACGATGGAGCATCATCATGGGTCAAATCCAAGCGACCACAAAGGATGTAACATGCATCTTACAGCTCACAGCCTCACACTATTTCGACTACCACCGACACTATCTTTATAGATACACGTGATTCCAACGTACCAATCACTCTTTTGAATGATCATCACATTTTTTTAGAATAAAACATATCAGATCCAACACAAGTGGAACAATTAATTATTCCAAATCTCCACACCAAGTATCAACGTGAACAAAAAAAAGAATATGTAAAATAAATTAAACCGACAGATCACAAAGAAAAAGGAAAACAAGATTCCCAAAGCGAGGTAAATGCCACGTCACTTCACATAAGCCAAACTCCGAAACAGAGCCCGACAATGGCCGTTACGACATTACTTGTTCGAGTAATCATCGCTGATACGGCGCCGTTTTTATCGTCAGCCACCTCAACATCATCATCTGACGGAGCATCGGCGCTAGGTCCGTCGGCGTCAGCCTCCGCGTTCTTAGGCTTTTTCTTACTCGACTTAGGAGCTGGAGCGGACGTCTTAACGGCCTTGTAGATTTCTCTAGGCAACAACACTTTATCGATCTTGTAAACTATCAATGGCTCTTGATCCTTTAACGTCCCCATTACCTTCGCCGTCACAACGTCCGTCTCCAGCGTCACGTCTTCTCCGTCATTTTGAACGGTGAAATCAAACTTGTTGTTACCTTCCGTCGCTAACGTGTTAACGGCGCCGTTACCTGATCTAAGCATTTGTAACGACTGGTAAACCGGCATGCCGTGGTAAAGCACTAACGCAGTCTTGTTCGCCGGAGAAAGGGATTTGAATTTCGGCATGAACTTACCGACAGCGCTGTCGGAGGGACAGAACACCGTTAAGCCTCCGTCTACGGTATCTTGGAACGTTTTGTCGGCGCCGGTTGACTTCAAGATGTCGGAGAAAGCTTTGCACCCTTGTTTTTCGAGGATTGTGGTGAGGATGAGGTCGCTGGGACTCGCCGTGGGAGCTTCTGCTTCCGGCGAGGTTAAGACTTGGCTGATGTGAAGAACAGAGATGTTGTAAGGCTTTTCAAAGACGGATTTGACGTAGTGAGCTGTGAGCTTGCTATCGTCGTCTTGGACACCAAAAGCGACTTTACCGCCTTTTATATCGGTGATGTTGATGTATCCAGAAGTTCCGGTGGCGGATCCGGTGGATTGAAACATGGAGGCAGTGGAGGTGGAGCCGTCGGTGATCTGGTGAAGTTTCTTGGTGCCGAAGTAATCGACCAGGACGTGGAGAGAGAGAATGTTGCGGATTTGGTAGAGTGAGTATCCGTTAGAGAGGATGGAGGACATTGCTGAGTTATCGACGGCCAAGACGGTGATTGTTTGCCGGCGGTTGATCTCGTCGGCGAGATGAGTCGCTGAGAGATAGTGGTTGAAAGTGGAGAAATCAGGGTCTTTGGCCAAGATTCGGGTTATGTTATGTGCATTTGAGAGAGAGAGAAAGAGATGGAGCTGGAAAATGAGAACCAATGCGGTGGCTGCTCGCCGGAGATAAGCCATTTTTGGGTGGAGGATTGGGCGGCTTTGATAGAGGAATTGTGTGGTAGCATTTGGAGAGGAGTCTTATAATAATGAAAGATATATAAAATAGATTATATGAACAAAGCTGTCTCGCATATTTCCAGCGCAGCAGCAGGTAAGTGGGCTCTACATAGCTTGAGTCTGGGTCACATTTGAAAGTAAGTGTCGACGAGAGAAACACATTAGTGTTTAGGAAATATTAAGGCCCGGTTCAATATTTTATTCGGCTCTAGGTACATACGTAGACATGACCAAAATTTAACTGTAACAGTATAGTATATTTTTATTTTTACCAATTTTAGGTATAATTTAAATACCTACAAAATTTAACTTTCATCTTCGTATTTCTATAAACGGGAAAGGTTGGATCCTATTGGAAAGTAAGAGACGACGATCGTGGGAGCTCTTGGAGACTTGGTTTTGCTTTTCGGTTTCTTGAAAGGCAAGATTTTCAAGTTAGCGTCGGTTGTGTTAACCCGTGAATCAGATTTTTGGACAAAGCAAGCCAAGAAGGGTGTGAAGAGAGACATGTTTGGAGTTGTAAAACTTAAGTGCGAGGTTTTCTATTAATTTGAATCTTGGCCTAAAGTCAGGCCGGTCCAAAACTAAAGCTTGTAAAGCATAATTATAAAAAAAATTAATGACATCATTTTACAAATATTTATAGTGGTAGAGTGGTTTTTAAACAAACCACTCCGCAACTGACCCTGATATAGCAATTGAGTAAACATATTTTCTGTTTGTACTATAATCGTTAGAATCAATACATGTTTTACTCAAAAGACGATTTGCCGTTGCAAATGTTATTAACACTGCATAAAACGAAGCAAATGATAAAACGATTACAAGATATGAGTAAGCATGTGAGTTTATAAGATATAATTTGCTGCTAAATATTTTATTTCATTTTCAATTAAGTAAGAAAGTTTTGACTAAAAAATAATATTTATATCAATAAATAGTTATTCTGTCTCTGTGCCACTGTATATACATAAACTTACCCAAAACAAAATCATCATTACAAAAAAGTGTCGACCACAAGCAGAATCTTTCATTGGTCTATTACATAGATAAACAAGATTGGACTGGATCAATAGTATCAGCCTCATATATTTTCTTGGTTGTGATCATAACTACAGAATTTCACTTTTATCCTTCCTACTTCCTAGTTCCTATAGACGAGAAAGGTTGGAGCCTACGGGAAAATAAGAGACGACGATAGTAGGAGTTCTTATGGACTCGGTTTTTCTTTTGGGTTTCTTCAAAGACAAGACTTCCAAATTACTGTCGGTTGTGTTAATCCTTGAACCAGATTTTGGAACAAAGCAAGCGAAGAAGAGCGTGAAGAGAGACATCCTTGGAGGTTTAAAACTTAAGTGTGAGTTCTTAAGTTAATTTGAGCTTACTATACATGTCAGATAATGTATATATAAGGGGATGGTGAAGAAAGTCACTGAATCTTCTTTGTACACGTCTCTTTTTTGGAAAGTGACATTATAACTTGGCGGCCAAGCTTAATAAGTGAATAGTTTCGTTGTCCGTTTTAATTATGCCTTTTGACAAGTCTTCGTACGTGAAGTTCAAGGACTTTTGACTCTTTATGTAAATCATTTGGAAGAAAGAGTCCACGCGATTATATGAATCCACTGACTGAATTTATTTCTGGGCTTAAGTTGGGCCTTAACAATCCATTTTTTTAATATTTGTTAGCCCAAAATACATAATCAACCCCTGGACTCTGGAGGGATCACACATCACCGTCACTTTTCTCAGTAGAAACTAAGCTGTTCAATTTCAAACCAAGATCACCAAATTTGATTCCCAATGCTAGACAAGAACTATAGAAGCTAAGCAACATGAAGAAAAGTGTGAGAAGGAGATCATGAGAATTTTCGTTTCCTCGATATGGCTGTTCTATTTGATGAGACATGAGAAACAGATAAGCCTTGCTTGTGTGCTTCAACCATTGAATACACCTGCACTCCAAAATTTGTTCCTTCTCAACCATCACATCCAAGGATAGTCTTTTAATATGTTGAAGACGAAAAGGAGGTACCTTTCTAACAGCTGATGTCAGTCCCAAGGTAGAAAGAACATCACTGCTCACACACTTCCATGTTAGAGTGTCCTTTGCCTGACCTTTGAACAGATCTTCGGTTCCGCCTGTAACTTCTTGTTAGTTTCTCTAACTATATGTAAAAAAGAGACCTAGAAAGAAAGAGATAGATAGTGGTCAAACCTGTAAGTTGTACAACTAATAGCTCCACATAAACTTTTCGACGAATGTGAGTGAATATGTGGACGAATTCTCCGAGTTCTTCTCTTGAAACTATAGTGCATGCTTTCTTGAGTTCTACATGAAAACGAAATGCTTCCTTAAGGTAGACGTTTATTGCGTTCCTCCTTGTTGCCGAATCAGCTTCCTCATTTAATATAACAGATGGGAACTCCCAAAGACCAGCAAGCAGACCTTGTTCGGGTCTTTTTACAAGAACAAATCTACCTCCTGATTGGTTCCTCTCCAGATTATGTATCTCCAAAACACAAACGCAACAAAAGTCGTGCCTTGGCTTGGCCTTGATTACTTTTGTAGGATAATCTGTCACGGAAATCGTTCTGTTTTCCTCGGAAAGTGAAAATGCACGACATTGGCTGGAAACAGGACAAGAAGAGCAACTTGGCTTTGATACAGTGCATAGTGTAGCACCAAGCTCCATCAGAGATTGGTTGAAATCTCCAGGGCGTGAAGGATCCACTAGCTGAGCAGCTAGTTTCCTGACAAAGATAAATGATTTCTTTATCCTCTCTTTTAGTATAGTCTCAATAGCGAAACATTCGAGCAAATACAAAAGTTATTTCACCAGAAATTCCTGGCCGTAAGTCGGTCTTTTGGATTAGCTGAGATGGCTTTTAATCTAGCAAGCACTCTTATCACATTTCCATCAACAACAGGTACTGCCTGGTTCATAATAAGTGTCAAAAGACGTAAAGATAATTACTTAGATGTCTTACATTGATGACTGAAAAAAATGAAACTGACTCACCTCATTGAAAGCAATTGAGGCAATTGCTCCGGCTGTGTACTGTCCTATTCCTTTAACTTTCATCAAGCTAGACGCTTGATTAGGGAAACCCTCCGTCCCTGCAACAACCATCTTTGCACCCTGTGAGAATCAAGACAAGAAGAAAAGATCACAATGATATTTAGTGAACGTATCAACTAGGATCAAACCCCAGATTGCAGAAGAGTATTTACCTCTAAAAGAAAACGTGCCCGCCGATAGTATCCCAAACCTGCCCACATTTCGTTTACCTCCTGCAGCGCGAAGAACTCAATTTGATTAGCAGTAAGAATCACTTTTTTCTCATTCCCCCTGAAGAAAACAAATCCCAATGGTGTGCATTGAAAAATAGAGACTAATAGAGTACTCATTTCCTTACTAATGATGGGAAAATGCAGAGCAAAACCTAAGAAGATTAAGCCTTTACTTCCCAGTTATTACACATCAAACATGATTCTCTAAAACCTTCTTTACAAAAAAAAAAACACAACCACATAGGGAATCAAATGGAACATTTGTAGGATATATTCTCAATCTCCCACAGAGTAAGATAGAAAACACAGACACTCTCTAGAAAAGAGCCAATTTGCCAAACAAAGACAAGCAAGCAACAACATAACACAAGAAAAGAAAGCTCTTTCTTCTAACACACTCACACACTCTTTACAAAGTAGCCCATTTGCCAAAACAATGACAAGCAACATAACCTAAGAAAAGAAAGCTCTCTTGATCTACTAACGATAAGATTCTGCAGAGCAATACCAAAAAGGTGAAGTCTTTACTTCCCAACTGATGCACATGAGGATTGAAATAGTTTAACCCCAATTTCCCACATAGTAAGACTGTAAAAACACACAACAGTCTATACTAAGGAGCCCATTTGCCAAAACAATGACAAACAACATAAATAACCCAAGAATATAAAGCTCTTTCTTCATCTACTAATGATAGGAAAGTGCAGAGCAATACCAAAAAGATGAAGTCTTTACTTCTCAATCAATGCACACAAGGACCCAAATATGATAGTCGATAAACCCCAATAAAAGAAAGCTATTTCTTCATCTAATTAATTCTCCCAAATTGAAAGAGAAGAATCACCTCAAGAGAAGCTTGACCAAGGTCATAAATGGTTGGCCATTTCTGCATCCAACGTTTATAATACTTCATTACAGTCTGAACCCTAGTTTGCTGAAGCATAATCTCCGATACCCAAACCTCATAAGCTCTTCTCTCCTTTTCACTTTCACTTCTTCTGTTCCTCCATGGAAGATCTCTCTTATTCACATCGTACCAATCAAGCAAACCCATTCTGATTTTCTGAGTTTCATTTTCACTAAAGAGATCCTCTATATCTCCTCCAAGCGCTTCTTCTTCTGCTTCTGCTTCTTCTTCTTCTTCTTCTTCTTCTTCTTCTGATTCTTCTTCTGCTTCTTCTTTGTCTGCTTCTGCTTCTGCTTCTTCTGCTTTTTCTTCTTCTTCTGCTTCTCGTTCTGCTTCTCGTTCTGCTTCTCGTTCTGCTTCTTTTTTCTCTCGACACTTTCTCATGAGTTTCTCGCGAGGAGCAAAAGATTGGGACATCGTTTTGGTCTTAAAGCTCGAAACTTTGCAATGAAAACTTAGAATGGTCTTTGGATTTTGTCTCTGTGAAGCGACCGTTGATCTTTCGAATGTAGGGTTTAGAGCCACGCGGAGAAGACAAGCCATTCAATTAGGAGGAATGTGGACTAAATTGAAACTTCCATATAGAATTAGAGATATTAAAAATTATGATACTTTTGGGGGATGACTATGCAAAAGAACATAACTTCTGGGGTAAAATGTAATTTATATATTAAAGGACTAATTGTCTAATTGACACAACGTTAAACAGTCTTTCTATGCCCATACACAAAAACAACAACAACAAAAAAAAGATTTTGGTAATCAAACCCAAAACTGAATGTGATCCATGCTACTATCTAAATTGTCTGTACATATTATCTCAAAGTCACTTGGATTGTAGAATTTTCCAATCTCAAATTATCTCAAACTGAATGCAGGAACTAAACATTCTTCCTCTATACAATCTTCTTCCCCTATTCTATCGCCGTCCTTGATGTCCAGATAATAGCTACAACTACCGCTTAGACGCTCGTCTACCTGCAATGGAGTAATACACACAAGTGAGAAACTAAAACCACCCAAAAACATTATCAAGTTCAAGTGACGTGAAATCATCAAGACAATTGGCAAATGACGTGAAATCTGAAACTTCAAAAACGATCAGTCTTGAAAAGTCGTAAGCGAGAACAAGCAAAAGCAAGAAGGCTGAGTTCTGATAGATGAGTTTAGAAAAGTAGGATCATACTTGTATTTCTGGTCCTGCACAACGGTTGATCCCTTTCAGGTGGAGCTTTTTCGACATAGGGAGCAATCAAGGTATCCAATTTTACCAACCAGAGAGCAATCGCAGAAGTTGTTTGAGGCATCGAAGGGAAGCAATTTATGATTTCTCCCATTAAAGTCTGCCCTTGATCACTACAGTGCCATAGCCATTCTTCATTGATTGCCCCAACAAAGTCGCCAATCACCTTCATAAATTACACATAATGTTTTATCAATTTAAGATTCAGTTGGAGGACAGTCAATTTGAACTAGGAAAAGGAGCTTATATAATAGAATGAAACCTGCGTAATTTCAGACACAGATGAGCTTCGCCGAAGTCTTTTCGCCCATAACCTATGAGCTGACTTTCTCCATGCACCAATCAAGGCATCTTCAGGCATAGCAGACTGCAACATGTTTCAGCACACGTAAAACAACAGAGGCATCTCTTAATACAAACCAAGAAAGTAAGACTTTGAGCACTCAGAAAAAAAGTAAAGCAAAAGACTATTGACATACCTCAATGGCATATACTGCAGCTTTTAGTGATTGCAACTGGGAAGATAGAACTTTATGATCCGGAAATGTATCACACTCTTCTTTCCTCATACATGTGGCCGCATGAATCGCATATCTTTCTTCAAGATCTATATCAACCTCAAACGTGGCATGGCAAATCTTACAGTGCTTCTCATCTCTCCAATACAAATCATGGCAACTCTTACACCTAGTAAGTGAATCAAGGTAGGATCTTCGGCGGTGTTTAACAGAATTGAGATTAAAATTAAAATTTGCCCATATCCAATCATCAAATTCCTGAATAAGGCTCCACAATAAGCTTTTCTCCCGCTTACTTCCAATCTCAAATACTATAGCCGCATGTTGCGAGGAGAATTGATCATTGGCAATTTCATTCAGACATAGGTTGTTGTCTATATCAGAAACAGGTGAAGAACTGTCCTCTCTAACTATATCTGTGAAATGGGCTGTCTCCGACTGGGTCACCTGTCTACTCAGCATGGCTTGACAAAGAAAACTTTCTCGTTTCTCCAACGACTCAATAAGACGAGCTTCCCGTCTGCCCCTATCGTCCAAAACTGACAACAGCGCCCGCAAAGCCTACACCAAGCGAAAGAGGAAATAATCAGGCACATGATCATATAACTTTCAATACAAGTTTCCATTTAACCAGCAGAGTGATTAAGATTTCAGGAAGAGTACAATGACATTACCTCCTTGTTGTTGATAACTTCCCAATGACCATCTTCAGAAGATTCAAAGAACACACACCTATGACCAGGGTCATTTGCATTGCATGTGCCTAAGAAAAGCCAGTACCTGTTGAACCTTCGATCAGAACCAAGGTACACAGATTGCATAGGGTGAACATTATTCGCTCTATTTCCAGCCAGCTTTGCAAATGCCCCCACAATTGATGAAGAATCAACTGGATGAGAATCAGACGATTTAGATAGTGCTTTTATTCCATAAAGCTCTCCTCCATGGACCCATGATCCACGTGGATAGCTGTACTGATTAGAGGAGGATCGCTTAATTTTTCCACCAGAACCATGACTATAGATACTAGGGGCACAGTCAGCCACAGCTCTCGGTAGATCCTGTGGTGAAAAATAAAAGTTAGCACTACGCAACGGAGATATATAGATGTAACAAAAAAGCTTTTTCCAGTAACTTTCAAAAAAAAATGTCATTTTCTTAAGTTTCAAAGAAGGGTGTCAAGTTTTAGCTCATATCTTTAGTCAAGGTGCCGCCAAAATAACATGGATCAAAAGTCCATCTGCCCAAGATTTTATTAGACATGCAATGTTGGAGCGATCTAACACTCAGGTTTTAAAAGTTATTCAGACCTCGACTCAGTTGAAATGTTGAAATATTTGGTCTAAATAGTATGTAGATTACCTCCATTCTGATAGTGGAACCAGAACTAAGAAGATCAATCAAAGCCACAAAAACATCTAACTTCTCTTCAACGCTTAGGTCTGAATATTCGCCTTCCATTAGCCCCAACAGCCATGGTTCTCCGGGATGGCTTTCATCAATCTCACTACATACTTCCCGCATTTTACTTTTATGCTTCCGCCTTTTCCTACACTTAACTTTTCGAAGTGCAGGATTTTCTGAAACATGTTCAATTTCATCACCAGAACTAATTGAGCAATCATCAGATTCATCATCAACACTCCCGGAGTCGTCCGAATCAGACTGGCTCTTGTCAGGGTCCTCAGAGAAACAATTAACACGTACACGATACGTTGATTCTGATATCTTTTCGAATAATGTAATATCACTTGCTAGAGTTGAACATATTGAATTCTCTCGTTCTTCTGGTACAGTTGCAAGATTTAGCACAGCAACCTACAAAACCACACACCATCAGCATATTCCATTAGATATCATCTAGGGTTTCAGAGAGCAGCCAAATAGTACAAGTAAACGACCAACCAAATTTAGTCCAAATTTCTCACTTTATTTACAAACAGAAGCTGATAATAATTTAACACCAACTTACCTCTGGAGCATCGGCTAACTCGGATATTTTCAAGCCATTATTGCCTTGCCCATTAAGCATTCTAAATAATTCACCCTTTAACGTTCCAAGACGAAGGCCATACTTTTTCATGAGTTTCCTTTCCTAGAGAAAGAAGAAAGGTAACATCAACCAACAATGCATCAGAAAAGAAAATGCCGAACTAAATAATACAAACATGTGGATATCATCAATAACAAAATATAATCGAGCAAGAGCCTTCAATTCCCCACATATAACTGATCTATCTCCAAGAACAAAACAAGTAGATGCTAGTTGCTGAACTTCAATACGAAAGAAAAGGACAAGAAAATCATCATGGTCTTGAATAAAATATAGCCAAGCAAAGAAAGTCAACACAAAATGTTTCAATGATCAAACGTGTCAGCAAGAGTACAAAATCAGTACCTTACTTAGTTCTTCTGATTGAACAGCACACTTCAATGAACCATAACCAGCGGCAACCAATATCTGCCGCAATAGTTCCGTCCATGTAAGAGAATTTAATGAATTTCTCCACATATCAAGAATAAGAATTTGGCTCTCAACCTGAAAAATATCGTGGAAAATGTCAAAATATATCCCGCTGTGCTACTATTTTATGCGTTTATGAAAATAAAGTATAAAAAGGAAGCACACTGAAAGACAGGCCACGGAGATGGGAAGATTTTACCATAAATTATCTAATGTTGATCCTAAAACTCCATTATACTATCAAGTTCAAAAATAGCTCAACATTAGTGCTTACCGACTGAAGCAGGGCTAGAAACTTGCATGATATACTCAAGTTTGAAAAAGATCCCCTTTCCAGCTCGGTTTCAACATCAAGCAAAAGCAGCTTCAGCAGGGAAAGATGAATTTTACCAAGGAGCAAGGAATCCTGAGGTTCAAACACAGAAAGAGGAAATACAATATACATTATTTGTCAGAAAGATAAACGAAGTGAGAAAGCTGTAATATACAATAAACAATTTCCTTCCACAATAGAAAAAGGTATGAAATTGAGTGTTTTTTTTATCAGATAAGAGCGACCACCTTATCGTGAAATGCCCGCGTGAACTCGTCTAGTGTAAAAGGACCTATGTCAAGAGTTACTGAATAAGTATATAGGAAATGGACAACCTGCAAAGAGAGTACTGAGTCACTTCCAAGAAAGTCAGAAATGAGAGGTAATTTATGAACACATTAAGATATCGCCAAGTGCCAATTTTGACAGTTTACCTTAAACAGTTTCTTAACAGACTCTGGAGAAGAATTCCATGGATGCAAACCAAAAGGCATCCTCATCTGAACAGAGTTTGGGGGAAACTTGGGCAATAAATCTGGAAACAATAAAGAACTGTCAGAGGACCGCATGGCACTGGACATGTAACAGAAGAACATGAACGAAAACTCTTTCATGTAAGACTGACTTACATACCTTTGCAAAGAAAACAACCATGAGATCCACTACTAGGATGATGGCATGAACATGTCAACGGATTTCCTCGCTCATGTCGCTCACGCATCTCTAATTCCTCGTCATCCACTAGTGTCGAAATTGTCTGGCAGGTTTCTTTAAATACCTCCCCGTCCGCGGCAAGCTCACAGTTTTCTTTAAATTCTCTCTGAGTTTCATCTTTGTTTAATTCCGCCTGCAGCAAAGAGTCAAGTCTTTGTTTGCATGTGACTATAATGAATCACAAGTGCCAAATAAAGATCAAGCTACCTCTCTATGTATAGAACGCCTCTTCTTTTCTGTCGACCTCTTCTGCAACAGTTTCTGCTTCTGAAAAAAGAAAATTGCAGTTAGCAAGAGATTTAAGAGAAAAAGGCAACAGAAAGAAAATGAATCATAATTATGAAAGATAAAGTAGGCAACCAATACCAGTATTGATGCTAATTGTCTTTGCTTTTTCTTTTGATGTGGGGGATTACGTGCTGAGCTTTGAGGTAATGTAGCTCTTTCATCCAATAAATCAACGCAAGGAGATACATCCCTCCTGTTTGGATTCATTACACGCCATACAGTCATCAAACCCTTTCCAATACCATGTTTCATCACAGTAGCATTCTCTTGAATGCAATCCTGACTGGTATGATCCATCAGCTCAGAAATCTAAAGAAAATTAAGATCAGGGACTAAGTAACTTAGCGTATCCAGGTAAAACTACCTTATGAAACAACACATATCCACTACCTTTCTTTTTCTTGCCACTTTCTGTTTCTGTTGACCGACAGAAGAAGTGCCCAGCCAAGAAGCTAGCACAAGAGAAAGAAGTCCACGTTAGAATCAATATAACTATACGATACTTCTTGAAGTCATACAAAATCAAGTCCGCACTCATCCAGAGTCCAATTATCCAGTCATGCATATTTTTCATTAGAAAAATCAATACTAATATGAAAGCATTAATTTCATAGTCACATTATAAAAGCTTTGGTGTTAATAGTCAATTTTTCAGAAACCCTAGCCTTCTTCATTATACAGGTTTTTATATTGCGATGTAGCGATAAAGGTGGATATACCTTTGCGAGCTCCAGACGGGAGATGATCAAATTCAGAACCAAGCGATGGACCATCCTTTCGAAAAACTTTAGCCAAAATGTGTGATGAAGGCAACAAGTTTTGACAACTGGCCTTCCTTGTTCCCACAATACATCTTTCCTCAACAGCTACTCCAACGCATCTGGAAGATGTGGAACTCCTCATGAGGGATCTATCGTATAACTGAGGATTCTTTGCTCCCAACCCATCATTCGCCATGGATTTTACACCTTTCCCTCTACTCCTTCTTCTCTTGAACCATCCACGTACTTCCTTCAATGTTAACCCTAAAGACTTCCCCAAGTCCTCCATTTCCTTAGGAGTCGGATACATTTGCTCTGCTTTCACAAATACGATAGCTATCAGTGACAGCAAAAGAAACGAAAAACCAAAAGAGAAATATAACCAAAAGTAAACCATATCCAAAAAGCTACCACAGGAGGCCAATTCTAGAGATATTCTTACAAAGATGATCAACACAAACTAACATATCATCTTATGTATGTTACTACAAATAGAAAAAAGAAAAAATCGCACCCAAATAAAAACCCTCAAGAGCTTGAACTTGTAGTGGCGATTTCCTCTTCATTTCCACTTAAATAAACTTCAGAAAATCTCTTACTCTCTCTTAAGGTATCAAAACCAGGCGCATAATAGTTAAAGCCGTCTCCAACATTTCTGCAACATCAAGCAATCAATTATCTTCATCATCATTATCCCATAAAAACTGATCAAAAATCATAAAGCTATCAGACCACAAGAGGAAGAAGCGATCACCACTGATCACTTAAATCGCTACGCTTCAATACAACAAATCCAAAATTACCGGAAATGAATTCAAAACAAATGAATTCAACCCAATAATCGCATCAAATGATGAACACACGAAATCAAAAAAGAATTACCCAGAAACTTAGATTTCCATAGTGGCTTAGACACACTAAAATGAAGCGATACACAACAGTAGAAGTACAATTAAAAGCAAAGAGCAAAGTCAATTCACAAAAACCATTAGAATTGAAGATACCCGAATCTCAGTTTCAGCGAAATTGATGGAAAAAAACACAACGAAATGAAGATGATGATGATGATAACTGAACTTAAGAACAGTCACTACACACACAGAAAAAATCCCAGAAAATGAAAAGCACATGGAAACTTACAGAGAGAGAATCAAGTGCAGAGAAATGGAAGAAAGGAGGAGGTAGAAGAAGAAGAATAAGAGTAAGATTTTAGAAAGAGAAGAGAGTAGTAGGGTTTTGGGTTTTTTATCATCTTCCCTTCTTTCTCTGATTCTGGGGTTTTACGGATATTTGTTTTGTTTTTCACTCCTCTCTTAAAATGCTAAAAATATCTCTGTTCATAACACGACGTAGTTTTCGTCAGTCTAAGTAATTAGGGTTTTTTCGGGAAAAATCAATCTCCCGGTTTAAAACCCGGTTATTTCACAACTAAACCGGAATCTTCATTGGTTTCGAGTTACATATAGTATTAATTTAACCTCGCAATCTCGTTTCTTCAAGGTCTTTGTATAATCATCATCAATGGAGAAATTGGCAAAAACAGCTTCGACAATTCCGAAACGGACCTCAAATAAATCCCAACCCGATTTTGATTACTCTATAAGGAAGCAAAAGGTTCCTTTTCGATTTCTCTTTCTGTGTTCATAGCTTAGAAAGATGGATTTAGAGGTTTTCTTTTTGTGTTATGCTTGTTGACTGAAGTATCTGAAAATGGCATTGATATATATACACAGTTCAGAGAGAATTGCTTCAGAAGAGTTAGAGAAGATAGGACTCGTTTACTATGGAAATTAAGGATCTCTGATTGTCAATCTTCAGATCAAAAGGTTTTTTTTTTTTTTTTTTTTTTTTGAATCTCAACAATGGAAGAAA
>Ga0041059_1000814_pt1 | contig 24447 bp, 21 predicted proteins | sample AraColnosormetaG_FD_56232 | JGI IMG/M metagenome (GOLD analysis project Ga0041059, IMG submission 56232) | Arabidopsis roots microbial communities from North Carolina, USA - Col MF nosort | ecosystem: Host-associated > Plants > Roots > Unclassified | place: USA: North Carolina | collected... | reverse complement strand
AAGATGTTTTGTTCTTCTTGGAAGTGTTTGTTAAAGCCCAAGAGAGACTTCAAGCTCACAATTTCTCAAAGATCCATTAATACTGGGCCTTAGTTAGATATACCAAGCCCATATACTTTCTCTTCACAAATTCCCGTTCTAATACCGGCGCGTCGTGAAATCTAGAGATTTTGCCGTCACCAGAATATGTTAATAAACGCAGGAGGAGATAAATGGATAAACCCAAAAACTGACAAGTGAAAACCTTTTGAAGCCAAAACCCCCTTCAAAATCAAGCTCCATGATAGAAAACCCTCTTCCTACATAATCTCCTGGTAAAACAAAAAGGTTAGTCTTTTTCTCCTCAACTTCGAGTGTGAAGCGTTTGTAAAAATGCCCAAAAAAATCGTACCTTGTTATGGACAATTTGTTGTATCAGGTTCTTCTTATCTGGGTTTTATGTTTTGTACTAGTTTGAAACTGATTCTGAGCATAATTGAATCGGTTGTTTTTGTAAATGATACAGTGAGAAGTAGAAAGAGTGTAAATGGCGTCAATATCAACCACCACCTGGCTCTACCGAGGTCAAGTATGCACAGACAGTGGAAAGTCCAGTAATTGTATTGTGCAGGTTGGTTCTTACACATCAAGTTTCTTGTTCTGATCCAAACTTATCTAATTTAGAGATAGTGAACATTTTAGCTTGTTTCAAGATGTCAAACTGGTAAAAGTTTGTTTATGTATGTAGAGACGGGTTAAATGTGGGTTTCCACTCAAGACATTGCATGCTGGGATTACTTCTAGGGATCGGTCTTTGCGACATTGTATCAAATGCAAGAAAGAGGATGGAGATGGTGATGTAAGTGAAGGGTCTAAGAAGAGTGAAGAAGGATTTGAGTATGTGACTGTTGAGAGGCATCCTTACCATAGTTATATGGATTCAACTTCTGGGAAGCTTGAGCCAGCGTCCGGGGCTCGGGCTAGTATTCCAGGTGAGGATTATTGGCCTGAAGGAACTTCGAGCCGGGTTAGAGCTGCTAGAGCTCCTCAACCAGCTGGTGAGTCTTCGAGTTTTCCTTCCTATGGAAAGAATCCTGGAAGTAGGAGAAAGAAGAATAGGAAAGCTACTGAGGAGAATGTGACTGTTGAAACGAATGACGAAGTATCCGATTCTGAGGATAGCTCTGAAGAAGAGGAAAATGATTCCTCGGATGGGTTTGTTACCTATAAGAATGAATTTGAGAGAGAAGAAGAGGAGACTGGTTTTGAATTAGACAAAAAGCTTGGAAGGCCACATCCTTTCATTGATCCTACGAAAAAGAAACAAATTGAAAAGACACTCACGAGCGATGAATCGTGGTGGAACTGGAGGAAACCGGAGAAAGAACAATGGTCAAGATGGCAAAGAAGACGTCCTGATGTTGAAACGGTTAGTCATCACAATGATTTCAGGTTTAAACATGTGTGTGTTTCCCCAATGTTTGATCCATTATGGTATTTTTTTTTGTTGTTGATGCAGGTTTTCCTCAAGGCAATGGCAGAAACAGGACAAGTGAAGCTCTATGGGGAAGAACCAACACTCACAGAAACTTCTCTTTATAGAGCAAGAAGGCATCTTTTCAAGGAAGAGAGGTATATTGATCTAACGAACTTTCAAGTGAAAATCTGTTTTATTAGGATTTTCTTTCGAGTTTTCTTTCTCTCAGGCTGCAAGCTGAGCGAGAGAGATTAGCGAAAGAAGGTCCAATGGCTTTTTATTCTGAATGGGTTAAAGCATGGAAGAGAGACACGTCAAGAGAAGCTGTACAAAAACATTTTGAAGAGACAGGTGAAGATGAAAACACACAACTGATTGAGATGTTCTCTCATCAAACAGATAGAGAATACCGGATAATGATGGGAACTGATATTAGGATCAAGAGAGATCCATTGGCAATGCGGATGAGGGAGGATCAAATTAAGCAAAGTAAGAAACTTTGACCGTTGAAGTTTGAACTAACTCATCATGGATATTCAATCGTTCGACTAACATTCTCGGTTTCTTGCAGTTTGGGGCGGGGATCCAGTTTACCCGACAATTAACTACATTCAAGATCCTAATGCGGTTATGGATTTCAGAGGACCTGATTTTCATGAGCCTACACCAAATATGCTCTCTTATCTAAAGGAGGTTAGTCTGCTTTGCTCAAAGTTCTATTCTTTTTCTTTCTTGGTCTGATTGTTTTCTTTGTTTCTGATTTGATCAGAATGGCAAAGTCATCTCAAGAGAGATGCATGAAGCACTACTGACAAAAGAGAAAACCGAGCAGCTCGAGGTAAAGTGACCAATCTTTCATTTCCTTTGACACAACTCTGATTGTGAGATTTCAGGGTTTCGCTTGATATGTTCGATAAATTGTATGAATGCAGGTACCTGACATGGATGATGCAATGGCACAAGCTGTTGATATTGGTGAAAACGATGTGAGTATCATCGATTACATCAGATCCTCTTCTTCTTTATTGTTTCTTGATGTATCATGCTCTGAAACATCTCCGGACATTTTTTGACAGGACGACGAAGACGATGCAGATGTAGAAAAAGACGACGAGAAAGTGCCGAGGAACTGGAGTGTCTTGAAGGAAACCCCTGAGCTTCGCACCGCCAAGGTAAAGTCACATTCAACTTGAGCCACATTATATGTCTTGTGTGGTGTGTTGATGTTATGAGCTTGGTTTCTTAAACAGCCTAAACCAAAGAAGGAAGGTCGGATGTCTCTAGACGAGGCCGTGGATGATGCTGAGAACTTAACTGATTTTCTCATGGACTTTGAAGAGGAGACTGATCCTTAAACCTGGTTTTCGTATTTCTTATGTAAAGACGTTATTTAGGGCAACTTTTTCTTCACTGGTTTTGCTTGTATACTTGGAAGGGATGATATCATTTAGGAGTGGATTTGAGTTTTGCAAGTGATTTGTATCATATGGAATTCAAATATTTTTGATTGAATTTATAGAGTTTTGAAAGTGATTTGTTAACTGTACTGCATCCTGTTTAGTTCAGCTTGAGACGGTTTAATCTGTTAAAACAAGACCTAAACCGAATTCGCAAGGAATATGATTTCACAATTAGTATCTGTCTCCTTTTTTTGTCATGTGTAGTTTAAAACCAAAGCCACAGCTTGTCAAACATTATTGTTTCGTGAAACGAATTGGACCAACAAAATCCTACAAATGAAATGAGGAATGTTTTGGTGTATAGAGAGAAACATTACTTAATCTCACTTGTTTCTGGTGATGACTCTATGGGTCAAGTCAATAAGTGCCCGCCTCGATCTTTTGACATCTTCATTGTCTGTTTCAGGTAGAGACCCGATTGCAGCTGCTGCTAGATTCGCATGTTCCATGGCTAATTCTCTTGCCCTCTGTATTCCCTTGCTCTTCCCAAGATACTCTAAAGCCTGTGTGATATAATAGTATTAGAGACTATGAAAACATATTATAGATTTTAGGAGATTTGTTTCTTTCAAACTTACAATGTCAACATTCCTAGGATCTTTTTCAACTTGATCAACAACTTCGCGTAGTTGAGGAAACTCTTCCATGGCAAAGAGGATTGGGGCTGTTATGACTCCATGGCGAATATCTGACAACGATCCCTTTCCGAGAGAGGCAGATGTGCCCGTGAAATCAAGAATGTCGTCTATTAATTGGAATGCTAAACCCTGAAAAATTAGAAGTTCATCAAAGTACTGTAAGAAAATTAGTTGCAATGGAGCCAAAGTTTTCAGAAGAAGACAACGAACCAGATTCCTCCCATACTCAAAAGCTAACACGGCAACTTCTGCTGTTTGTCCAGTGAGAACGGCAACAGCTTTGCAGCTGTTAGAGATTAGCGATGCTGTCTTATAATATGTCTTCTGCATGTAGTAGTCCATACTGCAATCATGAAAAAAATCATATTTGCATTACCGATCACTATTATATGAATTCCAGTTCCTATATAAGCCGCGATCGGGTTTTTGATGATAAAATCGACTCTTGTTTTGATTCTCAAACATACATTAGTAGCATAGAAGACTTGAGTAGTCTTGTTTTTATCGACCAGAAAAGAAGATTATACCTATAACGCTGCTCGGTTGAACTAGTTATCTCCATGGTTTCACCGGTAACAAGATGTTCTACAGCAGTTGCAAGTAATGCTACAACCTACAAAAAAAGAGACACAATGAAGATGTATGGCTTCGAAGAAGTGATAATTAATTCTGAAGACAGATGTCATTGATTCTAGATTGTATATCACGGGAGATTCAATATAGCCTGTCAACCACAGTATCTTATAAAAAGTAAAGATTTCTTCGAAAAGTTTAAAATACCAGGGTCACGTTTATTAGTTTCTTTTACCTCTGTGTTCTTTAAAGCAGCGAGAGCCCCACAAGCCCGGGAGAGCAAGAAGTCTCCTGCTAATACCGACATCTACAACATGAAGCCAATGGTGATCTTCATATCCAAATTGCAGCACAATCGCCAAAAAGCATATTTAATCATGTCTTAGCTTCTACTGTCAAGTGAGTACCTTGTTACCCATTACAACATTTAAGGAACCAACACCACGCCTTGTATCGGCATCATCCAAGACATCATCGTGCAGTAGACTTGCGACCTACAATGACCCGAGCATTACTAATTTTAAAAGGGAGGATACTGGATCTTGATCTTTAATGAATGTTATGAGTAAAACTATAGTTACTCACGTGTATCATTTCAGTGATTTCAGCAATACCCCGTTGCCTTACGCGTAATTCTGATGTGACTATATCTGTTGATTCCCCAATCAATGCTTCTGGAACTCGTACATTCAGAGCTGTCGCCATCAGCAGCAAAATCTACAAACATGATACCAGACTGGTTATGATACCAAGAGAGAATGAACCAGAACATGAAAACAAGATATGGTGACATAAAGAGATTATGGTCATTACAGTTGAACGAAACTGTTTTCCTTGCACACCCCTTTTGAAGAAGTACTCAGCAGCAGAGGCAAGCTTTGGAACCTAAACAGCAGAATATAGAAAAAAAATAGAGATTAGCTTCAGAACATCAGTAGCAAATTTGCTTTCACCACACCATTGTGCACACAATGAGTACTAATGAATGAAAAAAGGCCACTCACCTCGGCAAGTACCATCTCTCTCAACTTATTACTAAGAAGTGACAGCTCATCGGCAACAAGCGAAAATGGGTCAAGCTCCTCCTAGGAAAGGACAATCTTACTCTTTCAGCAGTCGGAAAAGAAAAGAAGTTACAGCAATAAATCAAAGTTAAAAAAACAATGACCAACTCAACAAGTTCAGTGACAAAAAGTGAGAAAATTTAAAGTTGGGGTTTGACAGTTTTTTCTTCTACAACTGAAGCAATGTCCAACAAAATTGAAGTATATGTGAAAGTTTAACAATAGAGGATGATAGTGAGCTAAGTACGAACCTCAACCAAGGAGCTACTCTGGTGATAGAGTTGATGACTAAATCCACCAAAAACCGGAGATTTCAATGAATAAGTTGTTCTGCAAACGTAACCCTACTAAAACATCACAAAGAATAACACATTGGTTAGGTCACCAATTCTTTATAACACATAAGATTTTAAAATAAACTGATCTCTCACAACTCTTTTCTTCTTCTCTCTCTGACACACAGATAAAACAGTTTGATGCATCCAAATAGGACCCATGATAATCCATGGCAAAATGTAGAAAGAGAAACACTAGTTTTGGCTGATTACTCCATTATTTTCCACAATGTCTTACAAAATTACATCACAAACAAAAAGGGAAAATTTTCAATTCCAACCAACTCCCTAAATAATAGATGGGCAAAATAAAAACGACACCTTTATTGAATAAACACAATCTCCATGGTAATGATTAGACAAAAACCGAGATAATTAGCACAGATCATAAATCTTACATCTGCTAGAGAGTAATTTAAAAAAAAACAATTTCCCCACAACACTCAATTATCAGAAAAACCCTAATCGAATATTTTCTCGCTACATAGGCACAAGAGAAAATGTTAAAATTACCTTGTGTGGAGAGTCAGAACAAGAGTGACCCTGATCGGGAATGATTGCGAACCGATGAGAGGCGAGAGATTGAGAGGAGCCATAGAAGCTACGGTTTCTCAGAAACTTAGAAGAAATCCGAGCAACACTCCTCGTGAATAACATTTTCTAAATGGATCGAAAACAGAGGAAAGTAAACCAAAGAGGCAAAGACTTGTTCGCTTGGCAATTATTGTGAATCTGAATAGAAAGAAGAAGAAGACGAACCCAAGTCGAGAACGCAGCCGACTCAGGAATTTACGAAATTTATTAAATGACGAAGACGAACCTCAGCCATGAAAATGTAAGTAAATATTCACAGTTTTTACTGTTTTACTTGCTAAGGTAGTCAATTTACCCAACGCCTTTTTAGGGCTTCTCCTGAGTCCTGAGGTTTAATGCTATTTTTAATTTTATATTAATTTCGTAAAACCGCGAAATCATAAAATTCCTAGCAAGAGGCCCACTTTAAGCCCAATAATACACACCTTAGCCCACGTTTGAAAGTTGAAACAAACGAATATTTCACCAAATTGATTTTTTATTTTTTACACAAGTACACAACAAAGCTATGAACACAATCAATAACATTCACCACTATACAATAAATGTTACACGTTTGCCACTGAAGAGGGGTTTGTGAGCAACTGCTCGAACTCTTCATCAGTGCTCTTAAGCATCAATGACAGTGGCAACTCTAATCCTCTCTCCATTGATTCTAAGTGTCTTGGCTTTATCCTTTTCTCTAGACTGAAGGCAAAATACTGTGGAAACTCCTTTAGATTCTCTAGTTTTCCTTTGATCTCACTCATGAAGTAATCCAGTTTTGGTTTGAAGTTGTTCTCTATGCTGAATGTGAATAATGCTGGACATCTTAGGATCATTCCAATCGCTTCTGGTCTTGAGAACCCTATACTCTCCAAGAATCTGACCAACAAAAAGAAATGTCCTTAGTAACAACACTAAAGGCAGATTCTCTAATCTAATCACTAGTAACATTGAAGAAAACGGCTAAAATTTTACCTAAGCTTTGGGATGAGAGTGTGTTCAACACTAGACACCAACAAGATAGGATCTTGGTAAGCAAGAGCTTCAAGATCCTTGAGACCAAGTCTCTGCAAGTAGAAGAGAGCAGGTTTGAGCTGGTCTTCTACACTGCTAATAAGGAGCCTTGGACATTTCTTGATCACTCTTCTGAACGCATTCTCAGGGACATGGAGATCATTCGACAGGAACATGAAAACAGGGTACAGTTCTGTTCTGACGTCGGAAGTGAGGATCTTAGGACACATCCCCAAGATTCTTGGGAGGTCATTTGGGTAGATTCCTTTTGATTGAAGGAAATGGAGGACGGATTGGATGGAGTCAAGGGGGGCTGAGCAGAGACATGGGTTGAGAGAAAGGGCTTTTCCTGAGTCAATTCCCATTAGCTCGAGACAGAGGATCTTCTCTTTCATCTGGAGGGTTACTGTCTGATCAGCTACAGTGAAGAGAGGATGGCTATGGAGATTGGTTTTGATGGTGGTTGGTTTCGTGGATAAGAATGTGGATTGAGATTGTTGTGGACATGAAGGTTTCTTTGGGGAAATGTAGAGAGACGAGCTCAATGCTGCAGACATGGTGGAAAGAGATGATGTGGCCTTTGGATGGTCTGCCGAAGGAGAAGAAGAAGAAGTGTGAAGGTAAGGTGGTTGTTTTCCACGTGGCACTATTCTCTTTTGTGATTGGTGAGATTAGATAGTGTTTCCCTTTTTTGTAGTTTGGATAATCCAAAACACACATCCAAACACGTGGCACTCCTCTTGTGCAATGATTGGCTCATTTGAGGTTACAATTCGTCATCAGTGTTCTAATGTTTGATCTTCTCTAGATAGTTGTTCGTCTGATGAGTCTCTTCCTCAGAATTGATTTTGCTTTGCTCAAGCTAATAACATTCTAGAATCAAATCAAAAGTGGATGATACAAGTTTCAAAATCAACATATAGGAATTGCAGTTAGCGAGCTCCAATGGTGAGCATCTAAACACGCAAGTCACGAGAAAAAACAGAATCATACCATGGAAGGATCCGAGAGAAGAGTGCCGAAATTGAGGTGTACCTATACGGCAAATTTAGTCAACAACAACAACAAAGACTCATGTAACTCATTTTAACTGTTCTTTGAACATATACGAGGATTCGATCCAACGCTTTATCTAATGTACTAGTGTGATCTGTCTGAAATACCGAGAGATTCTGTAAAGTAAATTTGTTTTTGAATCAGTTTCCATCGATTTAAAAAAGTCGCAACAATTTTTACTTTTAAATTTTTATTTATTTTAACCCTTGAAATTAAACTAACGATTAATATCTCCATGATCTCATTACCAACTCTAATAAACAAGATGCAAGAATGACAAAAGAAAAAAAGGGAAGGAAACGACACAAAAAGGTTGACTAAATTTGCCGTATTGGTACAACAACAAATTACATTAAACTAAATTTGTCGTTTGATATCTCGATTGAACCGTTGGATGAAATCTTCGACTCGTCTGTTCAACTCCTCGTTCGACATCTTCGAGAACTCCTCCGACTCTTCTTTTACATTCTCCCACTTCTTCGTCGCCTCCTCCATCTCCTCGTCAGCCTTCTTCCCCTTGTGAACAACCATCCATTTCGAGCTATCCGATTGACTCCGATCGTAACTTTTATGTCTATGTTTGATCTCTTGACGACGACGTTCCTTGGATATCACTGACCCACGAGCCTTATCCGATTTGCTTCGCCCGTAGGCTTTAGAGTTCATCAGATTGCTTGCGTTGCAAGTTTCTTCTTTTGCAGCTATTATATGAACATTTTGCTCAGTCACTGGCTCACACTTTTCAATGGCTTTGTTTCTCGGTTGGTTCTTGCTCACGGCTTGTATGATTCTCTCAGTAACTTTCGCTTTCTTGTTAGGCAAATACTGATCTTGTAAGTCTCTCGCTCCCACTGGTCCTTCTTGTTTCTCACGGTTCTTGGTTTCTTCCGCCATACTCACCCCATAGACCGACTTTTCCGGTCTAGGGTTTTCTTGTGCATCCCTTCTCATCGCGGCTGTGTATTCTCCGTAAAAATCGAGGTTCTCTTTGTCAGTGAATGCACCGTAATCGGCGGCAATGATGATGATAAGTGCGTTGGAGATGACGAACAAGATCTTCGTGTCGTTGAAGATCGACAAAGGAGACACGTCGAGAACGTGGAAGATCAAAATGTAGGTGAAGATAGATAAGATGATCGGGAGCAACGAAGAGTACAATTTGTATTGTTTCTTGGGCTTGTAAGGCTCGAAGAGGGGGGTTTCGACAACGTACGAGGGCATTTCTGTCATTTTCAGGGATAGCTCCTGATAAGTTGGGCATTGGATTTGAAAAATTGAACCTTGAGGACTTGAGGTCTCGTGTGTATGATCTTTGGATTGGTCATGGTTGGAGCTATTTATATTGTGATCGTAAGTTTGAATTATTGAGTGTGTGAATTTCCCATTTTACCCTTGTTTCAACTACTATATCTTACTTGCGGATCCTGCCACGATTCGGTATTTGTCGTTTCATGTTGAGTTACGTGGAAATACCAATCGTCTTCTGCAAGTATTATTCAATGATTTTCTTTTTGTTTACCTGGAAAATGTACATTACATTTAATGTTTGTATTAAGATAATTACAAAATTAAAATTATTGTCGATATCGGGTGATATAAGCAAATCGGAAAATTATTTTAGGTCAAGGTACAGAGGCTTAGTACCGCATAACGTCAACACGTAACCTTGTGACAACAACAGGAATCCGTAAATTTTTATTTTTCTTATATTTATACATTACATTAGGTACCTTTGATATGTACAATATAAGAAAAATAATGTACCACGCTTTGACAGCACAACAAAGTAAAATCAAAACAACATATATATGATAGATTTGCTTCCACGTATCTATAAAAAAGTGAAGTTTATTTTGTTGCATCACCTAATGATTCAAATTTTACATATATAAAAATAAAATTTGAAGATTCAATCAAAAGGATTGATCATTGATGTGAGTTTATCTGTTTCTTTATCCGGAGTGAAAGTAAAACTCGAATGGGTTTTTATTTTAATCTTTCAAACCTCTATTATTACAGTCATTTTTCCATGAATTGTTGCAGTTCTCGACAAATCCGTCAAATTTTTGGGTCGTCAGCAAATAAAATTCATTACTAAGCCAGACATTTAATTAATTTTTTTCTATCATCATAAGAAGCCAAAATATGTTTATACATCATATTGTAATCATAGAAAATTTGGATTGACTATCAGCTTGTTGGTTAAGTTTTGTATAACGTGGCATTAGCGAAATTCATATGAGCTCACACATTGGCGGCTGGTCTAGAATTCATCGTACAAGTGTTATGATTATCTTAATTTGGCTAATTTCTCGACTATTCTTGCATCATCGCGCTTTTTTTTTCCCCATAAATTTATTTGTTATTCAAAGTTAGAGATTAGTGTGTAGAGTGTATCTTTCATTAAAAAAAGATCGTGTATAGTGGTCTAACATTTAGGCTATTTACCATTTTATGCAACCTAATTGAAGAAGATAACAAGCATGCAATTGATTTTTTATTTTTTTCGGACTTCTAATTTAGGCAATCAATTTCTTGCGAGTTAGAAAGTTGGAAAATTTGAGGTTTTTGACGACTTTTCCATCAATATCTTCCACTTTTAGCCACAACTTTTTTTGTTTTTTTGTTAAATCAGAAAGATTATGTTTTTTTTTTAATAAACGTTTTCATGTATCTTAGCAAATTTTGTGATAAATATCTTTTAAAACTTCAAATCCATCACATATTTTTGGTAAGTTTTAAAATTTTCGTATAAAAGTTTCTCGGTTTACCCATTTTAGGAGACCGTTGATAAATTTTGTCAACCTCTTGAACTCTAAACACAAGTTACTGGAAATTATGAAACTTTAATACTCTACCTAATTAAGGTCTGTAATCCATCCAAACACACAGAAAAAGAATTCAAGACAATTGGATTATTATGTTACAGTAAAAAAAAAATTGAAGAGAATCACAAAAATGAAATCAAATAGATAGTGCTATCGGTAACGGTGGTAAGGGGAAGTTGCTTGAATCCGAAGACTTCGTTTCTGAAGAAAACTGTGAAGAGATCTCTTCATAGAGGCCTTTTGATAATGAAATCGAGTCGAATTGTTTGGGATTGTTGGAGGATCCGAACCGTCTGAACTTCTCAAGGATAAAGATTTCTCTTCCACATCTCTACTCGCTAGCGATAGTATAGCGTTAGCCTCAAGATGGGTAAGATCTGAAGAAACACACATGTGCCCGTTGTAGAAAATGGTTAATATCTGAGATTCTTGCTTTGGTTGTGAAATTTCAGAGCTGCTTGATTCGTCCAACCTTCAAAAACCATTGATAAAAGTATATCAGTATCGTTTGACTCTAATTCATATTTATAAATTTACTAAACAAATAACGTTGAAAGAGAAAGAAGGCTTACGAGCTATGGAAATCAGAATCATAAGAAGAAGTAAGAAGGCGAAGTTCCAAGTCGCATTTTGTTTGCATCTCCATCTCTTTGAAATTGAGTAAAGGCTTGTCGCAGTTTTTGATGATGATGATCATGATTGTATGTGTCAGTCAGTTGATTTATATATGTGTGTGTGCGTGTTGTGTATGTGTTGGGATCGAAGATAGAGGGAAGATAAGGATAGAGAAAAGACGAGACAAAAGCTGGCATTAGAACAGAGTTTGGACAGAACACAACTTGACATCTCTGTTTCTTTCTCTTCACGCACGTGTAAAATGCTTTTTGTGATTTTTGTTTTCTTTTTCATTGTAATACAAAAAATAAAATAACATTTTTAAAGAATTCATCCTATAATTCTTTTGGGGTTATTAGATAAAATACTGGACTCGTGCCTCATCAGATAACATAGATTTATCATAAACGATAAACCTGTTTGTGAAATTTTCAAAAATTGGATTCCATTTATTTTGGTATTATTGCCATCTTAATACGTTTCAAGCGAACTAAAAAAATGTTAACTACTAGATTTTAATCCGCGGTGTACCGCGGAGACAATTCATTTTTTAAAATTAATATATATAAAAATTTATAAATTATTTTATAGTTTATCATTGTTACTAAGTAACGTCCTGCCAAACCCGTCCACAAAAAAAAACTATTTATTTTATTAATGTTGATCTTATTTATAATATGTTTATGAATCATTGTTAAAATATTTTAGTCGTTGCGGGACGTTGAACCCACACATTTTTCGCCAATTGGTTAATATATGTTCATTCTTAAAATTTCGAATCACAAAATATGACGAATTTGTTTTTGAGATTTTTTTAAACTCTATATATTAAATAATGATATTAATTATTTTTGATAGATTAAACTTTTTATAAATTCAAATATTAATAATGTTTTATGAAGTTTAAATATACGAATAATATTATTTAAAAAATAATATTTTTTACCTTTTAGATAATGATATATTAACTCTAAAAGCAAAAATTTAGAAGATTTAAATTTTTAAATAAATATTTTCATTCCTAAATAATTAATGTCAGTAGCATGACATTGTAAATAAGTTGAAATACATGATTTGTTTATTTAAACAAAAAACGTTTAGTAAGAACAATATTTATTTAAACAAAAAATTTTGTTTTAAAATATTGTTAATAAAATACGTTTGTGCTAATTTTAAGGGATTGATGTGAAGTTTGTTTGAATTAAATTTGATTGATAATGTGATTGACAATTTAAATTAAAAATTTAAAGTAAAATTAATTATTTTGGAACAAAGATTTAATGCTAATGACATTGAATTGTAAATAAGTCCAACTCTAGGATTTATTTGTTAAAATGACTGTAAAAATGTATACATAGATGGGTAGAGTATAAATTTTATGATTAAAAGTTACATTCAAATTTCAAAACCATACTTAATTCTAAAAAAACAACACTTATAGTTTATAAGCAGCTCTTATGATAAAAATCTTTCTGAGTTATAGCTCTGTTAAACTTGTATTCACCCCAAAAACGGATGTTTCATTTCTTATTTTTTACTTGGAGTATTTTATTGTAATTTGTAAAAAAAAATGTAAAGTGGGGGATATCATGAAAAACAACGTCACTTTGTTTGGTCACAATATACATTTGATAAAATAATGGTCGTCGCGTGATTTAGTTGATTTTTGTTTTATCAACCACGTGTTTCACTTGATGAGTAGTTTATATAGTTAACATGATTCGGCCACTTCAGATTTGGGTTTGCCCACATATGACATACCGACATAGAAGGTTAAATCCACGTGGGAAATGCCAATATTCAATGTTTGGTTTTCAAAAGAGAATCATTTCTTTATATGATCTCAAAAGTATGGAATTGAAATGACTAATGAGCACATGCAATTGGTGCTATCTTAAAAACCGAACGTCTTTGAATTTAATTTGTTTTTCACCAAAGGTACCTAATGAAACCCTTTCATTAAAAAATAAAGGTAACAAACAAAATTTTGTATTGGAAAAAACATTTTTTGGAATATATAATTTGGTAATAGAATTATGAGCAAAAAAGAAAAAGAAAAGAAAGAATAATGAGCATAATAAAGCCTTTACAGTATTACTAATTGGGCCGAGCAGTTTTGGGCTCTTGATCATGTCTAGTAATCTTAAACAGACGATAAAGTTAACTGCAATTTAGTTGGTTCAGGTGAGCTACCAAATCCAAAAATACGCAGATTAGGTTCACCGTACCGGAACAAACCGGATTTATCAAAATCCTTAAGTTATACGAAATCACGCTTTTCCTTCGATTTCTCCGCTCTTCTCCACTCTTCTTCTCTGTTCTATCGCAGACATTTTTGTTTATATGCATACATAATAATAATACACTCTTGTCAGGATTTTTGATTCTCTCTTTGGTTTTCTCGGAAAAATGTCTGCGATACTCCAAGGAGCTGGAGCTGCAACGGCTCTCTCGCCGTTTAATTCTATCGATTCCAACAAACTCGTTGCTCCTTCTCGCTCTTCTCTTTCAGGTTCGATTTCAAATTTGTGGAATGATCTGTTTCGGCGATTAAATTGCTTGATTTGGTAAGATCTTAGGAGTTTTTATGGGGTTTTTGATGTAGTGAGGAGCAAGAGATACATTGTTGCCGGATCTGATAGTAAAAGCTTTGGTTCTAGCCTCGTAGCTCGTCGCTCTGAGCCGTTGATACCAAATGCTGTTACGGTATTTGTTTAATCTTAGTTTTTGATATCGTATTAAGAATTTACAATGGATCTTTGATGGGGCTTTCGATTTCTGTAGACGAAGGCGGACACTGCTGCGAGCTCTACTTCATCAAAGCCTGGGTATGTTCTGCATCCTTTGTTACTTAACTTCTTATGCTAATGGTTTCATGCATCGATTTTACTAATTTTGAACTCTTGATCATTATCATGGCTGTTAATTGGAAGAAAAAGTTCTCTCTAGTTTGGTAGTTAATTGTGATTGGCATTGCTCATCTATAGTGCATTAGATCTATGATACTGCTTCTGCTTGATTGAATCTTGTGTTTTATTAGTAGTAGTTCATGTGAGGTTACGTATAATTTGTATCTACATCCTCAAAGCCTACAAATTCAAGCGTATGCATTTTCACTTATGCATCCATTGTTCCAAGTAGCACATTTCTTGCTCTTATCTCTGTATGTTCTGTGAGATATAAAACCTACTTCCATGTAAGGTTTATGCCTTTTGCCACAGCATAAGCATAACTAAATTTAACTTGTGCAGACATGAGCTATTACTTTTCGAGGCTCTTCAAGAAGGTCTAGAAGAAGAGATGGACAGAGATCCACATGTATGTGTCATGGGTGAAGATGTAGGCCATTACGGAGGCTCATACAAAGTAACTAAAGGCCTAGCTGATAAGTTTGGCGATCTCAGGGTTCTGGACACTCCAATCTGTGAAAACGCCTTCACCGGTATGGGCATTGGAGCCGCCATGACAGGACTAAGACCCGTCATCGAAGGTATGAACATGGGGTTTCTACTCTTAGCCTTCAACCAAATCTCCAACAACTGTGGTATGCTTCACTATACATCCGGTGGTCAATTCACTATCCCGGTTGTTATCCGTGGGCCTGGAGGTGTGGGCCGGCAGCTCGGAGCCGAGCATTCCCAGCGTCTCGAGTCTTACTTCCAGTCAATCCCTGGGATCCAGATGGTGGCTTGCTCAACACCTTACAACGCTAAAGGATTGATGAAAGCGGCGATAAGAAGTGAGAATCCTGTGATTCTGTTTGAACACGTTCTGCTCTATAACCTCAAGGAGAGTATTCCGGATGAAGAATACATATGTAATCTGGAAGAAGCAGAAATGGTCAGACCCGGTGAACACATCACGATACTGACGTATTCAAGGATGAGGTACTAAATCACAACCAAAAGCTCTTCTTCATTGAAATTGAAACAACACAGAACTAATAGAGTACTTGTATCAGGTACCATGTAATGCAGGCTGCAAAGACGCTGGTGAACAAAGGGTATGATCCAGAGGTTATCGACATAAGGTCGTTGAAGCCGTTTGATCTCTACACAATTGGAAACTCGGTGAAGAAGACACACCGGGTTTTGATTGTGGAGGAATGTATGAGAACGGGAGGAATCGGAGCCAGTTTGACGGCTGCAATAAACGAGAACTTTCATGATTACTTAGATGCTCCGGTGATGTGTTTGTCTTCTCAGGATGTCCCAACTCCTTACGCCGGTACATTGGAAGAATGGACGGTTGTTCAGCCAGCTCAGATCGTCACTGCCGTCGAACAACTTTGCCAGTAATTGCTTTTTTTACGGTGATTGTGTTTTACCCTTTTTTACTTTTTGTTACTGTTTGTCTTCGATGGAAAATGCTTGTGAAATGAAAACTCTGAATTTTACTCTTATGATATGAACATTTATATTTTCTATAGATAATAACTTCCATATTCACATACACTACTTTTTTTCTTCAGAAAATGATCGTATTACAACATTGTACAAAACCAAAAACCTTCTGGAACATTATTAGTTGATAATAACAAATCGTAATAGCGGTTTCACCACTTACTCATTTTACATCAGAAGAACATAAATCAATAAAAATACTAATCATTAGGTAACAAAATTGTCATAATTCGTGCCGACGAAAAAAGAATATACTCAAAAGAACAGTGGGGCATAATTGACATTTTCTCAATCTCCTCCATAATTGTGGTGAAGAGTCAAGCAAATGCGTGAATACAGAGTCGGAGGCATCTGAGAAAGAGAGAAAGAGAGATCTCAATGGCGGCGATAACAAGCGCGGTGATAGCAATAGCCGGAATAATCTTGGGATGGATAACGATAGAGTTAGCTTGTAAGCCTTGCCTGGAGTCGGGCCGTGAAGCCATCGACAGATCTCTCAATCCCGATTACGATCCTGATGACCAAGACGTCGACTCATCTTCCGATGTTCGTGCTCCTCTCATCCCTAATCATCCTCCCGATAATTCCGATCCTGATCCCACCACCGCGATCAAGTCCGTCTGATCGATCTTGAGTTTTGTTTGTTGATTTGCTATCCTTTTGTAAAAGTTTGCCAATTTCAGTTGATTTGTGGTTGATTTGTGGTCGTTTTATTGAAAGCTTGTGTTTTTGTTCTTATTGCAAAGTTATAATTAAGAAACAAGACGAGATTTAGCCATATGAGTAAGGTTCTTGTTTTTGGGGACGAATTGTGTATCTCTTCTTTGATCAGCACGAAATAGCTTCCTTCTTGTTTACACATCAACCATGCCTTCAAATTTTGCTTATCTATGACTCAAACATACATAATCTACTCCGTATCAAATTTAGGTATTTGAAGTTTTAAGTTTCAGATGGTTATTTGTTGTAGTAGTAGCCAAGTAACTTTGGACGCTGAGTTTTTGTTTAATCGACAAAGAACTCAAAAACTACAAATCAGTTCAGTGACGAAGAACTTGGAAACTGTAAAATCGACTTAATGGGCTTAGTAGTATTTGACTCTAAATGTTATGGGCCTTAAATAACGGTGCCTATAATAGTTGAGTTGACTCTGCTTATTCAGTTATTCCAATCTCCCAGAGTTGAAAATTCAAATTCTCTCTCTCTAGCTATGGCGCTTTCTTCAGCTTTCAAGGAGAGGCTCGATCAAATGGAGTTCACCAGAAACCAACGACTCAATCTTCTCCAGGTATCGATCAATTTAGAATCCTAGCTTCTCTTCGTTCCACTGCATCATCGAGTTTCAATGTCGCTAGTATGTAAATGTGAGAATCGCTATATCCATGTGCTAATCGAGATCTCTGGTTTGATGAACTATTGCTCTAATTCAATTCGAAATCAAGAGAATTATCTAAAAACAGATCATTATCATATTCTGCATCAATTTATCGATCATCACTATAACAGTATTTTTCAATTTGAAATTTCTGAATCCAAATTGTTGATCGTTTTCTGGTTCTGTTTGATTATAATGTTTGAGTAGGCGGAGAAAGAACTACAAGTGAACAAAGCACAGATTTTAGCATCGAAGCACGCAACTATACAATCCATTGAACGCAGATGTTTGATGCTAGAACAGAAAATAGCAGCACAAAACCTGAAGATCACAATTCTCAGATCTAACATCGATGATCTCGACTCCAAATACCACAGCTATATACAACAATTGAGGTTAAATCATTCTTGACTCTTGGTTTGATGATGGTTGTGATGTCATAATAATGTTTTTGATTGGTTTCTGTTGAATGGTATTGGAGAATAGGACACTGAAGATTGAGGTTGAGGAGCTGAAAGAGTTAGATGAAGAGAGGGAGAAGTATTACAAGGTGAAATGTTCAGAGATGAATGAGTTTATGCAAAATGTTGAGAGGTTTAGATCAGAGAACCGGTTACAAATCGAGAACCTGCGAAACCGAATCAAGGAGGTAAAATCACAGTCAAGTGTGTGGTTTTGGATTAAGTAGTGATTTGTAGCATTGTATGCTTTAGTTATGTATTATCAATCTTTGTGTTTCTCAGCTTAACTCAACGTTCGAGGAAAGTCATCAGAAGAACATTTATCTACAGAACATAAATTAAGGTATGATTCTGAATTCCTAATCATCATTTGAAGAGAGATGTAAAAGTATATTGAGCACGGTTGTGGCCTGTGGGAATTACATAGGGAAGGCTTTTATGAGATTACTAAATGATATTATCTTTATAAAAAAAGAGATTAAAATGGATACAGTATTCAAGACATTTTACATCACTAGCCAATTGCAGCCTTTAGATATATTATGAAAAAGAAATTAACTAAAATAATAGATAAATTACAGAAAGAAACAATGTAATAATCATTGTGAGTTGTGACAATAAATATTTGTAATAAAAAAGGATCTCACAAAAAAAAAATTGTTAAAAAAGGAAACACATATGTAAGCAAGATGCCCTATATATTACGGTTTTGGAATAAAATGTTAAAAATAGTTTAATAGATTTGATTCACTAAATACACATGTACATATTTGATGGCATGATGATCAAGAAAGTACCGTAAAATGTTAAACTTCCAATGTTCCTTAGTGAAAAAGGTAAATATGTATTTTTCACAAATGTTAAACTTGTCATTTGTGTGTTTGACAGGACGTGTATATAAGCATAATCTATACCGGAGAAGAAGAAGTCACGAAACAAAGTTAAAAAGAAGAAATTTTTTGGTGTAGTGAATTCGAAGAGCAATATGATGAATATTGGTTACATTTTAACCATCGTGTTTGTTGGTCTCATCCTCATCTCGGCTTTTGTGGCGTGTTTCTATTGCGCCAAACGATTACTCAAATGTTGTGGCGGAGAGGAAGATTCGCCTGCTACTGCTACTGCGTCTACGTCTACCTCTACGTCTTCTGCGTCTGCGTGATCAACTTTTAGTTATTTGTTTTGGTTTGTTTCTTTTTCTTTCAATGATTTTAGATTAGTAACCTAAAGGCATAGCAGATCGATAATGAGACTCGGCAAAATTTTTATCTTTATACCGCTGCTTAATAATTAAGTTTTCACTTATTTAATGATATTGTACCTCTATTCTTGATCTTTCAATGATTTTGTTAAACATTAAAAATTTGCAATGTTATTGTTACATGTTACTTCTATATATATAGAACCAAAACGAAAGCAATACAATACTATGCAAATACATAGTAGAGATAGCAAAATCAACAAATAAAAACATGTAAGAAGAGACATGAGCTCATGAAAAGAATTCAAGACAGATGTACCAAGCCTGCCTAGAGTTCAAGACATGTCATGATGACATGACAACAAATTTGTTAGCTTCTTCTTTAGATCTAGCGCAATTGCAGGGTTTGATAGGAACAAATAACTGATTACTTGTTAGATTCTGGATCTACATACCAAATAAAAGAAATAACTCATTGGCAAACTGTACTTTGAAAACATGTTTTCCATTTTGTCTCCAGCTTACACTCTTCTCACATTAGTCTAGTCAATGTTAACTTGTCATTGGAGCACTGTGGGTGATCATAAAGAGAAAGAAAAAGTGTTCAAGGTCTGCAAAGATAAACATACTTTTTTTCTAGTTTGTGTTTGGTGAACAGCCTTTGTGGTTTTTCCTAAAGGAATTTCAAATGATAAACAGACTACAATGCAAGATGAAGAGTACTGGACTCATGACAACTAACAAGTTGTTTGATAAAAAAAAAAAAAACAAGTTGTTTGATTCTCTCGCTAACTGTTCAAGTTGGAGGTCGAGAGCAGAATCCTATTAGCCTCCAACATTTTTGCAAAATATTAATATAATTCAGTTGAAATTGTTACCTTACAAACAATTCAAAATTTAGGACAAAAATCGAAAACATAGGTTAGTAAGTTTGCCAATTATTTGTTTTTTGATGACGATGGTAATATCACCAAAACGAACCAAGCAAACCAATAAAAACCGAAATTTCCAAATTAATAAGTTAATCGGCGGTTTATCTCCACCGAACAAGAAAAAAAACTAAAACCCTAATTCCAGCGTCGTCTTCGCGCTCTGAGAAAAATCGCAGAGTAGAGACTAGAAGGAGAAGAAGATGAGAGTGAAGAGGCAGAAGAAAAACAGGAGAACCGTGAGATTCTTCACGGTCTGTTACGGATTCCGTCAACCCTACAAAGTCCTTTGCGACGGCACTTTCGTCCACCATCTTGTCACTAATGAGATCACTCCCGCCGACACTGCTGTCTCTGAACTCCTCGGAGGTCCCGTCAAGCTCTTCACCACCAGGTTTATATCTCTTATTGCATCTTCACATTCACGAGCTCATATCAATTTACCAAATTTCTTATTATGCTTTCGTTGGAGCTGTTATGTAGATGTGTGATTGCGGAGTTGGAGAAACTGGGTAAAGATTTTGCGGAATCTCTCGAAGCTGCCCAGACGCTTAATACAGCAACGTAAGCTTCCCTTTTTCTTATTATCTTACTTGAATGTGTGATTGATTAGTAGATTGTGGAAATTTCGAATTTGATTCATAAGGTTTGGAGTTGAGTTTGTAATTGTATTACATCTACGATGAGCTTAATGTACAGAAAATGAGGTTTGTGTAACTGATATGATGAGCTTAATGTGTAGAAAGTGAGGGTTTTTAAGTTCCAAGCTGGATTTTATATAGTGTATATGATGAAATTGATTTGTGTAACTGATATAATGAGGTTAATGTGTAGAAAGTGAGGTTTTTGTTATGTGCCAGACATGAATTTTGTTTGATGTTTGTGTGATTGATTTGCTTCGATTTGAGTTTTTAGATGTGAGCACGAGGAGGCAAAAACAGCAGACGAGTGTTTGTCAGAGGTAATAGGGGTACAAAATACTGAGCATTTCTTCCTTGGTACTCAGGACGCGGAGTTTAGGAGAAAGCTTCAGCAGGTTAGTTTGATGAGCAGAGTTCTTTTGTATCAGAGTATGGATTTACTGTGTGGGTTTTAGAGTTTTTAATACAAAGAATCTATGTGTGTTGTTTCCTCTTTCAGGAGTCTATAGTTCCTCTTGTGTTTGGTCTAAGGAACATACTGCTGATTGATCAACCTTCTGATTTCCAACGTCAGAGTGCCAAAGACTCTGAAAATAAGCGCTTAACTATGACCGATACGGAAAAAAAGTTGTTGGTGAAACGGACTGCGAAAATCATAGCTTCTAATAGAAAAGAAGCAACAATTGCAAATGAAGAATGGGGAATGCCTCGAGTAGTTTCTACAAAAAATGGACTTGGTGTGAAGGATAGACCTCAGTTCAAGCGAAATAGAGCCAAGGTAATGAACAGCTCTCTTTACAACGTTAGTCGTATTTAATTAGTAGCTTCTAGGTAGGGAAATTAATCGTAGTATCATTGTTAGAATCCATTGGTTTTTAGTCTTAGATGAAGTAGCAATGGAGGAGAAACTAACATTGTTGTCTCAAAACTCTGCAGGGTCCAAACCCACTTTCATGCATGAAGAAAAAGAAGGAGAATCCTCAATCCAAATCCAAAGCCGATTCTAACTCTAATGCACAAAAGGTAACATTAGAGACATGGCTCCATTATGTTTACAAGTAAAATGTTCCAGTGTTGACACAAATTCGATATTTGTTTTGGGTTTCCAGGAAAAGAAAGAAGGCGGGAGCGATACACAAAAGAGGTCAAGAAAACGGTCAAAAAAAGGAAAGTCTGGTCCGGAGAGAACCGAGTGAAAACAGTTGTTTTATATATAACACATCTTGAGTCCTTACTTTTTCTACTGCATACAAAAATTTTGGTCACCAATCAGACTAGAGCTTGAGTCTCATTGCTGTTATACTCTCATTTTATTTCAAGCAAAGACGACCCGTGTAACAGAGACTCCCAAATTTAACAGAGACCAAGAAGCCAACTTGAAAAAAACATTCCCCAAAGATATCATACGCTGAAACTGAGTCCCAAGGAACTAGGAGCATTTATTCATAATTTAAGACAGAAAAGTTCATTGAGCATCCGTAATTTGGATGCTTCCATACAAATAATGAGCAAGTTCTAGATGGCATAGATGTATATATTACATCGAATTTACTTGAGAATTTGGCTACCATAATCATCATTGAACTTGTCGTAAAGATGGGCGTGCAGATGAGCCGATGGTCGAGTGTTGCTCAGAGCTCGATCAATGTCTTCTGGCAGGATGGGACCAATTTTTGGCAGCTCTGCAAGACAAAACTAATAATGTCAAAGATTCTGCAGTTTTAAAAGGTAAACTATGCCAATGACGGATTCTTTTTAAAAGAGATATTACCGTCTTCAGGCACAACATCTTCTCTGTCTTCCAAAATAGCCAATGTGCGTCTCAGTGGTTGCATCGCAGCTTCCTTACAAAGTATTCGAATGTCTGAACCAGAGTAGCCCTCAGATTTCTCAACCAACACATCATGAGGCAATGGCTCATCACCTGGTTGTGACGGTATAAGCATCTCGAACATTCCTCTTCTTGCTTCTGGATCCGGTAAAGGTACAAGAATCTAATGGTTTCACTAGTTGAGGCCTAAACAAAAGAAAATCATGATACAAGCATTTTTGTTCTATGAGAGTAAGTAAAAGGATACTCGTTTCTCTAGACGCCGGAGCATAGCTGCATCTAGTTCCCAGGGGAGATTTGTTGCTGCTAAAACAAATACGAGCTCATTCGTTTTCTGTAACCCATCCATCTGCAAAATTTGAACAGGTTTATTACTGATGGTCCGGAAAGATGATGAACTTTTGTGAGAACCAATTCATTTTTGAGCATTTTACCTGAATGAGCAGCTCGGTTTTGAGACGCCTGCTAGCTTCATGTTCACTGCGGCCTTCACCACCACGTTGGCTTATGATCGCGTCGATCTCATCAAGAAATATTGTCGAAGGTGCATGATGCCTAGCTAGATCGAACAGAACTCTTATCAACTTCTCAGAATCACCTGAAAAACATTGAAAAGCCCAAATTTTATTTCTCCTAAAGACTGCATCTTATTTCATGGTTAAGAGTAAATAAAGGTACAAAATATTTCACCTCTCCATTTGCTAACAACAGATGAGGCTGAGATGTTGAAGAATGTTGTATTGCACTCTGTAGCAACAGCCTTTGCAAGCATAGTCTGCACAAGACGAATAAGACTGTTATGCATCAAGAAAATAAACTTTACAAGATCTAATTGAGCTAGGCTCAAGAAATTAGTTAATGGTTTGGTGTGCATATGAATTGAAATGCAAAAGAGAGTAAGAGTTCAAAAGTAAAAACACATTCGAGATAGAATCATCGCACCTTTCCGGTACCAGGAGGACCAAAAAGAAGAATTCCTTTCCATGGAGTTAGTAGACCATTAAAGTACCTGACATCAGAAGTTGAGATTCAAGTACTAAAATAAACTGAAAGGTATCAACATTGGCAAGAATGGCGTAGATAACATACGTGGGGTATTTTATAGGCATCACCACAGCTTCTTTGAGCAACTTTTTAGCGTTCTCCAAACCTTTGATGCTTTCCCACTTGATATTTGGATTCCCACGGATGATATCCCTGAAACACACCAGTTCATCAAAAAAAACAAGAACATGATGTCCAAGAGCAAAAATATATCAGTAGCCACAATGACTTACCTACTCAAACTCTCAGCGAGAGTACGAGTTTCCGCAGACTCAAACGGGGGAAACATGGACTTTTTCCTGCAGAAGAAACATTCGTCAGATCCAAGACTATAAACATAACATCTCTATGGACAAAGAACTAATAAGAAAAAGCAAAAGGAAAGCATAGATCTTACGGCTTCTCGCGAATCACATTGCCATTGGCCAAGGCTGTGTTACCATCCTGCAATCATATCATAAATCTTAAAACTTTGATCATCTTAGGAGAAAGAACACACGCCATTTTATGCTTAAAGCACTTGACAGATTCCAGGAAGCTTAAAGTAAGGCAAAATAACCTGATTGGTGACTGGGGAAGAGTTGTTGTTGACATCACCGTTATTACCGTTGGATGATCCATCTTCTGGTTGGTCCTTGTTTGATACATCTTCTTCAGGCAGCTTCTTCCTCCCAAACTTGGCATCATAAAACGTTTTAAATTCCTAATAAATACATAGATTTCTTGAACAAATCGATCAATTCTCCAAACTCATTGCTTTGAATTCAGAGAAATCGAAACAGCTTCTTTGTTCACTATAGGGTCATTGAAAGTGACCATTTTTCGTATCAGAACCAAATTAAAAAAAAAAAGACAATCTAAGTTGGAAAATTAAGTTGAAACACGAATTCCTCGGTTTCTCCGGTGGTTTAAGAAAATCTTTAAAATACAAAAAAAAAAAAAAA
>Ga0041059_1000813_pt1 | contig 24453 bp, 13 predicted proteins | sample AraColnosormetaG_FD_56232 | JGI IMG/M metagenome (GOLD analysis project Ga0041059, IMG submission 56232) | Arabidopsis roots microbial communities from North Carolina, USA - Col MF nosort | ecosystem: Host-associated > Plants > Roots > Unclassified | place: USA: North Carolina | collected... | reverse complement strand
TTTTTTTTTTTTTTTTTATCTCCAAAACATCATACTTTATTAAACTCGTTCGAAAATGTTGGCTTCATGAGCCAACCATTCCGGAACTAAGTGGCTTACATAGGAAATGAAATGATTAAGTATGTTAAGTAATTTGATTTCTTCGAAAAAAATGAAAATGATTAACTATCTTATTCTCACTAGTTTTAAGATCATGGGGTTAAATCGAAACTTTTAATTGCCTCATTATTTTTGCTACTAAAAGCCGATTACACCTTGATGTTACGTAATCATATTAACAAATACTAGATGAAAGTCATTTGCTTTTTTCATGAGAAGATAACTGGTAATTTAATACGAATTTAGACGGAAATTATATTTGTAAATTATCATAACGTTAATTCTTAAAACATAGTAAAAGGCAAAAACATATTAAAATTAGGATGAGATCAGATCTTAAGGCTTAGGGACTCACTACTCAGTGTGTCACGAACCTTCTTGGCCTCCTTCCATCCTTTGACTTTGTCAACATCTTAGTTTTTTTGCGAAGGAATTGATTCCGGTTTAAGCTTTGACCGATAAAGTAAAATGTCGTGTTCAGCTGTAATTAACGGCCGACCATTGGCAACAGTATGACAAAGAAAAGAAGACTGTTGGAAACACCACACAACGGCATCGAATGTGGGGGCTACTTTCAAGCTCAATTTTATAGGTATAAATGTATAATATTGGATACTGCGACATTAAACACTTTACATGTCGATTCAATGTTGTTCTCTTGAGAGCTTTCGTGAGAGATTTCATGTTGGAGATTCTATTATGCATAATATTCATAACATTCAGATTTTTTTTGCAATATCAATGAATAATATGACTTAAATAGAAGACCAATGTTCAATTCAATGAAAGAATCAACGATAAAATACCGTTATATGGTTGAAACTTGGAAATACCGGCAAAAATGCACCTAATCTCATGGTCGCAATTCTCAAGAGACAAGAAGTAAAGCAAGCTAATATGGTCCTAATCCTCTCCAAATCTCGAAAACAAAAAAATCAGGTCTACATCTAACCGAGTTCGAGCTAAACTAATAAGAGAGCTTTTACTCCCAACCAGCAGCTGGAACAGAAGCAGCCTCCCATCCAGCAGCAACGGTAACTGCAAAAAGGAAACAGCAAAAACATTAGAACATTTGGTGTTTAGATTCCGAGAGACTATGATGAAGAAGAAACTAACCGCCAACTGCAGGTGCAGCAGAAATTGGCTGTTCGACTTCACCAGACCATGCAGCATCAGATATTTGAGCAGTGGTCCACTGGTCACCACCAACCATTCCATAATCGGCCTGTACTTCAGCTTCTTCATCACCCTCTTGCTTTGCTTCTTCGGGCTCCCTGTAGAAAAACAGATCCACCTACACAACAGAAACAAGTCAAGATCTTTGTCTGGTGTTGGAGAAACACAAGTCCTGATAGTATTTCTAGAGTTTACCATGACATCCCATTTCTGAGCTGCGAGAATGGTTCCACGCATTTGGAGAACCATACGAGCCAAAAGCCAGAACAAGCAACCAATGCTGTGTTTTCCCTTGTTGTTAGCAGGAATACCAATGTCGACAAATCCCATTGGAGAATCCGTGTCACAGAAGGCAATAGTTGGAATGTTTCCCAAAGCACCTTCCTTGATTGGCTGGCAAACACAAACCAAAACCGCATTAGCAAAACCAAAAACCTACACAGTTAAATCACAACTGATGAGGTAAAACACATTCAATATACCTGATGGTCGGTTCTTGGGTCGGTGAGAATCAACAACCTAGGCTCACTGAAAGAAGTCTGCATTTGGTTAGTGAAAGTACCAGGAGTGTGTCTTCCAGCAATCGCATTAACACCAGTGTACTGAGCAAACTTCAAGACAGCTCTTTGTCCATAAGGCCTGGCTGATTGAACAATTATGTCTTTTGGGTTTTCGATTGCTACAATAACCCTAGCAGCCATCTGAAGCTTGTCCCATGTCTTTCCAAGATTGATTATGTAAATACCTGACCAAATAAAAAAAAATCCAAACTTCATAAACAAAAAAAAGATCCAAAAACATCACAAAACTCTATGAAACCGAGAATTACAGATGAATACCCAACACTATGGAAACTGGAGAAACTATCAATTCGTAAGCTACGTGTAGATGAATGTGGAAACGTTGCTTCTATATAGAATTACATGTACAATGAAATTTGGATGAAGATGAGATAGTTTACCGTCGTCGCGTCTTTTGAAGACATAACGCTCCATCTGATAGTTGCAGTTTTTGGTACCAAGGTGAACATCGGCTGATAACATCATCTGGATATCAGCTTCTTTCTCTGATACCTGACGTCCCGCCGTCGCTACTCCGTTCGCCGCCATTTTCGTTTTTTCGCTCTGTTTCTTTCTCTTCTTTCGAAACCCCTAAAGAGTGTTTCGCTTAAGAATTAAGATACTCCGGAAAACCCTAAATGGGCTTTCAAGCCCAAAACCAAAAAATGATATAGCCCAAAACCAAAAATTAATTAATTGTTTTCAGACAAAGAAAGAAAATAATCCCAATAAAAATGCTCAGTAAGATTTTTAATCCTAATTCCAAATTTCTAATAGTTATTATAAATCAAGATTTCATATTGGATCTATGTTTAATTAAGAGTTTAAGACTAATAACTATTTGATGCCTAGTTCTATCATTATTCATATTTTACTTGTGTAATAACTGCCTCATAAATAAACGCCCTTTTCCCCCTCAAGAATATGAACACACAAAGATAAAAGTTGAGTCCTGCCCAAACTGTTAAGAATTGCAAGATGATTTTCAAATTGACTTATCCTTCGTTTCGAATTCCTGCGAATAGGCAATCACAAGTTCTGGTCTATTTTAATTCAAAAAAAAGTAAGTAAAAAACAAACGATGAAACGCAATAGAACACTAGAAATCAAACTGATATACGATCATATGATTAAAACACTTTTGTATGCTCAGTGATCTTCAATCTTTTTCAATCCCTTCATATCAGTCGTCTCCACCCTGTTATTTGCACAGAATGGTGTAAAGATCAATAAATTTGCAAGTTAAAGATTTCAGAAATATGAAAAGCTAAGAACAAAATTCTCTTTAGGCAGAGTATCTTTGTAACAGACTTGTACAGAAAGATTTCAGAGACTTACGTTGAGCCATAGAGAGCAATCTTCTGAACCTTGGTGACCTCAGAACCTGATTGGTTGGCTTCGATGAAGATCGTCAAGCTTGAATTAAATAGATATCGTTAGAACGAGCTGTGATTGCGCTTAATATTATAATATATATATACAAAGACACAGAACATGGTAAATCCTTACCTACGAACATTCTGAAACTTTACGTACTTTAGGACCACCGGTTTTCCCTGTAAATGGATTTGAACAGAGGTCTCAATACAGATAGATAGATCACCAGAATATGTCACAAAATGAATAAAGTCAGATTTCAGAAAGATCATACCTTAAGGTTTTCTTCAGTTAGTTCAGCGGTGTCGCTTGGAGGAAAATCATTGACATTGCTGTTTTATTCATTAGACACGATGTGAGTCGGCGCTTTTATCGAGATAAATCATATTGTTAGGTAGAAATTAGAAACGATTCACATTACCTGAAGCACATGTGCTCTTTGTTTGAGAAAAACTTTACAGTTTTAGGACCTGAAGAAAAGTTAGAATCAAACAAAGTTAAAATCTCACTGGCTAACAAGTAACAGCCCCCACATATCAAAATCCCATCTCCAGTTCAGTAAAAAGAAGTAATTCTTGTAGGCAAGACTAAAATAACAAACAACTATATGCTTATCTTTCAATATAGAACATCAATTTACCTTCCTCTTCAGGGCCTTTGATAGCAAAGGAATGTAGTTTGATAACTTGGTTAAAAGGAATATAGATGAGAAGTTGTTCATCAGCATCACTCTCTAAGTTTAAACCTTCATCTTCTCTATATCCCTACACGAACAAGTAAATCCTTCTCAGGTCATAAAACACCAATAGAAACAGGTAATCATAAATTCAAAAGCAGGCTGGCACGCAATATCACTCCACGAAAACCTAAGTTTGTACTCAATTATCTATATCAAATCTCATAAACTCACACATAAGTTTTTTACAGATAGACAATCATAGCAAACACAAACAGTTTCAAGAACTCACCAATAACAAAAACTTGTATACAGACATACAACTACATAAAGATATGGAACATAAGAGAATAACAAACCTGCTTGAGAGCATTGGGCAAAGAGTGACTTGAGCTTTGGTTAAGACATTCAACACCAGACCAGTCAATAAAATCTAGTAGATCAACCTGATAATCAAACACAACAACCAAAACTTAGATAGAATCGATTAACTATATAGACACATCAGAAAACTTCAAATCAAGATTCGAACAACAGATAAGAACCCTAGATAATCTTCCCACCCAAGAATTGAATTCCTCATTGAAGAAAACCATCGAAACCAACAAAGTTTCGTTAACTAACCTGTCCCTTAGGAATTTGGCTAGCTGATTCGGCGGACATCGCGAGTTTTTTTTTTTTTCTTCCTTTGAAAGAAATCTCAAAGATCGAGAAAGTGGAAGAAAATAATTAGACTCTCCACGAAACCAAACCAAAAAAGGTTTTTATATAACTCTGTTCTCAAAGAAACAAAAACGACATCGTATATTTAACACTCTGATTGGTTTAGCAGGTTATTATCTTCACCAACCCAAATACAACAACCTTAAAACTAGTATTCCAATACTACCCTCAAACCAACTACAAAACTCTATAACTTGCCACTAAACCTTCCTCTTCCACTCAAAAGTCAAAAACCAAACCTTTCGATTTCATTTTATTTCTTCTCCAACCATTCTCAATCCTCTCTCTCCAATGGCTTCCTTATCCTTCGTTTCCTCTTCTCACCTTACGCTACGCACTCCTTCTATTGCCCTACGCAGCACTGGCTCTTCTCCTCGAACCTCCGTTTCATTCTCCGTCAAGGCTCAATCCGTCGCGCTTTCACAGGACGATTTGAAGAAGCTCGCGGCGGAGAAAGCTGTGGAGGCAATTAAACCTGGGATGGTTCTAGGGCTCGGAACCGGATCCACCGCAGCTTTCGCTGTTGATCAGATCGGGAAACTACTCTCTTCCGGTGAACTCTACGATATTGTCGGTATCCCAACGTCGAAACGAACGGAGGAACAAGCACGGTCGTTAGGGATTCCTCTTGTTGGGTTAGATACACATCCGAGAATCGATCTCGCTATTGACGGAGCAGACGAGGTAGATCCGAATCTTGATTTAGTCAAAGGTCGTGGAGGTGCTCTTCTCCGTGAGAAAATGGTGGAAGCTGTGGCTGACAAGTTTATTGTTGTGGCTGATGATACCAAACTCGTTACAGGACTCGGTGGAAGTGGATTAGCTATGCCGGTGGAAGTTGTTCAATTCTGCTGGAACTTTAATTTGATTAGATTGCAAGACCTCTTCAAGGAATTTGGATGTGAATCAAAGCTTAGAGTTGATGGTGATGGCAAGCCTTATGTGACTGATAACAGTAATTACATTATTGATTTGTATTTTAAGACTCCTTTGAAGGATGGATTCGCTGCGGCTAAAGAGATTGGGAAGTTTCAAGGAGTGGTGGAGCATGGTCTGTTTCTCGGAATGGCTACTTCTGTCATTATCGCTGGAAAGAATGGCGTTGAAGTTATGACCAAGTGAGGTTAAAAGTTCAATCTTTCTCTTCTTCTTTGATTGACAAATTTTTCTCCTTTGTAAAATTATCAATTGAGTTTTTATGTGAGATCATTTCAATTTCGTGAATTCGACAAAATCAGCAAAAAGTTGAGTCGGATTGAGCAATTAGATCAATAAAAATGTCAACTTTTATACAGTGGAAATTGAATTCATAAGCCCTAAATCCAGTACCAATGATTCACTATCTAAAAGCCCCTCCTTTAAACTAGTTCTTAAACCCTAACCTTGAGAGATTGAGAAACTTTCATTAGATTGGAACGAATCGCTTGACGATGCGTCTTCCAGCAACTGCAGCCAAAGCCGCAACTCCTCCGACAGCTCCGGCAACCACAGCGGATCTAGGTCCAGAAGCAGCTCTGTAAAGCACACCAGTGGCTAAACCAGCGATCACAGTTGTCAACGAACCGTCGTCTCCGTCTCTCATATACGTAACACCGCTCTCCATAGCAGCAAACATCAACCCTACGGATCCTAAGCAATTCCCGCCGCGTCTTGCAACGAGTCCACCGGAGTTCAAAATCCGATTAGTTCGGATCTTTAGGGATTCGCCTCGTTCGGCGGCTCGCATCCCCGCAATTGTACCCTTGAAGGCTCCGAGAACAGATCCAGTGCAATAACCCCAACCGGTGAAGAAGGTGAGGTTCTCTCCCCATGTTAAGCGTTTTTTCGTAGCTTCTTCTTCGAAGAGAAACTCAGGAGAAGTTGGGAGTTCGTAGAGCTTACGGTACGGAAGATTGACTTGTTGGTAAGGATTGTACTGACGGTACTTCTGCTGTTGTTGATGCCCGGTGCTATGGTTCATCGGATCCGCCATTATCAGGGCTTCTGCGTTTCTGCTTTAGGCTTAGGGTTTAAGGATGAATCGTGAGGGTTTATAACTTTCAAGTCAAGAGCAGCAAAAGGAATAACTTCGGGGACAATCCGAAATTTTTTATCTTTTATTTTTAAAACTGTTGGGCTTTAAATTCTAATCTTGGGCTTTTTGGGCCCTCTTGTTGTACTAGAACTTTTGTTCCGATCTTTTAATGAATCACTGATCACTCCATTAACAACAACACAATGGAATTTTGTTTTGCTAAAGGTTAAAAGAATTTTTTGTTTCTAAAACAAAAACTATGTAGGTCAATTAATTTTCTTTTAGCAACCGGTAGAACTAAAGAGGTCAAAGTCAGAATTTTCTCAGATAAAGACCTAACATGTTAGTTACAAATAGTCTCATTCCTATTGTTGGTAATGTAAACAAGTTATCTTTCTTTAGTTATAGTACATTTTGGGAAAATGAAAGATTAATCGATATAAAAAACAAACAATGACTACATAAGAAAAGGAGTGCTATTCTATCTATATCTTTAGTTTCAAAATTCTATAATACGACCACGGTGAAAAGACAAGACGAGGATATAGCCACAAGTTGATGGGATTGAACAATGAACATCCCTGCAATATGATTGCACATTTCTAAGGTACAAAGTAGTGGATTTGAACATCTCTCTATAATTTGGTGACCTTTTATAAAAAGAAAAATAGATTTCACGTTGACATGGTTACTATAATTTAATATGCTCACGCGGTTTGCCTTTGCCCTAAACTACTAAAGGTCTCATAAATTGTTTCATGGACAAGGCGATGGTATAAGTGGGTGTGAAGTAAGACGAAAAAACTTAACAAAACCTATAACGAAAATAATAAAGATGAATAAATTATAAATAATTAATTAGAAATATTCGTCTGTAACGATTTTATATTGGTCAATGGTAATGAATAATGTACATAAACATGTATTAGTCTATTACATTTGTAATTAAACATTATTCTCGGCCAATGAGCTTGAGAGACAAAATCTTTCGAAATGTTGTTGGGTGGCCACTATGTTATATGTTAATGTATCGAGTATCGACACCAGTAAAGTTTATATTTTTGTGCATAAAGTTAATGATAGGTATGTCTATTTCAGAGTCATTTAGCTGAACTAAACTGAATTATTAATAGAGAACGATCTAAAAAGAGTAGAAAACTGAGTTTCGTTGGAATTAAAATATTTCGTTTTTTTTGGATATAAATAATAATTCGGTTTTCATTTTCAAAAAAATCGAATAAAACTGTAATTGAACCAAATGTATACTAGTACAATTTAAAAATCTCGGACAACGCTATACACATAACTACATGCCTGTAATACTAATACATACCTACTAATCTCAAAGAAATGACACAACACATGAGTGGATTAGATGGATAAGTATTATTCTTTCCCATAATTATTTAAATCGATAAGACTTTAAACCGTGAGATTGACACTGCCGAAGAATTATTTGTCCATGAGAATGACAGTTTAGAAAATTCATAACGATCCATAACAATAAATATATTAATCACAATGCTTACCTATGTTTAATGTAAATGAGTGGATCTAAGCATCAAACTATTATTCCAAATTTTGTTTTCGCCTATACAATAATCAATAATCATTCAAAACGTTGTTCATAGAAGCAACCATTTCTTCCTAAAGCAAGCAAACGTTGTTCATACAAATTGCATTATTAGTTTAAAGAAGACTTTAGGTCGTAATTCATAAACAAAGATGCTCGACGATGATGATGGTACTCTTGCTTCTGGACATCGTATTTAGTGAGATTGCTAGACAACATATATTTCAAGACAAACAAAACAATCCAACGTATTGTGATACTCAAAAGCTAAAATTAGTCTATATAGCAAAAGAATTCAATAACATTTAAATAAAAATTTGGGTAACGCAAACCTAATCAATTATTGTTCAAATAGTATTAATAATTCATAATGCACGAACTACAAAAAATAATATATATTATCCCAAGACGAACTTGTCATTTTATGCTTTTTTCTGTTAAAAACTTCATAAAATAAAATAAAAATAAAGTAAAGTCACATCATTTCAGACAAAAGGATGAATCAGATATTAAATTGCATAACATTAAATAAATAATAAAGTATATTGTTGTCTTAATTTCTTTTTATATAATAGAGGAAAATACAAAGTCTTATTTTTCCATCGAGAGCAAAATCTGTCGTTTTCCTCTGAGAGCAGGTCTAATGGCGAACCAGTTTCTTCCTCTTCTCATTCGTTTTCTTCCAATGCCTCTTCTTCACTACCGTTGCTGTTTCTCTGGAAACGATGCCGTTCTGTAGTTTCTTTCAGGAAATGCAGAAACTGGTTTCTCTACAAACTTCTTCTTCTTCTTCTCCTTCGTTTTTCTTCTCCTAAATCTGCCGATTTGAATCTCGCAACGACGCCGTTTTAGGTTTCTTATCCCTTTCCTTATTTTAAGTTTTGAATAATCCAAGTAACGGTTTCTTGTTTATTTAGCTAATAATGTTGTGTTATCGACTGGCTCAATTTTGATGGGCTGTTAATTTCTCTGTGAATGCGAGGAAAATAATCTGTAAATTTTTCCAGATTTTCTCCGAAAATGTTTAATTTTGACAACACTGGACACCAATAAAGCTTAAATCTTGCATGTTTTATGAGGAAAGATTCGATTTTTACGACTGGGTTATCTTACTCTCTTTTTTTTTTCCAAGTTTTTTCATCATAAGAATAATTAGTGTTCGTGGCTAATTATCATTAAGGTTGGTGGGTCGTTTTAGTCCCAAAACTTTTAGAAGAATCGAAGAAAGAAAGTTTAACCTTTTCCGTTTTATTGACTACTTTTGCTCATTCTATTTGATATTTTAGTTATAATCTCCAGAAAGGTACGGTTTTGTATTGCTTACAAGAACAATGTTTATTAAGGATATATTGATCTTACAATGTGTCTTGTATCATCATTTGGCTTCAGATTTTATAGACGAAATTAAGAAGGAGGTGAATTTCAGAGTTTGTCAATGGAGAATTACGAGGTTCTTGAGCAAATTGGAAAAGGTTCCTTTGGGTCAGCTCTTCTTGTGAGACATAAACATGAGAAGAAACTGTACGTACTTACCCTTAAACAGGATTGCGTGAAGAATGATGTTTTCTGAGAATTTGAATTCGCTGTAATGTTTGACTCTCGTCTGTATTTGCTTTCTAAAGGTATGTTTTGAAGAAAATCCGGCTTGCTCGGCAGACTGGTAGGACAAGAAGATCTGCTCATCAAGAGGTTGCTTCTAATTTCTTCTGTGTCCTGTAACATTCACATTACGCTTTCGTTAAGCCAATTCATTTGCAAATTTGGATTAGTTAGATCAAATAGCCTGTTATCTCTTTGTAGATGGAGTTGATTTCAAAGATACATAATCCATTCATTGTGGAATATAAAGATTCTTGGGTTGAAAAGGTATCATCTATACATATCTTTTCGTTTCCTGAACATAAGTATTGAAGATATAACCAGCTCTATTGTCTTTATGGATGTGTGCTATCAGGGATGCTATGTGTGCATTATCATAGGCTATTGCAAAGGAGGAGACATGTAAGTTTATTCCTTCTCAGCAGTTTTCACCTGTTTGACTAGAGAAAAGGCTCTCTGATACACTTACTGATTTTTTCTGTTTCTTCCGTTTCTTCTGCATTACAGGGCGGAAGCAATAAAGAAAACCAACGGCGTACACTTCACTGAAGAGGTTTGTGCTAGCCATGTTTGATAAATTCTGGTCATTGATACTCCAAATTCTGACTCTCTCCAAAAAATACATTTTGTGTTATCAGAAACTCTGCAAATGGCTTGTTCAGATCTTATTGGCTCTTGAATACTTGCATGCCAATCACATTCTCCATCGAGATGTCAAGGTTCGTTATGATCTCCGGAGACCAACACAATTTATTGAAAAATCGCCATACTGATACAAAACTAACCTATTTTTATCCTTCCAGTGTTCGAACATATTTTTGACAAAGGATCAAGATATACGCCTTGGTGAGACGATAAAGAAATTTGTCACACTATATCATTTTCCTAGTCAGACTAACACCGACTAAATGTAACAAAATCGGCTCTATGATCTCCGCAGGCGATTTTGGACTCGCTAAAGTCTTAACATCAGATGACCTCGCGTCTTCAGTAATTATAGTTTCCTTCAATACTTTACATATGATTTTTTTCCGAACTCAGGTTTGATCTTTACCCTTCTTGAAAAACCAGGTGGTTGGAACACCAAGCTACATGTGTCCCGAGCTACTAGCTGATATACCCTATGGGTCCAAGTCTGATATTTGGTCGCTAGGCAAGTTTCTCATCAATGGATAAGATTCTTAACCTTTAGCTGTAGATAACAAAAGAATATATTCATCTGAATCTTTATCTTCTTTTCTTCAGGATGTTGTATGTATGAGATGACGGCTATGAAACCTGCTTTCAAAGCTTTTGTAAGCTCTTAAACCTATATTTACGTTCCTCTAGGTACTGTTGATCAGATGTTTATAATGGTTCTTGGCGTCTCAAATGGTTGCAGGACATGCAAGGACTAATCAACAGGATTAACAGATCAATCGTTCCTCCACTTCCGGCGCAATATTCTGCTGCCTTGTAAGTCTATAGGATCTTGTTTGTATAAATGTGAGATCTATTAGAGTTTACTGAGTTTGTGTGCTTGCTTTCTTCAGCCGAGGTCTCGTTAAGAGTATGCTCCGGAAAAATCCAGAACTCAGACCAAGTGTACGTCATATGATTATGTCCTTAAGTATTTGGTCACAACCTGATACTGAACAAACTTGACCAGTAAAACTTCATCTCTCTTCTTCTGCGTAGGCTGCTGAGCTTCTTAGACAACCGCTGCTTCAACCGTATATCCAGAAGATTCATTTGAAAGTGAATGATCCAGGAAGTAATGTGTTACCTGCGCAATGGCCAGAATCTGAATCCGCCAGGAGAAACAGTTTTCCAGAACAGAGAAGGCGTCCTGCTGGCAAAAGCCATAGCTTTGGTCCAAGCAGGTTTAGGGGTAACCTAGAAGATTCTGTTTCTTCCATAAAAAAAACTGTGCCCGCATATCTGAATCGTGAAAGGCAAGTGGACTTGTCTACAGATGCAAGCGGTGATGGAACGGTTGTTCGTAGAACTTCAGAGGCTTCTAAGAGTTCTAGGTATGTACCAGTGAGAGCTTCGGCCTCACCTGTGAGACCTAGACAGCCTAGGAGTGACCTTGGTCAAGTAAGTGATCCATTTAAAATGCTCTTCTTTACTGGTTTTACCGATTCTTTGATTAGAATAAAAGAATGGTGGTTCCTATATGTTGCAGCTTCCTGTTTCATCACAACTTAAAAACCGAAAACCAGCTGCTTTGATACGTAGAGCCTCCATGCCTAGCTCAAGAAAACCTGCAAAAGAAATCAAAGACTCTCTGTACATTTCGAAAACCAGTTTTCTCCACCAGATAAATTCTCCTGATGTGTCAATGAACGCACCAAGAATTGACAAGATTGAGTTTCCGTTAGCGTCATACGAGGAAGAGCCTTTTGTCCCGGTTGTGCGTGGGAAGAAAAAGAAAGCATCGTCTAGAGGTTCCTACAGTCCACCTCCAGAGCCACCACTAGACTGCTCAATCACAAAAGACAAATTTACTCTTGAACCAGGCCAAAACAGAGAAGGAGCGATTATGAAGGCGGTGTATGAAGAAGATGCATATCTGGAAGACAGGAGTGAATCATCTGATCAAAATGCGACAGCTGGAGCATCAAGCAGGGCTTCGTCGGGTGTAAGGAGACAAAGATTTGATCCTAGCTCTTATCAGCAACGAGCCGAGGCATTGGAGGGATTGCTTGAATTCAGTGCAAGGTTGCTTCAAGATGAGAGGTACGATGAGCTCAATGTCTTATTAAGACCATTTGGTCCAGGCAAAGTTTCACCCAGAGAAACAGCGATTTGGTTGTCCAAGAGCTTCAAGGAAACCACTACTACTAAGCTGGGAGATTGAGAGACGGATTTCTAATTCTAACCTGTTGTGACTTGAAAATTTTCCACCTTTAACAGTTTATCAAGAAAATTGTATCAAAGTTTAACTACCTAGGTTGTCTTCTTTAATGAGTAGCGGACCCTCTTTGTCTGATACATTGAAATTCTAGAAAAAACTTGGCCGGTTACCAAAATTCTATTTTGGTGCTTATTTCAGACAAAATTTCCTGAACTTCCGCACAAATACATGAATGTACACATGTTTAAAATAGACAAGATAGAATCACTAGTTAAGTGTCTGAAACAGAGTAATATAACCAGCAAATGGCTTTATACGCAGTGTGTGCTAGCCAGGAGGAGCGGATGTTAATCACTAGTTAAGTGTCTTGTGATATGCAACCTGCAATTAAAGAAGAAAGCAGTATTCAGATGTTGAGATTTCTTTTTGACTTTAATTTGTAAACTTAGAAGTACCAAATTCAAGTGAATTCAGGAATTTCTGAGATTCAGCAGTTTGAGTACTTACAGAAGTTGACGTCTTTAATAGTTCTCTGATTGCCATTGTGGCATAACAAGAAGATGGAAGAGTGAGTGCCATTTTAAGCGCCATCTGTGTCTGCTCAGAATCTGGATTTCCAGTGTCTTTTTCAGCCTCATTGCTATCTGTCTGGTCTTTCAAATTGGTTTCACCAGAATCATGTGGGTTAGTATCAGATTTCATTGATTCATCTTCAATTTCCTCAGTAGATCCAACTTTCTCCACCGGCTTGTTCATGGGTATCCTGTCCAGATCCGTCTCTGCCAATGGTTTATTGCTGTCAGTGTAAGTCAGTAATTCCCTGCAGCAATTTACAGACAACATTAGTCTCTACTTCCATATAATGTTTGATCTCAAAACTGGAGGAATCTCTAACTATACATATAGCGTACCATTCAAAGTCTATTGGTTTCTGGAAAACACGTCTATAACCACCAGTCATGCTAGTTATTGAGAATTCCCTGAAACAATACTTGTTATTAGTAGAATAAAGTAGATGCTCTGGTGATGCAGAGTGATACAAGCATAAGAATCTACAAGAAAAAAGCTTATCGGAATTTACTTTACACCGTGAATGCTCTCAGTTAGGCTGATACCGTCCTGAACAATGTAAGCAGAAATTTAAAGATTCATCAGCGGAGATGTAAATTTTAGAAAGAATACACTGAGAATAAGGGAGTTTAATTTGTCTAGAACAAACTTGAATTTGGCTTTAACAAACCTTCTTTGCCAAATCATGATAAATTTCTGCAATGTCATTAGACGGGTAGATGACTCTTGAACTGTTGAAGCACAAAGAAAAGTCTTAAGGTTTCAAGAAGTAAAATATGAAATCTACTTGTGTCGGAAAATTCTGCCAGCAACTTACCCAGGTAGAGGGAGGACGATGTCACTGGTCGAGTAAGTTCCAGCTTCCAAATCCTCTATACTTACAACCTGAAGAACACAAAAGAAAACATCACACATGAATAGTGCTAGTATTAACAAATAACAATGAGAATGTAAATGCGCTAAAGCATATACGAATACGGAAAAAAGACAACAAAGAAATATCATTAATTTCAAGCCCAAAGTTCTATTAGCTCATCATAATCTGAAGGTAATTTCACACCAGATGATGGTAGCAAAAGTTTTCAACTAAGAACGGCCTAAAAAGAAGAAGTTCGCAATAAAAACTAACCTTAACAAGGTCACTCCTTTCAGCTGGAAGATCTACAACAGCAGTATCATCTACCTGGTCACAATCCAATGCCTCTTCGCTGCTTTCGTTGTGCTCAGAGGTAAGACTGTCGACCATTCTTTTTGCAGCATCTACCTTTGTACTTACCAAGTCCCCCAACACAACTTGGCTGGTTCCTGCCAGACAACAAAACAAAAGGGTGAAAGTTAAAACCTCCATCGACAAGATTACAGAATGACACAAGATTAATAAAGAAACAACCAAGATGTACCATAATTTTTGACGCGCAGACTTGCTGCATTGTTCCATAAGTAGCTTTGATAACTATGTACATACCTGCATGATAAGGATCAGATATACAGTAAGCTAAAAAACTTGATCTGCGCCTGTGCCCTGTGGCTTGGCATGTCATAACCAGTCGCAAAAGGAACACTGTTCCGGAAGGTACTAAAGATATATTAAAGAATCGAGCGCTTACATCATTCTCAAAGTTCTGGGAATGCCTTTAAGAGCCTGCAGGTAGTTACCAGGGCATTTCTTCAGACACTGCAGCTGTTTCAAAACGCCCGATTAAAACTGATCATCATGGAAACTCATCAATTGTAGAAACCAATACATGAGTAGTTTAAAACTTACTATGGCTCTTTCAGCAACGAGGTATCGCGGTAGTTGCCTTAGAGTCCCGTCAATGTCACCAGTTTCTTTGTAATATTCCCGGGCATCATTTACTACATGCCTTTGTAAAAAGAATCTTAAAGTCAAGAAAAACTATGCAATGCTGCGTCCTTTATTTTCGTAGAGCCAAATATGGTATTAAGAGGGATTAGCAATTAAAGCTGAGACTAGGTCATGTAAAAGGATATCAGTTTCTCTTGGATCAAGAATCATGTCTACAGCATCTTTCCACTCTCCTTTCAATAGTGCAGCTCCTACATGGTGGGTTGGTACTGAACCACTTCCAAAACGCTGTCACACAATTACAAAATTCATAAGAAAATATTTCTATTTGATAATATTCAAGTACTACTCGATACCACAATGCAAAAGTGTAAGTTGAATTAGCTACTAAAAACTAAAAAGAGAAAATAACATATATATCATTACAACTCGACAAGAGAATAGTACCTGCAAGCCAAAGTAGTTGATGAAGCCATCTTTCCCCAAGGATTCTGCAGATTGTTTTATAGTTTCTTCAGAATCCGCAACCACTCCTCTGAGAATATAAGAATTTATACGTATAATGATATTTCACGAAAATAAAGATCTTTGCATCATTTCTCAGCTAAATTTGATCAAAATGTTTCTTAAAGAAGAGAATCTGGAAGTTGACAGAGGATCATAAGAGATTCTTTTATAAATGTCCAGTTATATTCTTACCTTAATGTGATAGTAAATCTGTTTCCCATGAGCTGCCCAAGGAGAAGGCCCTCTTTGACATTGCTGGAAAACGGCAGCAATCATCATTAACACTAAGACCACATAAATATGTCCAAATGAAAACATTCAAGAATATGTTGGCTTACCAGAAGTCACCAACTTTGATCCCAAACAATCTCTTGTTAAGCGCAGCCAATTTGCTAGCTTGCTGTTTGAACACAGTTACCTAAAAAGCCCAATTCTCTTATTATGTATTGTAACCATTAAACTCATCTTACAAAGAAAACACGTACAGATAACTTACACGCTGAGTAGAAACAGACCGCTTATCTTTTGTTCCAGAGAATCCGAATGACTTTGGCTGTAAATTCAAAAACCATTTCAATACACAGCTTATCAAGGAAAGTACAATGGCTAGAGATAAAACAGCCCCTTTATAGATGGATAGAAGAAGATGGGAAACACCTGAACGCCTAGCATCTTTCCAATCAATCCCAAGGCCTCTTGTGTATCTTTGTTCTCCTTGTAAAGATGGAACCTATTAACTTAAACGACTCATAAATCAAATGACACATAGGTTGAACGTCCAAATGCATTAATAAAATAAAAGCACTACAGAGATTATGATGTATAAAATACACCCTTTCGTTTTATTGTATCAGTAATTTTAAGACGCTAATCTACATCTCTAAAGTGGGAAATCCAGTTCAGGTATCCATTTTTCAGGATAGACTAATGTACTAGGTCCAATATATAGTAACTTTAATGTCAAATAAATGTTGATTTAAAGATATTACCTGAGAAACTTGCCAACATGCTCTGGCCAATGCTCTGAACCTCTGCTATCAAAAGGCTTATCGCCTCTTTCCTTTCGTTTTTTTGATCTATTACCTCTGTTGTTATTGGCTCCTGAATTCACTCGCACACGGATGCATTTTGAAGTAGAATCAGGACCGTCGACAGTGTCAGTCACTAGGAACTTGAAATTCTCTTTAACAAAGTTGTGGATAGCCTGGATAGTAGTATACGAAAAAGAAAATCTAGTAAGAAGTCAAAAGCTAATGTCGACAACAGTATATGTAACTCTGCAATCAAAACCTATACCGTTCTCTTGGATTTGTCAGAACTTGGATCAAGAACAACTGGTAAGACTTCACCATCAGTTCCTGAGGTGACTTGATTGATCAATATTTCCAAACGCTCTGCATCAGTAACACTGGAAATAGATTTGAAAGACTCAACTGCAGAAGTATAATTTTGGGGTACATTATCACAACTTTTCGCTTTATCCTCCTCCTTCACAGCCTGAACAACACACAACAACGCATTGGCACAAACAAAACTAAAAGATACAATCGAAACAAAACATAGCTTATTGAAATGAGGAGAGAGACAAACCATCTCAGGAGGCAAGTCCAAGGATGTCAAATGAACCACATTACCATCCATATCTACTTCATTAACAATAAAGTCTGCGTATCTACGAAACATAAATACAGAAAAAAAGTTTCAATTTTTCTCCTATATGGAACAAGAACGTTTGTGTATAAGAAGAAGCATAAAAACGTAAACTGATCTCACGACCTTTGTTTGAGGATTCCACGGAAGCCAGGGAGCTGGGAGATAAAACAGGAGATGCCCACGTCAGCTTCATCTACTGTTTTCATACCTTCAAAGTTTGTAGCTATCGTCGCTATTTTCGTTGTCCAGCTCAAGCTCGAGTAGGGTTTTAGCAGAGACGGCAAACAAGACAAGACAGTTCTACTTAATTTCATTGCCTTCTTCACCGGAACGGCGACGACATTGAAATCGAATACTCAGTAAAACGCACCGTTCGTTCCCCATTGACCTGACCCGGTTATTGATATTTCAATCCCAACAAACCGATAAATATATTCTCAACCAAATTGATATACCAATGAATCAGATGTTTTGTTAAAACGCAGCGTTTCGTTCGTCAATATGCTCTAAGTTTAAACCAGATCGGTGCGAATATTAAACCGAACCGGTTCATGTCAATGTCTTCTTTGTAGAAAGAGACTTTCCTGATCGACCTTCCACTACTAACAGATCCACAAATTTCATAAGGTTCAGAGCAAATCGGAGAGAGAGAGATGGTGACGAAAACGGAGGAGATACAGTTAAACCAACTCGAGAATCAAGTTGAGAATGGAGGAGGAGGTGTTTGGGAGTATCTGTGCCTCGTTCGTAAGCTCAAGGTTCGCCGATCAGAGATTGTGCTCAAGCATGGTCTCTCGATCTTGAACGATTCGGGAAAGCGATCCGCTCTTGGTCCAGATGGTATGTTGATTTTCAGTTCCTTGATTTCGATGTGTTTCTCATTGAGAGTGTCTTTGTTTGTTGATTTCCTAAATCGTGCTCCACTCAATTGCTTCAATTCATGAGTTTCATTTAAATGAAATTACTTGAAATTCAGTTTGATATTGTTCTACTTCCAGTGCTTACTGATACTTGATCTACGTTATATCTGCTCAATGCTAAATCTGGTATTCTTGGATTTATATGTTCACTGTTTCATTCCTAGTTGGGAAATTAAACATAGTTTTAGCTGATGAAGAGTCATAATTAAGCAAAGACTTTTTGCACCTGTAGTATCTCAATCTAGTTCGATTTGTTTTTGTTGTCTTAGCTAAAAGAGCTGCTTGCACATTATGTTTGTTTTATAAAACTAAAATACAAAGCGTATTCCTTTATTTGTGCAGAATGGACCCTGTATGAGCAGGTAGCAATTGCAGCTATGGACTGTCAATCTCTCGGTGTTGCACAGGTGAATTTCCCTTACAATTTCAATTGGTAACTTGAAAACTACATGATCCTATTTTAAGATCACGTTTTGTTGAAAGCATCAGTTATCTAGGGCTGTAGGTGTATGCTATTTCTTCGGTTTGAGCCTCTTTTCTAGAGTTTTCTTGCATTTTTGATATATTCTATGTATCATGGATGCATTGTGATGTGAGTTGTTTTCTGAAAATTCTTTTGTTATGACAATTTCTTTTTTGCAGAATTGCATCAAGGTTCTAAAGAAGAAATTTCCGGAGAGCAAACGTGTTGGTAAGTCAATATCAACCCTTGACACACTGAGCAATTCTTCACTCTTTGTTGGACATCAAATTTTACTCGTATCCTTTCTCTAGCCTCCTTGGATAAACCACATACGATTTGATAACTTAGGAACAAGAAACATAAACTCCACATCCTTTCCATTTTCTTTATACTTATTCTCGCATATGCTTCTCTAAAGTAAGAACAAATTATCAAGTTATAAGTAAGAACATATTATCAAGTTTAAAGTATACCAGCTACGTCAGGCTGAATTCACGTGGTGTACATGTGTAAGTTTTGTGTCTTCACATGTCCGTACTCACAAGTTTTTGTTTATTTTGCCATTTTTGGGTCTTCTGGGTGTTCATATCTGTGCTCAGAGGTTTTCTAGCTATACTGAAAGTTGGGCTCTACAGGCACCTAGTTTCTTAGTTACCTTGATACCAATCTGAGCTGCATCTTGGTAATATATTCAGGCAAGCTGGAGGCTCTGCTGCTAGAAGCAAAGGGAATGTGGGAAGAGGCTGAAAAAGCATATACAAGCCTTTTGGAGGATAATCCACTTGATCAAGTAAGCTTCCGCATTTTTTCGTCATGAAACTACCCACAAGCTACTTCCAAATGTTAACTGTTGTAAGTCAAACTCGATGTCTAGGTAATTCACAAAAGAAAGGTGGCTATGGCCAAGGCACAAGGCAAATCTTCCTTAGCCATTGAACATCTGAACAAGTATCTTGAAGTGTGAGTACTTACTAACCCCAAGCTGGACTGATAGAAAGTACTTTAGAAGAAATATATCAAACAGCTGATAACTTTTATATGCTCTTCTTTCTTATATAGATTCATGGCTGATCATGATGCCTGGAGAGAACTTGCAGAAATTTATGTTTCCTTGCAAATGTGCGTCTCTCTATCCTCTGTCCTCAGATTCTATTTGACAAACAATTAACTACTCAACGATTAACAAATGTTTTTCATTTTGAGGGTGCTCTCTTTATAACCCCTTTAAATTTATAATCTGTAACAGGTACAAGCAAGCAGCTTTCTGCTACGAGGAGCTCATACTAACTCAGCCTACTCTTCCATTGTACCACTTAGCATATGCCGATGTAAGTCCCATCTTTTATTTATTTGTTAAAAAAAAGTAAAAATTGTTCTCTGGCTTTGTTAAAGAAAAAAGTCAAATTTTGGCCATCACCAAGGAGCATCAAAATGTCTTAGTTTGTTTAAGACAATGTATCTAGTATGCATCCTATAATCAATTTTGTTGTTCCTTATATCTTACACTGGAAGTTCATTGTCATTCATATGTCTATTAATGTAGTAGCAATAGAAGAGCGAGCTATTTTCTGGAACTTTGCATTATTTGCACTGCACATATCAAACTCAAAACTGAGAATTCTAAAAGTTTGGCAGTTTTTTTTTTATATAGTTCGAAACTCTAAACTACAGCATTGATCATGTATGATTGTGTAATTAACGTAATTTTCATTTTGCGTTGCAATCGCCAAAATCAGGTTCTCTACACAATAGGTGGACTAGAAAACCTCATCGCAGCAAGAAAGTACTATGCAGCAACTATAGACTTGACAGGTGGTAAAAGCACAAGAGCACTTCTCGGAATATGCTTGGTATGAACCCTTTCTTCCTCACACCAGTTTAATCCACTTTGGTTATGCAAGTGACAAAATGACCGATACATGTTCTGTTTTTGAAATCAGTGTGGATCAGCAATCGCACAGATCTCAAAAGGCAGGAACAAAGAGGACAAGGACATGGCTGCACCAGAGCTTCAGTCTTTGGCTGCAACTGCATTGGAGCGAGAGTACAAGCAAAAAGCTCCCGCTAAGCTCAACCTCCTCACTTCTGCCTTGAGAAACTTGAAAATCGCTTAGTTCAAAGCACTAGAGCCCAAACAATTTTTTGGTATTTTGGTATTGTTTAAACTTTTTTACAGTCAGACTTTTGTTCATTCCTTTTCTTTTACCCTTATAATTTTTTTCTTATTCACTTGGCTATATTGTTGAATCACTGATACGGTTTACTAAGGTGTGTTTAATCAAATAATAAATTAAACTAATTCAATCTAAACGTTAAACGTTAATAATAAATTTGTGAAGTTTTAGCAAATCATGCAATTTATCTAACAATTAAATAAATATCTATATTTTTCACTAATTCATAAAATACAACTTCTCATATCCTAAAATCATGTATGGTATTTGTTTTTTAATTTCTTTTCACATATATATAGTATGGTTTTATAATCGATTTCAGACTCAAGTGGAAAAAAGAAATATTGGACACCTTAGTGGGCCATTAGATGCAAGTAAATACAACTTTAGGCTTAGTCCATTACTGGTAAATTTGAAGGCCCAAAACTTTGTTTATCCTGGGTGTGAAACTCAAACCCTAGAAGAAGACTTTAAATTGAAGAAGCGCCGTAGCAGCATTTTAGGTTAAAACTTATTGTTGATTCTTCTCTATTCGTCGTCGACCTATTTTCCTCAGCCATGGCCGTCGGGTACTTTTCTCTCAGATTATTGTCCTCTCATTTCTACTATCTCTGATTCGTATCATTAAAGTATTTGTCACTGATCTATGAGTTTGTTTACTGTAGGAAAAACAAGAGAATCTCTAAGGGTAGGAAGGGAGGAAAGAAGAAGGCGTAAGTTTTTCTGAATCTTATTTCTCTTGTTTTCCTTAACAATGTGTATGAATTAGTGGCCATGTTGAAGTATGAGAATATGAATCTTATCATTTGTGATTGATTGGTTGTTTTTGAAAATTGAATGTTGCAGTGTTGATCCTTTCTCCAAGAAAGATTGGTATGATGTTAAGGCTCCTTCAATCTTCACTCACAGGAATGTTGGAAAGACACTTGTTTCCAGAACTCAGGGTACCAAAGTAATGTTTCTGTCTCTCTCTTTATTACAATACATCCTCAAATTACTTCGCTGCTTATACTCTTCGTAGGATTAAGCTGATTTGTCTGATTCTTATGGTTCTTGATTGATTGTTACAGTTGTGTATCTTGTGTTATAATGTTACTATTCATTTTCTTATACATGTTGAGTGTAAAATGTTGTATTGGTGCCATGTACGGACTTTGAGACTGATGATGATGTCTGTTCTTACTCTTCCAGATTGCCTCAGAAGGCTTGAAACACAGAGTTTTTGAGGTTTCTCTTGCTGATCTTCAAGGTGATGAGGATAACGCTTACAGGAAGATCCGTCTCAGAGCTGAAGATGTCCAGGGCAGGAACGTTCTGTGCCAATTCTGGGTAAGGATAGTTTGTTGTAAACATTGATTTACATCAGTAATTCTGGTCATTGGTTAAAAAACCCAGATTATGGTTGTGGAGCTTGACTGTTTTTTTTAATCATCTTTAGGGCATGGACTTCACCACCGATAAACTTAGGTCATTGGTTAAGAAGTGGCAGACTTTGATTGAGGCTCATGTTGATGTTAAAACCACCGACAGTTACACTCTCAGGCTATTCTGTATCGCCTTCACCAAGAGACGTGCTAACCAGGTCAAGAGGACTTGCTACGCTCAATCCAGCCAAATCCGTCAGGTACGCACACATTCCCCTGCAATACTTGTAGTTAGGCCTGACTACAGAACTTGATCTCTTTCTCTTATTACTGAATCCTACTTTTGCAATCTTTGATCTGTTATTTCTGTTGAGCTCAGATGGTTCCTTTTGTCAATGATTCTTAATCTTCCTTGTTTGATTTCTCTCAAATTGTAAGTCTTAAAAATTCACATGTCTTTGTTGTGAATTCCTCAGATCCGCAGGAAGATGAGGGACATCATGGTTAGGGAAGCTTCCTCATGTGACCTTAAGGATCTTGTTGCTAAGTTCATTCCTGAAGCTATTGGCAGGGAGATTGAGAAGGCAACTCAGGGCATCTACCCTCTTCAGAATGTTTTCATCCGTAAAGTCAAGATCCTCAAGGCCCCTAAATTCGACCTTGGCAAGCTCATGGATGTGAGTGAAGAAAATGAACACTACATTTATTATGGTTCAATATCCATGTTATATATAAACTGAATGCTTGTGTTTAATTGGTGTAGGTTCACGGAGATTACTCAGCAGAAGATGTTGGTGTTAAGGTAGACAGGCCGGCTGATGAGATGGCTGTTGAGGAACCTACTGAAATCATCGGAGCTTAAGAAATCGAGAGATGTCTTTTTCTTCTAAACTTTAGCTTTTTGATGCTCTGTCGTTTCACACACTCTTTTGTTCCCGGTTTAATTTTGCTGTATTGATGACTTTTCTCAGTGTAAACTTGCGAGTTTTTGATAATTTATGGAACACCTTTTCTCTAAATTTGATTCAGTTCCTCATTAAGAAAAACAAATTTCATAGGCCACAAAAAGTCTTTTTATGTACACTAAACTTTAGTTTATTTAATTGTGTTGCGTTATAAACACTTAAGCCATCTTTATAAACATTTTGTGAATTTACAAGCCCCAGTTAACACAGTTTAAACGATAAACTTCGTTCAAAACTAAGTTTTATTCAATCTTGGAAAAATGTATCAGACTTTATTCATTGTAGTTTCAATTGAATAATACATAACTTTTTCTAATGATTTTGTTAATAATACTCCTTTCCGTAATATCAAGAATCTGATTTGTGGAGTTTGTTTGAAAGAATGAGTTAGCAACCAAGAGAGAACAAAATCGGAGCAGAGGAAGGAGACAAACAACACCACTACAAAACTTTCTTCAGTGAAAAACAAACACTAAAACATTATAAACTAGCAGAGCAAAACAGGTAACACACATTCACACCCTAAGCAAAAATCTTCCAATACATATATTTGTAATATATACCCACCAAAACTAGACTTGGAAATAACAAGATGAAAGTGAGATTAAGGTAGATCAAACAAAACCCATTCGAGCAACAGCAGACACAGAGCTTTCATACGGTGGTTTTGATTGATTGAGTCGTGCGTGATTGATAACATAACAGGAGTCTCCTGGTTCTTCAGATGGTGCTTCTGAGTAGTCAGTCTCAAAGTTCAGACAGGTTTGACAGTGATGTTAAGGAACGGAATGCTACAGAACCAGGGAGCAACAAGCGGTTTCTCTCACTGGTTAAGATTTCTTCGTTTTGCCTGAGAAAGATAACCCGGGAAAGTTAGTGTTTAGAGACCACTATTCACTGTTACCTTGAGCTTTGGACATTGCAACGTAGATTACTAATTATACCTTGAAGCATCGCCATGATCACCATAGTGTTTAGCTTCATCATTGATTGTTACCACATCAGAATCTCCCGCACATTGCTCTGAGAACAATGCAAACTATCTTAGAGATATCTGCTTCTGTACAAGAATGAAAGGGCAATAGATAATTGAAAGCTTACCATTTGTGTGACCAAAAGTATTCTTGCATCCCATGCATCTGCAGTTAGAGGAGCATCCAACGCCCATCTTGATAAAGTCATAGTAACATCCAATGGTTCAGAAGAATGACATTATTCAAAATTTAAGTGCGAACGAAGAAGGATAAGTGAAACCAAAGTTACCATAAAGCATTCACAATATTTCTTTGAGCAGCCTGATTTCCTGCAGTTGCATCCTCTTTTGTGTCTTGCTGAAGCAGGAGTCTTGCTGTTCTCGACCTACAGATGTAATATAAACATGAGACAAAAAAAAA
>Ga0041059_1000812_pt1 | contig 24486 bp, 17 predicted proteins | sample AraColnosormetaG_FD_56232 | JGI IMG/M metagenome (GOLD analysis project Ga0041059, IMG submission 56232) | Arabidopsis roots microbial communities from North Carolina, USA - Col MF nosort | ecosystem: Host-associated > Plants > Roots > Unclassified | place: USA: North Carolina | collected... | reverse complement strand
AAAAAAAAAAAAAAAAAAAATCTCATTACGTACGTGTATATATATGGAATAGCTCATAACCTCACCACTACCACAGAAATCATGCCTCTTGGTTCTTTTCCATAAGCTTATAACATATATTTTTTTTAAAATCTACTCTGCGTTAAAAAAATGAAAACACGTAGCAGCAGTGTGGGTAAGATCAAAGGGTGTTTCTCGATCAGTTTCATATTCAGATGTATCAGAGTTCTCATTAACAGATCTGTTTCTTTTTCCTTATCTGATTAAACAATTTCCTTCAGAATTTTACTTTTTTGAACATATATAGTTTTTCTCTGTTCCTATATCTTGAGTTTTGTGAGAGGTTAATTATATGAAATTTTACGCATTATTGTTCATCTATATCGAAAAACAATGTCAAGAAAGCCATGTTGCGTCGGAGAAGGCTTGAAGAAAGGAGCATGGACCACCGAGGAGGACAAGAAACTCATCTCTTACATCCACGACCACGGCGAGGGAGGCTGGCGCGACATTCCCCAAAAAGCTGGTTTATACAAATCTATACATACACTCATTTTTGTACTTGTTGTAGAAAATTGTTCTGATAAACATATTGTGTCTGATTAGGGTTGAAACGGTGTGGAAAGAGTTGTAGACTGCGATGGACCAACTACCTTAAACCTGAGATCAAAAGAGGCGAGTTTAGTTCAGAGGAAGAGCAGATTATCATCATGCTTCATGCTTCTCGTGGCAACAAGTACGTTTCTATGTTTCTATGTGTGTGCGTGGACCCTCGAATGTGAAATGAATTTCATGAAAAAGTTTTCATATAATATTTATTATGTAGACATAATCATCATTTTAATCTTGGTCTCCGATCTATCTTATTTTCTTTAGGTGGTCGGTCATAGCGAGACATTTACCTAGAAGAACAGACAACGAGATCAAGAACTACTGGAACACGCATCTCAAAAAACGTTTGATGGAACAGGGTATTGATCCCGTGACTCACAAGCCACTGGCTTCTAGTTCCAACCCTACGGTCGATGAGAATTTGAATTCCCCAAATGCCTCTAGTTCCGACAAGCAATACTCCCGATCGAGCTCAATGCCTTTTCTGTCTCGTCCTCCTCCATCCAGTTGCAACATGGTTTCCAAGGTCTCCGAGCTTAGCAGCAATGATGGGACACCGATTCAAGGCAGTTCCTTGAGTTGCAAGAAACGTTTCAAGAAATCAAGTTCTACATCAAGGCTCTTGAACAAAGTTGCGGCTAAGGCCACTTCCATCAAAGATATATTGTCGGCTTCCATGGAAGGTAGCTTGAGTGCTACTACAATATCACATGCAAGCTTTTTTAATGGCTTCACTGAGCAGATTCGCAATGAAGAGGATAGTTCTAACACATCCCTGACAAATACTCTTGCTGAATTTGATCCCTTCTCCCCATCATCGTTGTACCCCGAACATGAGATCAATGCTACTTCTGATCTCAACATGGACCAAGATTACGATTTTTCACAATTTTTCGAAAAATTCGGAGGAGATAACCACAATGAGGAGAACAGTATGAATGATCTCCTTATGTCCGATGTTTCCCAAGAAGTCTCATCAACTAGCGTTGATGATCAAGACAATATGGTAGGAAACTTCGAGGGATGGTCAAATTATCTTCTTGACCATACCAATTTTATGTATGACACCGACTCAGACTCGCTTGAAAAGCATTTCATATGAGTCTTCATATCCAAACAGAAAGGTTTCAAACTATTCGACGACTTAAAATAATGGTTCTGTACCCAAGGTTAGTCGATTACTAACTCGCTCGAACGAGATATTGTGTATGTATTAATTAGTATTTGGGTTGTTTACTATATGTCCAAGGCGTGTTTATTACGATGTTAAACAAGGGTTAATCTTAACACTTAAGTTTCCCCAAGAATAAATAAAATAGGGTTTGAGTTAGGGTTTCTCTTACATTGAGAACCATGCATGTAACCTCGCGAATCAATTGGTAATTGATTTGTGCGGGCCACGATGTTTATACTAATATTTCTTTCTAAAGCTTGTTTTATTTATCTTATTTCGTAGTAGTACTTCCCATTATAATCATCAGTGCCCATAATAGTCATCAATTATGCTCTTTTTGGTTTTTATGCTCTTCTTTATATGATTAAACTCATTTATTGTTTACAACTTTACATGGCATCAAGTCATCAACGATTCAACGTAGTGGTATAGTGATACCTTTCGTTGGATTTGAACCGACCACAACATCTCTCTTTCCGATAAATCCAATTACTATTATTGTAGAATTTAATAAGAAATGTGTGAAAGTAATGAAAAATAAAAGAAAAACAAACAAAAAATGCTCAAACGAAAAAGACGTTGCAATAATAGTGTATTTGTGTGGTCAATAAACAATTTACATGAAAGCCAAAAGATCACGAGGTGAAACAGAAGTCTAATTGGATTTACAAATCTTGTCTAAACACAAAATCGAATCTTAATAATAATGTAATTATATTATAATATATAAAGTATTTATGTGCATATTATTTGAATTCGCTCTAGCAGTCAAAGAATTAGAAATAAATTATTCGATTTCTAATTTTCACTTTTTAAATGATTTTTAATTCTTTATTTCAATTTTTTCGAATGATATTGTATAATTTTATGTGGTTACCACACACAAAAAAACGTAATATATAGTGATATAGAAACATGATTTCATATATTAATACACTCATTGATTCCAAATAAAGAAAAAAACGATAAGAATTAAGATGTTTTAGAGTTTTTTTGTTTGACCAATAATTCTGATAAGAAGTCTTACTCACTTTTCATAAATGGCCTTTAGACCCACTCATCGCTCAAAAAAATTCAGAAAAAAAAATGAATTGTACAAATGCCCCTAAGATCTTACAAAGAGGCACAAAACAATGCAACTTATTACAAGACCAAATCATCGTGACTGCTCTCAACCCCAGTCATGCTATGTATCTCTTGCATCGATCGTCAAGAGCGTAATTGTGTTACTTCATATCAGAACTCCACCATCGTCCACGAATGGTTCGTTACTCAATATTGTTTGCAAATTTTGTTTTGGTTACTTTTGTTTGTATTACGCGAATGAAGATAAGACACAATTTAGGGTAAAGTATATAATTCAGAGTTACAATTAATCAACAATTTTATATATAGGTAAATTCAATCAAAACATATGTTGTTGATATGCAGTGTATTAATATGATCACTCGTTAGTATAGTATCTGAAATTCTCTTTCCAACTACTATACATTTGGAGTCGCTATATTTTAAAAAATATAAATAAAAAAAATTGAAAACTTAAAGCCAACACATTGTTTATCTGAAATTGTAGTGGAAAATAAAAGATGAAAACTTTGTTGGTCAAAAACTCCTTTTGGTATTATAGGTTTTTTTTTACATTAAGCACGTTTTTGCTATATATGGGAGCGCTTTATTTTTTTGTCGGCATGTGTGGAGATTTTAATCTAAAGTAATTTGATACTTTTCTTTTAATTTCACTGGTTGTCAACTTGCAAAAAAAGAGCCCAAGCCCACTCAAATTACGATAATCATATGGCAATATTATTAAGCCAAACCAATACTGTATATAATCCAATGTCTTCTTTTGTGACAAAGACACTTTATTTAATGATTAAACGAATACATTATATGCATCATCTAACAAAAAGTAAAAGTGCTGACATATCAAAAGACTAGATTCTTATTGCGAGCATTTCATGCTAATAGATCGGTCTTCTTCCGATGGAATCCACTACAATCCATAAAATGTTAATCATTGGAGTTCTGTAAACAGAGGATAAGCCACACAAAAAAAACTATATAGATCTGCATATAAATAATTAGGCCTCATGCTAATGGGCTTTACTTAAAATAAAGCCTAAAATAGTATTGTGACGAATATGGAGAGACGTTTTGGATTCTCATTCAAATTTCAACCCATTAATGGCTAATCACTTTGTAAATGTAAGATTGTACTACTTATATCTTTTACGAGGTGATTTGAATCAATTAAGTAATGCAGAGATTACGATATAATTTTGGGAAGCACAACTTTTGACCAACACTCCGAATCGGGTCTCTTTCTCTATAAATAGCCATTTCCTAAACACACAATTTTCATACTCTCTCAAACCTCCAAAATTCTTGATCAATATCAGATAAGAAGAATGAGTGGAAAACGCAGCAATGTCGGTGGAGGAAAGAGCGGTGGCGCTGGAGGTAAGAGTGGTGGTGGCGGACAAAGCAGTGGCGGAGGAAAAAGCGGCGGCGGAGGAGCAGGAGCAGGTAATATGGTAGCACCAGGGACAAATGGGGGTGCTTACATCTCAAGAGGTGGATTCGAGAGTAACCCTCAAGGTTACTTTAGTAACTTGCATGGCAGTGGACAAAGCAAGAAGTGACTTGAGTGTTGTTGTTATACTACAACCATGAGCCATCTTCTTTGATCTATTCTCTATTTAATAAAATGCTATGAAGTACAAACAAGTATTGAATAAATGAGATTTTTATTTTTATGAGGTGTTTGTTGCTTTGTGCTTAACCCACTCTTCTTATTTCTTAATCAATCTCGTTAGTCCTCGTGAACTATGTGCCTAATCCTATGGATCATGGGCCTTCTTTTTTCAGTATGGCCCCATGATATAAAAGCATCATGTAAATAGATTACGAAATCTATCAAATGGGACTAAATTTGGTATTCTGTTTTTTTCTATAAAATGACCTAAAACATTTTTTGTATATATAATTGGTTGACAAAATTATAAAATTTAAAACGATGAGTTTTTCATGTTAATTAAAATTTTCTATCAATTGTTTTAGTCATACATCTCAAATTGAATCTTGATTTTAGTATATACATTCCTATTATTTTTTATTTATCAAATATTTTGTAAAAATTATAAATGACCTAAAATTTTTTTTTTTATTAATTAACTTTTTATTTAAACGACAATTTATTTAGAAATTATATGTTTTGTATCACTAGTAAAAATAGATTTATTATTTTGCAAAATTAGCATATTCCCACAAATGTACAAGACCCGTCATCAAAAGAGAGCCAACCGTTTGAGATAGCGATAAGCCGCTGCATTGGATCATCCGAACAAGGAAGACGTTACCCACGAGACCGTAATCACACGTGGCGGATTCTCAGATATTCTCTCTTTTTCTTCTTTACCCGGAAAAATAAAGTTTCTGTTCTTCTTTTTTCTTCTCTGGGTTTGAGAATTGGTGTAAGAGAAACGATTGAGGTTTTCTCTTATTATCTAAACCCACCAAGTCTTTCAGGATTTTAGCCAGAGAAGCTTGAGTCTTTGATTAGGGACATGTCAACCTCCGCCGCTTCCTTGTGTTGTTCATCAACCCAGGTCAATGGGTTTGGTCTTAGGCCTGAAAGGTCGCTTCTTTACCAACCCACTTCCTTTTCTTTCTCCAGGTAACTCAATAACCATGATTTTGTTCTAGTTGCTACGATTGCTCAGGGATAGGTTTGTTTGGCATCCTTAAATTGAAATTATGTGGTTATTGAAGATTACTTGAATCGTTATATAAATGAAGTATCTTTCATGTCTTTGTGGATATTGCTTATTGTTAAGTCTCTGCAGTAATATAGATGTTGCTCAGGGAGAGCTTATGCTTATGATTTGTCACTTGATAAAGATTCAATCTGCATTAACGGTTATCTTTAAGTTACACTTTGGTATGTGAACTTTTTGCAGAAGGAGAACTCATGGAATTGTCAAGGCCTCATCTCGGGTTGATAGGTTTTCGAAAAGTGATATCATTGTTTCTCCCTCTATTCTCTCGGCTAATTTCGCCAAATTAGGCGAGCAGGTAGGTTTTTGTTGCTCTCCTCTTTGGTTTCTTGTGTGTTTGTTTCTCCATTTCACTATTTCCGGCTTCTTTCAGGTAAAAGCAGTGGAGTTGGCAGGTTGTGATTGGATTCATGTTGATGTCATGGACGGTCGTTTTGTTCCCAACATTACTATCGGACCTCTCGTGGTTGATGCTTTGCGCCCTGTGACAGATCTTCCTTTGGATGTTCATCTGGTAAAGACTAGCTTCTTTTCTTATCTTTTTCTATATATGGTTTCTTGATGTTTGAAGTCACATTTCTAGTTAATAAAGATTCTCTAAAATCAGATGATAGTGGAACCCGAGCAGAGAGTACCGGATTTCATCAAAGCAGGTGCAGATATTGTCAGTGTACATTGTGAACAGCAATCCACCATCCATTTGCATCGTACCGTCAATCAAGTACTGATATTTTCATGCTTCCACTTTTTAAAATTTCCTTCTGGTGGAGTATATAATCTTACCTTGTGCTGCTACAATGGTGTTTAGATAAAAAGCTTAGGGGCTAAAGCTGGAGTTGTTCTAAACCCTGGAACCCCATTGAGTGCAATAGAATATGTCTTGGATAGTGAGTTTTTTTTCCTTAACATTGCTCTGTCATTGGCAAGAGATGATTAAGATTGTTCTCATTGGAATATCGATTGTTTCTGATATCAGTGGTGGATCTGGTCTTGATCATGTCGGTCAACCCTGGTTTTGGTGGACAGAGCTTTATTGAAAGCCAAGTAAAGAAAATCTCGGACTTGAGGAAAATGTGTGCAGAGAAGGTATCAATCGAGTAACTTTTCTCTCCGAGTGAAAGCCTCTTCTCTTCTCAAAACATTGTATTGTTTTTTCTTTAGGGAGTAAACCCATGGATTGAAGTTGATGGTGGTGTCACTCCAGCGAATGCGTACAAGGTAAAGCTCAGATACTCTTCCTAGTTTCTATCTTCAACTCACATTTTACTGCTGTAGATATTTCTGTGCCTTAGAGATCTCGCGATATTAAATCTTTTGTGAGTGTAATAGGTTATTGAGGCTGGAGCAAATGCTCTAGTGGCTGGATCAGCTGTATTTGGAGCTAAGGACTACGCAGAAGGTATAGAGATAAATCCGATGTTTCGTTTACTTTCTGAGCTTAGCCAGTAGGAAAATATAACGTTGCTCTGTTTGTTTGTTGAAAAATCTGCAGCTATAAAAGGAATTAAGGCCAGCAAACGACCAGCAGCTGTAGCTGTGTAATGTGAAGCAACAGCAAGCGAAAAGACTCTGTTAAACTTAGGTTAATGACTTCGCCATTTCTAAATACTCATGGTTGTATCTATATACTCTGCTTGCAGTACACAAACTTGGATCTTGAAAACGAAAATTCACATATTTGACCTGTTTCTTTCTTTTTTTGATGAGCAAATCCTGTTTCTGGGATTTATCTGTGGTTTGATCTGACTTGTAGTAACTTTTATTTCAGGAACAGTTAAAAAGTGAATGACGATCACCAGAAGTCCCAGATGTTGTCGTTGTGTCTCCATTCGCCATAACATTCACAAGAATCAAACTCAATATCTTCAAAGTAGGCTCCTCTATACTATTCTGTACCATTGTCTTGTAAATTGAGGATATGCAGATTCCATACATTTTGCAATGAAACACTGTGATAAGAAATATGTTGTTACATATGTGTTTTTGACTTATAATAAAGCATTTCATTTGTCTTGCGACTCTTGCCCAAAAACCCAGAGATAATCACTTTGCTCTATCTCCTGTAAAAGTTTTATCCTTATATACAACGAAGAGCCGATTAACAAAGATTGACTAACAGGAATTGCTGACAGTTTTCAAACGACTTGAATTGGTCAAAAAACAAGCTGATTTTACATATCCATTCGCTTGGTAAAACCTGGCTAGCAATTGATTCACCAAAAGGTTTGGCAATATCCCAGTTTTGATCATGTCACACTGCAACATCATTGTATCAGTAATACGCTTTTCTTGGAGGTGGCCCTTTAACATTGAAACGTAACTGCATATGTCAGGGGTTATCCCGCAGGATCTCATGTCTGAGAAGAATCTGCTAGCTCTAAGAATGTAGCCGTTCTGACACAACCCTTCAATCAAGCATGTAAACCCCACATGATTCCAACAGCTCCTCTGTTGATTGTTTTCTTGATAAAAATCGATGGCAACAGAGAGTCGTCCTTCTTTCCAGAATCCATCTACTAGGCAAGCGAACGTGTGATCATTGGGGTGGATTCCTGCCTCTAGCATGTCACTATACAGCCTGAGTGCTTCTTTCATGTTGGCCTCCTTGAAATGTGCATCAATCAAAGCTGTGTAGGTCACAACATCAGGAACTATACCTTTGATGGTCATCTCGAAGTACAAGCCCATTGCAGCTTTTATGTCTCTCACATTGCAGTAACCATCGATCAAAGTAGAAAAGGTTATGATGTTGGGTTCTACACCACTTGCTGTCATCTCAGAGCACAAATCCAGAGCTTGCTCCATATTGTATTCTTTACAATACCCATGAATCAGCGAGTTGTAAGTCGCAGAGCTCGGAAAAATTCTCTCATTCTTCATCTTCTGAAATAATCGATTTGCTTCTGCTACCTGATCTTCAATACATAGCCCGTTGATAAGTATAGTGTAAGTGAATACATCAGGCGAAAGATTCAAACTTTCCATCTCAGAAAGTAATCCCACTGCTTCCAACATGTTCCCTGATTTGCAATGTCCATGAATTAAACAGTTATAAACATATAAATTAGGATCAACCCCAAACTTCACCATATGCACGAAAAGGCTCCTCGCAGTTACCAATTCGCGAGCTTTGCAAAATCCATCGACCAATGTACCGAAAACAACAACATTTGGCAGCAATTCAGCAACAAGAATCTCCTTATACAATCCGTAAGCTTGTCTCACGTTACCGGTCTTGCAGTAACCATCAATCATTGCACTGTAAGTATACAAGTTTGGAAGAACACCATGTTTCTTCATCAACTCGAACATTTTCTCCGCTTCCTCCATCTTATTATCCCTACAGAGATCAAGGATATATATGGTATAGATATAAACATTCGGCTTGATCCCTAACGACGTCATTTCATCAAGAAGTTTCTCTTTCTTGGAGTAAAGACCTTGCTTGAAACAGCATTGAAACAAAACAAAGTAAATGTGGACATCAGGGACCAACCCACGAGAGATCATAAGTTGGTAATCAACCCAAACTGAATCAAACCGTCTCCTTCTAACCAAGCCATTCAAAATCGAAAGACAAGCTTTTGAATCCGGTGAACATTTCATCTCTCGACTCACCCAAAGAGCTTCTTCAAACAAACCCATCTCCAGAAACTCCATAATCAATAGACTAAACACTCCGATACTGAATTTTGGACTCTGAATATCTTCCAGAGCATTGAAAAGTCTATGAGACATGTTACTCGGCTCACTGTGGCGTTTCAGACGTTCTATGAGGCTTTTTATCAAACATCTGGCGAGCGTATACTTGTGAGCTCCGGTTAAAACATGAATCACTGCCGAAAAAGATTGAAGATCGTTTGACTTGGAGACTCGAGATCTCGAAGACGTTTCGAACAGCTTGAACGCTTCTTCCGCTGATCTGCATTTCAGTATTGCTTCAGCCAGACTCGAAGAAGAGAAAGAAGATGCCGAATTTGACAGAGAAGGAGATTGAGATAAGAATCTAAAGTTGAAAAATTGAAACTTGAACAAGTAAACTGATGTTCTATGTTGGGGAAGCAGAAGCTTCAACATCTGGAGAGGAGATTGTACGAATCTACTGGTCAAAACTGAAAACTACGTTACTCTTCTTCGTGTAAATGGTACAGTACTCTCATTGGTTTATTATTCCGGTTAATATTGGTTTATTAGATAATTCTTATAACCAAAATTAATCTTCGTAATCTATGTTCGTTATAGATGTTAATGATGTTAATGATATAGACTACAGAAGTAATTTGAAGCCACATGAGGAGGTTAAAACAGAGTGAAAATAAGTAATTTGGTGCATTTTGGTATGTAAGAAAAGTAGCCAAAATTGTTAAACTCAGTCAATAAGTCAAGGGACTTTGATTACAGACGAAGGAAGTAGCATCTAATCTAAGGGGCGATCCGGCGATGCACTAAAAAGTAAAAACAACACAATGTACTTAGTTCTGTACTTATGTTATAAAATTTGATTGTTTGACCAGTAATATATTTTCCCTTGATTTGAGAGAAAGAATCTTTTTTACATGTAAAACGAATCTAAACCAAAACAATAATATAGAAATTCCTGAGGAAACCGACTGAGAAAGAGAAGCCAAATTTAGAAGATGGCCTTTTCCTAGCAAATTGGGCAAAGGAAACCCACCTTACCAAGTTATCTTCATACTTCATATAAATCTCTGCTCATTTTCGATAAAAAGTTGAATCCTTTTCACATTTTCCGCTCAATTCGATCTTACATGTTAACAATGGTTGGTCTAACTCCAGCTGAGGATCGTTCAGAGATTGCCTTTTTCGACGTCGAGACGACAATTCCGTTCCGAGTTGGTCAGGGGTACGCGATTCTGGAGTTTGGATCGATTCTGGTTTGCCCCAAGAAGCTTGTGGAGCTGAAAAACTACTCTGTTCTGGTTCGTCCTGCTAATCTCAACCTCATCACGCCTCGGTCCGTGAAGTGCAACGGCATCAAACGCGAAGACGTCGAATCAGCTCTTACCTTTGCAGATATCGCCGACACCGTCTACGATATTCTCCATGGTAAGATACAGAAGAAACTCTCTTCTTTTCAAGAATTTTGGGACACAATTCGAGCTCAAAGTTGTTAACTTTGGAGCCTGTTTTGTTCAAGTGTGTTGATGTTGTGGTTTAATGGTTATTGTAGGAAGGATATGGGCAGGTCATAACATATTGAAGTTCGATTGTCCAAGGATAAGAGAAGCATTTGCTGAGATTGGACGAGATCCACCAGAGCCAAAGGGCACCATTGACTCCTTGGCTTTGCTTACTCAAAGGTTTGGGAGAAGAGCTGGTGATATGAAGGTAACAATTTTGCTCTCTGGTCCTGACTTGTTTATTGTTTTGAGATGGTTTCTTCTCGTATACTCAAAGAGTCATGATTGATATTCATCTGTGTATTTTGAATTTGCTTGATGGAATTCGAATTTGGCGGTTTTGATGGTTCCTTATTCTGTTTTCCTGTGGCCTTTGTTTGAACAGATGGCGACTTTGGCTACATACTTTGGACTTGGAAACCAGACGCATAGGTAATTTATATATGTGAGTTTTTTTGCATTACGGTGTTTTAATAGGCCGGTTGAGTTCTAATGCTTTGTACACTATGTTTATTTCTATCTCTTAAGGAGTCTGGACGATGTAAGGATGAACTTCGAGGTTCTCAAGTATTGTGCCACTGTTTTGTTCTTGGTATGCTCTCTTTACTTCTTCGAGATGGATTATCGTGTGTTGTGTGTACCTGTCGCTCTGTAGAATAGATTTTAGTGATGTAACTATGAGGAGCTAATTCAGAAACATGCCATTTTTCAACAGGAGTCAAGTCTTCCAGATGAACTTATAGAGAACTCGGTTACTACTACTACTCCTGAAACTAGTTCAAGAAGGCGTAGGACTATAAAAAAATCTCCTCTGCAATCTCCCACTGATCAGCAGACAGGAGAGAACATGACAACTATACCTATTTTATCATTTGTTTCATCCGCAGAAGCTCAAACGGATCCATTTGATATGAGCACTTTGAGGAACGAAATAGCCCCTGAAGTTCTTCAATCAGATGTTCCCATGGAAGAAGAACAAAATCAGCAGTCTGAGACTGTTGCCTCTGAAGGTACCGGTGACCAGGAAGGATTCATGGAGCTAGATAAAATATCTGTTTCAAGTATCAGAGCAACTCATGTCCCGCTATATGACGGGAGCCAAACAATGAAGCTGCAACTCTTCCTTGGGGACAGACCCCTTCAGCTCCATTGTCCTCGTCTGAAAGTACGGTTTGGAATCAATGGGAAATTTATGGATAAAGCTGGAAGACGGAGGTTGAACTTTGTAATTGATCTGTATCCAAGTCTCTGCAACGTACTTCAAGAATGCGACAGTGCTGCACAGACAATATCTGTTGATTCAGGCAGTGGTTCTGACTGGAACCCTCTAGTCATTCCAATGAAAGGATTTCTGAACTGTCCCACTGCAAGGATACAGTATGTTTTCCTATATATCTCCTTTACTTATTTCATTTGCTTTTTTTCCTGATTATTTCTTTGTATGTGCAGTATACCCACAGAGTTAAATGGAGATATAGATCGGTACGCAGCTGAGATACACCAGAAAGAGTTCTCTGGAGCTACTGCTACTCAGAAACTCATTTCTAGCAACCCCAAGGCTGAAGAGATTGAGTCTTTGTTGAATCCGAGAACTGTTCTTGACGCTTTCTTGTCTCTGGAGCCATATGATTATCAGCAGAGAGCCGGAATCCGTCTAGTTGCTAGAAAGCTTGTTATACATTAGTGGACCTTACTCAATAGCACCACAGAGAATTAAAGAAATCAGAGTTTAGTGGACTGTAGAGATTTATTTATGTAGTCATGAAAGAAACACAGAACTGTTGTTCCTGACAGTAGATATACAGCTGATTATGTTCTTAGTTTCAGATAACTTAAATCCAAATTTAGATTTTCATATGCTTCTTGTCTGTGACACAATTGCATTTGTATTGTGTTTTTCCGAGGAAAGACAGAAGCTTTAGTGGTGGAAGACATGGAGCGATTATATATAATTATATATGTAAACACAGGTGAGAGAGCGAGGGAAAAACAAGATTCAAGTAAATGATACTGGAAGGAGAAGAAAGGTTAATACATCTGAGTACTTACTGAGAGAATGTGAGTGAACATGATAAAATACATTATATGTTTATCAACGAACTAAGCTAAACCCAATGAGAGCTTTTCAATGCTCTGTCAAAAAGTTGAGCCGCAAGAGCCAACATTGCCTTAGAGACAACTCGATATTCGATGTTTTTTTGGCTGTAGCAGTATCATCTTTTTCGTGTCAGTCGATCAACATCTTCTGTTGTTTGATAAGATGCAAGCAAATACGTATAACACAACGGTTTTCAGTTCTTGGTGTATCTTCAAGTTCCCAAAGCATCATCCTGAGGAGATGAATCCCGGTTCTCCTCTTCTTCTTCTTCTTCCTCCTCTTCCTCGTCATCATAGTCAGCAGAGTCAGGCTGTCCATTTAAATCAACATTCACGCCGTTCATCTTCCTAACAAACTGACCCTTAACGCGGGGTCTCCTCTCAGCAAGGCGTTTCCTATTCACATACCTAATCTTCTTATCAAAACAACGTTGGTTCCTTTTACGTCTGAATTTCAGCAGAGCTTCCTCTCTTCTGTCAAGTTTATTTACCCTCACCTCATTAGAAGGCGGATTTCCTGCCGGTGACCAAGAATGATGAACCATAGACATCTGACCATTCTGTAAAGACATCTGACTATGCTGCAAAGATGTGTTCATTGGGTGGTGGTAGTAAGGATATCCCGTCATTCCATTCGGATGATTTGGTTGGCAATGAGGAATTTGATGACCATATTGAGGCATCATGGCTGCTGATTGCATCATAACTTGGTTCATGACCCCATGCATATAGTAAGGATAGGCATTTGGTGCAGAGAAACCCGATCCATCAACTTGAGACGAATCTTTACTTCTGTTCATAGCAACTTGGGGAATATTCATATTGCCCTCTTGGTAGTTCCTACCATGAGATTCCATTGATGTGGGAAGCGTGCGTGACCGCTCAAGGGAATGTGGATAGCTGGCGCCATTCTGCAAGGTCTCTCCTTGAGAATGGTATTGCTCGGTCCCTCTACTTCTGTGTGCTTGTTTGGTGTTGTTGATCCCTTCACTAGCCACCACTTGAAACTTTTCCGCCGCACCCCGATGAAGATGATGTGAGCCATTTCCATTGACAAGAGGAGGATCCTGACCGTTAGTTCTAAGGACAGTAGATTTTGGTGTTGCTCTGCGTGCTTGTTTGGTGTTGTTGATCCCTTCACTAGCCACCACTTGAAACTTCTCCGCCAAACCCCGATGAAGATGAAGTGAGCCATTTCCATCGACAAGAGGAGGATCCTGACCGTTAGTTCTAAGGACAGTAGATTTGACATATGTAAAGAAAGCAGAGGACTCTCCGATCTTCAATCTACTTTTCTTCGGTGCTGAAGAAAATTGCGCTGCAAAACCCCTACTATATTAGAATTCACTAAAACAAAGGTTCTTTTAGAGACTAGCTATTAGAAAGTGAGACATCAAAGAGAAACAATCACCTGGATTACTATTTCTTTTCATTGGCTCATGGTGAGACCCAGCAAGATGATCCAATGGAGGCTCTATAGCAGTAACAGCAAGAGAAGAAGTGGCTGTTCCATCAGCACCAAGACCACCATCACGAGCATGAACAGGAGCAGTAGCAACAGACCACTACCAGCAAAAGCATGAGCGCAAGCTAAAAAATCAGTTCTTCTCCATTTTCAGAGGGCTTTAAACTGTCAAATACTTTCTCACCTCATTTTCCTGGTGACTTAAATTTCCTCTCTGTGGGTTGGTGGACCTAAGACTTCTATCATCTGTGTCGTCAGAGAACAGGTTGGTACTATTTGTGTTTGGATCACTTTGATCAGATCCCACAAGATCAAAATCATAGCTCAACATATTCTTCTCAGCAAGTCCTAGCTGCCAAAACAAATATATGAAATCAATAGCATTAACTTCATGCATCAAGGTCTTTTATTTCAGAAGACGACAGATTGAGAGATATGGCTATCAAGTATTGCTCAAAAACAGTAAGATAAATAGAGAGAACTTGAGACAAGCAAAACAAACCATGCGTCTTCTTCTCCACATGTGTGTCCACAAGTTCAGAAGCTCGTTGGTGCGAAGAGGCTTCACAAGGTAGTCAGCTGCACCTAGCTTCAAGCACTTTACAACGACAGGGACTTCGTCTTGCCTCGACATCACTTAAATTGAGAATATTATAAGATTAGTCAGTATAAAGCTAATGATCATGCTGTCAAAAGCACTTTGATAAGCAGAGAAGATACAACTTCACGAATAGATAATAAAACGAGAAGAGCAACAAAGAACACAGCTTACTTATCACAGGGATTCTGCGAAGATCTTTGTCTCGTGTGATGTACCTCAGCATCTTCATACCCTTAGCCATTGGGAGATCAATTTCCGCCAGTATTATATCGATATCAGGTCCCTCTGCATTAAGTGCATCAATCACCTGCCTTGCTGATTTCACTGCAGTCACTGCATTCCAAAAAGAATAAAAACAATTCATCCAATATATCATCATTGAGTCTTGAACAACAAACAGTTGAGCATAGTGTAAAAATAGAAAGCAATACACACTAGAGATGCATTCAAAAACTATCAATAAGGTACTAAAATCAACAAAGGTTAAAAATGTCATCTTGATCACATCTGACCATACTGACTCAAAAAGCCAGACGACAAGAACCTATAAGAGATCTGCAATCTAAAGTAGTAATCCCAACTTAGCAAAAAATAACAAAGTAAAAAGAGAAACTTTGGGAACAAGACAAGGACAAACCTATAAATCATACCTTGATAAGAACACTCTGAAAGGAGAGTAAAAACCTCTCCCAAACTCGTGGAATCATTGTCACAAAGCAAAATCCTGACTCTGCTTCTATCAATAAACCCATCTCCTCCTTTACACTCACCGTTCAAATCCATGATCAGATTAACAACTAAACCCACACAAAAAAAATATCTAATCACAGAACCTAAGAAAAAAAAGGATTATACAAAAGTAGAAGAAGTAAAGCCGACAATAGTAAGTGCTATGATACTTCCATGGCCAAATCAGAACTAGGGTTTTTCGGTACAGTGTCCCTACAAAGTCGCCTAATTTATCCCCTTAACAAAGTCAAGTAATCTCACAACCAAACAAAAACTACTCTTTTAATCCCCCAACCTAATCCTTTATCCATAAGAACAAACAAAAAGATAAATCTAAGAACAAAGAGCTGAAATAGGAAATTCTTTTTTCTCTATATCGAATCATGAATCAACAAAAAAGCTCAACAAAAGTCACCGGAGATCCGGCGTAACGCCGGCGGTGAGATGAGGAGGAGAGAGAGAGAAGGTGAATTTCCGACAAGAAGAGTGAGAAGAGAAAGAAGACTCATTGTTTTGTTTTGTCAATCAATGGTCAAATTATGAGACGCGAAAAAGAGAGAGAGAGATGGTAAATCAGAGACCGTTGAAAGAGGATAGAATTGGACGGTGGAGATTAAGTCTTTTTCTTACGCGTTGTTGTGTAGCTTAATGGTGGGACTTGGGATATTTTAGGCCAAGGAGATGACGTGGACAATAAAAAGTGCAGGCCATAAAAAAAAAGGTTGTGTTGGATAGTTTGGTTGAGATAGAGAAAAGGCCACGTCATCTTGGAGAAAATATCTCATGATATTTATTTTTGTTTTTGATATTATTGTGGTAAGATACAAGATAAGAAGATGCATCTCCATATCAAAATCAACAAACATATCAAAAGGTCGACAGAAAGAAAAAATTGCAAATTCTTTTAAAATATATGACCAGATCAGACCAAACCATCAGAAACCAAATTTTAGGATTCGGCTTCGTTTCGTTTATTAAAATATATTTATAACAACAAGAAAATCTATTATCAGAATTTTATTTTTCTGTTATCTTTAGGTACTGAAGAATTAAAGATACAAACAAAATAAAAATAAAAAACGAAAGATACAGATATAGAAAATTTTACTTTTATTACATCTCAATTTCTCATCACAAAAGACTCCTAAAAATTATGATTCTTTCTAAAAGCACAGGGTTATAGATATAACACTCCTTTCATGGTTGTTATAGAGGACTTATTTAGGCATTATGATTCATTAACTTCTTAAAGTGATTGAAAAATCAAGCTAAATGATATGTTGTAACAAAGTTTCAAGTGTTTTTTTCTAATGTTATAAGTGTATGTGTGCAAATTGTCTTGTAAACAGGACATTAGCAAGATGAAATATTTACCTTCTTAGCAAAAAAGATGGTTAATCTCATCATCAGTGGTTGGGAAACAAATAATCAAGTTGTCATAATCATAAAAAGAGATAATTAGTAGGCTAAACTTTTATATAGAAAGTAAGTAGTCGACAAGCTAAAATATTTCGTATTACCGATTGGCTCATATTAGTAGCTGCGAATATCGTTAGTACAAGTGGACCAATAATGCATGATATATTCTCAACTTCATCCACCGTAAGACACGTTTTGTCCCGGTCCAACTTTTATTACGTTTTGCCATCGACCATTGACCAATAACTTGTTTATGACTTTATGATGTTAATTATTCGTGTAATTTCAGAACTATTTTATCGGGAGTTCGATTTTCCAATATGCATCGGCGGCCTTCGAGAGTAATCATTCCGGTTAGTGACTTATAAGTTATAACCATCGTATCTCACGATTATCGGTTTTATCCGGTTCTGAATTTGAAGCGTGATGGAATGTAAAAGACTAAAATGCCCTTTTCAGACACGCGGGCAATGTTTCCAACAAATGAATATATATTGTTGTTGAGCCGAGCGATCTCATGAAATCTGCAAATTTAGGTCTTTTAATAGAAATCTGAATTTCATGTTGCTGAAAGAATTTACAACGAAGTTGTAAATACTCTGAGAAACATGTAAGTCAGGAGAGAGTCCCTTCTATGGTTTATATTTGGCGGCTTTTAAGAAGCATACGCATATCAAGTGTTTGATGAAATTCCTCAGAGAAGATGATGTCCACCACAGTCAGATTAAACAGGTTTACGTATCTAACGAGTACTGCAAAACTGACACGTTACTTTTGCTCTCACCATTTAGTTGACCGATCGGAAACGGCGTTGCATGAAGTTATTCGGATAGTTTCTTCTCCAGTTGGTGGTCTAGATGACCTTGAAGAAAACTTGAACCAGGTTTCTGTTTCTCCATCATCAAACCTTGTTACCCAAGTGATTGAGTCTTGCAAGAACGAGACTTCACCGAGAAGGCTGTTGAGGTTTTTCTCCTGGTCGTGTAAAAGCTTGGGATCTAGTTTACACGACAAGGAATTCAACTATGTCCTAAGAGTTTTGGCTGAGAAGAAGGATCACACAGCTATGCAGATACTCTTATCAGATCTCAGGAAGGAGAATCGGGCGATGGACAAGCAAACGTTTAGCATTGTCGCTGAAACTCTGGTTAAGGTTGGTAAGGAAGAAGATGCAATAGGTATCTTCAAGATCTTGGACAAATTTTCTTGCCCACAAGATGGTTTCACTGTGACGGCTATTATAAGCGCTCTTTGTTCCAGAGGACATGTGAAGAGAGCATTGGGAGTTATGCATCATCACAAGGATGTAATATCCGGGAATGAATTGTCTGTGTATAGAAGTCTTTTATTCGGGTGGTCGGTACAAAGAAACGTGAAGGAAGCAAGAAGAGTTATACAAGATATGAAATCAGCAGGGATTACACCGGATTTGTTCTGTTTCAACTCGTTGCTGACCTGCCTTTGCGAAAGAAACGTGAATCGAAACCCGTCTGGGCTTGTTCCTGAAGCTTTGAATATTATGTTGGAGATGAGGTCTTACAAAATCCAACCTACGTCTATGAGTTACAACATTTTGCTCTCTTGTTTGGGAAGGACTAGGAGGGTGAGAGAGTCCTGCCAGATTTTAGAACAGATGAAAAGATCGGGATGTGATCCGGATACAGGGAGCTATTACTTCGTTGTGAGGGTCCTGTATTTGACAGGAAGGTTTGGTAAAGGCAACCAAATTGTGGATGAGATGATCGAGAGAGGATTTAGACCCGAACGCAAATTCTATTATGATCTGATCGGGGTTCTTTGTGGGGTCGAGCGGGTTAACTTTGCTCTTCAATTGTTTGAGAAGATGAAGAGAAGCTCAGTGGGTGGTTATGGTCAGGTTTATGATCTGCTCATACCAAAACTATGTAAAGGAGGAAACTTTGAGAAAGGAAGAGAGCTTTGGGAAGAGGCATTGTCAATTGATGTTACACTTAGTTGCTCCATTAGTTTGCTTGATCCATCTGTCACAGAGGTTTTCAAACCTATGAAGATGAAAGAAGAAGCTGCAATGGTGGATCGTCGTGCTCTTAACTTGAAGATTCACGCTAGAATGAACAAAACAAAGCCAAAACTGAAACTAAAACCGAAACGCAGGAGCAAGACAAAGAAGAAGAATCTGCAACATTGATTGATTTCTTCTACCCATTGTTAAGAACATCTGATATAGCAGGCAATGTATCACAAGAAACTCAAGTAAGATGTTCTGCTTTTTATGTATTAGTAGTAATGCAGAAGCAAAGGACATGAGATTCTTTTGTTGTTCTCTTTGTCCCATTGATTCTTATTACGAAAAATATGGGTTCTGAAGAATACAAAACAAGAGACAAGAATATTGTGATCAATTGGAATGTGTTATTTTTACAAGTAACTCGTTCATCTGAGTAATCTGATGCAAGAGTTGAGCTATTCTCTGCAGAAACACACAAATAAGAAACTTGTTAGTAACAATAGGTGTTTCATTGACATTTCGTCGAACACTTGGTAGGAATTATAAAAAAAACAGAGCAAGAATGAGAATACAAACCTCGTCTCTCTCTTTGATTGTATCTCTGAGATGAGCAGCGATGATTTCACCTTTTTCAAGTCGTCGGCGAGTTCGGTTACGCTTCCACCACCAAAGGAATATGACCATAACCGAATAAAATGACCGGAGAGTCTTTGAGAAGGAACAGAGACTATTTCTGGAGAAGCAGGTAACCAAATTCTGGAAATTTGACATTACTCGAGCGAGAAGAATCTTCCACCAACCTTGGATAATATCAATCTCAATTACGGATTTCCACGGAGATTTCCCGACATCTTCCGATGGCTGAGAATGCGATTTCCGGCTAAATTGAAATTGTTCGTCTGAATCGGACGGAGAGAAGGACGAATCTGAGAGTCTCGACGAGGAAGATGAAGAAGAGGATGATACCGACGGAGATTCGAGTCCGTTGACGTAGAGATTCTCGTGGTTGATCGGCGGGAAGATAGCGAGATCGTCCTTAGCGAAACAAGTCGATTCTCTAACGAAAACCATTGGAAACTGGGGCTCGTTTCTCAGATCCAAGTGTGTGATCCTCCTCTGTTCTTCACCTTCCACCATCTCTGGTTAAATTTTGAGTCGTTGGTTTGTTCCTGACAAAGGAACGATGGAGACTACCTGAAACTCCAAGTTTCAAATATCGGCACCATAGATGCTTTATCATGTAGATTCGTTCCTTTCTTTTACTATTTTCTTCACAAATCCACCCAATTTATTTGCCAAAACAATTACAAATTAAATCTTATTTACGTCACATACCATTAGTAAAAACCATATTGTATATATCCTAGAAATTTGAGATGGTTCATTGCAAAAACTAGCTTCCAGCAACTCTTCGTCCCAATTTCATATACAAATGTAATTTTGGTGAAAGAAAGGGAAAATTCATTAACATCAAACAAAGTATACACAACATAATCTACAAGACAACCCAATGTCTTTTAAAAAAGATCACACAAGTAAATTTTAAAAATCTCATTTCCGGAAATAAATAAACTGAAACTACATTTAAGAAAGAAAAAAAGAAAATAAAAACCAAAAGGCTTTCTTAAATCCTACATGTTAAAAAAAAAAAATCCAAACGAAGTTTCACATCGGAAACCGTCATCGTCACGGTATTGAATGCGACGGAGATTGCATTTCCTCGCCGGGAATAAGGTCCATTTCAATATTCATTGTAGTCTTATCCTCCGATAAATCAACTTGAGCCGATGCTTCTTGAAGCTGCAAAGCATATTCAAGATTCCACAACACATCTCCCATTCCCGGTCGATCAACACCGTACTCTGCCAAACATTTTTCTGCAGCCTCCACGAATTTCCTTAACGATCCTTTACTAATCGTTCCCACGATTTTCGGGTCGATGATTTTCTCCAACATACCTTTTCTATGCAAATTCATAGCATATTCTGCTAAGTTAACTTGTTCTCTAGGTAACTGTGGGTTTATCACTGGCCTCGCGCAAAGAACCTCGAATAACACCACACCGAATGAGTAAACATCGGATTTATCAGTGAGTTGTTGTCTGCGGAAGTATTCGGGGTCTAAATACCCGAAACTACCCTTTACCGCGGTACTTACATGCCCTTCATCCATAGGCGCATCTTTTGAAAGTCCAAAATCAGAAACTTTAGCGACTAGGTTCTCGTCCAAGAGGATGTTGGTGGTCTTGACGTCGCGGTGGATGATCCCCTGCGCTGCACCCGTGTGGAGATAGTGGAGTCCACGCGCTGATCCAATGCAGATCTCTAGACGTTGCTTCCAGGACAAGGTAGGAATAGGGTTAGGGTCATTTTCTTTGGAGCCGTAGAGATGGTCACGCAGAGGACCGTTTGACATGTATTCGTAGACGAGAATCATCTCTTTGTTTTCATCGCAAAATCCGATTAGAGAAACCAAATGTCTATGTCTGAGTTTGGACAACATCTGAATCTCTGTTTGAAACTCGTTGATTCCTTGCTCCGAACTCTGACTCCCTCTTTTGATCGCGACCTGCGTCCCACCATCAATTTCTCCTATGTAGACTTTTCCGAATCCTCCGACTCCACACACAGCATTCTCGTCAAAATTTTGTGTCGCGGTCTGTAGTTCGGTAAAGGGAAAGTACCGACCTAATCCCTGGTTTGAGAAGAAGCTAGAGAATCCATTGCTCTTACTCTTCTTTGACCCGAAAATACTCATCCGCCTCGACGTTGACCCGCCTTTGCTCGAGATGTAACTCGAGTGACTTGCGTGTAAAGGAAGCAACCATGACGAGAAACTATTCTGTTTTTGCCAGTCTTTAGGACGTCTCTGCCATCTAACAAGCAACACGACAACCCCTAAGAAAGCGGTTAGCGCCATCACAAACCCAATACCCGCAATAGCAAGCTTCTTAGATGACATACCACCGATCGGTCCTTTGTATTTCCCATCAACTCCAAAAAGTCCATCTAAACTCCCAGCAGCATTGTTCAGCTTCATGATCTCTAAACCGTTAAGTATCGCATTCGGTTTACCCGACTGAAGATTCGGAGTCGGACCAACCTGAACCAAGATCGAACCATTGGTGATCGTAGACGCATTAAGCACGAAATCCGCGTAATACGCTGTACCTAAAGCGCTGGTTAGTGAGGAGAGGTCAAGTGCAGAGATTGCAGAGAGCTTGTTGATGAAAACATTGAAGATAAGGTCGTTAAGCGATTTGCTTACAATGTCACAAAAATGTAACCTAATGAAGTAATCATGACCAAAATCAACACTCATTCTCCATGAGAGATTGAAATTAGGTTGCGAGGTTTGTGCATCGGCCATTTCCTCCGCGGTGGCGTAAACCGGATTAGGAGCGATCAACGCCGTAGCTCCACCGTCTGGATAAGTAATCGTACTAGGATCAACAGTGACATTTCTCGAACCTTCAGGGAACGTATTGTAAGGTTTATCAGAGAGCCAAGTGCGTGAGAGAGGATCTATCTTCGGAGAAATCAAATCTCCTCCGATATTTATCCGATGAAGGATCTCAAGAGAGAAGCTACTTAAGCCTTTGAAATCAGGAGCTTGAGGAACAGAGGAAGCAGAGTCCGGAACAAGCTCGTCCGGAACAGAGACGATTTCAACGGCGTTGATAAAAGCGGTGGAGCCTTTATGTGGTTTGAAATAAAGAGAGAGTTTCTCTGCGGCGTAGATTAGATATTCTTTGAAGACGATAGAAGAAGTATCTCCGGCGGAGAAATCGTGTAAGAGGACGGTGGTGTCGGTGGTGACGGAGAAGACGGAGTTTGTTAGATTGTAGAGAGGATGATTGAGAGGATAAAAATGGAGACGGATCCAGTGACGACCAGGTCGTGAAATGTAGAAGGAGTAAGTTGATTTTCCGGCGAAGATTCTAGCGGTTAAGTATAAGGGAAGGGTACTGGCATTAGAGTCGGTGATCGGAATTGAGTCGACGGAGGTTTTGATGTCTTCATCTGTTTGAAGAAACGCGACGGATTGTTGATCGGATTTGAAATTACGACCGTCGGAGAGTTTTGTTTCGTCGGAGGAGCCACAATCGATGAGGTAGTTATCAGCTGGAGTGAATGAAGAACTGGATTTGACGATGAGAAGGAAGAGGAGGAGGAGAGAAACGTGGGAGGAGAAATGACGAAAATCTCCTCCCATAATATCCGGCGAGGTTTTGAAGGTGGTGGTGGTGGAGGAGGAAGGAGAGAATTAGAGGTTTAGCATAATCAAAAACGAATGGTTTTTAAAGTTTTGAACAAAAACTACTTAAAAACTTGCGGCCGGTTATACGATTTAACGATATTTGTTTTATTGATCTTTTAATTTATTAATGTTTGAGAATTGTTTTGTTGGAAGCACGTTAAAGGGAGCAACGTGCAAAAGTGTAAGAAATATTTTTTGTTTTCTTTGGAAGATGAGAATTGATTTTTTTTAGTCAAAAGCTTAATTAATTTTGTGGATAGGTTTCTTTGAGTTTACTTGTTACAAATTAGAAAAATAAAGACAGTGAGGTACTAAATTGGTGGGCAGTTAAAGATTTCAAACTCTTATCCTCCATTAACGATAACTATAGTTTTTTCAGTGTTTAGAAATGTTCATTTTTGTTCTAAATTAGTGACAGCCATGTTTAGCTCATTTTCAGTTTGAGATTGGGTAATACTATTACAGAAACACCCAGATATTTCATTTTAGTTATAATCTCAATTATTATTATACTTGTAGGTTTTAACAATAAAAATATACATGACTTCTTAAAAAAAAAATGACCTCAAAGCGACGCCGTCTGTGGGGATCGAACCCACGGCCACGTGGTTAAAAGCCACGCGCTCTACCACTGAGCTAAGACGGCAATTTTGATAGTTGAAATGGATTTGATTATAAAACTATTTTACACCATAAGTTTGGGCCTTTGGGCGATAGTCTATTGAAATATTATAATATGAGCCCATATTAGGGTATAGGTTTTTGATCCAACGAAGACAAACATATTCATGTATCTGAATAACATTTTATGACTTGTCTTATTGTGCACATTGGCTTAGTATTAAGGCCTGGCCGATCCATGTTAGAGAAATCATTCTCTGTGCTATGATCTGTCCAAATTTGTAGGCTAAAAGCCTAGATGGTGATTCTTTAACTTTTGGGCCAACAAATTCTTTAACCTTGAAAAACCTTTTTCCATATATATTTTCTTTTAAGAAAGAAATTCGAGATTCTAACTGTTGTTCTTCCTTTTTAATGGGATTTTGAATAGATATAGATTCCTAACATTATGAAGTTAGTTACTCCTAACTTAAACATCATTAAATTTGAAAAATGTAAGATGGAAACATGGTTATTAACTTATTATGAAGCGGTAATGGGTAAATAAGTTTATTATTTCTAGTAAACAAAATTGTTTTCATTATTAAAAAAAAAAAAAAAAAAA
>Ga0041059_1000811_pt1 | contig 24493 bp, 23 predicted proteins | sample AraColnosormetaG_FD_56232 | JGI IMG/M metagenome (GOLD analysis project Ga0041059, IMG submission 56232) | Arabidopsis roots microbial communities from North Carolina, USA - Col MF nosort | ecosystem: Host-associated > Plants > Roots > Unclassified | place: USA: North Carolina | collected... | reverse complement strand
TTTTTTTTTTTTTTTCGGCAAAGCCTTCGAAACCTTTTCTCTAACTTTCACTGTGATATATAAACCGAAACCATGGTTTTATAACTTTCATGTTATTATTATTACATCTATTTTGGCACAAAATTAAAAATCAATAAAAGGTGGAGTTACTTTAGTATTATCGTCTTTTGACGAGACTCAGTTCCTCGACATTAATCAAGCAAAGTACGAGGAAGAGGAAGATGTATCGGCCAAGATCTGCAAATGGTGGAACAAAATATCAAACATTATTTCATCACCAAGAATATTTAAACCATAAAAACGAGAACTAGAATATTTTGGTATTTATCACGTTTCTGATTTCTCAACAGAGTCTTGTCTATGCATTTGTAAATCAAGAAAAGTAAATGTAAAATCCACACTCATTACCTCAAGCTGATCTTCGGTGAATGAGTCTTTCTGGATGTTCCATGTATCCGCATGGGTTCGCCGGAACTCAGCCACTGCTTTAGTCACAGTCGATTTTATAGGTGTAGGTTCACCCGCGAACCGAGCCAGTAAGGTCACATGCTCCGGCAGCCAGCTGAAATTATTCACAAAAGCTTCAGATTAGTTAAAGGTGTCTCAAGCTTCAAGCTTGAGCTCTGCTTCACACGCTTTGACGTAAAGATGTTACCTGGGCATGTCATAAGGAACAGACAAAACTGAAGCTACCAAACCAAGAACGGCTCCATGCACCCCCGCAATGGACTGAGTTGAACTTGATTTCCTGAAAAAAATCGATTACAATTCTCAGGATCATGTTAAAAACATAATCGAAGACAAGATATGCAAATCACAGCTTACTATATATTATTTTCATTTGCGTTTCCATAATGGAAGACAAAAATTGAGACAAAAAAATGCTTAAAAGGGAAGAAAGGAAAACCTCCGATTTCTTCTCTTTTGGATTGAGTTTGCCTCTGCATAGGATCTATCACGAAAATCTGCAGCAAAATCTTCATCTCCTCCTTTCATTAGGCCTGCTAGAACTGCTGCTGCATGCTCTCGTACCTGAAAACCAGATAAAATCATTTAAGGGAAAGAAAACTGTGCACTTGGTCTTTCCAGATACAACTAAACACAAGGTTGAATCACTCAAAACAACTCCATCCAATGGACAACAACATAATCCTATGTGGGGAGGAAATAAAAACTAAGAACTTGCCTCTACTTGGCTGTCAACAAGGAGCTTTTCCACTGTTTTCCAGATTTTTTGTTTATCTTCATGAGTGAGGATGAAAGTATGCCTAGTAAGAAAGGGTTAAAATAAGAAAGCTTTATTAATCAACAGCGTATTTACTTGTCATTTTGCTACATGTCATATATACAATCAACAGATATTACCTATACATAAAAGTTCGCAGATATGTCAGGGTTGAAGATCTTATCCGCCAGTTAGAGTCATCAGCAGAAGAAAGAATGACTCCAATAACTTTCTGTAGATGAGACTCTGGGAAAACTCGCCACTTCAGCAGCTCAAAGGCTGCCTTGGCCAATATTGACAGATCTTTATGTGATGTTTCCTTCAATAGATGGAAATAAACCTTGAATGATTCCCAGTCATGGAAAAGTAATTTAGAAGAAAGAACGTTAAACATATATAATGATTATACCTGTAAGGACATCACTGGATAGAGGAATCCAGCAATTACGTCTAGCAGATACGAAGCTCTTCCAGATTTGAAAGAGGAGATAATGAAATGGAAGAGCTATAGATAGGATAAAAATAAAGAAGATTAGTATCAAACGTCCCAACTATAGGGAAGAAAAACAATATACTCCAAAAATTTGAGGCAGACAGTACCGTCTCCATCCATTTAACATCATCAAGAGAATCGCCATTTGATTGAGCATTTCCCATATCTACATCTGTTGAAGTGTCCAAGCTATCTGATATGCTAGCTTGTTGAATGTTTTTTACAGCTTCAGATGCTTTTGCACTAATCAATTTGAACCAATTTTCCTCCTTAAGTTGGCTATCAACATCCGTTTTCCCTTCTTCAGTTGGATATTCTTGTTGATATGACATCCGCAGCCGAATGTTAGAACATAATACTGAAAGAATTACACCGATAGCTTCCCTTATCTATTCATTGTCACACAAAACAAAAAGGCTAATCAGACTTTTGTTCTGACACTCATATTTTAGCTTGTCTAAAGGCAGTCAAAAGGGACAGAGATGTAGAGTAAAATAAATGAGTATGAGAAGTCTTACTTGTGCCGAGGAGTGGGACATATTACAGATCAACTCATCAAGAAGCACGATATGCAGCTTCACTTCTGTTACGGGCATCTTTGGTGGAGATAGTTCTATTAGAGCAGCCGAAAGAAAAGCATACCGCTTTGCAACAACAGTTGTGGTCGCAGTTGGTGGTAATGGTGCCACTATACAGTCCAAAATTTGTTGTCTCATGACAGGAATTTTGGTTCCTTGCTTCCCTTTCCCTGTGACAGCATAACGTATGCAAGCAGCCCACTCCGGTATGGATTCTACTGATTGGCCAAGAATAACATTCTGCAACTGAACCATTATCCAGCTATCCCACTCATTAAAAAGACCATTAACATCAGAGTGCAGTACACCTGCTAATGCTTCAGCAGCAACACACTGTTTTGGTCTCTCCTTGGCGTTACAAAACTCCTCTAAGGGGCTTTTTAGTGCCAGTAACACAGGCACTCCACATTCTTGTGCTAATCGCTTGAAGATGCGAGCAAAACTTGGGTAAAATATATCACTGCCTAACAAAGATATCCAACTAGGAGTTCTAGGCCATGAAGCCGAAAATTCAAAATAGAAACGAGTGATTGACTTGTCCGCCATGCTCTGGAAAGATGAACTTCCGTGATTCCCTCTAGAGGAACTATCTGTGTCAGTGATATGAATATGAGAAAGACTTTCAAAAGTCTCCTTGAAGAATCCTTCTTCTCTAAAAATTTGGCTCAATGCTAAATCAAGGGATGAGTTGGCATTTTCAGTTTCTTGTGAAGACACAGAAGGCTGATCCTTGCCTTGCATCTTATGAGGCGACTCTTTAAGTAGAATGTTTAGAGCTGAAATGGCAAGTATTCTGGTCTGAGGAAGTTGACTTTTCAAGTTTTTCAAGAAGTGGCCTGGAAAATACCAACATAATCTTAGTTAAGAAGGAGCAGCTCAAGTAACATGAATAAAAAGCGATCCTATATATTCTACCAACTAAAATCTGTACCAGCGGTTTCATCAAGGATTTTGAGAGAGAAGCTTGGGTCAATCCTAGAGGACATAACTAACAGAAGGAGCACTCTGTTAGCCATCAAGTTGTACCTGGAATAAGTAAAAAAGCATAATGTAACCATAACTTCAAAATTATGATTCTAAGAGTTGGGGAGCTAAAAGTTTAACTAGGTCTATGAAAATAATTTCCAATGAAAAAATATGTTAATGGTAGGGTAGATATACCGCCAATGCAAGCTGGAAGAATCAAAACTCATGGAGCCAATCTGAGAAACAAGATCTCCAGAAGTAGAGCCCTCAACATGGCTTTCCAATGAGCGAAGTATGTTTCTCGACAGTCCCGCAAAGTGAATATTATATTTGACAAAAAGCTGCAAACATAGAAAACTTTAGCCATGACGGAAGAAAAAAGGCCTTTATTCTAATAACAAAGACTGGACCTTTACCTCAATGATTGCTTTTTGGGATTTCATAGATTCATGATGAGAACTACAAAAGATTTAAAAATAAATCTTAATACCAATTTTACAAGCATATTTGTCCTTACCTAGAGATATCTTATTCATGAAAGTAAAAAGGTTACCTTGAAAGAATCCCAAGAAGAAAAGAGGAAAATGATTTTGGATCCTGGAGTAGCAGAACAAACATAAGATTTTGCAATCGAAATAAGGCAAAGAACAATTAATACTAAATGATTACCGTAGTTAAATGCTTGAGAACACTGTGTGAAGAGAGAATGGCACAAGAACCAAGGACTACATATTCTTGTACATCCGGCTTTCGCAAGTTCTCAGTAAGGGACAGAACACACTTTGAAAGCAACTGCGGCCATCTCTTTAACAGTTTTATCAAAGATTTTCCAGCAAGCCTGAATAACACCAGAATTTAAAGCAAAGCCGGGTCAATTAATGTATTGAAAGAAGGGTAAAGCCCTGCAGAGAAATTTACAGAAAATTCTCACTGAATAGGGTGTTTAATCCTTTCCCAAACTTAAGAACCATAACCATTGACATGCATTGTTATCATAGATGAACACGAAAGTACTCACACTCGAACAGTTTCATAGTTGTGCAGACAGAGGGTCAAAAGATCATCAACCAAAAATGTTAAGGGTTCTGGTGGAGAGAAGTTCCCATCTGTACGAAACAGATGATAGGACGATTGTGATGATCTCCATGTGTTGTGCATGTACGCTTTATCAATGAGTGCCCATCTAGGCCTGGAAGACAATACAATTTGCAAGAAATTAAAATTAAGATATGTATGTTTTCAATTAAGACAAAAGAGAGACCTACCTTCTCTTGCCCTTAGAATTAAACTCAGTAATAAAGTTTGCTGGGGGCTCTACAATCGCAGCGGATTCCAGTTTCCAAGCCTGCCTGTGATTTGACCATTCATCATACTCCAAACTGCCTGCAAACGTTTAAAGGACAAGTGTTACAAAGGGAAAAACATGTGGCTTGTCAACTGCAAAAAGGGAGCACGCCAGAGGCTTTCTGCAGTACCATAGTTTCCCAGGGCATCCATTATGCGGATTATTAATATCAACAAGATGCTGTCATCTGACTTTTTCTCTAACAAGTATCTGCAAACATCACATAACAAACCATCACAAAATAATATTTCCAGTTGTACGCATATGCGTTTTGGAGAGAAGCAAGCAGAGCAGCTACTGAACAAACATTACTTGCAGGCTGCATGAATAGTTATAGCAGTTTTTTCTCGTATCTCAGCGCTGCCAACACATGAACCCGATGCTCCAGCTATAAAGAACTGTAGATCTTCAACCATATCATGTCTAGGTGATGGCCTGAAATCAGGTAGGCAGGACAAAACACCTTGCAATGTAGAATCTATACGCAATAGAGTCACTTTAAGGTGTGTTTTCTCATCTCCTGCACCACAAATAACATCAATGAGGCAAACACGTGTAAATTTTTTAGAGCAAACAAGTGTACGTAATATCACCAATGAAAAACAGAAATGTAAGCCTTTAGCTATAAGATGAAACACGCAAACCCAACTAGTATACGATAGACAAATATGCATATCCTTGAAATAAGACTGAAACACACAAAGCAATGACTGAAATTACCTGCATCAGAGTGGATGTTCGATTGGCAAATACTCAAAAGATCATCTAGTGCTGACTGAAGATGGAGATCTAAGAGCTCATTGGCAAACTGAGTTTCCTCTTGGGTGGGAACATGCCACCTGGAATGCGCCACCTGCTCATCCTTAGAAGAAGCTTTGGTGCTTATCCATTCCTCCAAAGCAGGAGCAGCAGGGTGACGAGACAAACATCTGTCAAAAACAGAATAGTACTCGAGTAAAGAGACAAGCAAAAAACCCCAAGATATTTATAATAAACATTCTTGAGTTATCACGCACTTGTATTGATCAATAGGATAGTAAAGAATCAGACTTCCGAGGAGAGATCGAAGAAGATGATCCCCAGCTCCATTAACCTTTCCATAAGAAGACCATCACATTATCAAAGAAGCCAGATAAAAGTACACATCACTAAAAAATAACAAAGACAAAAGAAAAATCTGAGTCCATAGATGTCAATTCAGCAAAAAATAATACCTTCCAAGATGAGGAATTAAATGCGGAAGATATAGCTTCGATCAAAAGACCTTTGTACGGAAGAAGTGAGCTGCCTCCATAAGTGATGGCAACTGACAATACTTTCAGCTGATAATCTATAGCTGCCTCAAGCGCTGGAGAAAGTGTTTGTTTGTCTTGCTGAAAAAAGGTGATACGAAATAAAATAATTATTATTTACTTTTCATATTGAAAAGAACACATAAAATGTCGAACAAAAACTACTGACAAGAACCTTATTGGAAACAAGGGTCTCTGCACTTCCTTTTCCTCCATACCCATTGACAGGGATTTCTTTCAGAGAAGATATAACAGCAAGGAGCATTGGTTCAACAATTTGAGCAACTGCTTCTTCGGGGGTTGAATGAACACATGCACAACAAAGCAACCCAACCTCGGCAATTGCACCAGGAAGGATATTTGTCTGAACAAACTTTGATATCTTTTTCAAGGCCTGTGAGAGATTAAAACATACAAGCAATCATACTTCTCTTCCAACAAAAAGTATAAGGAGTTTCTAAAGTAACAGCGACAAACCAACCTGGTTATATAGAGATCCAGATAGCCTTCCAAGTAGGATTTCAAGCATGCAATAGTAATATGGACCATCCTCAACCAAAAACGTTCCTGATGTTGCAGATGAACTTAGGCCTTCATTTCTGCAGTGTTAGAAAGTCTTAATATTATTAATAATAGAGGGAAATCAAATGTTATATACAAAAAGGAAGAGACCACAATCATGAAGCAGATTGAAAGAAACCCTGAGTGCAATATATTACTTACATAACACTGTTGGGTTCCAAATGCTGTAACAAAGCAATCAAACGACACAAAAATTCATCCAGCCACTCCGAGAAGGAAGCCATTGTCATGAATGATAAGTCATCAGAACTATCGTCCAAAACAGCCATCTGCAACATGCAAGGACAAAACCCACCGATAAAGAAAGAAGTCTTTTGAACAGTGAATGTTTAAAAACTTTCAAGGTAAAAGAGCTTACATTGGAAAATATGGAGCCAATTAGTTGCATAGTGGCCAAGGTTTTAGGGGGGTCATTGGCATCCATACCAAGCAATGCATTTGATAGAGAAATCCCAATAAGATCAAGAAACATCCTATCGTCCACATCACCACCAAGATCTTGTGATTTAGCAGTTGACATGGAAGACTGCAGGATTGACCGGCCAGCAAATGCTACGGACATCATAGCAGTTTTCAACTGGTGGGTGGCAGTTGTCTGACTATACATAAACAAATATAGATGAGAACTTTCATCTTAATGGAAACAGATAAAGTAAAAGGATACAAAAGTTTGTATGATAAAGAAGGGAACACAAATTACAAACCGTTTCCAAAGCCAAATGGAACCGAGAAGCCACAAAAGGAAGGACCAAAGAAGGCTCCACATAAGACAACATGGATGTCGCTGCAGCAACTGTTTCGGAAAGATGTTCGTTCTTGCTATATTGACCACGATCAATCAACTTCAACACCACGCCAACAAAAGCTACCCTTTCCGGCTTTCCTAAACAGGTTGCTGGCAGACTATCTGGATCTCTGTAGCAATAGGATCTAATCAAGAGACCGCCAATTTGATTGAATGCATTAAAATAATGGTGATATTGCTCTTTTCTTACTGCTGCTCACGCTGTAAACGCTTTTGGAAAGCTATCACCAGGTGAAGCAAAAACCGTTCCAAGGAATAAGTCCAACGGCCACCATTAGAAGGATGATAATACCTACATTTAAACAATACAGAAACAGTAAGTAGAACACTTGTAACTTTGCGGTTTATGTAATCAATACACAAAAGGGTGTCAAAGGTGTAAGTAAACAAACTGTTCTAAGAGATTGACCAATTTCTCTAACTGCTCATGTGCCGAACTTCCAGGTTTCAGAAAGTATACCTGAATAGATGCCAGGAAATCCATCCCATAAAGAGTTATTAGTCAGGTACAGCAGAATAATGCAGTAAAATGAAAATGTAAAAGAACTTACAATAGATTGTGCAATTGATTTAGATGGAGTAGTAGTCCTGTTGGAGAACAAGAATCTTGTGTTTCTGGGAACATCAACGGAGAAAGGATATGATCCACTCCCATTTGCAACAGGAACCTAAAATTGAATCTCATAAGAATCCTTGTGTGGAGATAAAGAGAATACAATAATCTGGGAGACAGTAAAGAGCAAGACAGAAGCATCTGAAGACTGAATCTCATTTAATTTCTGTCATCTATACATGCCCAGCTGCATTTCAAGCACACCAATTTTTCATCTTCCAATTCAGCTATTTCAGACAGTTAAATGAGAGCAAAATTATATATTTTTTTCAAAATAAAACTGAAGTCAAGATCTTTTGTCATTTAGGCTGGAACTCCGAAGACTTAATCATTAGCAACACTAGGAAAACTTCACTCACCTCAAACATATTCAAAAATCTACTGAAAAGCATGGGCAAGTAAGACTCCCAGTCGATAAAGCTGCAGTTTTTTATCACGCGAGCTAGTACAGATGTCCATTGACTATTCCAAAATTGACAATTTGGTATTGAATCCCAGAGCTCTAGAACGTTTTTTATCCACTTTCTACAAGGTCAGAAGAAGAGAAAACGAAGTTCAAATTCACTTGTTAAAATGCGAGAAAATCAGAGATATCACTGATCTCCAAAAAAAAAAAAGTTCTTACTCGGAGAAGAAATCCTGATTTTCGGGGTTCGTAGGAAGGAACAATCTCACAAAGCCAGAGCCCTCAAACGAGGAATTATGCCAAGGATTCTCCAAAAGAGACCTGGACGTGGATAGAAGAAGATCGAAAAGATGAGCAGAGCTATAGCATTTAATAGACTCTAATTACAGCCATCAATCTAGCTACACATACACTCTTAAAGACAAAGAAAGTCCAACTCAATTATCTTTTTTTCTTTAAGGTTTCTAATGAAAAGCTTTAATATAATCCCATTACCCCTACTAGTGAAGGCACAACTCTCGACTTGCTCGGGACTGCGACCTTTATTAATCACAGACATCTATACATGTATCCTAATATTACGAGTCTGATATGGTCTTTATTCATCAATTCACCCAGAGCGATGTGCCATCATAGGGACATCAGGACATCGTATACAGGAGAGAATCGGTGAAAAATATGGTGGCCATAATGAAAAACTTTCCAATCTCATAAAAGACTCATGTATGATGAACAAAATGCTTCCTTCCCACATTTTCCAATTCTTTGTCCATAGCAGAAATAAACAATGTGCTTTCACATATAAGAATGTAAGCTAGAATAGACAGGATCATGATAGTGTCTTCCTAATTCTCTTGACAATACTAGATACACTAAAGCATGTATATAAGTAATAGCACTACCATGATGAGTGTAAAGATCTCGTGTCAACAACTTACATGAATTCAGACCATATCTCAGATGCGGCCCCTTGTGGAAAAAATCTCCTACAGGAACGAATGAGGGAGGTAACAGCCATAAAGTGTCGTTGTCTTAACCTCCAACCTTCAGGACCCGGGCTCCTATTGAAGAAAGGAGTTCGAAAACATTATACATGAAACAAAACCAAGACATCCAACGGAGCTAGAAAATTTCTACCCCTCATGAGTACCTGAAAAAAAAATCCATAACTTATGCCTGCCAGATATCGAAAGAAGACTCACCTGCTGAAATGAGCATGAATCAAGGTATCATACAAGGGCCTCCACTGAACTTTCAAAGACAGCTTCTTACGAAACTTGTTGATCAGTCTGACTAAAACATTACCCCATCTAACCTATGGTACCATAACCAACCAATCACCCAAAAGGTAAGCATAAAAAATGGAAAAGCAAGGGTATATGAGGAAACAGAGCAAGTAGCTGGAGTTCGTTCTGGTATTATTTTTCGAACCTGTGCATACAACTTATTCTCAGATGAATGAAAAATTTGTAAGCCAATTTCCACGAGTTCACTAACATCTTCCACGGACAATTCACTTTTCGCTCTAACAAAGCTGCAAAAAGAAAAACAAAGGTCATCAGACACGGAATAGCCAAATGCAGCATAATAAGAATCATGTATGCCCAACTTACATAAGTGAGAAAACTACAAGACGGAAATTACTACACAATCAATCACAGGTACATAGTGGCTACTGGATAACCAGTGGAACCAGTCTGTAAAATGATTTCAGACTACTAGACTGCATGGTTTAAGTATAAAATCTGAACCTAACTACAATTTTCACGCAAATTCCAACTGTTTATTGAACTCTATCCTAGTCATGTATCGCGAACACCCAAAACCCCCAGCAGTTTATTTCGATATACTGACTCGATTGTAAACTGAGCTAATCGTCTCTCAAATTCATCATCCTCGTCTACAAATCCCAATAAGAAGCAGCCAATTCGAACGAGAAAAAATAAAAAAATCAACGAGGTTTATGCAATCAAAATCGAGGACTCACAGTTCGATAACGGAGATCCATTTAAGAGTGGCGTAAACAGACTCTGGATCATCGGGTCGGTGCAACTCTTTGACGCATCTCACGACACGCGCGAAGGACTCTTTCTCCTTCTTCGTCTCCTCCGCTACAGGCGGCGGTAACCATTCATTGTACAGATGCATCGCTTCTTCTCAGTCTCCGTCTTTCGTCGTCTTCAATTTTATGCAGATTGATGTAGTCTCTCCTCTCTCAGACGCTGAATTTATAAGCTGCGTTTGCTTTTTCAGTTTATTTTCTCTTGTTTTCTTTCCAAGCAAGAAAAATCATATCCGAGGAAAAGGACAATGAACATACCATAGAAATGAAAACAACTTGAGGAAAAAAAAATTATTGTATTGACTTTACCGTTGACTGGCTACCGGCAACGGGAGCGGCAGGTACACCACTTACCGAAACCGACTAAATAGGATTTCAAATTAGCCCCTTAAGTTTTACTTATAATACAATTTACCCTTAAACATTTGACTTGTGCTATATTGTTTAGATGGAACGCATACTGTCCACAAGTAATTCCGGCCAATAAATTGTGAATTTAAGTCTGACCGTACGGTGGAGACACATACGCATAGATGGATATTTTTGTTGTCAACAGGTGGAAATTTAAGCAGCTATTATTTGTTCATCGAATTAACTTACGTACGTATATGATGACGACATTAACATTGCAGTTTATTCTGTGTTAGGTCGGGGTTTGTGATAGGACCAACGTTCTAAATGAGTGATTAAAAATTACTAAATCATAGATAAACTATCACTAAACTAATTGCTAACTGAGGTTTAGCAGAAATTCAATGAATTAATAATAATTATTTTGGTTTTAACAATCAACAAAGTCGTTGTAGTATAGTGGTAAGTATTCCCGCCTGTCACGCGGGTGACCCGGGTTCGATCCCCGGCAACGGCGTTTATTTTTATTTCCCTTTTTTGTAATGGGCCGTTTCTGTACCTGAAAAGAAGTCTTTATAAGCCCATAAAGACGAACTAATAGGCCCAAATTTGTGATCTTAATATATTATGGACTCTGTTTTCTTTTTCGTAAGCTCTTCAATTCTTAACTGTTTACACGCAAAAGTGCCATAGTGGTTAACACTTAAACCAAATAAAGACACCTGAAATGTTGGAAAATATATGACTCTCAGCAGTCAGCATCACGTAATCGTCGTTGAGCCGCGCTATCTATTTTGTGCATTTTTCTTTAATATGTACTCATAAGGGTTTTTTTTTTGCATGAGCATAAGCAGCGATAAGTTGATACATGAGAATGTTTACGTGTGGACGGAAGTAAATTGTTTTGCACTTGAAAAGATAAATTTTATGAGTCAATGCCATTAAACATTCTTATTACAAGTTTATTTTCTCGAAGTTGCATCTGAATAACATTGTAGTATTGATTACGAGATTGAATTTATCTCGAATAGTGAGTCTAATGAGTGTACACATATCGGATTTTGGATGGGACCATAAAACACGACGTGGTATTTGATAATTATAATTTATTAAGTACTGTACTGTCTGTCTGTGTTCCGAAGATAATGTTAAACAAATAACACCACAATCTCCTATAGAAAGACAAACCTGTCCTCATAACCTAAACCAAAATTTTCATTCACCTTAGGGTGAATATGTCATATAAGGTAATAAAGCCAATCTTGTAATAACATATAGAATTATAGATATGATTCTATAATTAATTAACCCAAACAATAAGTAGATATCTATATTAAAAATCAAATCAAATCTAGTAATCGGAAAAAAAACGAACCGTCCCTTTCTCCACTCAAGTAGTTAAATTGGTTCTGTGAAGGAAGATAAATCCGCTGTTCCTCTCCTCTCTCTCTCTCTTCCCGTTTTCACTTTTGTTCGTTCTCTGGCGGCCGATCCCGTCGCTCGCTACCTTTTAAGATATTTTTTTTATCTAATGAACCTGAAATTGTAATTAGGCATATAATTGGGGATTATTTGCTGAAATTCTCATTTCTAGATCGAAAAAAGCGAATAATTCGTTTTCATTTGATTCTTGCCTAATCTTAGGGTATGTCCTCCCCCTTGATCTGTATAGTTTTTTTGATGTTGTGATTTGTTAGGGTTTGTGAATTAATTGTTTCAGATTGGGTTTTGCTCCTTTTTCCATTTTTGTCTGCTTTAGTTTATAGGTTAGGTTTCCGGATTTTGTGTTGGAGTTTCTAATTTTGCTTTGAATTGGATTATTAGCCCATTACGTTTCCTAGGCATAGACATTGATCAATTGCACGGTGAATGTTTTAACTTTTTAAGCTGTTTTGATTTCCTTAAACTGTTCACTGATTACTATTTATGTGCAGTTTATGCCCCCATTTTTGAGTAGGGATGTAGAATTTCTTGATTTAAAAGCTTTAATAATATGGTTTGTGTGTTTGTATATGCAGGTGTCTTTATTTATCTACCAAAAGAATGTCTAATTATCGAGGAGATGATGCTGAGTACATGGAAGACGTAGATGATGAGATGGAAGATGTTGAAGATGATATGGATGAGGAGTTTCGTGGTGATGATCTTGGTGCTTCAGATTCTGACGTTGAAGAATTTGACTATTCGGTTAGTATGATGAGATGGAACATGTTTTGTTGGCTATGCTACTTTCTAATCTCATTTTACAGNTTTTTTTTTTTTTAAACTATGTTTTAATTTCGTGTTATATGGTTTCAGAACAATAAAGTAGCTGATACCACGGCTGAGCAAGCTCGGAAAGGGAAAGATATCCAGGGGATTCCGTGGGACAGACTTAATATTTCTAGAGAGAAATACAGACAAACTAGATTAGAACAGTATAAGAATTATGAAAATGTCCCTAATTCTGGAGAATCATCAGAAAAGGTAAGGGTTATATCCTCTGATCCTCTATTTGTATTAGTGTTCAGGTTAGCTCAGTCACCTAATACATCATTTTGTATGGATTCAGGTTTGCAAGGTCACACAGAAAGGAGGACTATTTTATGACTTCTGGCGGAATTCACGATCTATTAAGTCTACTATACTACATTTCCAGGTTTTTTTTTTTTAATATTGAGAGCTCACTAACTTGGACTAGTTGATAGTCTTTCTCTTTCTGATTGGATTTATTTATTGTGTTTGGCGTGATTGTGGACATAACATTTGTCTACTGCTAAAAACCTCCATCTGATCAAGAATTTTTATTGGTGTCATAGCTGAGAAATTTGGTATGGGCAACTTCTAAGCACGACGTGTATCTTATGTCAAATTTTCTGGTTACACATTATTCTTCTCTAACGTCTGGAAAGCATGAAGTTCTCAATGTCCGTGGTCATGTTGCGCCATCTGAGGTTGGTTTTTGTCAGAATGTAGAAGTTCTACATTACTGTAACTCTATGTGGTGCTGAACTGCTTTTGCTGCATTTAGAAACATCCTGGAAGTTTACTTGAAGGATTTACGCAGACTCAAGTAAGTACACTTGCAGTAAAAGATGACTTTCTGGTTGCTGGCGGGTTTCAAGGAGAACTTATTTGCAAGGTAACTCTAGATTTATCTATCACGGATTAATCACATTATCGACTTGCAATTCTGTTCTATGAGATTCATCTGTTTCCACTTTGGTTCAGCATCTTGATAGACCGGGTGTCAGCTTTTGCTCTCGTATGACTTATGATGATAATGCTATAACCAATGCTATTGAGATCTACAACAAACCCAGGTTTGTGCTAGTCCTTTGCCCGAAAGGTCCACATTAAGTTGTTAGAGTCACTGCTTGTAACTTAGTTTTGGCTTCTGTTTACAGTGGTGCACTTCATTTTACTGCGTCAAATAATGACTGTGGAGTTAGAGACTTTGACATGGAGAGATACCAGCTTGTTAAGCATTTCCGTTTTCCTTGGCCAGTGAATGTAAAGTCCTTATTTGTTTCTTGGTTTGCTTTTGATCTCTTACACTTGCGGAAAATAGCATGAGTTACAGTTAGGCTTTTATAACCCCATTTCTTCTTCAGTGTACCTAATCCAAGTGATAAAGGTACATGTGTTTTGAATCATTTAACAAAAATGGTATTCTCTGTTTTCAATTTGTTGGTACAGCACGCATCTTTGAGTCCTGATGGTAAATTACTGGCTATTGTTGGAGACAACCCGGAGGGCCTTATTGTAGACCCCAACACAGGAAAGGTACATATTTGCGGTCCTGGACATAAGTGTGTGAGATACTCAAATGGTTTGTCACCACGTGTGTGCTTTATAGTTCCACATCTTTGGAATTTCTGCAGACGTTGGAAACACTATCAGGACACTTGGACTTTTCCTTTGCCTCTGCGTGGCATCCGGATGGAGTCACTTTCTCTACAGGAAACCAAGATAAGACTTGTCGTGTATGGGACATCCGTAACCTATCTCAGTCTGTTACTGTCTTGAAGGGTAACCTGGGAGCAATCCGGTCAATCCGCTACACATCAGATGGAAAATACATGGCCATGGCTGAACCGGCTGACTTTGTCCATGTCTATGATGTCTCAAACGGGTATGAAACAGAGCAGGAAATCGACTTCTTTGGGGAAATCTCTGGAATATCTTTCAGCCCTGACACAGAGGCGCTATTTATTGGGGTATGGGACCGCACTTATGGTAGCCTCCTTGAGTTTGGTCGGCGCAGGAACTATTCCTACCTTGACTCGTATCTTTAAGCTAGAAGAGAAGTATACACAACCCTGTCCAATGAAGAAAAGAGAGCTCATTCAGCAACCAGTGAACATGACAGAAGCAAAGCATAGATATATGGATATCTCAAAGATGTAAATGATGTGTTGTGCAAATGCTAGTTAGTTAGTGTCTTTTGTTTCCTTCTCCGGCTGGTGTGTTATTTTCCTTATGTCTGGTTATGTCTGGTCTCAAAAGGTTCAAGATGTGTACAGAAAGGGCTGGTTCAGTGGTGGCACAGACTGGATTAGGACTTGAGGGTGGCTCCGCAGCGGGTTCTGGATTCAAAGTCGGGAGGATCATTGTTGTTGTGTTTGGTGGCTTGTGATCTTTTCTTTTTGTTCCTTGTACTTGTGGTTGTTGTAGGAACTCGAGTGTTTAGATCCTGTTCTGAGTTTAGAATTTGGAGATACTTAACTAAATTAAAATAAATTAATAATAGTCCTTTGTTCGTTATAATTCGATTACAAACCCTAATAACAGATGATTTCTCTAATCACTAAACAACAATGGTGATGTGTCGTATACTACTTTTGGAAATTACGTCCATTATTAACATAACTCAATGTTCATATTTATAACATGAAATATTTATTGTGGTATGAAACAGAGCAGGAAATCGACGTCAATACCGGCCTTAGGTCCTATCAGACTACTTATTGGTTTGTCAAGATCTCATCTCGTGACAGCTTAGCTTCCGTCCATCTGAGAGAACCATTGCATGACCGCAAAACCTTGCTCCACGCCTCCACCGCCGAACTTTGAGCTTAATAAAGATACTACAGACGGGGACTTAATAAAGATACATCACATATCATCAAGTAACATAACGAAAAGAAACATATGCGCCATGTTTTTGAAGAAAGATCTGGATATATGGATATGCCTGTAATTCACTACAAAAATGGCACTTACTAAAAGAAACAACAAGAGAGACACTAGTTCACAGTTAGTAACCTCCTCACTAGCTCTAAAGCCATAATAAAGCTGACAAATCCTCCAACTGATAGAAAACATTACATTTAGAAAGAAAAAGAAAACAAGTTCTATAGAGAAAAGGAAAAATGTTACAACAGACACGTAAGACAACAAAAGGGAGAAAAGCTACTGAGCCACTGTAGAAGCAGTAGCTCCTGATTCATGTGAAGACTTATATTCCAACATCTCAATTCTGTATCTCTCCACATCCTTAACTCCTTTGTCTTGATAAACCTGTAATGATGAACAAATTTGTAAGCAAACACTGGTTTAATGAAAAAAAAAAAAAAGTGGATATAATTCGATGATGATTGGTTACCTGTTTCTCAGATTCAGTGAGATTGCTCCACATGTGTCCTATTTTCTTAGTGATGGATCGTTCTTGTCCATGGTACTCAGGTTTAAGCCTCGCGTACTGCTCAGCAAAAAAGAAGTTGTAGCCACTCCTGTGGCATTTGGGTTTTTGAGTATCGACTACAGCCAACTTTGATTTCTTCCTATGCCGGCGTTGTGATGATTGTACAATGGCTGAAGGTGTTTCCATGGTTTGTTGAGACTGACTTGGCGTTTGAGGAATGTGGTAAAGGACACCTTTCAGCTCTTGAGAACCCAATTTCATCGTCACCAGATAGCCGCTATCAAACTTCCCATCAATGAATCCTTGAACCTCATACCCAACTTGTGGTTCATCAATACCTGCAGGTTCCACAATGAAGCACAAAGACACACGGTCAAAATTTTACTAGACACACACGCGGTAAACTCAAAACATATAAGGAATGGAATCAAAGGAAAGATAAGTGTATATTTATTTGTTCCAGTCTAAAAGGAGTGAAACAGAGCCAATATTTGTAACACGTTAAACTCAGGAATCTTTGTCACGTGAGAAAACTAATGAACCAGATTGGGGAATTAAAGGCCTACCAGACATTACTTCTTTAAAGAGAATCTGTAATAATAAACTTCTATCCAACGGAATACTAAATACAACATACTACATACTGATGAATGGACAAAGATATGGAGGGAAGAATAAAAAAGCCACAAGAGTTAGAGAAACGTGTCTTATACCTTCCTCAGGGTTTGGAGATTCATTGGCAAGGCTCTTCAATGCTTCATCTGGAAAAGCATGAGAATTTTGGCTTATCTCAGTATGTAACAGAGCAACGAAAGAAAAGGTAAGACAACGATAAGAATTTTAGTGCTGAAATAGACCTGTTGATTGGAGTGAAGACACCGGTTTTTCAAGGTAATACACATGTTCCAGCTGAAAAAGAAACTTGAGATAATACTTCCTCAAGACAAACGATGCACTTGTTATCGTTGTCGGAAAACTGAATGCACCAATCACTTCTTTCCATTTCCGATCCTTCACCACCTAGAGTAAAAAAAACATACACACTTCAATACTCAATGGAACAATATTAATCTCCCAAAAGTATGATTAACGGTAACATGAACTCATTCATACCCTTTCGATACCACCTCGAGACGTAACCTCGATGAAAAGCCGATGCAGATCAAGAGTGTTTCCTCCCACAGTAGGAACCCTTTTACAGAGACGGAAAATGTTTCATTACCAGACAGTGATCAATTAATAAACACAAGAGACAAAACAACACACATTAAGCCTAAACTCGTTCATAGATATAATTACAGTATCCAGATTAGTAAATACTAAATCCAGTTTGATTTCATTTCCTTATGAACAATATAAACAGGTAAAGAATACGATAAATCTAATTCAACAGACGATACACATGACATAACGCACTTCCTGCTTAAACTTCACCAATCCGGAATCCACTAAACCCTAATTGACAATTTTCAACATTTCACTGAGCAACAAAATCTAATTCTATTGCTTTCAATCTCACCAAACAATATAACAACACCTCAAGCCTTAAATCCCTAACCAATCTTCGGGAGAGATACAAACAAACAAAGTTGGGTTTTTTCTTCCACAATCTTAAACCAAACGAAAAGGTCTCACAAAAATGTGAAAAGGGTAAGAAAGAAACTGACTTCAAAGTCTTGCTGGTTAATCCGAGGAAAGCTCGGAGCTTTTCCCAGAAGAGAGCAGAGTTACGGACAAGATCATCATATTTGGCAGGAACAGAGGAATCGTCGCATCTCTTGTTGTCAGAAGGATAACCATTAACGGGCTCCACGTGAGTTTGAGAGTAGGGTGGTGAAATATCGGTCGACATCTTTTTTTTCTTATGGCCGTCTTGGTAAAGGTAAGAGCAATTGAGACCACCGTATTTCAGATTTTTATTTTTCTTATAAGATTATAAATTGGGACAAATTGGATAAGGATTAAACGAAATTCACACAAATTTGAATGATTTTATCTTCTGAGATTTTGCCCTAAATCATACAAACTTTTATCTGGGGACTTTAATTTTATGTCCTTTATATTATTTTTAGTCAAGACACCAATTTTAGTTCCTTCCGTTTTCGGCTTAAATTACTTTGATTAGGTTTAAGACGAAACCTGAGAGTCCAAGCCCATAGCATAAGCCTCTGCCCCGATTAAACTACTCCCTACAACAATGGCCTATTGTTTTAAAAACCAGACCGGACCGGTTGATTAACCGAATCTAGATTGAATCAAAAACCAAGATTTAAGTTAAGGTTTTATTACACTCTTGAGTCAAATCACAAAAACCGTCGGCAAACCATTATAACCGGTGATCGGATTCGATATCAAAAATCTAGTTCACAAAATAATAATGTCTCTTTAGTTGTTGATGGGAAATTTAAACATCGTAATTTAACTATAACAATGGGGACAATATCCTTGAGAGACCTTATTTATTACAATCTGGAGAAACAAAAAAAATGTTCGGTAACACAACAAGGAGAAGGAATTTTTCAAGTTGGTATTACTAATCGTGAAGCAGGAGAGAATTGTAGGACGAGAAACCGAAGTATAGAGACGAGCAAGATCAATTGTGTCAAGATATAGAAACCGAGCTTACATGTTTTTCCTAAGATGTTTCCACGGTTTGATACAGGATCTTCTTTCAGAGAATGTAACTTCTTAGTTTCTTGGAGTACTTGTAGTGAACTCAGAGATCTTGTGAGCATCAAATGTTCGATTTCAGTTTCAATCTTTCTCTGGAAGATGCATTCAAGTTCAGATTCAATCTTTGAGTTTTCGAGTTCTTGGATCCTAGCTTCCTTTGCCTCGAGAGCAGCTCTCGCTTCCTCGAGTTTGTGTTCCAGAAGTTTTACCTTCTCCTTCAAGATCAGTGCCTTTGATCCTGAGGATGTTGAGTTATCTTCTTTACAATTTTGATGACTTGGCTGGTCTGAACTCAATTCATCGGTGTTCGAATGTAGTAGTACAGATTCCTTACCTAGCTCCTGGAAACTTTGAACCTCTGCACACGTTTCAATCGCATAGTTAGTTTAGAAATATCATGTAACATTGATAATATAAACATGGGAGCTTTAGGACATGAACATTGAAACAATTCACATGGATATCAAAAATCAAGGTTCGTGTGCAAACCTTTCCAAAGAACTTCCTGCAGAACTGCAAAGCTTCTGATAGAATCTGCAAGTGCGTCTTTATCTGCCCAATGATTGTTGTTTTTCTTACTCTCTCCATCGTCTTCTTTATTCCCGTTTTCGCTTCTGCTATATGTTTGAACTTCCTCCTTAACTTGACCTTCATTGCTAAATCCCCCAATATAATTCATCGTCAATCTCTCATCTTTCTCTCCATGGTTACCAACAGAAACCGAGCCAGTCGAAAACACAAAATCACTACTTCTCAAGTCGGAATCCAAGCTGGAACAAGGCTTCTCCTTCTCGATATCCCCCCGCTCTTCGCTAGCCCTCTTGATGGTATCACTCCAGAGTTTCTCTTGGCTACCTGAAACAACCTTCCCTCCTACTACATTCTTTCCACCTATGGTATTACCACTATGCTCTTCACTTTTCTCAAACGCTTGCCCAACAGCAAACATACAACCTATATCGGGACTAAACCCGTTGGCTACCCCTGGATGATGCACCATATTCACTGACCCAACAGAGCCTTCACTACTCTGCCTTGCTTCAACTGAAGAAAATTCTACATGTTTAGAAGGAGGATTCACCAAACCAGCCAATCCACGTTTCAGTAACTTACTACCATCATCAACAGGAGCAGCCTCATCTCTCACAGGACCATCTCTTTTGATCCGTCTCCATTTCTTCAAACCAAAACCTTTCCTCGTAGAATGTACTGATCCACCAGGAGATTCAACGCTGTTCGATCGTTGAGGTGATCCAACACCTCCTTCCTCATGATCATTATCAGGCAATACTAATAATCCATTTGCAGGGACTGAATTACCGTTGTCTTCCACAGAATCAGGGACTGACTCATTCATGCCTAAATCCATTTCACAACAAAAAAAAAGGTATCAAATTCTCTGTCATCAGAGACACAAATCTGAAAATTTCCAACAGCTAAAGAACTAGATTCAGCTCACTACTTCAAAAGAAAGAACTGATGTATAGTGTTATTCTAACCTCATCTACCGAAACAACAATGAACAAAACTCAATTCACAATTCAACAATCTCATCTAATCAAGTCCAGAAATTTTTTGAAAAAACAAAATTAATGAAAACAGAGAGAAGCGACTCGAATCAATATTTAAAGCGTACCTAAAACAATCCAACGAGAGCTTGCCTGAGTTACAGATGAGCAAGAGAAACAAAATCCTAAAGAATTTAGAGTGCGACGGAGAAATCCGCCGACATTATTACCGGGAGAAGCTGTATCAACGAAAATGATTAAAGTGGACGAAATGATTCTACAGACACAGGAAAAAAAAAACATTAAAGATAAAGAAAGAGAAAAAATAATGAAGATGGTGCGAATCATACGTGGGACCCACATGACATAAACCCAGTGCGCCAAGCTGGCCGTCCGATCTGGAGTACACAACATGTCGGAATTAAAGTGTGTATATGAGCCCAACATGTTGGCCTGATAAGGCCCATTAAAACTAGACTTAAATATTTTCAAAATAATGAAAAGTGTGATTTTTCTATTTTAAAATTTAAAAGATTTATTTGGTATCATATTCAAAAATCAAAATAATGTTTTATGCAGATTTGAACATTTACAAATCATTAAAAAAATCAACTCCTTAAAATGATTTTTTTATCTATTTTTTGTATAAAACAGATTTAAAAAATAAATAAATAAATGCTAATTCTTGAAGTATGGAATTGTTTTATAAATGTAAAATCTCCATTCTGTTGAGGAAATGGGTAAATATTTAATATATTTATATAATTAAAAGTTAGTGAAAACTATTTACAATCTGAAATCTAATTCCAAAACATTTCTGAAAATTTTAGTGAAATTTTAAAATATGGACAGATAAACTGATTCATTAAATATAAATTAAGTATTTTAGTAACATGTAACAAAATGTGATTACCATTTATTTTAAAATTTATTATAGTTATTTTACTTTAGAATCTACAATATCCACAAAATTTATTTTATTTTAATATTGTTAATTGTCAAAATAGTATTTTTACTGATATCTATGAAAATATTTGATTTTGTACTAATAAAATTGAAAATGATAAACTTTGTCATAAGTAACTATTGTATATCATCTATAGTTTAAGACAGTAATTATGATTAGATATATTGTGTTTGAGACAATATTTATTTTTTAACATAATTCATATCATTATTAAACATTATAACAATACATTATATGTTTTGAGTGAATCAATAATCTATTATATATACATACAAATACTCACATTTTTAATATATTGTAAGTTGTAACAATCATTTTCTATCAACAAAAAAAAAGACAACTTCTTCTTCTTCTTTTTTTCTACCAATTTCAATTTTCACATCCCCATTTCCTAGTCCTAAAAAAAACCTCGAATAATGTTGATGCCTCCCACCATGTCTTGTTTGATTCCCAAAATAGTTTTCATATCCCTTATCACTTGTTTTGTGTGTCGTGGACCTTATGCCCATGCAAGAAGTTTGAATCCACCAGTCATGGGAGAAACTAACCCGCTCATAAAAACGATGAAGGTTCCTGTGAATATAATCTACGGAAGTTATAAAAGTGGACCTGATGATTCAGGTAAAGGTCACGATGCACCTTTACCACCAAAGATACCGATGAATATAAATTACGGAGGTTATAAAAGTGGACCTGATGATTCAGGTAAAGGTCACGATACACCTTTACCACCAAAGATACTGATGAATATAAACTACGGAGGTTATAAAAGTGGACCTGATGATTCAGGTAAAGGTCACGATGCACCTTTACCATCAAAGGTACCGATGAATATAATCTACGGAGGTTATAAAAGTGGACCTGATGATTCAGGTAAAGGTCACGATGCACCTTTACCACCAAAGGTACCGATGAATATAATCTACGGAGATTATAAAAGTGCACCATCACCACCAAAGGTATCGATGAATATAATCTATGGAAGTTATAAAAGTCGTCATGATGATTCAGGAAGAGGTCACAATGCACCATCACCACCAAAAATACCCGTTAATATAATCTACGGAGGTTATAAAAGTGGACCTGATGATTCAGGAAAAGGTCACGGTGCACCATCACCTCCTCTTTAGTAAAAGATATGTTGAGTCCATATTCCTTATATGGCATATGTAATGTGTGTGAAAGATATATAGACAATAATAAATATAAATATTAAAAAAAGTTTGTGATGATGAAGTTGCACTGCACTCTAATTTGATGAGGTAAGATGTGATACATATTAAAGTAAAAATGTTAAGAATCTTATAGACTATAGTTTCAAGATAAAATAACATCAACAAAGAAAAATAAGATAACTTAATTATCTCAAAATTCAAGATATAAGTGATCGAATAATGGAAACGGGAACAGACAATTACTCTTATATTCAGTCTTTTCCTTCGTTCGTAAACAGTAATAAAACTGATTCCAACTTGAAAAGAAAAAAGTCATAGTTCAAAATCCCTAAATCGAAACAGACAGTCATATAACACTAAAAATGTATTATTTTAGAACGTTTAAAACATAAGTCGATTATCGTTAAAAAATATCCCTTACAATTTTTTTTGAATAAATGCGAATATATATGTGAGGAGAAGTGCTTTGTGAATCAATGAGACGTATTGAGATAAAGGCCGAAGAAGAGATCCGTGCGGGAGAGTGCCTATCTACGTCAACATGGGTCGACGATTGACTTCTCAACCAAGAATGTCACTTCCCTCTGTTGATTGTTATCAATAATAGTAATAGTGACTAAGCAGTCATCGGTAGTATTTAACTTGTCTATATCTTTTGGATGATGCGTGTGTTTATTTATTAGATGATCTAAAGTTTCTCTAAATTCAACGTTGCGAAGAGCTTAATTTCAACCTAAATCTACCTAAAATATCGACTTTGCTCAGAATTTGATTCCTCGACGAATACAACGTACTTATTTACTATTTGAAATCAGGTCAAGAAAAAAGTCCATATAAATAGCAGTTTACAAACCTAAAGTAAAGATAGGTGTAATTTTTTACCCATAAAACTGATTCGATCCGGTGTAGCTGGTTATTATAATTCATCACATGTTTTAGCCAAATATAATCAATATTATTATAGTTTTAGTCATAAGATGAGTCCGTGTGATCGAATAGTTTCTTATTTACTTTATTTTTGTTGTCTTGCCAATTGGTAGCGTGAAAAGATCTCAGGTTCATGCGAGGCGTTGATTGTTGAATATCAACTGGATGACCCCCTGTACACGTGAGAATTTTGTATGGGGGTCTATCTGTGAGTAAGCAATATAAATTATCAAGTATCATATGTCAATTTTGGCTTTTGGGTATGTTAAGTTGGACAACGAAGATAGAGAGGCAGTCCTTGGTTATATATGAAGCAACTATATGTACTACTAGTATTAATCAAATCAACTATCTTAAACTTATAGCTTTGGATTTTTTATTTATTTATATATTTTCTCTAGATAGTCACGAGTTTGATGGGTTTTTTTTAATAAAATTTTTGTTTCCATAATCACGGTTTGTATTGGTTAAGTTATTACTGAATTTGTACCGACATATACAGATAGATCTTCGTGAGTCGTCTGTATATTTCTAGTTATGCTGAAAAATAAAACGAGAGTACTAGAAATGTAGTATTAATTTAGTCGTATATGACCAAGATGTGACGACCAAAAAAGAAAGAAGAAAAAAAAAAGAAAGAGAAATTGAATAAGTTTACGTGAAAAAGGGGATAGTTGTACCAAAAATAAGGCAGATTTGAATGCGATGATTCCGCTATCTTAGGAAATCAAAAATATCATCTTCATTATTAATTCATGAAAGTGACGGGTAAGATTTTCAAATCGTATCGACTTTTCGTCTTTTCTTCGAGACTTCGACCCTAAAAATACTTATACCATAAGTATTTTGGACCAAAGTGTTTTTTTTTTTTCTTTTTTCCTTTTGGTCTAAGATAATAC
>Ga0041059_1000810_pt1 | contig 24495 bp, 13 predicted proteins | sample AraColnosormetaG_FD_56232 | JGI IMG/M metagenome (GOLD analysis project Ga0041059, IMG submission 56232) | Arabidopsis roots microbial communities from North Carolina, USA - Col MF nosort | ecosystem: Host-associated > Plants > Roots > Unclassified | place: USA: North Carolina | collected... | reverse complement strand
GTGTGTGTGTTTAGTTTGTTCATATACGAGATGCATATTTAGCTTTGGTTTAGTAATGCATGACACAAACGAAAAAAAGAAAAGAAAAAAAACAGCACCTTTTCGAGGATATTCAGGTGTTCTTGTTTATATTTCTCTCTTATTTAACATTGAGTGGCAATACAAGTGGACAAATTCCAAATCTTGGGAAGATCTCGTAGATGAATTTTATCGACGACATCTGCGCCTTTCCTACGCTTCTTCTGCTCCTTTGTTTTGGACATTAATTGTTTAACTACTCTGATCCCTCTCCACTCGCTATGTTTTATTGTACTTATTATTATAAGATATAAAATAACAAAAAGATGAAGATATGGACTGTATTTCTTCTCCAAAAAGTTTAAAAATATCAGCTCTCGTAGTACCCTTTTGGTCTCTATTCTAAGCTTTGTGATAAAACATTCTTTTGGCAGATACTCATCTCCTTTCAACTTCATCTTCCCACTCAACAACTTGCCTTCTTGGAATATTTCTTTGGACTCTTCCATTTGGATCCGTAACTTCACGTCTACGCCTTCATTGCTTATGCTAAGCACTCACATTCATTACTCTTCCATTACGAACGTCTAAACTATTCCTGCTTCCAAGTTTTGTATGAATAAGTTGTTTCTATGTCCGCTTTTGGCTAGTCATGTGATTTCTTATAGCAAATTTGTACCCAAAATACGTTGAGATTACGTTGGGTTTGATCAGTTAGGTTTATTATGATTTCTTAAGAACGAAAAACTTGCTTTTTCCAGTGATTTTGATAACGATTTCATTATTTGAACAGGCCATATATGGGGTTTTACCCTATACCCATTTAACCTATATGTCAATGTTCAACGTACTCAATTAACAATGCATTTGCGGATATTTTTTACGTATAATGTGGGGTTCCTAATACTGTATATATATTACAGTATGGACTAATAGTACTACCTCCCTATCTAATGACGGGACTAATAATATTGTTGTTGTCTCAGTCCATAGGGGGGACAAATTCTCTTTTCTTCTTTATTTGATTAGATTCCGATCTTACCTGATCCTTTTGAAGTGGACCTCATTTGACGTTTCGAAGATGCTCTTAATTACTTCTTTTCGAGGTTAAATATAAAGAAATCTCATGGTGGCGTTATTATGGGGGCACAAATTAAATGCATGCAAATGAAATTTCCATTGTTTAATTACCATATATGTTCCCGAATCCACGTATTTTGATGTCATCATAAACATCAGAACCTTAACTTCTGTTTTTGGGGATAAAATACAATGTAGTATTACAAAAATAATTCATTTTGCCTCCTGACACTGCACGTAATTGTCCGGAGACGACTATTTTGGCTGCAATATTGTAAGTAAAAAGTAAAAGCCGCCAAATCATTTTTGAATACACGAAAAAAATCTGGATACATGTAATAATTTTATTTTCGTGTTACTTTTTTTGTTAATTTTTTTTCTTTTTACGTAACGGAAATGTAGTAATCGTATATATATACGATTAGAGTTGAAAAGTAGGATGATATGACTGCGTTAATCGTAATAATCAAACTATTCACTTAATAAATTTTGTTTCCATGTATAATATTGTAAATTCGTTTAGGATGATATGACTGCGTTAATCGTAATAATCAAACTTATTCACTTAAATTTTGCTTCCATGTATAATATTGAAAATTCGATTGGGATGACGTAAGTGAATATGTGCGTTACAAAAAGTTTAATGCGGATGAAAGTTTGAGAAAAAAAAAAGTTGACCAAAGAAAAATATCTCGAACTATCCGAATAGGGATAACCAAAAAACACTACATGATGTTATAAGATTGGAAAAGAGCTAACATAATTCCTAAGAAAATATCTCTTGGTGATTACATTTGCATCGAAGACTAATCAAAATTTTGGGCTCAATCCAACTTTCCGGCCATGGCTATAAATTTGTTAACAATTTCATAAATTCTTCTTTTGACTGTTTTGTTTATATGAAGAAAAGAAAAGATTGTGAAAAGTATTATTATACATAAAACCACACAATTTTCTATTAATCAATCTGTTTGTTATATTTTAAAAAAAATCACCAAATCATCGAATTTTCTATTTATAGCTGTTTCATCAACTTGCAATTAAGAAATTTCATACGGTCCATTAATTATCTATTAATCTAATACTATTAGTGGGCTTGAGATCCATTGATCATTAACTTGTCATGGGCCTTGTAGCTGCCACTAGTTTAAAAAGAACTATTTTCCCCCTTAAATGTGCCTTTTTCTTGATAATATACAGGTAGTTACGTTATGGTTTTTAGTACTACGTTATCATATAGTATAAAAATAAGAAGATGCTTAATATTGTTCTATAAAACTATAAAAGGCATCTAACAAACAGGTTTAGCGTAAGATGTACTTTCATCTAACCTATACATCTACTGAATCTAAACAGGTCTACCACCTACTCTAAACGCGTGCCTTACCAAAACTTGGAAAATTTTCAATTTTGATTATCATGTGGGTGAAAAACATCAAAAAATTATGTTGATGTATTATCTAAAGTCATTCACAATTAATCAAGAAGTGTACTTGTTGTGAGACTGAGAGTAGCTTTCACTTGTCAATGAGTAGGTACCTATTCATTTGGCCAATAACAAAATGACAACAAAAATTTACCTAAAACTTAAATAATTTAGTGATTTGGTCAGTAAGCCTAATTAAACCCTCAAGCAGTTTACATCACAATCAAGCTTGAAGCTTTTATTTGATTTGGCCAATGAAGGAGTTTATAACCCTAAAACAGTTCACATCACAACAAAACCATTTGACTCGTTTTCTGATTAATTTGGCCAATGACGAGTCATCTTGGGCTTCACATATGGACATTGATGTTGTGTCCATATTACGACACACCTTTATCATTTTCCATTTCAAAAAAAGAAAACAAAAACACCCATGCTATTTTTTAAAACACACTTAAGAAACAAAAATCAAATTAAATCTTTAACCCATGATATCTACTACCAACAACTAACAATATTTTACATCAAGTGTGTCGTCAATAGTAGCACTATTATCTAATTTAGATCTAGATAAAGCCAGATAACACTCTTTTGAACTTTCCATGCTTGAATATTTCTTCTATAATATCATCATTAAGAAATCTTCTCCCATTCTTTGGCTTCTTTTAGAAAAGATACTCTATTAGATTTTTTAGCGAGTGAAAGAAGAATAAAAGATGGACCAGTCAACAAATGGAGACGAACAAGTCTTTATACATTGTTGATAATTTGCGTTTGCGAAGGATGTGGTCACAAGAAAAGAAAGTATTCCGTCCCTCTCTCTAGCTAATGGCGTGTGATGTGACTACTACACTCTCTCTTCTATACATGTTTATTTTTTCCAGAAATGTCTGTTTGAATATAAACTTTTTAAGTGAAATTGTTGGGCACAACAGAAAACTTTAACACCAAAAAAAACGCGACATAACATGTTGCATTGTTGATTAGTTTCTTTCTACTAGAGATTAGCATTCTCAGACTCCGAACGGTGACTGCGTTTTACAGTGCGGAAAAAATGCGGTACGGTTTAAATATTAACGAAAATACATAAATACATATGTATAAATAGAGATTTTAATACTGTTATAGCACTGTTGCGGTACGGTTTTGGGTGCGGTTTTGATCACCATTTACAGTTTTTTTTATTCAGATTAGATTTCTGTAGGTAATTTTGATTAAAATCTTTTGGTGATAACGCAGTCTTTTCGTCTGGACTGGACCCACGCGAGGACCCAAAATTTGACCAATATGCGATCCAATAAACAAAAAAATGGTAATTTAAAATGAAATAATCCACATGTATGATGTCAAATGTATTATTTTACATTCACAATTAAATACAGGTCAGCGAAGTAATTGTTTTGACAATAAAAATGGTAAGAATTACTTGGAACGTCATCTAACATCATTTTAATTAATACTAACATCATCATTTTAAGTAAACAATTTTTTTAGAATAATAGACAGAAATTAAGGTGGAGTTCATCTTTTTGATAATTAGCATTAATCCCTACTCTACCATGTTTATAATTGAAATCATTATTTCATATTTTGATAATTAGAATTAATCCCTACTCTACCATGTGTATAATTAAAATCACAATTTCATGAAAAAGATCAACTAACTTAACCAAAACTATAGTCAATGTCTTTTACTGAAAAATTCAAGAATAAAACAATCTTAGTTACGTCACTATCAATCTCCATTAGAAAGAATGGTTTAAAATCATTAGTTTTTAACAAACTCTAATCATGATTATTAAAAAAACCAAAGAAGCAAGGAAGACTTTTATTCAAAAGATTAAATTTTCTTCCATTTAAAAAAGGAATAAAAAGAGATGTCAAAATAATTACTACAAAAAACATTAGAATTTGTTGGATATGTAATTGACCTAAGACCATAACGAGCACTCAGACCTCGTCCTTTCAATTTAGTCTGCGCTTGACACGGCACTCTTAAAAATAAACACGGTGACGTAGACGCCGTCACCGTCCAATCTCATCGTCCCTTTTTTAATTAGCAGCTCAACGATTTAAAATCGACTGTCATTTACAAAGGCTGTCATTTCAACACTCTTCAGTCCTTCTTCCTTATAATCCTCTCATCTTCTTTTTCTCCAGGTTTTTACCAACCAGTTTTTTTTTTTTCAACCCTCGAGATCTTTCTTTGCACGAACAAACCTCGAAAAACTCATTCTTTATCTTGACCCATCTGAAAAAGTTTCTCTTTTTTTGTCGGAATACCATAGAGTTTCATTATTTTCGTTTTAGGGTTCTTTTTTTGTAATAAATAATTGGAAGCAGAGGAGCTATGCTCAAGTTCTCAGATGAAATTCTCGCTTTTGATCATCAGTTCTTGTTTCTCTTTCTGATTTACGCTGGATTTGCAAGGGAAACACTCTGACTTTGTCAGGACTCTTCTGTGAAATTCTGCAAGTTTATGACTTTTCTAGTGCTTTTTAACTGTTTGTGAGTTTGAAGAAAACAAATTTCAATTGAGTTGCTTTGGAATCCGTTGACATAATAGGGTAAGTCAATTTTCTTACTACTAATATTTATCCCATTAATGCTTGAGAATTGTTCCTAATAGAACTCTTTTTGCTGTTTGTTAAATTTGCAGAATTTAGAAACTTCTCGTTTAGATGAGGATCGATTACACAGAACGGATGCCTCAATCCTATAAGGTTTGTTGTTTTATCAAATATGTCTTATGATGGAGTTTTGGTGTCTTAAGGTTTGTTACTGTAATGACTGACATGTTGTGTTGTTCTGTTTCAGATGCACTCTTCCATGTGCTTAGAATTGAAGAGGCTAGTTGATAGAATCATGAGAATCTTTCCTGATATAGAAGATGCTCGACCTGGATGCTCTTCCGGGATACAGACTCTTTGTTTACTCCACAATGCTTTGGATAAAACTAAGCAGCTTCTTCAATATTGCAGTGAATCCAGTAAACTCTACATGGTATGTGTTCAAAATCTCAACTTTCAATACATTTTCATAGTTGGTTTTGGTACTAATCCCTTGGTTTATCTCTATGTGGTCTAATGTGATTAATACTATGCTTCAATCTGCAGGCAGTAACAGGAGATGCTATACTCGCAAGAGGTTCTAGAGCTAAAAAATCATTAGAGCAATGCTTAAACGACATTAGAAGTATAGTACCAACTATTTTGGAGATCAAGGTTTGTACCAAATATTATGTTTCTTCTCGATGTTTTCATAATAATTTGAATCACTGATGTGAATCTTGCTTGCAGATATCTCAGATAGTCCAAGACCTTAGATCAACACAGTTGACTCTAGAATTCTCGGAAGAAGAAGCTGGGAAAGCTATTAGAGAATTGATGCAAAAGAGCACGTCTTCCTCTGCTTCTCCGGATGAGATAAAAGATTTTCATTATGCTGCGTTAAAACTCCAACTTTCAACACCTGAAGCTATTGTGACAGAGAGAAGATCCTTAAAGTTACTTTTGACGAAAGTAGGAGAGAGTGAAAGGAACAAGAGACAGATTTTGAAGTATCTTTACTGTCTCCTGAAAAAGCATGAGAGAATCATTTGTGAAGATCACAAACAGAACTCCTTCACGCATCATCAGTCCATCGATGATTCTCTGCATGCTAATGCTGCAGAAGCTGAGGCTTCTGAGGAACACAATGGTACACTTCCTGAGAAATTTAAGTGCACGCTTTCTCGTACCGTGATGTATGATCCAGTCATCATCTCCTCAGGCAACACCTTTGAGAGGATGCAGATTCAGAAATGGTTCGATGAAGGTAATGATTCTTGTCCTATATCTAAAAGGAAACTGGATGACTTCACATTGAAGCCTAATGTAGAGCTTAAGAGTCAGATATCAGAATGGTGCGCGAAGAACGGTCTTGATGTTCAAGATCCAGCGAGGAAGCACGTAAAGGCTTCCAACAGTATCGACTTCTCTGTTTCCATCGCTAGTTTCGGAAGTTCTCTGTACAACATCCCTGATCACAGCGGCATTTCGATTACGGATTTCAACTCGAGCTATTCCATTGATTCGTCATCCTACTCTAAGATGTCAAAGGGTGGTTACTTCACTCCAATGCAGAGGATAGATTCTGCTTCAGGCGCTGGTGACACAGATTCTAGTCACAGCGAGATTGAGATAGATCCCTTGTGTGGACTCACAAACCTTCCATGGGATGCGCAGATCAAAGTCGTCGAAGATGTAAGAAGTCGTTTTGAGCACAGTACTCGTGCTTTTCGGTCTATGTCACCGAGTAAATTTCTTGAGCCACTTATCACATATTTGAAGAATGCTCTCGAAAGAAATGGCACCGCTGGAGAGATAATAAAGGGTGGATTGGATTTGTTGCTGGCTTTCCTTAGTGGAAATAGGAGAGCTATAGAATCTTTGGAAGAAGAGGTTTTCAAAATGTTCTCAGTCTTTCTTGAGTCTGAGGTAGTAGCTGAAGAAGCTCTAAACATACTTGAGGTTCTGTCAAACCATCCGCACGGTCCGTCCAAGATAACTTCATCAGGATCTCTTTCTTCCCTTTTGAAGATCGTAGAGTCCCAAGCAGAACATCTCCAAGAACAGGCTATGATCACACTCAAGAATCTTTCATCAAGCATGGAGATTTGTCTGGAAATGGTATCTCTCGATTTCATCCAGAAGCTCACATCTTTCTTGCAACAAAAAGTTTTCTGCAAACACTCGATTATCATTCTGAAAAACCTCTGCAGCACCGAGAAAGGTCGGGGTTGTATCACCGAAACCCCGGATTGTTTAGCTTCCATAGCTGAATTACTCGAGTCAAATGTTCCCGAGGAGCAAGAGAACGCAATCTCCATCCTCCTTCAGCTCTGTGTGCAGAAGATAGAGTATTGCTGTCTTGTCGTGAGAGAAGCAACTGATATTTACTCATCTCTAATCTTGATATCCAACAATGGAACAGAGGAAGTAAAGGTGAGTGCATCAGAATTACTTAGAGCTCTTGTAGAAGTAGATTCCGACAAAGAAGAAGAAGAAGAAGTTTCCTCCAGACCAGAAGGAAGAACAACTGCTTCGCCTACTTCACAGGTTGTTACTCCAGTTACTCATCCGGAACCTGTTAAAATAACACCATCTCCCAAGAAATCTGGTCTTTTTGGATTCAATTTCTCCAGTCTCAAGAAGAAGAAAAAATAGAAAGAAGCATAAGATACATTATTAGGCTGGATTTAACTTAATTTTTGAGAAATTTTTTTGATTTTTTTTTTGGCTCTCTGTTTGTTGGCTTAGGTTTGTATATGTTGATACCAGGCCAAAAGGCATCTCCATTAATACAAGTGTAGTTGTAATTTGTGAAGGAAATAATTGTTACGACCACAAGAGTTTGATTCTACAATGTACAAAAAAAGGAATTGCTATGACCACAAGAGTTTTTTCTCTTTCTTCTACACATATACATATCCCCTGGAATATATGTAAATCACTATATTTGTATGAAGATAATAGATTGAGAAAGATCTTTGGATTGGTTTCCTCTGTCTTTCTGGTTCAAATTTCAGATAAGATAGATAAATGGATAAGACAACAACAAAAAACCGCGATTTTTTTAATGAGGCTATCCCTAATTTTTTTACTTGAGGCTGAAGAAATTGGAAACAGAATCGGTTCTCAAGCTGTTGTAAAGACACTGTGAGTGAGTTTCCCAGCTTGATGATGTATGATCTTTCTGCAAAACAGAATAAGAAATAAGTTACTTCACGGACAAGTAACAAAAAATTGGGACTAATGAAAGATTTGTCTGAGATAAAGATTATTACAGCGCCGAGAGATGTGGTGTGGTCTGAGTTTATGACTGAGTAATCTAAAGATCCTTGCTGATGTAATGGAAAAGACCGAAAATCCGCCATGATTGACTGCTTCGAGTCACCTTCTGGAGGACCTGTGAAGTAAGCCTGAAACTAGATTCCAATATTTAACCAGTCAATAAATGCGGTAATTAAACTCTTGGTTAGTTCTTGGGATGAAAACTGACTATTATTCACCTGTTTTGCGGATAAATCATCGATATGACACTCAAGTTCTGGATTTATGACAGAGAGTTTCATCGACAAGAACTCGACTTGTTGTTGCAGAGATTGGACATAGTTGATGATCTCATCAAGCATACCAGCTTTTCCAGTAACTTTGTTGCATCCAGGAACAATATCTTGTAGACATTTCATCTTCTTGCTTATCTTTTCTCTTCTTGCCTGCCAAAATCCCACAAATATAAAACCACTCAAATCTCTAATGAAAGTAATTTCTCTGAAACCTATTTAACAACAACACTTTAGTTAATTACCCTCTCTGCTAAGCTATGTCTGTCGGTGGCTTCACCTCGTCTAGCCCTAACATGAATGTAATCTGGTTTCTGAATTTCTGAAGATGTCTCTGTGTTACTCATGTTTGATTTCCCTTTCATGCTTGGCTCTGTTTCATCCTCTGCTTTGATCTTCTTCTTCTCTCTCTTTTCTGTCTTACCCTAAAACCAATAGTTAAAACGATCAGAAACAATGTTTCAAACAAAATCTAAACTCTAATACTCAATACTTTCTTGAGCTACAAACCTCTGGTTTTCTCTTGTTCTGCAAGGTAATGGCTCTGCTGTGTCCATTATTCTTCACTGGCTCCATATGGAAGCTACTTGTCCTAGAAATGCAGCCATCAGTAGTATCATAATCCGGTCCGAATTCGGGAAAATGTCTGAAACTCTGCAGCTCATCATTGTTGTTTCCCAAGTAACTCTCAACTCTTTTGAGCTCTTCTCTCCCATCTGAGCCAAGTATCTGAAGAAACTCAGGTGAAACCATTTGTTGCTGTTGCAGCCACTTAAGCCTATCAAGTACAGACAAGTCCATGAAGAGAAGGTAAAAAAAAAACTTTAAAAGGCTCTTATCTTTTCTTTGAGGGGGTTAAAGCAAAAGAGAAAAAGAGAGAGTTAAGTTATATATGTGTGGAAGAAAAGTAATCCATTAGATATAATTATTCTTAGCTTTAAATAGAAAGCAACATTGACCCACACACATGAGATTCGAAATCTAGTGAGAGAGGGACAAAATTGATAAAAGTGGAGGAGGTTGGGGACAAAGAAGGTGAGATGAGAAGTTGTGGGGTCTAATTGACATAACCTACCATGTGGTCATGTCCTTATGAACATGAGATGAGGAGTCTCTTAAGTTAGTCTCTTTTGTGTCTTTTCTCTGTGTTTTTTTTTTTCCTTTTGGCCTTTCAAGTTTTTGAGAGGATCTTTTTGTTTGGCAACAATAATCAAACTTTGTAAAACTTAAGGTTCATGAGGGTATTATCATATAAATATCCTCTTTTGTAAAATCAAATCATTGAGTTTTTGGTAAGACAACCTTCTAATTGTACCAATTTGTTTTGTTAGAGAGAGAGAGAGAGAGGGTCTTTCTTAGGCTTGAAGGTGGAGAATGTGGGGAATGTGAATTATGAATCTTAACTTGCAAATGAATAGAAACAATGGTTTGAATCATGAGTGATATCATTTCAATGTCTTGTTGTGAATCTATACGTGATCCTTGTGACGTATGATTACTACCCTTCATCAATCCATAGATTACACCAATAATTTAAGTGGATTTCATATATTAGAGAGATGGCAACTCGATGAATATATGACATATTATAATATCACATATTATAATTCATAACTGATAGGGACACAAAATAAGCGACCTAAAGAAGAAAATGGGTTTGAAGATAAGTGATAGGAAGGTAGGCGACACCATTGCTTTTGATCTAAGTGTTTGGTCCCTATACTTTCTTTTTTTCCCTATTAATTATATATCTATACATTATCTATAATGCGTGACATAATTCAAGAGAATCAATACTATTTCGATTTTTTTTTTTTGAAGAACTTGAAAAAATATATCCAAAATTAGACCGATTTCAATAACACACCGTACAGGTTGCTTTGAGGTTTCCATTTCATTGGTTCTTTGGGAAACATCAATAACAAGCTGCTTATGAGATGAGAAGAGTAAATGCTTCAAATGCCAAAATACTTAACGTTGAGAGTATCTGTTGTTTTTTGCAATTTCCACAAAAAAGTTTTAGAAAGTTTTTGATTCAATGGGTTTCAGGATGTATTCTTTTGTAAAGAAGTTTGTGTCAATGCATTCATGTTGCAATTAGGCATTTTGTCGAATCACGAAAACGGAAGGAACACTCGTATTCGTCACATCAAAGTATAAGGCCCTAGATCGTGTGTATCACGTCTCTAATTTGCTTACTTACAAAACTGTGTTGTTTGCTCTTTTCACTAATGATGGATCTATGTGATAACAGGAATCACATTCCACGTCAATTATTTCTGTTTACTTCAAAAGAATGTCACACCTATGCAACAGTGAGACAAGATCTGAGGAAGAGAGTTAGAGAACATGAAATTTAAGAAAGAGTGCTTCAATATCTTGTTGTGTACAAATCAATAGTTCTGTTTGATAATATCAACTTGACAGCTTTTGTCAAAATGATGAGTAAAAAATCAGGATCTTTGGGACAAATACGGCTGAACCGGCCGGTTTAGCTAAGTCGAAATTACCGGCCTAATCGTTAAACCATAAAAACCGCAACTTTCAGAAACACTCTGCTTCGTCGAGCGGATTCGACTTGTCTGGCTCAGGGGTCGCCACAACTCTCCCGCAAGTTCACACATACACTCGGTGCTCAAAAAGTTTGTCCTTTTTGCATCTCTCAGTTCTGAAATATCTGGTTCTCTTGTCCTTGAAAATTTTACGAGGTTGTTCTCTGTGAATAATCGATGTCTGCTTCATGTGCTTTAACACCGTCTGTTAGGACAGAGTTATTCAGTTCATCATCATCTAAAAGATCAATCTTTCCTGCTAGAATTTGTCGACCAAGTAAGATTCAACTCCAACCTTTCATTTAGATGTGCCCCTAAGCCTGAATTATGAACAATCTGTTTAATCTTTGCAATGAAGGAAACAAATGTGAAATCAGCAGAAGGGATTTTGCAATTAGGGGAGGGATTGTTGCTTCTGGAGTTTCAGTCATGGATACTTCTTCTGCTTCTTCTCAGTCTGTTCAAGGTAAAAAAAAACTAGCTTTGGAACTATTGCTTCTCTCTTGGTCTAAAAATGTCATCTTTGTTAAAAAGAATTTGGATGATTCTTTAGGTAGTGAGAGGTTGGCTTTTAAACCAGAAGGCTATAACTTTTGGGAATGGAGAGGTCACAAGATTCATTATGTTGTTCAAGGAGAAGGCTCGCCTCTAGTTCTTATTCATGGTTTTGGTGCTTCTGTCTTTCATTGGAGGTACCTTCAATCTCACCTCCATGCTCTATTGATCAGTGTAGGCTTTAAGTCAACTTTTTACCTTATCATACGAATTCGAGCTAATATCGGTAGATTTTTATAGGTATAACATTCCTGAATTGGCTAAGAAATACAAGGTTTACGCCTTGGACTTACTCGGTTTCGGATGGAGTGACAAAGCTCTCATAGAGTATGATGCCATGGTTTGGACAGATCAAGTTATTGATTTCATGAAAGAGGTAGTGAAAGAACCAGCTGTTGTCGTTGGAAACAGGTAAATGAATGTCTTCTTTGAAGCTCTTTTTGACATTCCACAAGGAAGTCTGAAACAAGTTCTTCCACTTCTTTACAGCCTTGGGGGATTTACGGCATTGTCAGTTGCGGTTGGATTACCCGAGCAAGTCACGGGAGTTGCACTTCTGAACTCTGCGGGACAATTTGCAGCCGAGAGTAGAAAACGAGAGGAAGCTGATGAAACTGTGATAACCAAGTTTATAGTTAAGCCGCTAAAAGAGATTTTCCAACGTGTGGTTCTTGGGTTCTTGTTCTGGCAAGCCAAGCAACCTTCTCGAATCGAATCTGTCTTAAAGAGTGTAATGTCTTATTAACTTCTGTCAGACTTCATCTCAAGTATGTTACTTTGTACTTAGTTTTTTCTTGTTTTTGCAGGTGTACATAGACTCTACTAATGTCGATGACTACCTCGTCGAATCCATTTCAAAACCTGCAACAGATCCAAATGCTGGAGAAGTATACTACAGGTACTAAACCCCAATAAAGAGTTTCTCTGTTTTGATACATAATAAAGAGACCTAACTGTTGTTTGTTTCGTGTGTTAATATCTTACAGATTGATGACAAGGTTCTTAACAAACCAGAGTAGATACACTCTAGATAGTGTTCTAAGTAAGATGACTTGTCCGCTTCTGTTGGTTTGGGGAGATCTTGATCCGTGGGTCGGTCCAGCTAAAGCCGAGAAAATCAAAGCATTTTACTCGAACTCATCGCTCGTTCACTTACAAGCAGGGCATTGTCCTCATGATGAAGTCCCGGAAGCTGTAAACAAGGCTTTGTTGGATTGGTTGTCCATTAATATTGCTTCAAAGCCAGCTTCTCCTATAGTCTTGGAGACGTAAAAACTCTTTTTGTGAAGGAAGTATATAGTTGTAAATACATTGTTACCTTTTACAATTGCTGCTTCTGTGCTTGTGTTATCTGAGATTTAGCAGACTAAAACATAACATAGATTCTGATTTTATAGCATAGACTTGATCAAGTTTATCTTAAGCAAGTTTTGGTTAAAAGCCCCTGAAGAGAATAAAAGACAACATACAATACAAAACATAACATAGTACGACATTTAAATCTATTAAAATGTTGGAAAAATAGTGGGTACCAATACCAATAGATTGACTTTGACAATGACAGTTTTTTCACACGTGTGAAACATGCAAATTGAAGTTTTTTTTGGGCTACAAATTTAAGGGTGCACTAAATTGTGGTATGGACAATCTTCGAAATTAGTTGCACACTGTACAACAAGCCATTGATTTCTTCTATACAATCTGGTTAAGCTTCTTAAAAATAAAAACTCAACTGCAACAATATCCTCTAGAGATCTTACTTTAATCCTATAAAGTCTACAGAAGTTCACAATTATCATATATTCAGAGAAAAACAAAAACACTTAATAACTTAGAATATAAATGACTAAATGTAGATCATAGACTTCGTAGTAGCATAGTAGGTAATTTCTTCACATGATTTTGATTGATGCAAATTTAATGAAGGGCCCTAGCTATGATTTATTTTACCTAAGTCGTTTTTTCTTCTTTCAGGTCAACACCTAAGCTAACAAATATCATAATTAGTAAGGAAAATGGTCGTATGAATATTTGAGTGCTGCGATTCCAACCAAAGTGGCCAACACGAGGACCCTTTCTTTCTTTTCTTTAGTTTCTTTTATTCCAGAGATTCTAAACTCGAGAATGATGGAGTTTCCAAAGATACATGGAATTTTCGTATACAATGTTACTTATTAAACTGTCTTTTGCTTGGTATATAGAGTAAATGTAAATATATACACTAGCTATTAGTACTTATTAGTGTTCTGGAAAATGTTGGGGCAATCATTTGTATTTTATATTTCTTTATTATTAAGGATTGCAATCATTTGTATGTGGGGAGTAAATTATAAGTTCCAACTCACTTATATAATTAGTGTATATATATATATATATATTAATTAGTACCAATTTGTGTTAAAATTTTATTTTCGATTTAAAGTACCTAGATAGAAATTTGAATAATCTGGTTAAATAAACTATTGTTTTCTGTAACAATGATAAGCGGCAAACATTTAGAATCATATCTTGTGTGGTTTTTGATTTTCTTTTGCTTTATTTGACAATTTTATCAACTATATGCATGAGTTTCCACATCTCAACATAGAAAAAGATATAAAATGAACACAATCTTCCTTAGCATAACTTTATCATGTACCTATACATAATATTCAATTAAATAAACTAAAAATTACGCGAAAAGAGAAAAGTGGTCCAATTAACATCCAGATTGATCTAACTGTAGGCTGCAAGGAATATATCCAATCGAGTGAAAATGGAAAAATATAAACTAAAAACGAAAAATGAAAATGGGCATTTGAATATGTAAAACCTAGTATTTAATTTGGTCTTTATATAGACATATACAGTGTATTGTTATATTGTTAAAACGTATAAATAGACTTTATAGTCCTGTCCAACACGATCAGAGACAGATATAGGCGTGTCTCTTAAGTTAACATATTACATACGGATACTCAGATCGTAGCTTATTGGTCAAGATTGATATTATTCAATTGCAGAACTACCCAAATTTGGGACAACATCCAAAAAATTATAGTTGAAAACAACCCAATAGAGATATCGTCCAGTAAACTTATCTCTAGTTACTCAAAATATAAAGATATATTTCTGTTTAATACGCATAGTTTTTCTAGACAATGTGCTTATGAATTATGATCTAGAAAATCAGATATAATAGCTAGTAGTAACTATTTAAATACACCGATGATGGAAACGAATAAGTGAATACACCGATGACGGAATAAGTGAATCTTGTAAGTAGGGCAAGCATGGTTATCACCGCCATCATTATGTTCGAAGCATAATATTTAATCATGTTTTTATTTGCGAAGTTATTTTTACTAATATAGCTATTCAAACTATAAGAGACTATAGTATTGATCAAAGTGTGAATTCGTCTTTTATATATTTTTTTATCATCTAGGGTTCATGCATGCTTTACAAGGCACGGAGTTTTAAGCAAGCACGCGTATACACACCCACACGTTTACATATCTATATACATGTTTGAAGCGCGAATAAATCCAGCTAATTTTATTTGAATGAAATTTTACTAAACAGAAAACGAATTTGAATTTATATTTGGCTCTAAACCAAAAAGGTAAGGGTACACAATTGAAATTCATTTTAAAACTAAAATTAACTGATTAAATTCCGAATCTAACTTGTAGAAAAAGTTGGTGTTGTCATTAACTAATGATTTAATATGCTTGCACTCGTTCATATCACAATGAATTATTTTGTCGTAATAGCCCTAGTGCAGGTAAATTTTCACTATCATAATTAACAAAATAGATATATATCAATTGATTTCATAGTTAATGAGTACCAAAAAAAAATCGAATACATACATGTACATTAATTGATGCTATACAACTTAATATGGGAAGCCAACTACCCATATATGAACAAATATTAATTATCTTCTAAATTTCAATTTCGACTTTAAGAGGGGCAACGTAGAGTGATAATCATATGAGTTGTCAACAAATTAATAAATGGTTCAAATCATTAATCATGCATGCCACGATATATCTCGTTATCGATTGTGGACACCAAATCGTTACACTAGCGAATCGGTATTTATTCTATTTTATTAGGGTGATAATAATACGTATAAGGAATAAATATGTTGTATATGCACCATACTTGCGTCGTACTTAATTATAAGTGTAATGAAATTATAAATTTCGACTTGCAATGGACTATATATGCTTGTGAGAAGAAAAAAACAAAAAAAAAGGATACTCAATATGATCTGGAACGGTTTAGGCTGTCCTATTCGTGACTTAATTAGTGTCCCTTTTTAATTTGATTTTTTCTTATAAAAATGATCTGGAGGAATGGTGCCAAATTTGGATTAATACTTATATGCTCAAATCTTGATTAAACTACACCAACAGTGTCATTTTCAGGCTATTATTGGAAACGTCAGAACAGTTTTACAAAATGCCAATGATTCACCTGTTTTTACTAGGAGTTTTTGTAGATTACATATGTTTAATCAAGTTATTTGGATAATCAAATATATTGTCAATATTGTAATTTATGATTTAAATTACTAGTTTCAAGCAAGGACTACTTTTTTTTTTGTCAAAGAGCGAGGACTACTTTTGTCAAATAATACTGTTGGCTTTTAGCTAAAGTTTTACAATCATAGCTTAATACACATGTAAATGTATTCATAACTAGTGGTTAAAAACTGCTAGCGAATTTATAATTACTCGTTTTGTCACCAAATATCTTTCATTGGATACATATATACACATCAATTAGAAAATGCTAATGCTAGAATTTGAACAAAAAGGAAAGAAATGGGAAATAGTAGTACAAGTAAGAGTGCGTTACACTTGTAACTGATTCATTGGCCGAGGCAACTCCACAGTTTCTTACTCTTACCATTTTCACTACATTTGTTTCCCTCTTGGGAACCTTTATTTTCTTCTTCTTACATTTATTATCACTCTTTTATTATTCTTTTTGTTTTTGTCCGTATATTTTAGTTTGGTTTTTTATAGCCTTGCAAAAAACGACACTGGTATATCTATACTTTTTATCTAGATGACTAGACCAGGTCCGAATAATCCAAGTTTTGTACTACTATAGTATAATATTAAAACTATGAGATTCCTGCGTATCTGTAATTTAATTTTTATAAATTCATTCTAACGTTATAATTATCAAAGAGAGAATTATTTTCCTATTTTTTCATGGAAAGTGATGAAGATAGTGTGCTGCAATAGTCGGACCCACCGGAGACGAAGAAGTGACAACAACGAGTATTGTGTATTTCCTATTTTACCCTTTCCTTTTCGTTTCGCGCGTCTTCACCGGCTTACCGGCTACACCTGTCCTCCTATATATCGGTTTCATCATTTCATTATAAAATTAATAGCACAAATAAAATAAAACAAGTCTTATTAAAATACTAAAAATTGTTACTGTATTTAATTAGTTGCCGCCGCGCCGGCCGTTACGATTGCAGCAGCACGACTGTTTTCAGAACTCTTTTTTTTTATTAACAATCAATCAAAATTTTTTATTTGTTTTAGTATTATATGGAGACAACAAGCAATAAGTTAAACAGAAAAATCCTAACGTTCTTATTTTTTTACTATTAAATAATAATTTTGACATATTACAAAATTATGAATTAACCTAAAATAAATAGAATTAATTCTCTTTTTGTACGATGTAGAGAGATGGGAATATTATATACCCTTTTGAAATAAAGACGACTCGAATTAGATTTCAAATTAAAGCTGAAGAGGTCCTTTTTCGTCATTTTGGAGTTTCTTTTTGAGACATTTTTCCTCTTTTGATTTTCGCTTTTTCCGTCCGCTTGACTTCTGCTGTTTCAGACTCTCAACAACGGAGAGAGCCGGAGAGATTGAAGAAGAAAGGAGAAATATTTGCGAACCCCCAAGAATCGTTTTTGTTGATTGACTCTCTCATGGAAAATCTCTCTCATTCTCGGAATCCAAACAGGTCTTCTTCATTACCTAAGAAACCTTACAATGGCAATAACACCACCGGAGGTTTTAGCTACAACTCCGGCAAAACGGCTAATACAACCACCACTACTACATACGACGACGTTTTTGGTGGTCCACCTAGGTTCGGAGCTCCGACTTTATCTCCTCGTCTCGAAGACTATTGCGAGATTTTCTCCGGTTTCAACGGCTCCTCACGCGCCGCCGTTTCTTCGATTCCGGTACTCGATCTTCCACTTGTTGATGATAGAGATGTCTACTTCGATGTTCGGAGTCAAGGTTTTGACTACCGTGAAGTCTTCGGAGGGTTTAACGATCTCGATTTAGCTCCGTCGTATGAAGAACTGTTTTTGCAGCAGAAGTCTACTACGGTGGTTGGTGATGGTGATTCCTCCGACGATGCTTGGTACTGATAAAAATCGAAACTTTATGATTCAATTTGTGGAAAAGAGCCTTCTTTTTTAAGAATTGAGCTTTATTTTGTTTGTAGGACTCCTGAGGAAGTAGAGTCATGCTCAGGTGGTACAGAACATTCTGGCAAAAGTCCTTGCTTTTCTAATGGTAGAGACTCATATGATTCCATTGATGGAAGTACAGAGTTCAACATTTCTTATAACAAAGCTAGTCAGATAAGCGGCGGTGAGACAAATATGTCCTCAAGTGGTGTGATACGTGTAGCTGATCTTGGTGCTATTCCTGGTTACACTGTCGCAGTTGATGGAACAACAAAGCTTAACAAGGTGACTGGGCCATCTTCTGTTGGTAGAGGTACAAGTAGATTTGTCTTTGAAGACAAGTATTACAGTAGTGAACCTTTTGTTACTGTTTCTGAGATTGGTTTGAAGACTCATCCTACTGGAATACCACCTCCATCGAGAGCAGCTCCTATATTGAAGAGTGATTTTAGAAGTTCGGCTTCTAATTCTAAAACCACTGGATCACAAGGATCTGTAGATAGTAGTAGTTCTCCAACGTTCTTTGATGTAGAGGTTGATGCTAATTCAGCTGCTGTGAGAGAAGCTATGCTAAAAGCTGAGGCAAAATTAAAAAGTGCAAAAGAGCTGTTAGAAAGGAAGAGGGATGTGGCACGGACCACCTCAACGCCATCCTCCACGAAGAATAGAATAAAAGAGGAAGGGAAATCGAGCTATGCAGCTGGTTTGCCAGTTGTTAAGAGTAATATTGATGTAGCAAGAAAGTCTTTGAAGGATAAGCGTGGAAGCAAGTCTCTGTCTTCTCAAGGGTCAGCAACCTCTGATGGAAATGATGAATGGAAAGAAGCTAATAATCAATATGTTGAATTGGTGAGAACAGAGCTACCAAGAAATGCTGATGAGAACAGTGGTGGAAAAGATGTTTCTATTCCTCTTAATGCTGAGTTTTTCGATCAGGAGCTGACATGGGCAGGCAATGTTGACTGGGAGAAACAACGGAGGAGAGCAAAAGGAGATAGGGAGGATCATGAAGCTAGGAAATTGCCAAAACACTCTGGAACGAGAAAGTTATCATCTAGGCATAAGAGACATGAGAACAAGCTTGCTGAAAAGGCTCCTGAAGAGCCAAAGATTGAGAAATCGAGACATGTTGAGATGGGCAACGATTTACCTGATCATGGTGGGATAGTGAAACACAGAAATCTGCTCAAACCAGAAGAAAACAAGCTCTTTACTGAAAAGCCTGCGAAACAAAAGAAGGAATTGCTCTGTGAAGAGAAAACAAAACGCATTCAAAATCAACAGTTGGATAAAAAAACACATCAGAAAGCAGCTGAAACGAACCAGGAATGCGTGTATGATTGGGAACAAAATGCGAGAAAGCTCAGGGAAGCTCTTGGTAATGAAAGTACGCTAGAGGTTTCCGTTGAATTGAATGGAAATGGTAAAAAAATGGAAATGCGTAGCCAAAGTGAGACTAAACTGAATGAGCCCTTGAAGAGGATGGAGGAGGAAACTAGGATTAAAGAGGCTCGTCTAAGGGAAGAAAATGACAGAAGAGAAAGAGTAGCTGTTGAGAAGGCAGAAAATGAGAAAAGACTAAAGGCTGCGTTGGAGCAAGAAGAGAAGGAAAGAAAGATTAAGGAAGCTCGTGAAAAAGCAGAGAATGAACGAAGAGCTGTTGAGGCTCGTGAAAAGGCAGAACAAGAAAGGAAAATGAAAGAACAACAAGAGTTAGAATTGCAGCTAAAAGAAGCTTTTGAAAAGGAAGAAGAGAACCGTAGAATGAGAGAGGCCTGTGAGAAGGCAGAGCATGAAAGAAAAATGAGAGTTGCACTTGAACAAGAGAAGGAACGAAGGATAAAAGAAGCACGTGAAAAAGAAGAAAACGAGCGAAGAATAAAGGAGGCACGTGAGAAGGCAGAGCTGGAGCAAAGACTGAAAGCAACTCTTGAACAAGAAGAGAAGGAAAGGCAGATTAAAGAAAGACAAGAGAGAGAAGAAAATGAGAGGAGAGCTAAAGAGGTTCTTGAGCAGGCAGAGAATGAGAGGAAGTTGAAAGAAGCCCTCGAGCAAAAGGAGAACGAAAGAAGGCTGAAAGAGACACGTGAAAAAGAGGAGAATAAGAAGAAACTGAGAGAAGCTATTGAGCTAGAAGAGAAAGAAAAAAGACTGATAGAAGCTTTTGAGAGGGCAGAGATTGAGAGAAGACTGAAAGAGGATCTTGAACAGGAAGAGATGAGGATGAGGCTGCAAGAAGCCAAGGAAAGAGAAAGACTACATAGAGAAAATCAAGAGCATCAGGAAAATGAAAGAAAACAACATGAATATTCAGGAGAAGAAAGTGACGAGAAAGAAAGAGATGCTTGTGAAATGGAGAAAACCTGTGAAACCACCAAAGAGGCTCATGGAGAGCAATCATCAAATGAAAGTCTTAGCGACACTCTAGAAGAGAATGAGAGTATAGACAACGACGTATCAGTGAACAAACAAAAGAAAGAAGAAGAAGGGACAAGGCAGAGAGAATCTATGTCCGCAGAAACCTGTCCTTGGAAGGTTTTTGAGAAGACCCTCAAAGACGCCAGCCAAAAGGAAGGAACTAATGAGATGGATGCTGACACCAGGTTGTTTGAGAGGAATGAAGAGACACCACGGCTGGGTGAGAATGGAGGATGTAACCAACAAAATGGAGAATCAGGTGAGGAATCCACATCTGTCACTGAGAATATTATAGGAGGGAAGCTCGAACAGAAGAGTAAAAATTCTGAAACCTCCAAAGATGCCTCAGTTCTCAAACGAGTCAGTGGGTTGAAAACTGAAGTTGAAGAAAGATTAGAAGACGTTGTAGGTGTTGGTCGTGATCAAAGGAATCCAGAGGAAAGTAAGTCCGCTCCCAAAACATCCTATGGTTTCAGAAACCATGAATATAAATTCACCCATCAGCAGGAAAGAGGAAATATCTATGAGACGCAAGCAGGTTTAAATCAAGATGCAAAAGTAGAAAGACCATTGCCTTCTCGAGTATCTGTGCAACGTGAGAAAGAAGCAGAGAGACTAAAGAGAGAAAGAGACTTAGAGATGGAGCAATTAAGAAAGGTAGAAGAAGAAAGGGAGAGGGAAAGAGAGAGGGAGAAGGATCGAATGGCTTTTGACCAGAGAGCATTGGCTGATGCACGTGAAAGATTGGAGAAAGCATGTGCTGAGGCCAGAGAGAAGTCTTTGCCTGATAAGTTATCGATGGAGGCTCGACTTAGAGCAGAACGGGCAGCAGTGGAGAGAGCAACCTCTGAAGCTCGTGACCGTGCAGCTGAAAAGGCTGCTTTTGAGGCAAGAGAGCGAATGGAAAGATCGGTTTCCGATAAGCAATCTCAGAGTTCAGGTTTCTTTGGTGAACGAATGGAAATATCACTTTCTGATAAGCAATTTCAAAATTCAGTCTCTTTTGGTGCTTCAAGATATCAAGATTCTCATGGTAAAAATACTCTGAAAACTCTCTAGTGGTTTTATTTTTGCATACCCCTATTAGCTTAAGTGCTTAACCCATTTTCGTTTCTTTTGTCTTTTAAGGTACTGAAGGTGAATCGCCTCAAAGGTATACATCAAGATTAGAAAGGCATCAAAGAACGGCTGATCGTGTGGTAACTGATGCTTCAATACTCGTTTTGAAATCCACACCATTGATGATGTTAGTTAACGGGCATATTGAATTCTTAACAGGCTAAAGCTTTAGCAGAGAAGAACATGCGTGATCTCGTGGCTCAGAGAGAACAAGCAGAGAGAATTGTACAACCACCAAACTGAACTCCTTCCTATATTTTCACTAAAGCCTTCCTTTCTTTTCAATAATCACATTTTTGTTTATGTTTCCCACAGAGAATTGCTGAAACCTTAGACACCGAAGTAAAAAGATGGTCGAGTGGAAAAGAAGGAAACATAAGAGCATTACTCTCAACACTACAATATGTAACGTTTCCTTACCGAACAACATAGCTAGAGATCAAAGTTAGATAGTTAAAAGCTATTTCTCAAATCGATTTTTCTTTGTCTTTGTTTGTTGTGAACCAGATTCTCGGTCCCGAGAGCGGTTGGCAACCGTTACCGTTAACAGAAGTGATAACTTCAGCAGCCGTGAAGCGAGCTTACAGGAAAGCTACACTTTGTGTTCATCCAGACAAGTTACAGCAAAGAGGTGCAAACATTCATCAGAAATATATCTGCGAAAAGGTCTTCGATCTTCTTAAGGTATTGGTTCATGTTCTGTTACACCTTTTTACACAGTCTCTGAATTGCTCATTCAAGAATCTGGAATTGTCTTAATGTTCTAATTAATATCCAGGAAGCTTGGAACAGATTCAACTCAGAAGGACGTTGATGTGATATATGGTTCTTCTTTAATTTTTTGTAAAGTTGTGCTTGATTAGTTGAGTATATATCCTCTATATTATTAGTCCACGTTCGTATCGTATTAGTCCACGTTCTTCCATTCTCTCGCAAGTCTACACATGTAAATTTGAACTAATTAGCTTAGCTAACAAAAGATATGTAAAATGCAAAATGTTATAGATCACATCGACTAGATATGATGGGCCGGAAAAAGTGGGCTGGATTAGGCGTTATCGGGCTATTAGATAATGAAGAAATATAGGGGGATACTTTGGACAAACCTTTTCCGCGGTCGGGAGGAAAGGGCAGCGATAAGCCATGATGATACGGGGTGGTGGATCCGCGTTTGCTAAGGTAGCTGAACCGATTTATTCATATGAATTTCTCCTGCTTTGATTCAAATGTCTCTGGCTGATTGCAATTGCGTCAATTTGCAGTACTGTCGAAGAGGGATGTCATCATCTCGAGAGTTACCTTCAGAGAATCATCAGATGGGTGAGTCAGCAAGATTTTTGCCATTACTCATGTTTTTCTTTGTTTTTGTTTATTTTGGGTCTAACAATTGCCATATGTTTCATCTTCGGTTTGCTTTTTGGTGTGGTGATGTCTTATTGTTTTTGCTCAAGAGGCGAATCGTGGTTTTGCCAGTTACGTATTTAAAGGGGCAGTCTTTTACACGTCATACGCCATGAGTATGTAATTCGTAGCCGGGAAGAAGATCATCATGCTTCTGCTTCTGGTTCCCTTGGCGAGGTAAAAGAAAGAAAATAGTTTGTTTTTGGATTTTATTTTCAAAACCCACTAGTTGGATCTTCATGTATCAACATGATCATCGTTTCAGTCGTCGACGACTTCCCAAGACAAGAGAGAATGAAGGAATCAATCGTAATGGCTTTTGCTTGTTTCTTTCGCTTTTTATGTATTTATGTTCTTACCTGAGTTGGGATCTGTAGAACTAACTTCCCATAATTGTATCTCACGAACGTGATGTAGTAATCTGAGTAAATCTAAAACTATCTCGTGGAATTGCAACAACTATCTCAAGTCTCAACTCTTCTTAACTGCAAATCCACTTGTATGATTTCACATTTGTTTCCTTACATCGCAAAGTTGAAAAAGATTGTTATCATTCAGGCTTAGTCTTTTTGTTGATGTCTTCAGTTCTTGAGTAGCTTTGTCCACTTCCACTCACCTGTTTATCAAGACCAACCGCAGTTAGCATACATTTTGTACCAAAGACCAACGGTGGGCTTTTACTCCTTGATTCCACATGGAATCCTTTTGAGTTTTCTTTCTTGTAATACTTGACAGTTTCTAGTAAGCCCTGATATAAACATAGCAGTGTTTGGATCATAGATAGAAGAAGTTAACCGGGGCAGGAAATCACGACAATTGATTGGATCATCATGGTAATACGAGAGCCTCCAAAAAGGAAAATCATGAAATAAGGACTCTGTCTAATGAGCTTAAAATTCAATACATGCGTCAAGATGATCCATCGGCCTTGACATGAGTTAGTTAACACACAAAATAGAGGTTTCAAATAAATTACAAACCAAGTTTAGCGTTCTGGTAGATCAAACAAAATAACATTAATGCGTTGACCGACCGACAAAAAAATATCGAATTCAAAAATTTTCAAATCCATACCACACTCAATGTGACCGACCAAAACTCCACCCGCCATTAATGCGTTGATTTTAAGAAATTGGCCATTAATCTGTGTTAGCAAGAAATTTCCCGTCTTAAGGGCGGCGAACTCAAACAGCTCTCTCATTACCTGAAAGTTTTCTCGCATCATCGGATCATAAATTAAAATAATAATTAGCAAAAGAGGGACATATGATAAATTAATTAAAATATTGATATACCTCTTTTTACCTACAAGTGAAAATGATGTTCTTTTTTTTTTTTTTTTAATTCGAAGTTTGACGTAATAAAATCT
>Ga0041059_1000809_pt1 | contig 24523 bp, 29 predicted proteins | sample AraColnosormetaG_FD_56232 | JGI IMG/M metagenome (GOLD analysis project Ga0041059, IMG submission 56232) | Arabidopsis roots microbial communities from North Carolina, USA - Col MF nosort | ecosystem: Host-associated > Plants > Roots > Unclassified | place: USA: North Carolina | collected... | reverse complement strand
TTTTTTTTTTTATGAAAATGGTTTTGATTTCCTTGACTATATGACAAATGGTTTACCAAAACCATAGTTGAAGTTTCGTTGGTAATGACAATGTTTGGCTAATTTTTTTAATTTGAATTTATATCTAACAACACACGTACATATATATATATATATACCATCACATACAAATTTTATAACGTAAAATATCTTAAGAGGAGAATCTGGAAACCAAGATCATCACGAGACATGTGTTAAAAAGTTACTATTAACGTTAAACGACAAAAGAAAAAAGAACAAAAAACGAAGAATACAATGTTTTAAGGAATTGGTTTATTAATCTTTCAAGTTTCAACTTTCAATCTTCGTTTATTTTATCCTTAATTACAACGTTGGAAAAATATTGGGTTACTTTTACCTTTCGGCTCAAAACCTACTTGTCTTTTTTCTCTAAACTACTTGTCTTCGTCTCGGTTCTCTCACACATAATACAAATATTTTTGGTATATTTTCCTTTTAACAAATTATTAATTATTTAATTTATTTATATAGTACTTTTATGTTCTTTATGCCTTTCAATACCATGATGGATTTTTGTGTTCCTTCATTTGGAATTATTCTTTGCGTCTTCAACACTCTTCAACTAATTAATTTGACCGTTCATATTTGTTTGGGTTTAACTGCTACAGTATTAATGTTGAAGTTTTTAAACCCAAACAAATATGAAATAACTCGTTTTCAGATCCTTGACTCTGAATAGTAGACCAAAAACTATCTTGCTTAGATTGCATGGATATAGGCAACCATTTCAAAAAATCGAATAAAATAAATTAATTTGTTTTCATATAATATACTCTAATTAGAACTATTGGACCAATAAATTTGTAATTTTAATGCTAAGAACTCGAGTGTGTTTTTTAAAGCTATTTTAAATACTTTTAAATTTATATTTAACAATTAGGTTCATATTATTTAAACTTAAATAAAATAATGAAAGATTCTAATCCAAAAATATCTACTCTCTCTCGGATTTGGTCTAACTGATTTATCTTTTGCTACAATCTTTTTCTATTACAGAAACAAACTTAACATCACAAAGCCTGGACAAAACATACCAGCCTTAACAGTTCAGCTAAGGAGAGTTGGCCATGATACGGTAAGAATTATTCAATTTTTTCCCCATATATATATTATACATAATATAATAAGAATTTTGTTGGTTTTAAGGTGGTAGTTGATAATGGTATTGTCCAAGTTACTTTCTCGAACCCAGAAGGCTTAATAACTGGGATAAAATACCATGGTATCGATAATGTGTTGGACGACAAAATTGATGATCGCGGGTAAGATTCTTTTAGTCTTTTAACATACGAGTTTGTAACACAACTTCTTTATATGTTTGGAACATGTTACATTAAGACAAACATAATTACATACGGCACATAACTTTTTAATAACGTCTAATTGCAAAAACTTTTGGCGTATTGTTATGGAAATAGGTATTGGGACGTAGTCTGGTATGAACCGGAAAAGAAACAGAAGACTGACAAGTGAGTTTTGCAGACTCTCCTTGTCTTATTTTGTAATATATCTCCTAGTCAATTTTATAACTTTTTATGCTTAACGTGACGTATATATATTTATTTCAAATTTTCAATACTATGATGATATAATTTTATACTCTAAATAATAATCTTTTTTCAGTATATTTAACATATAATAATGAAACAATAAACTCGATGTATCTGATGATATTTATAAATGTAAAGTTAACAGTTATTTTTTTTCTAATTTGTGTGTTTTTCGTAGATTAGAAGGAACTAAATTTGAAATTATAACTCAGAACGAAGAACAAATTGAAATTTCATTTACAAGAACGTGGACTATCTCTAGACGTGGCTCCTTGGTCCCCCTAAATGTAGATAAAAGGTACGTAGATCATCGTTAATTTATAGATATTTTGTGTATTTAAAAATTATGACCTCCAAAGTAAATAAATAATCGAATGTAAAATTTTCCTACAGATATATTATTCGAAGTGGTGTGTCCGGATTATACATGTACGGTATATTGGAGAGGTTAGAAGGTTGGCCCGACGTGGACATGGACCAAATCAGGATTGTCTTCAAGCTCAACCCAAAAAAGTAACTATACGCTTTTCACTAGTTATATTTATATTTTCAATGCCAATTTAAACTAGTACATTTAGTGAAATTGTTTGTGACTTTTGACAGATTTGATTTCATGGCGATATCCGATGATCGGCAGAGAAGCATGCCATCGATGGCAGATCGAGAAAATTCTAAGTCATTAGCTTACAAAGAAGCTGTTCTTTTGACAAATCCAAGCAACCCTATGTTCAAAGGAGAGGTATATATACCTGTAATATACTCCATATATAAGTCCATATCTAATGATACATTGCATTTACATCACTATAGTTTTGGTTTTATATCTTTGTTAAAACAACACAAATTATGAAACTACTAATTTTATATGGGAGAATGATGTTGGTGTGACGCAGGTGGATGATAAGTATATGTACTCAATGGAAGACAAAGACAACAATGTGCATGGTTGGATCTCATCAGACCCACCTGTTGGGTTTTGGATGATAACTCCGAGCGATGAGTTCCGTCTTGGTGGCCCCATCAAGCAAGACCTCACCTCTCATGCCGGACCCATCACACTCTCCGTGAGTCCATTTATCATACATTAAAAAAACAAAAAAACTTAAATTACAAATCTTGATAAATAATTAGGTTTTGATTGCTAATTCTCATTGTTCAAGACTTTCGTTAAGTTGTTAATTACGATACACATACTTTTGAAATTGTTAATAACATTGTTTCCCTAAAATATTTGTGTTTTTTGTAGATGTTTACGAGCACGCATTATGCGGGAAAAGAGATGAGAATGGATTATAGAAATGGAGAGCCATGGAAGAAAGTTTTTGGTCCTGTCTTGGCTTATCTCAACTCTGTCTCTCCCAAAGATTCTACTCTTCGTCTCTGGAGAGATGCTAAACGACAGGTTCCTTATTAACTTTCTAATATCATTTAAAACACATGAACGATTATATATATAGTTCCTTATATTAACATGTTTTCATTTCATGTTTCTATAAAATGGTTACTAATTGTCGCAGATGGCTGCAGAAGTCAAAAGCTGGCCTTATGATTTTATAACTTCAGAAGATTATCCTCTTCGCCATCAAAGAGGAACTCTCGAAGGTCAATTCTTAATCAAAGACAGGTAAATAAACAACCCTCATGAATTTTTGTCAATTTTTGTTTTTTCTTACATATTTACGTTATTCATTGTTTTAATCTTATTTTGATTTGGATTATACAATGTTGTAGTTACGTGTCAAGGTTAAAGATATATGGAAAATTTGCTTTTGTTGGTTTGGCCCCAATTGGTGAAGCTGGTTCATGGCAAACCGAATCAAAGGTATGATAATAATTAATAAAACTCATACTCTATACAAATGTAGTATAAATTATTCTTTCTACTGTAATTAATTGTTAGTGTGTATTATTTTTTTCTTCTTTTTGGGACAAAAAGGGTTATCAATTTTGGACGAAAGCTGACAGGAGAGGGAGATTCATAATAGAGAATGTGAGGGCAGGCAATTATAGTCTCTACGCATGGGGGTCTGGTTTTATTGGAGACTATAAGTATGAGCAAAACATTACCATCACGCCAGGTATATATTTACACTTATCCATTATAAACCCATTTTAGATCATAGCTAGAGCCTAGAGAAGCATGCTTGATCTCACTGTTCACTAAATATTCAATTCAACTCTCTTTTGGAAAACATATGGATACTTATATTTATTTTGGGGTGTGCAGGTAGCGAGATGAATGTAGGGCCTTTAGTGTATGAACCGCCGAGAAACGGTCCAACATTGTGGGAAATCGGTGTACCGGATCGAACCGCAGGTGAATTCTATATACCGGATCCTTACCCTACACTGATGAATAAGCTTTATGTCAACCCACTCCAAGACAGGTTGGTACTATATATAATCTTCGCATGTAAAACTAGTTTTGATATATCTTCGTATAAGTTCAGAAATTTAATTTGGTTGATTTTTTGTTTAAACTTTTTTTCCTTTTTCAGTTTGACCAAATTCAAAACTCCTAATTATTGCAGATTTAGGCAATATGGATTATGGGATCGTTACGCAGATTTATACCCTCAAAACGATCTTGTCTACACAATCGGTGTAAGTGATTATAGAAGTGATTGGTTCTTTGCACATGTGGCGAGGTAAAAACATACATAACTATTTAATTTCTTATTTTTAGATGCTTCTATTCAAAGTATATATCTAACTATCTTTATGTTTCAATCCTATAGAAACGTTGGTAACGATACATACCAACCAACAACATGGCAAATCATATTCAACCTAAAAAACGTGAACCGTATCGGACGCTACACACTCCGAATAGCTCTAGCATCAGCAGCTGATTCGGAACTACAAATCCGAATCAACGATCCGAAATCCGATGCGATTTTCACAACCGGTTTTATCGGAAAGGACAATGCGATCGCAAGACATGGAATTCATGGATTATATAGATTGTATAGTATCGACGTTGCTGGAAATTTACTAAGTGTTGGTGATAATACAATATTTTTAACTCAAACCAGAAGTAGAACACCATTTCAAGGTATTATGTATGACTATATTCGTCTTGAAAGTCCTTTTAGAACTTGAGAAAATAAATTGGATAGAGTTAAAAATAATTTCATGTAGAAGAAGGTTTAAATTTATTTATTTGAATGTAATGTGAATGAATGTAATAAGACTATATATATTAATGTATATATGATTTGCAAATTTAGTTTAATGCATGTGTATTGATATTGAAATACTAATGTGATCATGTCTTTGAAAACTGTAAGAAGTATTGATATTTCAATTTAATACAGAGAATCATATAGAGAACCACAAGAGATTAAGAGTTTCTCTATGGTACTGAGTTATATTATTTATCTTGACCAAATCTTCTTCTTGGAGTCTCTCTCTTTCACGACCGGAACTTCTTGTTGTTCTCTTTTAATAACTCTCTTCTGAGCCACAGGGACTTGGCTTGATGAACCAGAAGCTGTTCTAGTTGGTCTGACTACTCTGGAGAAAACTTTTGGTGGGTCTGATTTTCTGATCCGTTTCTCCTTCATTTGAGGATCATCACCATTGTTCTCTGTTTCGCCGCTTCTCGAGGCCCTCTTCTTTCTAGTCATCTCATTGAGATTTAATGAATCGTGTCTTTTAGTCTTGAGACGGTTTGATGTTCTCAGGATGTTGGTGTTGGATTCCATATTCTCATTGCCAAAGTTATCTTCTTTGAAGCAAGTTTTCACTTCATTAGGCGTAGCGTTTGCAACTTCAGGGAATTCTCTAGTTGTTGCCATTTCCTGTATATGCTTCTCTTGCTCCTTTAGCCTCATCTCAAGTTCTTTGATCTGCAAACAAACAATACAATTTCTTTTAAACATCTGCTGATATCAGGAATTCAGAAGCTCGAAAATCCCGAGATAATCCATGAAACTAACCTTTTGTCGTAGTAACACTGCTTCTTGGCTCTGCTCGTCTTTGTGTTTTATCTCCAACTCTTTAATCTGGGACACCATATCGAATAGAATATCAAAATGGTGATATTAAGATGAAAAGTTTGAGACTGAATCAGTCCTACTCCTAACCTTCTGTTGCCACACAAGAGAGTTTCCTTCAGACTCTTTCAACTTATTCTCGTAATCCTTAACCTTCTGTTGCCACACAAGGGAGCTTCCTTCAGATTCTTTCAAATTATTCTCAAGATCCTTAACCTGCAGGCATCATTTTGAGAAGTTTGGTAACTCTCAACAAAGTATAGTGAGATTTGTGTAACAATAAATATTGATCTCAAGATACCTTCTGGTTGTTAGCTGCAGAATCTGATTGGTGTCTCTCCCGTAGCTTGCACTCTAGCTCCTTGACCTTTAATGGGAAAAAAGATTTCTGTTAGCCATAAAATGGTAATCGTGGAAATGTTAAGCAGAAATGAAAGAAAAGAGAAGGTACCTTTTGTTGAAGATTGCTACAAATCTCATCTCTGCTCTTTAGTCTCTCTTGAAGCTGTGCATATTGTTTTTCTGATTGGTTGTGGACTGAATCAAGTTGGTTTTGAAGGTCTTTGTTTTTTTCCTGGAGACTTCTGTATGAGTTGTCTCTTCCTTTGTTCTTACCTTCCAGATTCTGAATGTTCTCCTCCATTTTCTTTATGGATTCATCTTTAGATCGGCTTTCTTGTCTTGCTTTCTCCACCTTTGAAAGTGACACACGAAGCAATAATGAAAATCTGTGACACAATTCAAAAAGGCAAATCCAAGAAGAAGAAAAAGAAAAACTTGCATAAGCCATACCATTGCTTTCAACTTCTGGATCTCACCGGTATCAACTTGCTTCCTTGCAGGACCCAATTCAACCCCTCTTACACGAGTTGCAAAGTTAAGTGAACTTAGAGTTTCACTCACATCATGCTCAGATGGACTGATTTGCACAAACATCAATGTCTTTGAATCACCTCCTGCATCATTTGCACATACACACTAGATTACCAGAAGCACAGTGTAATCACGGATTGATGATACTTAAACAAAGGTCATGAAGATTATTACCTAGTGAATCTTGAAGCAAATGTGTTAATTTTGAGTTCCTGAAAGTTCATAATTGGAAAGTGTTAAAGCAGTCAAGGTATAAAGCTCCCCACAGAGATGGAGTATGGAATATGGAATATGTTAATTATGCAAGTTTAAACGAACCTGTATGGAATATGACTACTCTTTGTTGCCAAAGCATAAATCACATCCCCCAGAGCTGAGAGTGACCTGTTGATGTTTTGTGCTTCCTTCAGACGCTCACCTTGCACATCCGTCTTTGCCAATCTCTCACTTCCAGCTAAATCTACAAGCCAAAGCTTGCTTTTTGTGCAATCACCATTCATCAGGTTCTTTGCTTTCACCATTATAGAGAGCATGCTGTAAGGGTTTACAATATTAAACAACCCTCATAATGTGATGGCAAACATTCAAACAAGACAGCAAAAGAGGCATATATGATACCAGTGAGAGCGGCTGCTATGCTCGTTCACATTATTTGATCCAACTGATCTTGCGTTGCTCCCAGCTTGAAGCACATTCCAGACTTCATTTATATTTTCCACATTTGCTTCTACTAATCCAGGAACGTGATGAGAGCCATCAGAGGATTGTTTTATCTCCAACCTTGGTAGCAAAATCAAATACAATTAAGATCAACTTCTGTTTCAATCCCTATCTGTTTATGATGTAATTAGGTAGAGAATTCTTACTTCTTTGACCCTGGTGATGTTGCCAACAAGTCTCTTATTTGTTCATTGTAGACCTCAAGGACACTAACCGATATGTTATATGAAATGGTCTCTCTCCTTTCTCTAGCAACTTCAAACAATTGCTCGACGGTTCTATAATTGACACCCCTGTTCTGCGGAGTACCTTCCATTGTAAACGTCTTTCCTGTTCCTGTTTGTCCGTAGGCAAAAATACAAACATTGTAGCCGTCTAGGACTGAAACAACCATCGGAGAAGCATCGGCGAAGACATCAACTGCACAACAAAGATAGAAACTTTGTTAATTGTTACTGTTATTTAAACTTAATGATCTAACTTGACCATGACATAGCACGCTACCTTGACCATCTTTCGGTGTATAAACTCTGTCAAACTTGAAACTTTTCTTGGAATTATTTCCTGTAATAACACCAAGCTCTCCATCTTTTGCTCCATCAAAGTCAACAATTGTGGCAGACTTGGTTGATGTCTCCTCCGTATTCAAAGGGCGGCAGCGACAAAAGACCCTAATATTGCCTGATATACGAATGCTATCAGTAAATTATTAAAGTATGATGTAAAGAAGCTAAAGCAAATCAATCTGAAAGTTAAAATTCATTGCCTTTCGTCTCCTGTATATGGTTGTACAGCTCCTTTCGTTTTGCTTGCTCTTCACTGTACTTCTGCTTTAGATCTTCACACTGTGAAACTGTTTTTACGAGTTGATAGTGTATTAGTTCACCGAGTTTCCTTTTAAATGCCATCTTTAGAACCTAATGAGTGGACATACTCACCGAGTGCCTGAACTCCACCAACCATTTTATACAGTTCGGGGATCCCTTCAACGCATTCATGTGCTTCCTGTGATAGCTGAGATTGTTCCCTTTTCATTATCTGCATAGCAACAGTTTCATAAGTTCCACAAAAAATCGTTTAAGAACATGTATCTTGCAGACAGGCTCTGATACAACAGTACTTGAAAAAATAGACAGCTACCTCTATTTTCTCCTGTAGAGAATCAATTGCTGTGGCCCAATGTCTCTTGTCATTCTCATACTTTCTAGTGATACTCTTCAAACAATCAGCTTGTGTTATCACAGTTTGGTCTGTTCCAAGTAAGCACCGAATCAAGTAAGAAAACCTCCGTCAAAAAAAGATATAACAGTAACAAATTTGGATTGATATGTCAGATATAACATGTCATATATGACAAGTTCATTACCTAGAGAGCGTGCCTGATATATCTTATTGTTGAGTTCCATCATCACTTTCTCTAGTTGCTCATTGGCAGAGGTCAGTGACATCCATGCTTCGTGGCACTCATTTGTCTTATGTTCATATCGTTCAGAAAGCTCTGCTATTTTCTTCTCATACTTGTCATGAGCTTTGGCTCGCATAAGTCTCTTCTGCTCAAATATCAACATAAAAGAAGAAGCTCAGGTAATCCATAACACATATTTTTAGGAAAAAAGATGACAGCAGGCTAGTTAAACAGTACCCGAGTAGGAGAAATCTCGATTTCGGTAGCACAATTCTCACACTTAATAAAATCTTGTGATGTCCTTGGAACTGTAAAGTAATGCAACGAATGAGTTAGAAACTGAAAACTTTGAGATTCCCTTAACAATTTAAAATCATATATGAAAGCAAGCACAGAGAAGAGCCATTACCTGAAACCTGTGGCGCTTTCCTAAGACAAATCCCACAAACCACTGGACTTCCATTTATTCCTTCAAACCTTACCCTAATCAATCCATCATCCATCACCATGACCCTTAAGTCAACCAACAGGAGTGGCCTATTTGCGCCAACAACCGAGAATATATCAAACTCAGCTAACACCTGAACACAACAAAAAAAAACACTTCTTTCAGCATATACACAATATTTACACAATCTCACATTCATAACTACATGAAATAAAAACACCATCTTCAGTTGTTTCTACTTGCCTTCTCATCTTGAACATAGACGTTGAAAACCCTTATCCCTTTAGGTCCATTGGTGTTAATAATCTCCGCGAAATGGAAATCGATCAAGTACTCTCCCGGAAGAAGATTGTTTAACTGGTAACAAAAGTTCCCAACACGTGCTGACTGATAAATGAACGGAAAGTCTCCAGCTTCAACTATAGACTCTTCTGTTCTCAACACATCTCCTCCTTCGAAATAGTCATCTCTGGAGATATTCAATTCAGAATCTAATACCTTTGAATCATCTCCTCCAGCATTTATGAACATAATTGTCTCATCTGCTTACACCAATAACAAAAATCAATGCCTCAATACATAACTTACATTGAATTAGAAACCTAACTCTCCTCGTTAACATCAGATTAAATCCATCTTCACCCAGAATTAGGCGAAATGAATAAAATCCCGAATCCTAGGGTTTAACAAGTTAATCGGATAAAACAATCAGATCCAAAACCAGAAATTTCCTAAACGAAGAAGAAATGCAGATTAAAACCAAAGATCAGTCAGAGAATCGAACCTGTGCGATTAGTTCTTGTGAGACCAGTAGGAACCAGTCTTGAATTCGGATCACACACCATGGAGTCGCCCAATGCATCGTCACAGTCATCAATGGAAGTATCTCCGATCTCTAATTTCTCTGTTTCATCACTAACGAAATCGAAACTAGGAATCTCCGGTGAACAAAGTGACGTAACCCCATTTAGATCCACCGGAAAAGTATCATCGATCTGAACATCATCCATAATTATTTGGAAGCAAATCGTCTCTCTGTTTTGTAGATGTAGAAATTGAAAAGCTTAACGCAAAGAAAGATAAAAGAGAGTGAGGTAAGAGAAAGGCGTGTCCGGAGGAATTATTTGATTTTCCTTTTCTGCGTTTTGTGTTCAAATTTTGAATCTCTGACGACGACCGTTAAGATTATTAGTATTACCGTTAACGTTGAACTCCGTAAAGTTTTACATGGGCCTTGACACTTTTATATTGGGCCCGTAGTCCCTATTAAGCATTTTAATATGGAACCGGTATTAGTATGACTTCAAACTAAGCATTTTAAATATTTTTTTCCTGTCGTTGATTCCGGTATTCGTAAACCAGTATTGGTAAACCGGCAAAATGTTGTATTCTTCTAGACAACACTGCAACAAGTGCTAGTTTTCAAAACCAGTCACAAAAAATGGATGGAGTTTTGGGATATGTAAACTCAAAACGAAACAACCAAAAGTAGTTGCAAAACGCAATCATTTATTGATCAGTAAGGATTGACTCGATCAAAGACATCGCTGTGCGGGCTTGCTCAGGATTCCCAGAGATTAAGACTGTAGCTTCAGTTCCTGTAGGATCCTTCACATCCACATTGGCTCCTGAAATCTGAAAGTTTGCAAAAACTCATCAACATCATTGTCTAGCATCATCTGAAGATATATATTAAGAGAGGGTATCATTTATATACCTGTTGTAGATTATCCACACCGGTGCCATCTCTGCCATAGAGTGAACCAAGAGCATCTTTCTCAACTGCTAACTCCAAGGTAATTTTTCTCACAGATACACCTTTACTTCTGCTTCAAAACAAAGAGAAACTTTGTTTTATTCAACGAGAATGATTGTTAACAAAATGGAACCGTTGCTGTTTGGCAAGAACAGACCGTGGTGGTAAAGAAGAGACGTCTCCATTGCTAGACATTTGAAGTTGTTTCATTCCTTGTGTCAAGTCTTCCTCCAGCAAACTTTGTGGAAGTGTAAAGTCGTTGAGTTCATCCACCTCTTTAAGGACCTCGGTGTGCATTACAGAATTTGATTTCAATACTTCTGCACCGCTTCTAACCATCTTCAAGTCTGGTACAGCAGCTGATACCGAGAGAGAATCACCCCTGCTTGCATCCTGCGGTTTTATTGAATTAGATGGCTGCGATCACCTCTAGCTTGGAGGAAAGAAACAAACTTACTTGTTGTGATGGTTGCAGATTATAAATCTGGCTTCTTCCTCCTGCACTTTCATATGGATTACTAACTCTAGCTCTCATTTCTCCGAGGACCTTCTTTGGCAATAGATTTTCCCGTAATTTAGACGAAACATGAGTCAAGGCCTTCTGTACATGACTATACTCTCCCTTAATCTTAAAACAATCAGAGGATCAAAAGGTGCAATGTTCTCATCTCTAAGGGTAAGAAAACACTTACACTGATTACAAGAAAACATGCACTTACCTCAATCACCACTTCATTTTCTGAGATCCACTCTAAAACCTGGTTGCCTACTGAAATGTGTACATCAGCACCAGTTGCTATGATTGCTTCTCTGTTTCCGTTTCCATTGAAGCTATTAGCAAAATGTGATGGTACCAACAACTTAGTTTTCACTATGGCACCATTGTGCAATCCCGGACGCAGACCTTTCTCAACATCAATCTCAACAGATCTTGCAAAGACAAGAGCCAGAGCATTTTGTGCATGAGAGTACCGTGACTCGAGGTTCTAAGGAGAAGAAAACAACAAAGCGAATGTGATTATGTCAACATTCAACAAAGAAACTCGGATAAATGTGTAGCAGAAAGCAGAAGAATAGAAACCTATATACCTCACGTGCAGAAACAGTAACAACTCGTTCACCAGATACTTTCAATGGAGCTCCAACAGAAATAGAAGCACCTGTTTCATTCTGCAGAGCTCTAATAATAGTTCCTTGTTTCCCAATAATACCTCCAGCTACAACACTAGTAAAGATTATCTTGAACACAACTTTTCGTTCTGTACTATTTCCACCATCATACGGTAAATGTCTATTGGATGCAACAATTTCTGTAGCATTTGACAACGAAGAAGAACGCAAATTTGGGAAAAACTCAGAATGTGGATCCTCTGAGTTCCCATCAGTTGATAATGACTCATAACCTTTGATGCTAAGCGGCGGTGGATACCCATTGAGAGGTGCATTATTTTGAATATAACTCGATACCATAACTAGTGCCTTCTTCACAGCCAAAACATCACCAGTAATCTAATACAACACACAAAGAAGTGACATTCACAACATATCAAAAACCAAATAACCAAAACAAATTTAACAACTTTTTAACCAAAAATCATATAAAGACTTCAACTTTACCTGAATGAGTTCATCATTCTTAGTGCCGCAAATCGGAGGAGGCAAAACCCTAATCATGGCACCGGAATTTCTCCGCATCCACTCAACATTTTTCCCACCCAAACCCAAAACAGCACCAATCTGATTCCGATCAGCCAAAATCCCACAATAAGCTTCTTCATCTTCACCATCAACAACTCCGCCGCCATCTTTCGCGGCTAAAACAACCCATGATCTTTCCAAAACCCTAATCAACGCCGTCTGAGCGGCGGACACTTCACACGTCACCCAATCTTCGTGCTCACCGCCGGAGAATTCTCCGACTCTATCAGTCAATAGAATACTTTGGTTAACAGCGGTTGAACCAACGATGAACACAACCCAGTGGTCGGAGCCGTTAACTGGAGACTCGCAATGGATTTTAGTACCGGTTTCACGCCGGAGTTTTGAAACAACGTAACCGTTTGAACCGATTATACCACCGATTACTGACGCGTGGCAGACTACTCGTATCGCTGTCTCGTCTGGTAACACGTGAATCACTGGACGACGCTTCGATACGGCGGTTGTTACTCCACGGCGGTTGTTCATGGCGGCACAATTTTTAGTGAAAACGACTCTTCGTTGTAGTCGCAGTGAAGTAAGCGGGAACGAGAAAACGCTAAAAGAACCTTTATTTTATTTTTTAAACGCTAAAAGATTAGTTTTTGATGTAATAGGAAAGAGGTAAAAAGAGTAAAAACACGATTTGATTTTAGTTAGGACGCGTGAATCTCTGAAATTACCACGATTTTCGCTGAGATTTTATATCAGTGTGTTTTTAATTTTTTATAAAAGGAAAGGTTAATGGTAGAAGGAAATTGACAATCTTCAATTTTGATTTTGTTAAACGTTCACTCGGGCGATTGCGATGCAGCGTTTCAAAACGCAAACGCTAAAGTTTTGTCAGATTAAAGGTAAAGTACCAAACACGTGCATTTGTAACATTTGCAAGTGTGGTGTTTAAGGATGATTGCGAGATAAACAATCAACTTTTAAGTTTTTCCAATAGAAATATAATCAACATTAAATGTAGTAACTAGTAACTTGAACTCATTCAAATTCAATTTGAGTTTTAAATTACCTTTTACCAAAATTTGAGTTAGAGTTTTCCCTCTCTTTTTCATAAACTTTTGTTCCTCGTTTAAAGAAATTTACCGCAGTATTCGTTTTTAATTGATGCAGTCTCAATCTCAATCTTAGAAATTTACCGCAGTAAACATATATGTCTTAATACTTCAACTTTTTTCTTTCTAAAATAAAATCATGGTACATAAAGTTGGATTCTCGGAAGAAAAAAATGTGAATGTAGAGATGGTGGTAACGAGGATGAATATATTTTTGAGATAAGTTGGAAAGTAGACACTTTTTCTACAAATAATTTGCAAAGTAAGTAGTTGTTTTAGAAATAGGAGAAATAGACACTTTTCTCTTTCCACTCTAATACAACTTTTTGTCTAATAGAGATTTTAGTAAATGACTTATATAACCTTTTGTTATTTTATTATGTAGTAAGATAAAGACAAAATTCAAGTCAAATTTTACTTTTTCTCTTTTTTTTTTTTACTTAAATTTTTTTACCTTGTTTAATAATAATTCTTCATAAAAAATTACCATATAATCATATTAATTTTTAAATTTTGTATGTGAATCTAAAAAGACTAATTTTGCTATATTTCAAAAATATGTAGCATTTTTTTATTTAATCCCAGCCGACAGTATACGTGATATTATTAAAACTGGTGTACAAATATTAGTGTACGATAATAATGTAAAAATCAACATATAATATTATCGTAAGAAGTGATAGAGTGAGTATAATAGTATACAAAATGATGTACATAGATGATTGAAAATATGGTGTACATGATCGTACAGCTTTAAAGATCTATGAGACTGTACTAAAATTGGTGTACGAGATGACGTACACCACTAACTGAAATAATGATTTATACATTCCCTGTAAGTGTACACCAAGTTTTGTACACTTTGTTTACCAATCTTGTATGATATCATTCAAAAGTTGTATACACCATTCTATCCAATCGTCATAATAGTTTCAATCATTTTGTACACCATCAAGATTAACTTAATTATGTACACCATCATGTAAACCATTATATTAAGTAATAATATTTGGTTTATACAATCATTATATTTGTAAAATATTAAAAACAATATTACTTCTATTTATGAATATCGGTATATACATACACCAATGAATAATGGTTAGTGTACAAAACGATCTTTGAAATGTTTGTGTATTAAATTAATGACATATAAATACTCTAAAAGTCAACGTAATTTTTTAAGAAATTTTTTTAAGAAAACTAAAATAAAAATTAAAAAAATAAAGACAAATAAAATAAAGTATAAATGGTCTCTCATATTATTTTTATTCTCTCTCAAGATAAAGGGTATTATAGTATTTGATATATATTTTGTTTTTTAGTCTATTAGACATATTCTCTATCTCACAAAAAGTAAGAAAAATGTTATATCTCTAATTTCTAAAAAAACTATCTACTTTACAAATTATTTTTGAAAAAGTGTTACTTTGCCAATAAACCCTATATTTTTTCATGTGGATAGAGTATTTGATACCACAATATCATGAGACGCTAATTTTCTTTGTCTCAAGAAAACTTGACCATTCCAAAATATCATAACATTATACAATGATCATCCTTGCAACACTTGATCAACTTCACTCAATTAACCGACCATTGGATCAAGACTCAAAGTTAACGATTAGTAACAAGATATTCCAAGAATGAATCCACATAACGATCTTGTCTATCCATATCTCCAAACACTCCTTTCATCTCCTTCACATTCTCTCTATAAACCTTTCCTTCTTCTTCCACCATTACCAATCTTAGCGAATTCGCAACACTTTCTTTAGTAAAGAAACCTTCTGTCTCGTCTCGAGGGATCATATACCCAATTTTCTTCTCTTCAATGACTCTCGCATTCAATCCTTGGTCATACACAAAAACCAGCATTGCCATCGGTTTAGCAAACCGGATAGCTTCAATTATCGTTCCCCAACCGGGATGAGTCAGAACCAAACCGATCGAGTCATGGCTCAATGTACGCAATTGCTCAACCCAACCTCTCCACACCATCCCTCTATCCGCTGTACGCTCTTCGAATCCTTCCGGAAGCTCGACCGGTTCGGTATCCCACGGACCACGACGAGTCTTTAACACCCAAAAGAAAGGTAAACCAGAAAGCTCTAAACCGAGAGCGATCTCATTTAGCTCCGTTTGACTCGGTTTAGCTTCTGAACCAAAAGCTACGTAGACAATGGACTTACTTTTCCGTGAGTCCAACCATTTTTTAACAGACAGCCACGTGTCGGTATCTTCAAACTTTTCGTCCGGTTTTGGAGGCAAAACTCCGACCGGTATAACCGGTTTCCGGTGAAGTTCTTGTGTAAGTCCTAACCACTCCGCTTCATACTCGTAACAGCTCCGTACGAAGATGACGTCACAGCCGTCAATTACGCCGCCGACACGGTGGATGTCGGGAACATTCCCTTCGGTGGTTTCCGCCATAAATCCTTTGAAAATGAACCTGCATTCAAATAACTTGAAAGCTACCGAAGTTTCAAACGGAACCCACTTAGGCGGCTTCATAAAATCCGCCGGCGAAGTACGGTACTCTTCGAACCCCGGCGGTTTAAGAATACCGAGCGTCGCGCCGTTGAAAGCGCTAAAGAATCCGGTTTTGATTCCGAGACGACGAGAGATTGGAGGAAGCCAAAACCCCGCGAAATCTTGAAGAACCCAATCGGGTTTCGAAGATTCAAGAAACTCCGTCACCGGAACTTTTAACCCGTCGTAAGCGATTTTTAAGTAAGGTATGAGTTCGAAAGGGACGTCTGTGGTAGCTTCACCGTCTTCCGGGAGTTTGTTGTCGCCGACGGGAAGTGATAGCTTGACGAAGTTAATGACGGAGGAGAGATTTTCCGGTAACCGTGGGAGGAGACGGTCGATGTTACGTGGAGTGGAAATGAAAGAGACTTTGTGACCCTTTTGAGCTATGAGTTTAGAGAGCTCCAAGTATGGAACCATGTGACCAAAGGCTAACCATGGAAACATTACCACGTGGAGTTTGGTTCCATCTCCATCGTTGTCTTTGAAGTTTGTCATTTTCACTTTGATGATATCGAGTTATCGACTCTTGACTATCTTCATTTATAGGCAAGCATATAGATATATATACGAACGGGTCAGAGTGGGTTACGTTCGATAAAATAAAGGTATTAAAACATTACAGCATTACAAGTATAGTGTTATTTTATTTGATTGTGAAAACAGATGTTGTAGGTACGATTAACAGCTGAGATTAAGTTTAGGTCGGTAAGATGTGTGGTAGTATTACCGTACATATGGACACCCAATAGTATCAGATTACTATAAGTGATCTGTTTCCATAATCACCACATATAGTTAGACTACTTTTGAGATCTGATTCTTTCCACAAAAAGTTCATGCATACGAATTTTTAAATTCGAATATCTATTTTGCTAGGACAAAGAGGTTGCGTTATTATAGTAGTATCGTGCATAGTCATTGATAGTTTAGCATTTCATTGGAAGACGTATCATTGTTTTCTTCGGTAGGCGTAAAATTTTATTCAAACAAAATGATCAAGGTTTTCCTACAACGACCCCATATAAGATTTTGATTTCGCTTTTGCTTTAAATTTTTGATTTGGTTGGCCTATCAATTCAACATGTTTCTACCGATATGTTGATACAGGAATCAAACAAGTACAAAGAATGGGATCTCTGGAGAAGTAAGAAGAATCTTCAAGTTGTTCGAGCCGGAAGCTAAGTGAGGTAGACGCGTTGAGGGCAACGATCTCAGAACGGGGAAGAGTGGGAGCGGCGATCCTGAGGTCAGGGCGATCCTTCCTCGAGTCTTCAGCTCGTCGAATTAGGGCGTCAACAATCGTTTCTTCGCTTGTGGTTGTATTGTCGCTGTATTAGTGCCAAATTCCCGTCCCATCAACGTTTCTTTCCATTCTTTATTTATAGCCGCTTGTTTAGGGCGTACGACGAGGGTAATCCGGCCAATTCCCTCTGTTTAATGCGATGATCTGTCCTTTCTCCAGAACATTCATTTTCAATGGATTGGGCTTTGTTTGTAACGGGCTTTGACTTATAAGTCGAAATCGAGCTGTCAACTCTTTTTGGGCCAGAATTGAGACTTGTCCAATTCTTCCCTCAACACGATAGTTCTGACAAATTCATCTTAGCGATGTCTCTCGTCTCGTGATATATCGATTTGTTTGACTTGTAATGTAATATTTTTTTAAAAATCTTTTTGGTGGTCTTTCTTAACAATCGGTGAATTTTATCATAACCTATAGTTTAGAGAAGTCATTTGGGTATTTGATATGACAATAGACAAATCTTTTCGAGGAATTGATCTCCATGATAACTTCCTCTTCCTAAAGACATGGTCTGATGATGGTGATGTTATCGATGCCCCTTGATTGGATTATCCATCTTCCATAGAAAAAGAAAGCATAGTTACAAATCGGTAATGATTGATAGGGTATTATAAAAGACATGTTCCAAAACCATTTTAAATAAACTATTTGTATGTTTGTATAATAAGAGTGTTGCAAAACTCCTTTGAGAATTTCATCTATAAAATGTTAGCCAAGTATATAAAAAAAAGACTTAACAGATTTCATATGTTGTCTCTAAAACTTCCATTTAGGAAGAAGTGTTACTACCATTTTTTTTTATCGAAATTATGGTCTTTTATTTTGGTAATAATTATATTTAAATGGTTTATGTATCATGTAACACATTTCTGATATAATATAATTGAAATTGAACACAAAATAAAATAGAATAAAAGTTCAAATTTTGATGCATAAAAGTTTTTCTTTAATATTAAAAAAATTGAAGGGCTTCGCTTGTGATTGCCTGCCTGATTGGGAAGTCTTTTTAACTAATGGGCTCGCTTTGTTAGCCCATAATCTGCTTTCATCTGAACAGGCAAAAAGTATATACGTAAGACGGTAAGAGTCACAGAGAGATCAAAATGGAGGTGCGGGGAATCGAACCCCGTGCCTCTCGCATGCGAAACGAGCGCTCTACCATATGAGCTACACCCCCAATTGGTAACAATACTAATTTTATTTATTATATCGAAATACTTAAAACAGAAATTTATATTATCTGAAAATTATCTGACTAAGCAAAACATGATCCAGTTTTTGATCATGTTTACTCTATATTAATTACTTTACAAATTTTTGATCCAGTTTTCTCAATTTTTTCTAGACTCGTATCGATATGGCGAATCATGAAACGATATTTGATCAGCTAAAGAAGCAGATTCCAGTAGATGAGGAAGAACCTCTGATTTTGAATCGAGACTCAAGCGTTGGTCTCGTCATCGTTGACGTTGTTAATGGCTTCTGCACAATTGGCTCCGGCAATATGGTTTGGTTCAATTTCTCGAAAAAAACAATTGTGACTTTGCTTGTTTTTGTTTCTTAATGCCTTCCAAGTATTTGTGATATTGCTTAAGTCAAACGTTTTGTAAACGAAGTGAAAAGAATTGTGACTTTGTTTGTTTGTTTTTTTGTTTCTTAATGTCTTCCAAGTGTTTGTGATATTGCCTAAGTGAAGCTGTTTGACTTGGCAGGCTCCAACAAAGCATAATGAACAGATATCGAAGATGGTGGAGGAAAGTGCAAAGCTTGCTAGAGAGTTCTGTGATCGGAAATGGCCGGTTTTGGCGTTTATTGACTCTCATCATCCAGATATTCCGGAGAGACCTTATCCTCCTCATTGTATTATAGGAACTGAAGAATCAGAACTTGTTCCTGGTATTGGTGTAGCTTTCTTAGTGTCTTTGTTTGATTCTATTACTAGAGACAGTGTCTTGATTTCTTCTTCTTCTTTTGATAATAATGAATCAGCTCTGAAATGGCTTGAAAGTGAGGATTGTGCCACTCTTAGACGAAAGGATTGTATTAATGGGTTTGTGGGTTCGATGGAGAGTGATGGTTCTAATGTTTTTGTGGATTGGGTTAAGGAAAAACAGATCAAAGTTGTAAGTTTTTCTTTTGATAAAATGCTCAGTTTTGATGTTGAACAAGTTTACTGCTTTTAAACAAATCTTGAACATCCCTATGTTTTGGGAATCTTAAGATTGTCGTTGTAGGTATCTGTACAGACATATGTGTGTTTGATTTTGTGGCTACTGCACTTTCTGCCCGAAACCACGGTGTTCTTTCTCCTGTAGAAGATGTGGTAGTGTACTCCCGTGGCTGTGCTACTTTTGACCTTCCTCTTCATGTTGCGAAAGACATCAAAGGCGCTCAGGCTCATCCTCAGGTGAAAAGTTTGATGCTTCTGAAATTAGCATGTTTAGTTTTTGTTGTTGTTGTCAATTAACACTTGGAATCGGTTCATCTTCTTATTCTTCTGTTGTGTTTCTTTGTATCAGGAGTTGATGCACCATGTAGGTCTATATATGGCTAAAGGAAGAGGAGCTCAGGTAGTCTCTAAAATTTCTTTTGAGACTTGAAAGACTATATCTCGTTTATAAACATAACACTCTTGATATCAAATATTTCAGTAAATTGTTGAGTTTGCCTCTCTTTTCTTTCGTGTAAATTGTTCATGAAGCTTGTTCTCTGAATTTCAACTCTTGTGTAACTGTTTCAGAATGACAAATAATATGATGGGTTTCTCATCTGTCTAAATGAAATTTTCAATCTGATTTTACACAGTTTTTAAGAAATAATGGCTCTTAGATTCATAGCATAGTTTTATAGGATTGTTGCAGAACTAGTGTGTCTATTTTCATGAAAGCTTGTTCACTGATAATCAAGCATAACTGTTGCAGAATGACATAATTTATTTCTCATCTGATAATGGCTCTTAGTACAGTCCTGTAGTATATATAGTCTCATAAGGTTAGTGGAGAATTATTGCTTATTTTTGTACCATTATGAAAATACAATAAATCACAAACTCTATTTCTTGTAATGGTTCTGAACATACAATTTTGATGAAGAAAAAGAAAATGTAAAAAGCCTGAAGACATTCCTCTTGTTTCACCAGTTACAAACTGTGAACAATCTACAAAACTCATAAAGCATATAACCAACACACAAAAACTATTGTTTCAATCTCGCAAACCGAAAGAAAAGAGAGGTTAACCTCCCAGGGAAAATACAGGTAAAAGAAAGACACGAATGAATCAAATCCTCCATGAATCTGATAAATTACAGTATATGAACCAGTTAACTCTCTGGATAGTATGTAGTATATAATATGCAAATGTTACCTATGTAGAAGTCTTCATCTTTCTATATAGTGAGGGATGCATGCAGGAGAATATGGATGGCTTTGCTCTCTTTTGTTTGGAGCCAAAGATGAATGACCTTAAGGGCACTCTTGAGCGGCTATCGGAATGCTGGAGATCAAGATCAGATTTGTTCTTTGAACCCGAAAGAGCAAACTCGTCGATCAGCTTTCCTAGAGTCTTATCAACCTCGAGTTGAAGCGTGGTAATGTGATCTAACCCGGCCTGTAACTCGTCTGCCACTTTGTTGTTCTCCTGCTTCATGTTCAACACCTCACCTTGGAATTTAGCAGCTTGATAGCTCGTGAATCTGAAATCATCGTCTTCAGCACTTGACTTGAGGGCTTTTGTTATCTCATCCTGTATGTTACACAAGGACTCGAATCTGGATTTCAGTTCCTCTTTCAAGGCAGCACCTTTCTCCAGCCAGAGCCCCAGGTCTGTGTTTATTTCCCTTAAGTGTACATACAGTGGTCGAACATCTGATCTCAGGGCATATTTGGCTGTGCTGCTTCCATCTTGCTTTCTTCTCTGCTCGAGCTTTGATATCTCGGCTTGTAGATCTTCGATTGAAGTGTCGTAGCTCTGTATCTGTCCAAATGCTGTGCTGAACCTTAACCAGAAATCCAAATTCTCTTCTAGAAGCTCATCAATATTCAGCCTGAACTGCTCCTCAACCAGGGACATGTTCTGGTTTTCTGCAGCCATGAATCCGATGGAGTAGTCGTCGTTTGACAATTGGTTTTCCATCAAGTCATTACTGTCTCCTAGACCCTTCTGCAAGAGGCTCATTTTCTCTCTTAGTAGCTTGATCTCATCATCTTTTGTCGCATTCTCTGTCTTCATCTTTGTCTTGGTTTCATCCAAAGTTTTCTTCATATCCTTGAAGTTCCTGAGAATAGTTGTGTACTCTGTAAGCAAATGCTTTTCCCTGTTCTCCATTCCCTTCATGAACATCTCTTTCCAATCTGGTTCACCTTCTTTCTCCTTTTGATCCTCTTGTTGTTCACCATTGAAACTGATATCAGACTCCTTCTCTGAAACATTACTCGGCACAGAATCTATCTTATCAGATTCACCTTGCTTCTCCAAAACAGAATCAAGAACAGAATCTGTCTGATCAGATGCAGCTTGGTTCTCTAAAACATTATCAAGAACAGAATCTGTCTTATCAGATGCATCTTGCTTCTCTAAATCAGAATCTACTTTTTCAGTAGATTCCAACACAGTGTCTGGATTTGTACTTGGGATGGTACTATCTTCTGCTATTGTCGCATTGCGGGTCTGCTCGAATTTTACACTCTTCACAGGTGCTTCTTTCTTCTCCTCACCCGTTTCCTTTTGATGTTCCTTTATCTCTTCACTGATATCTAAAGTCCTCTTCTCACCTTCCAGATCTTTCTGCGGTTCTATACTAATCGCCAAGTTATCAGACTCGCTCTCTGGCTTCACCTCATGCAGGTTCCCACCAGAGAGGTTATCAAGATTATGACAAGCGTCATCAAAATGTGTCTGCAGATTGCTACTCTTGTCCAAAACATTTCTGTCCAAATCCTGCAATGCCTTGAGTTTCTCTTCCATTTCCTTCAGCTTGTTCCTCAGATCACTCTTGTCGTCTGCTAACAACGCCTTATCTGTTTCAAGAGTACTGATCTGCGTCTGAAGACCGTTGGTCTCGTTTCTTAGTCTCTGTATCAAAGCAGTCTGCGAGGAAACCGCACTCTCCAAGCTAATCACTTTGTTCACAAGCTCATCGACTTTCTCAGCCATATCTGTCCCATTGAGCGATGAATTCGCACCAGACTCAAAATGTTCTCTAATCTTCTCCTTAACAGATTCCAACTCTTTCTTCTTCCTAGACATCTCTTTGATCTCATGATCCAACTCTGCTGTTCTTCTAACTTCATCACCATCGTCTTTCGCAAAGACACTTTCATCACCTAGAAACTGGCTTGCCATAGATCTTAGCTTCTCTTTAGACTCTTTAATCTTCACATGCTCTTCTCTAGCTTCTTCATAAGACTTCTCTTGCTTCTCCTGCAACTCCACTAGCTTCTCCTGACAAGACTTTATCGCAGTCTCGGTCATCAATCTCCGAGCTTCCTCGTCTTCAATCGCAACACTCTCACCAAACTCATCCTGCAAACCACAGATCCTCTCTTGTTTCTCCTTAATACCTTTTTCAAACTCCCAATACTTAGACAAACCTATCTCATAAGAACTCTTCACAAACTCCTTCTCCGTCTGCAACGCCAAAATCTCTTTCTGCAACTTATCAATCTCCCCCATCGCCTCAGGCTTACTCAAACCCGAGCTCTTAACAACAACATTCGTAGAACCACCCGTGTACTTCATAGATTTCCTCGGCTGAAGCTTCTTCGTAGCCACTCTAACCGCACTCTTCAAATCCTTAACAGGCAGTTTGGGAACATTAGGGACATTAGCACCAGAAATATTCGATCTTTTAGCAAATTTAGACATATCAATATCATCATCCATGGCAAAGTTTGGAACTTGATCAGGAAAAACAGAGGCGATCGTCGTGTTAGCATTTTGAAGCTCTGTAGAAATATGATCATAACGTTCAGCTAAAGCTCTATAAGCTCTGTAAGATTCTTCAACGAAGCTAATGAGTTCTGGTCTCTTCTTATAATACATCTCTGCACGCTTCGCAAACGAATCTCCATCTTCTTGTAATAGCTTCAACACATATTGAACCTTCTCTTCAATATCTACAAATTCATATCCAAAACAAAAAATAGATCAAACCTCAAAGATCTCAACTTTTTAGAAACAAACACCTATATAAAGAGACATGGATTCAAAAGGAGAGACCTTGAAGGTTTTGTTCGAGCCATTTAGATTGTTTGGTTCGAATATGACTCGCCCACCACCATGAATACGCATTACTCGCAGCTCGTTGCAGCATCGTCGTAAAGTTTTCGTTTTTTCAACTCTTTTTGATCGTATTCATTCAAATTCCCAGAAAGATTGTAACTTTGATATGTGTGTGAACCAACAATCTCTCTCTGTAGAGTCTAGATCTTAATAAGAAAAGAAAAAGAAAGAGAAAAGTTTCGGTTTTTAGAGAGACCCACAAGGAAACTTAAAGGTCTTTTTTGGTTGTAAATCAAAATCAGAATTGAGGAAAGAACGTGCAACAATTGAATCTCTTTTTTTTTTCTTTCTTTCTTAGAGAAGAGCGATCATGGGTGGGAGCAAACTTCGCTCTTCTTTCTCTCTCTCTACCTTAATAGTATTTTGGTAAAAATATTTTAAAGACTATTAAAAAAAAAATTGTTACAAAATTTTCAATATTTGATTTATATGTACGAATGGTGTTTACACGAATGTTATAGTGCCAGCGTCGTGGTAGGAGAAGTCGGAAGGATTCTCTTCCGATGATTCTTATGAATCATCAAACGTTACAGAACATGTCAGAAATGTATGATTTTATTAAATTAAACTAGATTTTAACCCGCGGTATACCGCGGAGACAATTCATTTTTTAAAATTAATATATATAAAATTTTGTAAATTATTTTATAGTTTACTATTGTTACTAAGTAACGTCCTGCCAAACCCGTCCTTCCAAACCCGTCCACAAAAAAAAACTATTTATTTTATTAATATTGATCTTATTTATAATATGTTTATGAATCATTGTCAAAATATTTTAGTCGTTGCGGGACGTTGAACCCACACATTTTTCGCCAATTGGTTAATATAT
>Ga0041059_1000808_pt1 | contig 24529 bp, 20 predicted proteins | sample AraColnosormetaG_FD_56232 | JGI IMG/M metagenome (GOLD analysis project Ga0041059, IMG submission 56232) | Arabidopsis roots microbial communities from North Carolina, USA - Col MF nosort | ecosystem: Host-associated > Plants > Roots > Unclassified | place: USA: North Carolina | collected... | reverse complement strand
ATATATATATATATATACTCACGTATCAGGTAAAGTAAGTCTTGCGAGGTACTAGAAAAATTAGCTTTGTAAGTGTAACGTTATCTAGTAACATTATCTTGTTACCGGATATAACTTACCTTGCGTATGCTAGCATATATAGATGAGTGCCTGTCTGAAACGAAGACCAAATCTGGATCATCTGGTATGGTGTCCGTGAGCCTCTCCATGAACCATGTCCACGCATAGTCATTCTCGCTGTTCACTATCCCAAAAGCAATGGGGAAGACTTAAAAATTTGCATCTGGAGCGCTGACAGCAATTAAGCAGCCTCCGTATCGGCCCCCCTGATGATTCCCATCAATCACTATCACCTTTCTCATATAAGAATAACCTTGGACTGTAGCAGCTAGGGCAAAAAATAAGTACCTAAACCGCTCCACACCTTGGTTATCTTTTTCCGTATCAAGGGCCACTAGCGAGTTAGGGTTTGTTTCCAGCAGAAGTTTGAAATAAGGCTTGATCAATGCGTAGCTTCCCATTGCCGAGCCCATGGCATTATCCATAGCTATTTCCGGTACGAGACATTTAGGCTGAACTCATCACGGAGCATCTTCCTCAACTCGTTAGGCCTTGACCCCCTACCAACCCCCAGGTATTTTGTTCTCATCAATTTCCCAATCACAGCTGTAGATGCTTGTTTGTGAAAGTCTCCCCTTGCGTCTACACTGCAAGTGTGCTGTTGGGTTGCACATTTTATCTCGAATCGTTCACTATCCTCCATTTTTGTTGCGTAAATACGCCACGGGCATGTATGGCTTACGCACGCAGCGAGGAGAATGTTAGGGTAAGACTTCGCGTAAATGAAATGAAACTTTCGCCGTATCGCATGTATTGCAAGTTTTGTTGCGCAGTCTTCTTTATTCTTGAACAATCTGCCAATGAAGATATTGTCTCCTTCGTAGTCGGCATCCTTTAGAGTGTGATGCAAATAATGTGCAGTTTACCATTTTGTTAGATAACTTATTGATTACAGGTAGACATCTAAATCGCCATATATATTAGCAGCTACAAGATTGATAACTGTAATGTATCCATAAGTATTCTATAAGAACACATTAAAATTAGCGGCTACACTAAAATTTAGTTTGCAAACTTTGAATTAGGTCCTAACATGTTTTACCTTCTTCTCCCGGATCGTCGAAATATGGTGGGGCGTCCTCGTCATACAACACGGTTGGTACTGGTGTTTCTTTCAAATAGATATCTGCCATCCTCCGGCTAACCTGGGTATTTAACGTCATAACTTGTTCTTGAGTTGCAATGATTTCCACCCCCCCTTACAATGTTGTTAACCCTACTCAATCTTGGTGTATTTATTGGTTCCATACAGAGTGGTCCGTCCGGATCTGAGTAGTAATGTGCCACCTCGTGCCGAACGGGTCTGAGTATGACGAAGAAGCCATTTTCAAATGTGTTCGTTAGTGTTATGTGGCAACACATACATTATTCGATAATCTACACTTTACAAGATAACATACCTATCATGGCCAGACAATTGTTGCTAGATAATTCATCTTCGTCCATCAGCTCCTCAACTTGAGAAGGTTATACTATTCTGTGGTGTCTTAAATGTCGAGTCTGTTGAAGATAGCGCCACTATTGAGATATCGCCACGAGCTAGATCTGCGCTTCCAAGGGTAAGACGTATAGACTCCTCTGGGTTTGAATTTGAATGCCCTCCAACCACGTTATCTTGAACATTAATCGGGGTACTATTGACTTGTCGTCCTAGCGAGCCAGCCAGACGGATTTCTCTATTTTGCATCTCTCTCAGCATTTTTGCCTGTTTGTTTTCCCTCCACATTGCAAACTCCAAGTCCTTAATGCTCTCCTCGTCCAGGACATATTCTTTCCCTTTAGCGGTTGCACTTGGTTGCCCTTGGGTTAGATTTCTCGGTGCGACGCTTCCTACACCCGTCTCTCTCGCATTCTCTCGTATAATTATGCCCCCACTCCTGCCTAAGTGTGTTCTGGCACCGTTCTTGTCCTGTCCGTTAATCCCAGTCACACTAATACCAGGAACGTTACCGAATAACATTCTTGTTACTACCGAATCCCAAGCTGCTCTTGTTTCACTGCTATTCCAGTACTTATCAGATATCGTTTCTAAAGTCATACATCCTATATCTAAGACGCTTTGGTATGAATTAACTGTTGGGGTCCCCACAATCTTCCGTATGGTTTGGGCCTTCAGCTGAACCTCCTCTAGATCAGAATGAATTGCAATAAACAACGTCATATCCTCGTCATCGAGAATATGGATTGGGTTTGCCCGCTGCCAATCTGGCCCCATCATCCACTGCGGCCACTGATAGGATAGTTCCACTTCATCTTCCGGTCTTAGCGTCAGTCTTTCCTTCACAGCTTCAACCACTTTAGCGAACGTGTCTCTCTCACGGAGCTTTACCGCCAAGCATAACCCATCTAACTCGGCTACGTGTTCATAGCATCCGGATTCATGTCTTTTCCACTCTCCTCGAACCAGTCTAACGACCATCGCCATGGTGCTTGTCGATAATCAACCATAACCGCAACGTTAGCAGACAAGTATGACAGAAGTTACAAACCCTAAGGCAGGGTGGACTATTTATTACCCTCTATCGAAGTTGAACAAAGTAACTCGAGAATTAACTGCTTATCTGAGTCTCTAATTACTTTGATTTTGTTATCTTCGCAATAGTAAATGTAGGTTCTTTTCCGTCATGTGTTTCTACTTTTGTTGTTGAAGCAACAATGATAGTGGAGTAACAAATAGCCAAACACGCAACCCAAATAATATCATGGCTCATCATTACGATTCTTTTTCTGTAACTTACGCCGGCGGGATTTTTTGGCAGGTTTTTGTCGCCGCATTAAATGCGCAATATCCATATTTCCCAAATCTTTTTTCAGTCCCCTACAAGTATCCTGAACAATAGGGTTAAAATAGGAATATTCGTTTTGCATGATTTATCACACCTAAATATCTGATTTACATATATATATTCTTAATTAACTCACGCTGCATGTACATATATTTAACTCACCCGACCTAACGTATTTTATTGTTTTACATTTATTTAATTACGTATAAATTATATGAAAATAGTTTAATAATGACAAATTGACAGCATCCAGTATGAATAAAAAGCTATTAGACTTCTTATCTATTAGCTTAGCCACCATTCAATTTGTGTTTTCTTTCAAAATGATATGTCATATTTGCCTAACTTAACAAACCTCATTCAAGAAGCAGCTTTGATTATTCCATCCCCTGCAAGAAGCAAGTAACTATTACCGTGGAATTATTGTATCAATGACTTATTTAACAAGTGAAGATGGCTTTGTTTTATTCCCTCATGGATTATGCTTTATTTTTTGGAAAAAAAATACTCAGCTACACCAAGTAGAAGGGAATACATGGGTCACACATGCTAAGTTTAGAAATGTACAACCAACTACACGAACTAAATTTATTGCATACCCACATATATCAACTATATGACGATATGTGGTCAACATCAACATCACGACATGTGGTCAATGCCGATCAACGATGGTCAACACCGGATTTCGTGATGTTGACCACATGTCGTCATATAGTTGGTATATGTGGGCATACAATACATCTAATTTGTGTAATTAGTTGTACATTTTTAAACTTGGTATGTGTGATCATGTATTTCGTCATACTTGGTGTAGCTGACTATCTTTTTTCCTTATTTTTTCCTTCCTTTTTTTTTATAAATCATAAAGAAAGACTTCTTGTTTTATTCCCTCATGGCTCCATGTTACAAACATAAGCAAGACCGTAGGAAAGAAATACATGCATGAAACACTATTTTCATAACATTTCACTTGTAAATATTTTCTTTTAAATAATTGCATGTATCTTTTCTCATAATTATTTGATTTTCTAATGGGGTATTAAATATGTCCACGGACAATATTAATTCATATTTTAGCAGTGAGGCAAAAAGTTTTGTAATACAATGGAGACTGGAAAATGAATAAAGAAAATAAGCTTCCACTTTTCTCAAAAATGCTTTAAAAATCGAATTAATTATGGATTCGCCATTTTTTTTATTGACATTTGTGGATTTTTTCTTCTTTTAAATAGTTTGATTTTGCCTTTTTTCATAATATAAAAATGTAATTTAACGTACATTTTACTCATTATGTTTGAGTTTATTCTCTTTCATTTGTTTTTAGAGTTTAGTATTTGATATAAGTACGTATTTTTCCAAAATAAAATCATAAATACATATATTTTTAAATGTTAAAAATGGCAAATTCGTCAGATTTTCGTAAAAATAGCATTTTGAAAATTTTATTTTTTAATAGATTTGAAAAATTCTTACTTTTGCAGGAAAACAAAAAATAAACTACAACATTAAAGAATGTTGAAGATATGATCGATTTTGTTAAATCAGAGATAAAAACCACAAGTAAGAATTTTTAGGGTGCTTATGATTTGTTTTAACTGTTTTCATTATAATATTAATCTCCAACACCACATAGATAATCACTTTATAATACGATATATGCCCATATCTAAAATTTAGGTTGTAATAAATATTTTGGCAATTTTAGTTCAGACTATTTACAAGATTGAAGAGATAATTATGGTTAGGCATTGGGGCTTATAAGTCATGTTCACAAAATTTATGAACTTCAGTTATTCAATTTGAAAGAAGGGTATCCAGAGTTAGACTGAACAAAATCTTCGCTTAACTAAATTCAAAATTATAAAAATTTGGTTTGGTTGTAGTTAGATATCCCTTGCCGAATTGAACCAAAAATTTCGATAATCTTGGTTTAAATTTGTTTGTTATTTTGTTTAGGCTGTTATATATTTTTGGTACTTTCTTATGTTTCTTTTTAAAAATTGTTTTCATATGAAGATGTGAGAAGAAATTTAGACCTATGGGTTAGGGGGTTCCCGACTAGCTACCGTATTAAATGTTGGGTTTATTTTATCTCCTATCTCCTATCCAAAGGTGAAAGATTAAACCCATAAAAGAGGTTTAAATGTTCAGCAAGACTTTGTTTATTTATTATGGCAAACAAAACGAAAGATAGTTTTCAAATCTCTATATAAACAATGTTTACAAACCCCAAAATCATAACACAAACAAAGCTTGGAAATAGCCATTATTTCAACTAAGAAAAATGAAAGTCACAAGCTACTCTCGAATTCTAATAATCTTGGCAGCACTTGTGGGTGCTCTTGTTGTTCCCTTGAAGGCTCAAGACAGCCAGCAAGACTATGTAAATGCTCACAACCAGGCACGATCGCAGATAGGCGTAGGCCCCATGCAGTGGGACGAAGGACTTGCAGCCTACGCTCGGAACTACGCAAACCAACTAAAAGGAGACTGCAGACTCGTACATTCCCGTGGGCCTTACGGGGAGAACTTGGCAAAGAGTGGCGGTGACTTGTCTGGTGTTGCTGCCGTGAACTTGTGGGTTAACGAGAAGGCTAACTACAACTACGATACAAACACGTGCAACGGAGTTTGCGGTCACTACACTCAGGTCGTTTGGAGAAATTCTGTGAGACTCGGATGTGCTAAAGTGAGATGTAACAATGGTGGAACCATCATCAGTTGCAATTATGATCCTCCGGGGAACTATGCGAACCAGAAGCCTTACTGATGTGTGATCATGTTACACATATGGCATATACACACACATATAAAACACGGACCTGCACAAAGGACGTGAATATATATTTCAATAAGAAGCATCATATGCAGGATGTGTATAAATATTTATTAAAAAATACAAATAAGTTAAAGGCCTCTAAAACCAAAAGAAAACTCTAGGCTTGCTCTAAGAAAAAAATATATTGGCATTTCTTAGAGTTAGAGCACGTAATATTCTTAAAAATCCGTTTCCACATATTTTGGTTCTACATTCCCGATTATTAGAATTCACCTTAGTGGCTGTTGAGAGGACAGACTCTCCCCAGATGTAGTGGCTGCGGTCGTGAATTGGGTTACCAAAGCTTGTTGTTATTCTGTTTGTGAATCATGAAAACGGTCAAAGATGATTCTAAGGTAGAATAGGATTAGAAATCACTAGACAATGCATCCTATATTTTAATGATTATGTCATTGAAAAACTAATTATGGTACTTATTTTAATCTTCAATTAATTAGATCAACAATTTACTCGTTATAAAACATGAACAGAAAAATACTCCATTATGTTACTAGAACGAAGTCTACGTCATTGTAAGCAACTTTGAACTGTCCGTCTTGAATGTTTGGCAATCGATCATGTATGTGACATAGTCCATATTAAAACGTTAACATCTTACACCCATCAATGGTGTAATATATATTTGCAAAAAGAAATCCATTCCTAACCCTAAGAATGTTTCAGTTAAGCCTTTCTATGATCCATCAGTTTGACATCTCGTTCTTGGTCCATCTTCCGCCAAAAAACGAACTTCTTTGTTGTTGACTAAATTCATGATTTGAAGAAGTTTTTAGACAAACTTTTCAAATATACTGATCTATTGACCAGCCGTAATATGAGGATATATACATTACCAAATGATCCAACCGATGACAATGACAAACTTCTACTTACTAATACTGTAGATCCGTCACTTATTGTGATAATTCTTGAAGTAACCCAACGATATATATTCTAGTATGAAAGTTGTGAGCTTACGTTTAAAAAAAAATTAAAAAAAAAAGAAGGTTGTCTCATATTACAAAGGCATCATTTAATTGATGATATTAATGTGGGTTATCAGCATGGACCATTGGGAAAACGATATTTTTCAACCCAAACTAATTACTGGCGGGTTTTTCCAACCCGAACTCAGATCCCAGTCTATTTCAACCTGAACCGAAATTAAATTTAAATTGAAAACCTAATCTTTGTTACAGTAGCCAATTTCAATATAGATTTTAACGGTGTTAATTGATGTTTAAGGGATGCTGAGTCAACGGATTAAAGGTCGACGACGTGGCATTTGGGCATAGTAAAGACGACGTCGTTTAACTCGTATTGAGTTGATTTGACAAAACGACGTCGTTTTAATTTGGGGGAAAATTAAAATTAGGTCTTTCGTGTTCATTGTTTCGAATCAGAGAAAGAGTGAATGTGCGTTGCCGAGAGGAGAAAACGATGAAGATAGTGCAGTAGGAAAACGAGGAAGAGGCTTCATAATCGGAGAATTCTAGATCCTTGAGAAGTTCAAATGAGGTAATGAGTTACTTTTAAAACTATGAATGTCAATTTTGCATGTTTTTGGGTTGAATTTTCAGTTTTAAAGGGTATTGAGTGTGAATATATTCCTTTTATACATTTTCTTTATATGAAATTGTCTAAAACTCTATTTGTTCAAGGGTAGTGTTCGATTTTAGGATAGACACCAAGTGTTCGATGAAATGCCTAAGAGAATTTTCGTTTGTTTTAATGTGGATGTTCGATGTCTTTTTCAGTTTTCCGATAGAGGTAAGATTCACTGTGTACCACAGTGGACATTGGGTGATTAATGAAAACGAAGATGTTGCTTATATGGGTGGTGGGGTGTTAAGTTTTGAGTGTGAACACGAAGAGTTGTTCACAAAATTGAGGAATAAATTGGGTGATGTAATGTATTGGAAGAAGGTGTCGTATACTTATCCTTATGAGGATAGTAAAGATCGGAGGCAATTGTTTGAAAAGGATAATAGTTTCAAGATGATGTGTGATGGGGGTCGATGTGTAAGAGTTTTAAATGTGTTTTTGGAGGAGTCAACAGAGAATGACGATGAGGAGATTGATGGTGAGCCATGTGAGGAAGAACTGAGAGTAGAAAGGAATGTAGCTCCGTGTGCTGAAGAAGATGAGGATGAAGAAGAGTTTGACTACCACAATACTCCTCCTAATTCTGATGATGAAGGTGAAGAGGAGACATTGGTGAGATGTAAGCGAGGAAGTGGTTAATTAAAGATGTACCAAGTGTTTGAAAGCTTAGATGAGTTCCAAGAAGCTTTATTGGACTATTATTTAAAGACTGGATATAACATTAAGTTAACAAGATGGGGGAAAGACAAGAAGTCAGCAGAGTGTGGAGTAGAAGATGCTGAACATCCGTGTGATTGGAGGATACATTGCTCGTACGAAGAGTACCTTGAAAGTGGCACGTGAAGACATTTGAGCATGAACACTCTTGCATATAAGATGGAAATAACAAGATTTTGAAATCAAGAGTGATTGCAAAGTTGTTTTTTGATGATATAAGGACTGATCCTGGCCTCAAGCCGAGGACAATAGAAGAGAATATCTTGAGACCTACAATCTCATTGCCTCAATAGACAAGTGTAGAAAAGGAAAAAAGAAAGCATTGGACATCATTCAAAAAGAGCATGAGGAGCAGTTTTATAGGCTCAAAGACTACCACACGTAGCTGTGACAGTGATTTTATTTTTTTGATGTTGAATGTCCAGTTTGAGTCTTACATATTTCCAGCGATGTGATTAGTCTATTTTTGTTTGATAGGTCGAACCCTGGATCTAGTGGAGTTAAACATAGTTTTAGATGATGAAAGAACAAAACTCTTTCACAAGTTTTATGTTTGTTTTGCAAACCTAAGAACCCAATGGAGCACATGGTGTCGTCCTATATTTGGACTTGATGGATGCTTTCTCAAAAGCACTCTTAAAGGACAGTTATTGGCAGCTGTTGGTAGATATGCAAACAATGGAATGTACCCATTTTGTGCTGTGGTCGATGTAGAGAATGAAGACAACTGGACTTGGTTCATACAGAAGCTGAATGGTGATTGTGTAAATCTGCAAGATGGTCAGGTATATACCGTCATCTCTTATAGACAAAAGGTCAGCGAGTTTACTTTTCTCAAGATTGTAAAACATTTTTGCTATCTTCTCATGATTTCTCTGTTTCATTTTCAGGGTTTGTTGAATGCTATAGAGAGGAAACTACCAAAGGTTGAATATAGGATGTGTGCTAGACATATATATGGGAATCTGAAGAAGCTTTCCCCATGTCAAAACGATATGAAAGGTTTGTTTTGGAGTGTGGTTGAGAGTTATATATTGTAAGAGTATGAAGCTAACCTTGAAAGGGTAAAAGCTTATGATATGCGGCTGTATGATGCAATAATGCAGAGAACTCCATAGAATTGCAGTCTTGCCTTCTGTGCACCCACAACGAGTTGTAAAGATGTGCACAATAACATGTTAGAGTCATTCAACAATGCAATTGATCCTACAAAATATTTGCCGATGGTTGAGATGCTAGAGACTATGAGGAGAAGAACAATGCAGTGTATTGAGATGCGGATGAAGAAAGCGGAGACTTACAAAGGAAGATTCACAAAGAGAGCTGCAGAGTTCATAGCTTTGGAGCAGGAAAAATTGAAGTTCACCAAGTATGTTTCAGGATTAGAGAATGGTAGATGTGAGGTTCTTGATTGTGGCAAATATGTCAGCTTGCACATGGGAATGAAGACTTGTGCTTGTCGGAAATGGGAGATGACTGGGCTATCTTGTCGTCATGCATTATGGATCATTAATAACAAGAGACTAAACCATGAAGATTATACATCTGAATAGTACTCGAATGCAAAGCAGAAACATATTTACAGTAAATCAATAGAACTTGTAAAATGTCTGTGTTTTTGGAGGATCTCTGGAGATGTGATTAAGGCGCCACCTGCTATGGTTGAGGAAATCCAGAACATGAAAGGAAGGAAACCGAAACCAAAGAAAAAAAGGGAAGACATGAATCTCCAATTAAGAAAGTTTCAAGGAGGAGGAGAATTATGCATTGTGGAAGATGTGGAGAAGATGGCCACAATGTAACCAAATGCAATAATATGGTCCTGAAGATGCATAAGTCAAAGAAAAATACTCCAATAGAGGAGTCTCAGTCTCTAGGTCCAACTCAACTAACAAAATAGTAGATCAGGTTTAACTCTTCTCTTTATGCACATTTTTGGTTTTGTAATAATTTTGGTCTATCAAATCTCTGACTTTGACTTGTTTTTTTTTTAAAGAGTTGCTATTTTAGGTGGATTTTGGAGCATGGAGGAGATGTTATGATGCTTTTGTGGGTTTTTAGAGGATGTAGAATCCGGTGATGTTGACGATTTGGTAGGTTTTTGGCAATGGAACTGCTACGGGTATGGACAATATCAGAATCATGAAGACATTTTTTTTTTGGTGGTAAGATGACTTATTAGAACATATAAGAATGCTTGTTATAGATGTTTGGTTTGCTTGTCTACATGATTGAACAAGTTTAAGGTTTTAATGAAAACCAAGTTTAAGGTTACAAATTCAGACATAATTCAAATCCCATTACAATATCTCATACTTTAAGATACAAACACAATTACTACAAACAACATAACTAACTAACTCATAGTTCAAACACAATTACTACAAACAAACACCATTAGCTTAAGACAATTACTACAATCAAACACCATTAGCTTATCTCTAAACGTGATTCCATTACAAACACCATCAGAACACAAATATGTAAACCACAATCATCACTAAGACACACCTGATCATATTCTTTAAGCTTTGAAGCTCCATTTTGCGAAGATTTCTTTCTTCACTACAGCTTCACAAACTTGAGTTTCCATTTGAAGATTTTCAATTTCTGATTCACAAGCATTGAAACCCTTTTGTAATGTGATTGAATCTTCTTCCACATTACTCATTTTCAACTTCAAATCCTCAATCATACACTCATCAGTCCATTTAAATGTGCGATACCATCGATCATGTAACAAACCCAAACTCAAAACCCAATAATTCAAACTAGATTAAATCTGAAAATTGAAAGTATACCTCATTGGATCCGTTAGGACAAGAGTGAAATAACCTTCCAGGGGTTTTAGCAGTCCTCGACGTACCCATCTTTACAGCCTTATCGCATCTGCAGCTCGTTGGGAACCCTCTTCTTCTATCACCCATTCCAAAATCGTTTCCACTCTAACTCTCTCTCGGTATTCTATCTCACGAAGAACCCTAAGTTTTAATTTCCCCAAAATGTTCAACGACGTCGTTTTCTCTCTAGCAGACAACCAAAACTGTGTTAAACAATGTCGTTTTGTACAGCTCTGATGCCATAGTGTTGCTGACTCAGCACGGTTTAACGGTTTCATAACGTTGTCACAGGTCATGTTGAAATCGGCTAACGATTATGTAGTTGAGGTTTGGAATTTGAAATAGTTTGTAGTTTTGGTTGAAATAGACTAGGGATCTGAGTTCGGGTTGGAAAAACCCGCCAGCAAATAGTTTGGGTTGAAAAAAGCCGTTTTCCCGTATCAGTCAATATACTCTCTACCTAGAGACACTTCATGTACAATATCAGTAAATCACCATCCGTAACTGTAGTGATTTGATGCTTCCTCTTGTGAAGCTTTGACAAATTCCGTTTTGATGAAGATGTTGCCAGCTGCAAGACTAATGTAAACGAAGACTGCATTTAAAATGTAATATACAAAGAATTCAAGTCTTTTCTACAATATATTTGGTAAGATATCAAGTGGCTCAATTTCTACACAAATAAATAATGCAACAAAACTACACAGTGAAGCCCCAAACAAGAGACAATCTGCATATTCTATTCTATTTTCTCCGCGCGGCTTACCTATATGCTTTCTAGTAGAATTCTCCTACAAGCATAGAATTTAAATTCACACATCAAAAGTAATAAGAGACCCTAGCAACAACTCCAAAGAAATTTTGCAGCAAGACAAAACAAAGTTAACAATGACAGAGTATAGAAAGGTAAACAAAACTCACATCTATCTCCTCCTGACCCAAGAGAACCACCCTCTTGTTTCTTTTCTGGAAGCATTTTCTTCTAAGAGAAGCATCCTAGTAAACCGGAATTCTATCGAAAGTCAAGATAGTTATTGCAAACAAACATCCAACTGCTGCAGTACTTGTAAGTTAAGAAAAGGAGACTGCAGCAGATGGGTTCGTTCAAATTCACCTTTTTCCCCCAAAGTTTTAAGTGGTCATCTATCAACTGCAAAAATGATTTTAGCCACAAAGATGATGAACGACAACGGATATATACGGATGAAATGGAGATGATGACATGATGTTGATGTGAATAATGTGCATGAACTAATTGATGAGTTTCTCAATGACATCTATATTGTCTGGAAAAAAATTAAGTCGTGAGAAAAAGTTATGATATGTAAACTTGAGTAAAAGTGAATGCCAAAATAAATATGAAATTAAATAACATTAGCATCATGTGAAATTATTACAAGCTCCATATTTGAAGCTATGTAATAATCATTGAAATAGCTTCTCAACATCTGAATGAATCTTTGTTCCCCCATGTAAATCTATGAAGAAGGTGGGTTTTGAAGCTCTATGGGAAAAAAGTTGATCATGGCAAACTGAACATTTGTACTTGTGTAATTAGAATTCTGAAAACAAATGATAACTGATAGAATGAATTAAAATAAATAAACTTATAGCATAAGTTCATTAGAAGAGTTAGAATACCTGAATCAATGGTCATAAGCTCTTTTTGAATCAGTTCCAAATCCATCACAAGTTATCATTAAACATTTAAGCTAACATTTTCAAAGCATCTTCAAATTGATCCACAACAAATCACATTAAAAAAGACTAAATAGTCTAATTCAGGTTTTGCATATACATAACTACCATGTATATGGATTAAATCCTTGAACTAAAAAAGAAAATTGAAAATAATCTTATAGGGCCTCTAGAGTTTGAATATAAGATAAAAAAAATATAAAAGATTTTCTCTTATTAACTTTAGAAAATAACTCAAAACTAAAGCTCCCTAATTTATCTCTCTCAAAACTCTTAAAGGTATACCACACTATGGCAACTCTTTATATAGAGATTCATAAGACTAATACTAATCACATTAGGAATATGTTTAGATAACTCCTAAACATATAACCTTTAGATAATTCGTAAAGATTCACACATTATCTGTCTTTTAATTAATAACTTATAACTCAAGTTATTTTCAAGCTTAAACCAACATGCCCAATGTCATGTGATTTAGAGATATTTAATAACATGAATTTTAAAATATTATTCTAATTACCAACCTCATTCCCTCCATGATATTATTTTGAACGTAAACAGCACATATTCGAAAATATGAGCTAGACCTTGCATATTAATTTGGAGGATCAGCAAAGCTACCACATCTAACAGAAATTTCGTGACATCGATGTGAAATATATTTTTTATTGGTATTAGGAAAGTTAACAATTGTATATATTTTCTTATTGTTATAAAGGTAAATTTACTCGTATCATAAATGTAAAAAAACTTGTTAGACAAATTATATTTTTTATATAAATAAGCATATTGGACTGATTAATAAAACTGAGAGAAATTATTCTACTACTTAGTGTTTCCTCCAAACTTGACAAGATTAGTAGTATGATTCATTGTTTTTTGAGGCTTTGATATCCAATATACTATTGTAATTAATTGTTGTGAAATTGAAGTAGTATATTTGTGTTAGTTTAACTAGAATGGTGTGAAGCATTGTCAAAGAAAAATCTTATTTTTTTATATTTTTAATCTGTATAGTTTTATTTTTTTGTGATCTAACCATCGTTAAGATATAAAATTAAGGGCAATTGACAGAAATACCACCAAAAAATAATTTTTTAATTGCTTTCATTCTTGGTCCCCCTTTTTGCCTTAATTCTTGGTCCCAAATCAACTAAAGGACCAAGAAAATAACTTATAATCTTCTCAAACAGACTCTCGCCTAACCCATTGAAATCGATTCGTCACCTTCTTTATAGATCTGTTCAGGTAAGGTGAGGATTTCACTCTCTGAATCCATCTGCGAAACATGTACAAAATAAATCAAATTAGAACTGAAATTTAGATCTAAACTATTATCAGATCCACTATGAAATCGAGAATCATATTACCGTAGATTCCTTTGCCGGATCTGGTGATTTCTTCGTCGGATCTTCGTCGGATTTGGCGATCTCCAAATTGCATGAAACTTTTTTTGTCAGATCTTTGTCGGATCTGGCGATTGTTCGTCGTCGTCATCGGATCTGGCGATAGATCTGAAATACAATTCGTCGTCGGAGATAAAGTTCAGCGAAGAGGAACAGTTTGTCGAACAGAAGAGAAATGAAGTGAAATCCTAATCTTTCATTAAGGACAAGATTGTCATTTTCCGCACTAGAAGGAGCAGTTTAAAAAATGGTCATGAAGAAAGGGTAATGTTGCAAAAGGTGATTAGAAAAATGGTACTTTTGCAAATCTTCCTTGTTATTAATAGGGCCAATGTTTTAATAGGGACTAAAGATCTTAAGGTTAATCCTTAAAATGTTTTTAATAACAGGGATTTTTAAGTAGATTTTCAAATCACTAGTTCAATAACATTATATTTCATTAGACTTTTAAAAATCTATAATTGAACAACATAGGATTCGTTATTTGAATACAAATCACTTAAAATGTTTGACTGAATACACTCCCTTTAGTTTTGATTTCAGAATTTCAAGCTTTTTCAAATTCGTTGCCCACAATCAAAGTAAGAATGCTAGGTAAATAAAGGAAGAAGAGAATTTGGTCAAAAAAATCTTATTAAAATAAAAGTTTAATTTTTATTATAAATAATTTCATTTGAATTTCATCACAAGTTATTTTTAGAGTAAAATTAGTTGTGATGGAAATTATGTAAGTTTATGGTGGTCTCTAAAAATCAATATATAAAATCAAGATCAATGTTGGTTTATTCATTAGAATTACAACAATTTACGATACCCTCAAGATAACAAATGTGAAACATCATTTGCGAGGAAGAATTTGTTTTGAACTGTAGCATAATTTAGAAAGACTTGTTAACTAAAAAGACTTTGAGACCATTATTGCATGGTAATATGTATACTGTTTCTTGCAGCGGTTAGGAAATAATCAAAGTCTTCAGAAATATAAGATTTCATTAATCAAAACTTTTTTCACGTTTGTTAACTTATAGAAGGCTAAGACGACGTGCATCCTATATAATCGACATCCAAATAATTCTTGCTTCTTAAATTCGTTTTTGGTATTTGGATGTAAATTTGTTTACTTATTAGTTTGCAAAATATAAAGTCAATTATGAGAAAGGGACATATTTTAATAGCATTTGTAACTTTTGCAATTTTGCCTAAAATATTTTAAATTTGCCATTTTTAATATCTAAAAATATAATTTTATACATTAATTTTTGGTTCTTTTTAGGTTATACTATTTCTTATTAAGTATGTATTTTATGAAATTATTTTCCCAAATATTTAGGTTTTTAAGTGGCAAAAATGTCTCAAATCTCCAATATTTGATGGAAAATGGTAAATCAAAAAACTAATTAGCCAAAAATAGAATATTCTGTAATAATTTCAAAATAAATATTAATATATATAATTTTTTTTGGACAATGGTTTGTTTTTATTCCACTAACGTAGAAGTCAAATACAGAGATAGAGGGAAAAATTATCAAAGTTTAAAGCACAACAATAACGAGCATACTCAAAGTTACAATAAAGAAAAATAAAAAGATAGATAGGGCTAATCGATAAAGGGTTCTTGAGAGGTTTGAGCCAAAAGCAAAGAAACTTTATGGTATTTGTGAGATCAAAGTTTATCGACGATTCTTCCAAGAACGATTCAAAGGAAGAACAAATTGCCACTGTCAAGAGAAGAAATGGCGTTGATGAAGGGGTCAAAGACATGATTCTCGCTGGCATGAGGAGAGCTACATGAAGTAGAGCTTTGACAAAGGTTCGGGTAATGGTGATGGTGCTTTAGTGCTTGGATTTATTTGTTCGAATTGTTGCGGAATGGAAGTTGAGCTTAGGTAAAACATAGCAACAAGAAGTGGTAGTGGAGGTGTATGACTTGAAGACGTTAAGCGAGCTTGATGACAGGTGGTCCTTAGAAGATATGCTAAGGGCATGTGTTTGTATTTAGCAAAAATAAACATATCTATACTATATTATACCCATCGATATATATTATTATGAACAGAGAGTTTGCCAATGTTTTATTAATTGTTAAAACTTGAAATAAAATTGGTATGGTTTGAATGCAGATGTACGAAAAGCAAACGATGCTAGTGCATTACACCAAATTGTATTGACAACCTAAATTACTACAACGATATGATAGTGCTTTAAAAATTGATACCTAAAAACCTATTATCATTTGTGTTGTCATTTTCGTAATAAAACCAGCTTTTTCTATTTCTACAAGGATGACAATGAGAGATGCAATGAAGGCATAATCAACGTTCTTATCAACAGTGACGGAGAAATGGTCCTTTCCGAAGAAAAAGCCTCGCATCGTTTGCTTTCCGCACATCTGCCATTCAAACCATACCACTTTTATTTTTCAAGTTTTAACAATTAATAACACATTGGCAAACTCCCAGTTCATAATAATATATATCGATGTGTATAATATATACACATGTTTATTCCAGATGTATCAAAAAATTTTTATCTTCTTTAATTTTTAAATATTTAATATACTGTAAAACTTGTAGTAAAATAATGTATCACTAAATGCATTTTAAAAAAAAACTTTATTCGATATTTAGAAAATATATGATATAAACATTTACATGTAAAATACTGTCTTCTAAAACAAAAATAAGGAAAGAGAGTTTGTTTACGTGGGCAATAATGGTGTCAGAATCGCCGGCGTAGACAACACAAGAGTCGTCGAGCCAGGCCCCTTTGACTTTGAAATCACATATCTTCTCCTCTACGTTGTTAGCCAAAAACACCTCAAGTTTAGGGGCTAGCTGAATCATCGACGATCTTTTCACCGTGTATAGTAGAGCACCCTCCTCCGTACTCCCTCCTCTAAACACTTGCCACCTGTCATGCATGGTCATCATCTGCAATCACCAAATCTTAATATTAACAAATCTAGCTCTATTAGTAATTGTATATATCAAGTTATGTGCTCTGTTTTTAATTACCTTCCCTCTCAAAGTTAAGACCTTAGCTCCAGAACAATCCAGCAAGATCCTCTTGCCGTGAAGACTAAACAAAGGATCCTTCACCTTGAACAATAACTTACCGTCCGCACTCGTTATCACGAAGTTACCGTCCGTTATCTTCATCACCTTACGGACGATCGCCAAACCTACAGGGTTTGGTGAGCAGTACTTCGAACCCACTATCACACAGGGCTGCTGCATACTTTGTTTTCCCCTCCAAAAATGGATACACTCTCTCTCTTTTGTTTTGCTTTGAAATGTTTTTTCTTTGGTGTGGTTCTTAGTATTTATAAAATAAACATCTGGCTCCAATATGTTGACTTTTAAAAGAGAAAAGCCTACGAGGATAAATTTCTTAGAGCATCTCCAGTGGTTGGTCATCTCTGGCCATATGAATGTGTGTCTGATAGTATAGTATCTAATGTTACTGTTTTGACCTACGTCATAGACGTGGCGTCATATATAAAGCAGGTGGGAGAGATAGTAGATACATGCATTAAACATAAAAAGACTATATGTTCTTCATGACTTACTTGTTAATTTTTTAAAAATAGTTGATTAAATTTGATCTGAATTCTGTAACATTTACAACAGCATACCGTCTAATTTATTTTGTATTATTACATTAGGTTAAAAAGTTTAAATAAATTATAGGATATTTGATGAACAAAAAAACTAAAAAATATTCCAAAGTATGAAAAATAAGATTTTAGAAATAGAAAAACTAACAAAAGAAACAATTGAATAAAAACAAAAAAGTTTCATTTCTTGTTTTTCACTTCATTTAAATTAATTACGTATAAAAATAACATCAAAAGTACTTCAACAATGACAAAATCTTAACACCAATAAGAAACAATTCCAGGGAATACTTTGAAAATATTGATGTATGGACAAAATTGGCAAATAATCATAGTTCCATTTCGTCCAATCGAATATGCAGTATAGATAAGATTTGAGAGAGCCTAAGGCAGCCATATTCAAATAGCAGACGTTGTATAATTCCATATTGACGAGATCATAGTCGTGCAAGAAATCATGAACGTAAAAACCTTATTGGGATTTCCCTAATGCAGCTTTGGCTTGCTAATACGGTAATACCTAATCTCTGACATGCAAAATATATCCTTGTTCTTTATTCTTTTTTGGCAAGGTTTATCCCCTTCGCTGGTTAAGCAATTTTTTGGTAACTTACAAATTCCTTCATTCATTAATGATAATTTACATGACTTAAAAAACGAGTGTTTTATATATATAGTACTTGTATTTTTCTGCATACTCAAATAGAAACAAAATTTACATTTATAGGCAAGAACGAGCAGTAGCGGACCCATAAATAAATTTTACCGGGGTCAAAAAAAATTTATAAACAGTATTTTATAACTAACTTTCTTATAATATTTATACAAACTCACAAAAATAAAATCAATTTCATAAGGAAATAAAAATAGTATATTAATTGCTGTTATTTTGGAAAAAGTAAAGAAATATATAAGACAAAAAAAACATTTATTTAAAACTAAATTGAGGAGAAAAGAGTAAAAGTGTCATTATAGAGATTTGAACTCATGTTTTGGGGGTGTCAACACCTTGGAATTTACCAATTGTTCTGCTAATTCTAAACAAAATTCTATGCAAAAAATAAAATTTGACTATTCAACTTGGGTCAAGTGACCCCCTTCTTCTTTACTAGGTCCGCCCTTGAGAACGAAGTCTTTTTGCCCACACAAGCTTGGTCTAGTGGTAGTGATCAGACTAAAAAAAGTTGTAATGAGCTATCCAAAGTTTGATCTACCCTAAAAACTACTCCACAAATGTGTGAGTGTTAGAGGTTTTCACATGGCTTCCCCTCGTCCTGGGATTAGTCAGTTCTCATGGTCCATTGACCCAAGAACCAGCTAGAAAAAGAAATCTTCGTGCTCTGGTTCAGAGATCATAAAATCTGTTGAACCAAATCATCCGAATTATAAAAAATAAAAAATTGAAAAAAAAGAACGAGTTTAAAGTTTTAAACAATATATAGGATGTTGAATATAGATGATGTATATGGTTTTCCAAATTTGAAACAAATGAGCTCTTAGACTTTTATAATGATGTGTCATATTTTCGTAATTTAATTTAACCAACCTCATTCAATAAGCAGCTGTTTTGATTATTCCATAATCCTTGCATGAAGCCAGTAAAGATAACCATGGAATTATATATAAGTCTTAAGAATTGTTTTAGTAAACAAGTCAAGATAGCTTTGTTTTATTATATTGCATCATGGATAATGGTCAGGTCATCTCTGGCCATAGATATGAATGTGTGTCTGATAGTATCCGATGTTACTGGTTCGGCCTACGTTTTAAACATGACGTCATATGTAAAGCAAGTGGGAGAGATACATGCAAAATCATTAAAAGACTATATAACATTCTTCATGACTATATATTTTTTAATAATTGACTGTGTAATCTTGATTTTGTAAAAATTTCCAAAAAATAGCATCTAATTATTTTAGTATAATTACATCTAAGTAATTTTTTAAAACTAATAAATATGTCATATTTGCCTAATTTAACCTATATCAATAAGGAAGCAGCTTTGATTATTCCATAACACCTCCAAGTAGCAAGAAAGATAAACATGAAATTATTGGTTGGTCCCAAAGACTTTTTTAGTTAACAAGTCAAGATATCTTTGTTTTCTTCCTTCATGGATTTACCGTAGATTATTAAAGAAGGCTGTTGCTATCATTTTTTTTGTTCCACTCTTCATGTTGCTATCTTGTAGATAAATATGTCTGATATTTTTTCATGTTACAAGTTTTCTTACAAACGTGACGGCATATATATGTTCACAAATCAAACATAAACAAGACGGTAGAAAATACATACACGCATGAAACACTATTTTCATTACATTTTAAACTCTCTCTTTTTCCTTCCTAAAATCGCCTGTATAACACATAATGGAGAGTGTAAAATGAGTAACACATAATGGAGAGTGTAAAATGAGTAAAGAAAGTAAGCCCCCACTTTTAAGAACCTATTTAATATTTAATTAAAGTTTTGAGTGCTAGGTGTAGAAATTTTCAAATGAAATACTATTTGGGTTTTCAAAAAGTTGTTTGCAAGTCACTAATATGTTTAGAATTCTATGTCATATTCAAATATTTAAGGCTCAACGCTAAAGTCTACTCCCTATTATCTTATTCTGCAAATGTATAACAAATCACACCATTTGTTATTAAATCTTCTTCCTGTACCATTTATTTGGTTTGAAACCTTGACTTGCCTTACTTATTAGTAAAGGAATTTTATTTTTTTTATATGCAAAGGAATGAATATTTGACTAAGTGTTGTTGGAAAGAATTTTGAGCGTTAGGGATCAATTTCGCGGCATGGGCTATTGAGCCGGATTGAGAGAATGGAAAATCTCGATCTTTTGCGGTTTTGGCTGTTTGGGATCACTTTAATGATGGTCGATAATCGTTGTTTTTGGATAAATGAATGTGCGTCTGGTAGTATCCGATGTTACTGTTTTGGCCTACGTCATAGACGTGGCGTCATATATAAAGCAAGTGGGAGAGATATGTGCATGAAACGTAAAAATACTATATATTCTTCATCACTCGTTAATTTTTTAAAAATAATTGATTAAATGTCATCTTAATTCTGTAACATTTACAAAAGCGTACCGTCTAATTTATTTTGTATAACTACATTAGGTTAAAAAAAATTAAATAAAATAAATTATAGGATATTTGACAAACAAAAAAAACTAAAAAATATTCCAAAGTTTGAAATATAAGATTTTAGAAATATAAAAACTAACAAAAGGAACAATTGAATCAAAAACAAAAAGTTTTATTTCTTGTTTTTCACTTCACTTAAATTTAATTACGTATAAAACTAACATCAAAAGTACTTCAACAATGACAAAATCACAACACCAATAAGAAGCAATTGCAGGGAATACTTTGAATATTGATGTATGGACAAAATTGGCAAATAATCATAGTTCCATTTTTTCTTTTCTTCGTCAATCATAGTTCAATTCGTCCAATCGAATATGCAGTAGAGATAAGATTTGAGAGAGTCTAAGGCAACCATATTCAAAGATCAGGCGTTGTATAATTCCATATTAACGAGATCATAGTTGGGATTTCTCTAATTCAGCTTTGGCTTGCTAATTCCTAATCTCTAACATGCAAAACATATCCTTGTTCTTTATTCTTTTTTGGCAAGGTTTAATTTATCCTCTTGGCTGGTAAAGCAATTTTTTCTAACTTACAAATTCATTCATTCCTTAATGATAATTTACATGACTAAAAATAATAATTTGTTAAGCCATTTTGATATATATATATAGTACTTGTATTTTTCTGCATACTCAACTATAACCAAAATTTACATTTATATGCAAGAACGAGTTTTTTTGCCCACACGGGAGTGGTCTAGTGGTAGTGATCAGACTAAGGGAGATTATAATGAGCTACCCATGTTTGATCCACCCTAAAAACTACTTCACAAATGTGTGAGTGTCAAAAGCTTTTACATGACTCCCCATGATCCCAGGATTAGTCATATTTTATGGGTCGTTATTCGATAACCAACTAGGGAGAAAAGTCCCTGTAACTTGCTTCGGAGGTCATGGTGTCCGTTGAACCGGATCGGATCTCCGGAGTTACGAAAAAGAAATGAAAAAAAAGAACGAGTTTAAAGTTTCAAACAAAGATCTTCGGATGTAACTTGCTTCGGATCTTCGGATGTTGAATATAGATGTTGTATATGGTTTTCCAAATTTAGAAACGAAGGAGCTCTTAGACTTTTATAATGATATGTCATATTTGCGTAATTTAATTTAACCAACCTCGTTCAATAAGCAGTTTTGATTATTCCATAATCATTGCATGAATCCAGTAAAGATAATGATGGAATTATAAGTCTTAAGAATTGTTCTAGTTAACAAGTCAAGATGACTTTGTTTTATTATATTGCATCATGGATAATGGTCATCTCTGGCCATAGGTATGAATGTGTGTCTGATAGTATCCGATGTTACTGGTTCTGCCTACGTATTAAACATGACGTCATATGTAAAGCAAGTGGGAGAGATACATGCAAGAATAATTAAAAGACTATATATATTCTTCATGACTATATTTTTTTAATAATTGCCTGTGTAGTCTTAATTTTGTAAACATTTCCAAAAAATAGCATCTAATTATTTTAGTATAATAACTTCTAATTAGTTTTTAAAACTAATAAATATGTCATATTTGTCTAATTTAACCAATATCAATAAGAAGCAGCTTTGATATTCCATAACACCTCCAAGAAGCAAGTAACGATAACCATGGAAATATTGGTTGGTCCCAAAGACTTTTTTAGTTAACAAGTTAAGATATCTTTGTTTTCTTCCTTCATGGATTTACCGTAAATTATTAAAGAAGGCTTCATGTTGCTATCTTTTTTTCCCACTCTTCATGTTGCTATCTTGTAGATAAATATGTCTGATATTTTTCCATGTTACTAGTTTTCTTACAAACGTGACGGCATAAACATATACAAGACGGTAGGAAATACATACATGCATGAAACACTATTTCATTACATTTTAAACTCTCTTTTTTTCTTCTTATAATCGAATGTATCTCTTGTCACAAAAACACAAATAATACGATAGATTTAATTATGTGGTTTCCTAATGGGGTTTTGAATATGTCCAGAGGCAATATTAATAGTTATACATATTTTAGTAGTGAAGGTAGAAAGTTTTATAACACAGAATGGAGATTGTAAGTGTAAAATGAGTAAAGAAAGTACGCCGGTAAGCCCCCACTTTTAACAATCTATTAGGATATGATCCGCGGTATACTGCAGGTTAAATATTTTATTTATTTTTCTTTATCATAAAATAGAATTTGTTGGTTGTTGTTGTTTGTGATGATTAATAATTATCGATAAGGTTGTGTATGCTTTTTATTGAGTCATAATTATGATATTAGTAAGTCTAATATGTGTTATTTTATCTTCTAAGATTTGACTTGTGATAGACCATACCACGGGATAATATTTTATTTTTTATTCATAATTTGTTTTAAAAAAAAATTATATAGTTTAAACTTTTGGTATTTTCAAATTTAACCCGTGGAACATATGTAATTTAGTAACTTTGTATTAAAATTACATATTTAAATGTATCAAAGAAGAATAACATTTAGAGGTGTCAAAGAAGATTAACACTTATACTATAATGTTGATTTTATGTATTTTTTGTAACTAAAAATTTAAAATTGAAATTGTATTTGTTATGTTATTATTGTTTGTTTTGTTTAGTATTGTATAGTTGTAATTTGATAGTTAATTCTAGGAGTACATCCGTGGTATCCAAATTTGTTCCATCTAAACTCATAGCACCATATAAACTCGTCTCATCCAAACCCGTCCTACCATGTAAACTCGTCTCCTCTAAACCCATCCCGCTATATAAATCTGTCCCGTGATAACTAAAAATCAAATTGTTTTTATTTAATATACTTCGAGTCAATTTACAATTTCAATCTAATAACAATTTTAATCTAATAAGAATCAATATCGGATCGTTTTGAAGATTTTATATCAAATTCTTTGAACAAAAAATAACACAATTTCTTGTTAAATATTTTGTATCTTTTAAATTAATATATTTCCTATTTGTATTTTTTATATTCAATATATTTGGTTTTGATATATTTTAGAAAACCTGTTCAAATAATTATTAAAATTTGAATCCCGAAGATATTTATATGATTTTTTATAATTTAAAGCTAAATATATATTGTTTAGATTTGTTGTTGAGATTTTTTAGTGTCTATTTTTTGTTGCCTTTATTTGTTTGCAAGGTCTATCATAATAAAGGTGAAGTTGCAAAAAGATCTGTAAAGTATAATATCGTTTACATATTGATTATAGAATTTGTAGATTATTTTTAAAAACATTTTGTAAATTATATGTTTAATTGTAATAGTTTAAAAATTTCAGAAAACAATATTCATATCGATATTAAATTTATTTTGAAGTTTCAAATTTTATAAATATTTGAAATTTATAAGAAAATGACAAAATTATGTTTAATTTCATGGGACGGGGTTATATTGTGGGACGAGTTTGGGTGGATAATAACATGGGATGGTATATTACGGAAAAAAACTTAAAATGAAAAATCATAATATCTATATATACATTTTTGCAGCCATTTTATGAAATAAATCCTATAGTTGAGACTTATTTACAATGGCTGCCACTGAATTTTAATGTTTGTTTTTGATAATTAAAAAAAAAATCTTCGAATTAAATATTTGATATTTAACAATCTTCCCAAAATCTCTCCATATTAACTACACGATTATTTACTAAAAGAATACTTCCAAAATATTTAATATCATTTAATTACTACAAAATTATCATTTTTGATATTGCTTTTCTCCATAACTATAACAATTCGATTATAATCATCAAAGCGCAGAGAT
>Ga0041059_1000807_pt1 | contig 24530 bp, 15 predicted proteins | sample AraColnosormetaG_FD_56232 | JGI IMG/M metagenome (GOLD analysis project Ga0041059, IMG submission 56232) | Arabidopsis roots microbial communities from North Carolina, USA - Col MF nosort | ecosystem: Host-associated > Plants > Roots > Unclassified | place: USA: North Carolina | collected... | reverse complement strand
TTCTTTTTTTTTTTTTTTTGGTGTTGTTTCTTCAAAGGATCAGATCTCTCTTTGTCTCTCTCTCTCTTTTCTAAAGTTTATGGCGCTGTCGGTTCTATATATTTTGGTACCTCTTTTAAGGATGATAAATACCTTAATTGCCGGAGCGTGACATTTTTGATTTTTCTTTGGTTGTTGGAAAAGGAATAATATAATAATTTTTCCATCATTAGAAAAGGAATAAGATCCTTTTTTTAGAGCATCATGGTCATAACGTGCGTTCTTACTTCTTTGCTCGTCCGAAAAAAAGATGAAACATGTTTATTATAGAATATACTACAATTATATTTTGTATATTATGACTTTTAAATTAGCAATATGTTTTAACTTTTAAGCAATATCCTAAAAAATTAATTATTAGTTGTTTTACTATTATGACCAATTATTTTTAATAGATTTTAACATTATCAAAACTTAAACTTTAAAGATATTTAACAACTACATGTTGAGTAGTACTACTTTCTAAACATTAATTTTTGGTAAATAATCCCAAGAAGATGAAAATATAAGAGATTATTTTATCTTCCTAAAATTAGTCAAAACATATATATTTTATAATTTTAAAGATTATTTGAGATTTAGAGGTATACATACTTACCTTCCCATTGATTGCATTTGCTTAAGTTGAAAAGTGGATTTATATATGGAAGAAGAAAAAAAATATGAAAATGTAGTTTTTTTGTTTCTTCTTTTAATTCGGCAATCCATATTTATTAGTACACTTTGTGGCTTCAACTTCGCCAAGACTTGTTCGCTTCTTATTTTCGGTGACTATTTAAGGATGCTGATCAAAACTTGAAAGCAATTCATGTAATATATCGGAACTGACTTCGTACATGTGACATGTCTCATTGACATTGTTCATCGTGTAAATAAACAAAACAATAATCACTCACGATAAGCCAATAGGTTTATTCAAACGAAAGGAAACTGATTTGGCTTGAGAAAAATCTATGGAAACCAAATCCGGTTTTATTCAGTTTACCAGACGATATTGCTCTATGCCTCTCTATAATCATCACGTGGTAATCGTTTTACCGGAATATTACAATTGATTTGTTTTTTTATTTTGGTTATATGCTTAAAACTGATTTATAATCAAAACGAGATTGCAACTATGAACATGCAAACATATATGATTACAATGCTTTAATTTGCTCCGTTATATGAACCATGGAACATTAGACCATCTCCACCAGTAAAAATAAAGAAAGTTTCTCAAAAACATATTAATTAATATTTTAATCAAAACAGATACATTAATTATTATTTAATAGTTGAACTAATAGTGTGATTACACCTGTCCAATCATCCGAGAAATTTAACTCTCCTTCTCTCCTACTTTTTCTCCCTTCTCTCATATTTTTTTTTTAATTTTTTTTCTTTTGTTAGGTATCTCATTGAGATACTTCCATTGGAGATGCTCTTAGAACGTTAATATATATACAAACATAATTAGGTGAACTTAGAGAGGAACTGCAATTGATGAAGAAGAGGAGTTAGGGTTTGCATGAGCTCCTCACAAGGATGGTTATGGATTCCTTCATAAGTTGTCTCCACAATGCTCGTCTCCTTCGACAGCCTCTGAACTTGCTTCTTCACGTTACACATGTGTTGTGTGCATCTATAATAGCTCCTTTTGATGATCATAAGTGAGAAGAAACACACAAAAAAACAATCTTTTTAAAAACAATTTCAGATTATTTATGTTAAAAAGTTTACCTGGGATACAAGCTGTTCTTGACGGATTTCTGACCGTACTTTCTCCATCGATAACCATCATCGAGAATATCTGCATCACTCTTTGTGCGAAACGAAAATCGCGGATTTTTCATCTTCTTATCTCGAGAAGAGTCGACGAGGCCATTCATTAATGAAGAGGAGATATGATGAATCAACGAATTGTGTGTTAGAATTCTTCGTGTGATTTATATTGAAGAGATATATAAAAAGGTTTAGAAGCCAACTACATTCAACTACTTCAGACCAACAACAACAAAAAATTCCTTCACGTCATCTCACACGTGTGTGACTTAAAAAACAGAGACATGGTTTGGTCTTTACTTGAACTCCTGGAAACTGTAAACAGTAGAATCCGGTTTTGGTATCACAATGCGCAATCTCATAAAAAAGAACCGAAGCTACGATCTTAAAGGAGCTCGTGCAGAACCCTCGGATGCTCTCCAACTCCAAGAGAGTTCCAACTAGTAACCGCGATCTCAATCTCTACATTTCTCTATCTAAACCCAGAAACGGAAAAATAAAAAAGGAATCGCCTTTGGAACAGAAGTTCAATAAGATCGAAACAGAGACTGGGTTAGGCTAGAGCCTAGAGAGAAACAGAGACTGGGTTAACATAACCAGACTGAACCAAAATCCGGTTTAATATAGTAAAGATATTTTAAAACTATCTCCGTTGCCGGGACTCGAACCCGGGTCTCTCGGGTGAGAGCCGAGTATCCTGACCAGCTAGACTACAACGGATCTTGTTGATTTCGTTAAAATATTGAATTTATAGTTAAGCTATCACAATTCCTAACAGTGTCATTGCTATGCTTGATTTGTGTGTGAAACCCAGAACTGAATCGCCACTTGCCAGAATCTAAACAGCGTCCTCACTCACTAGGAATTGAATCTTCTTAAAAGTAAAATTCCTTGTTCTTGTAAACACAGACACAGTCACAGATAAGAGGGTTTCTTCATCTTCACAACAATGGCGTCCTCACTCACTAGGAATTGCTCTCGCTTCTCAAAAGCCATCTCTGTCCGTTTCATGAGTAACCTACCGGAAAACACCGTCTACGGAGGACCAAAGCCACAAAACCCAAACCAAAGAGTGACGCTAACGCATCTCAGACAAAAACACCGGAGAGGAGAACCGATCACCGTCGTAACTGCCTACGATTACCCATCCGCCGTTCATTTAGACACAGCTGGTATCGATGTTTGTCTTGTCGGTGACTCAGCTTCCATGGTTGTTCATGGTCACGACACAACACTTCCTATCTCCTTAGACGAGATGCTTGTTCATTGTCGTGCCGTTGCTCGAGGCGCTAAACGACCTCTCCTAGTTGGTGACTTGCCATTTGGTACCTACGAGTCAAGCTCTAGTCAGGTAATGTTATAAAATTGAATCTTTTTTTCTTCTAGATACCTAAATTAAACATATTTGTTGATAAGGCATGTTCTTCTGCTTAATTTTTGTGTAGGTAATTAGATTCTTGATTGCAATTTCAATACCTGAATTAATCACAACACTCAGTGGGACTTACAATGTTCAATTCATTTCCTGATCAAATGTTTAGGTGATTGGATTCTTGATAAAAAAAGTCTTAAATGATACATTATGTGTCAATGTGTCATTGCCTGTGTAATCACAGATTTAGCTTTAGTACTTGCTTATGCAAAGTAGATTCTTTACAAGATTTTGTGTCAATGAAACAAATTAGGGACCTGATTTTGGGTTTAAATGTTGGCTTCAGGCGGTTGATACTGCGGTTAGGGTTTTGAAGGAAGGAGGAATGGATGCGATTAAGCTCGAAGGAGGATCAGCTTCTAGGATCACTGCTGCAAAAGCTATAGTTGAAGCAGGAATTGCGGTTATTGGTCATGTGGGTCTAACCCCTCAGGCGATTAGCGTTCTTGGTGGTTTCAGACCCCAAGGCAGAAACATAGCTAGTGCTGTTAAAGTTGTTGAGACTGCAATGGCTTTACAAGAAGCTGGATGTTTTTCGGTTGTTTTGGAATGCGTTCCACCTCCTGTAGCTGCTGCTGCAACTTCTGCCCTCAAGATACCAACCATTGGCATTGGGGCTGGACCTTTCTGCAGTGGACAGGTTTTATTTGAAAAGTTTCGTTCTTTCCGGTTTTGTGTGTAGCCAAGAGACAAATTTGCATTTCTCATACCTGTTAATTGTTTTCTTGGAAATGCAGGTGCTAGTTTACCATGATCTTCTTGGTATGATGCAACATCCACATCATGCCAAGGTAAAATCCTGACACAATTATTGTTTTCGAAACGCATTCTCTTGTTCGTTCGTTCGTTATCAACATGCTTCTTGTTTCATGCTCTTATATTTCACAGGTTACTCCAAAGTTTTGCAAGCAGTACGCTAATGTCGGAGAAGTGATTAACAAAGCCCTAATGGAATACAAAGAAGAAGTCTCTAAAAAAGTGTTTCCAGGTCCTTCTCACAGTCCTTACAAGATCACAGCAAGTGAGCTCGATGGGTTCTTAACCGAGTTGCAGAAGCTTGGTTTTGACAAGGCTGCTTCTGCAGCAGCTTTAGCAGCTGAGAACATGGAGCCTTCAAAGTGACAATTGTATCCAAAAGCTTGAGATATATTGTCAATTGTACTTAAGACACTAGAGAATTATCATTTTTTTCAAGAGAATGCAAATTCATAGAGTACGGTTAAAACTTGAGACGGTGCAAGGTTGAAGAGGTTCAAGCATGGTTTCTCTGTTGCTTGTCCAACCGAGAAGAATGGACCTTTGTTTTAATGCGACAGTGATAGTATGTTTATATGTGTCATCTTGAATAGATTCATTACAGATCTCTAAGAGCAGAGTATCCCATATTAGTTTCAGAAGCAAGTTTCATATATTTACGGTTAAAAAAATCTAATTTGAAATTGACATCATTCTTCATCTGCGCTAGTTTTGTGTCCCCACTAAACCACGGCTGGGTCTCAGAAGTTGTTTGAACAGAGCAATCTTAGGGACATTCCAATGCTCCACGTGCCTGCAAGCCAACATTCATCAAAATATGTTTAACCAGCTTCTTCTTCTTCACAAAAGATTTCAAAGTTGAAAAGAGATTAGTGGGGTTTATATTAATGAGCTCATAAGTAATCTTTTTACCTGCAAATTTTCCCGGATTCTGTGTCGAAATAATACTCCGTGTAACCAGTTGCTGTAAAAACAGATTTCCATAAAAAGACATAGTAAAAGTTTTGTTCTTTTTGTCTTCATTACTAATCATTGAAGCTATTAAAGTTGCAAACTTTATCCTAAAAAGGCTACAAAAATCTGAAAACTTTTAAGGTTTCCTTGATAAAATAAATACCTGAAAGAATGGGTTTCCATGGAAACGACATGACACAGCTAAATTTCCAATGTCCAATTCCTTTATCCTGCAAAACTCATGATGGAGCTCTGGTGAGAAACAAAAAACGAAACTTTTACTCCGACATCTTTTAGTAGTTGACCGTACCTCAAAATTCTCCCATTTCATGAGCTTCATATTGGATTTCTCGATAAGGCTTCCGAAATTAGTGCAATTCCTTTTGAAACGAGCAAGACCCTTGAAGGATCCAGCCGGATCAGCGAATTCACACTTCTCCTCATAAACCTCCGGCGTCAAATTACCTGAAAACTCAGAGATTTCGATTTAGACAAAAGAAACAGAATTCAGATTGGATGATTTTACACTGACCTGTGACGAAGTAGGATCGTTTAAAGTCTTGTTTAATCGAGTCCACGACAGCTACACGAACGGCTCGACCAGAACAATCAACAGGAACCTCAAAGCCTGTCACAATCGGAGAAGTCTCCGGAGATCGGAAAACAGAAGCAGCTATTCCGAGTAGCTCAGATCCGTACCAAGCGATTTTGAGTAGAACATTATCCGGCTCGGGTCCTTTACTTGTCTGTGGCTCGTCAGTAGGATTCTGTCCTCGGCAACTCACTCCAGTTGCTTCGAATCGGCGATTAGTCCGGAAGATTGAACGACCACCATCGCCGGAGAAGATTGGATTAACGGTGGCGATGGAATGAAAGGAAAGAGAAGCTACCATTTTTAGGATTCAATTTTGTGTGATTGATTGATTTAGGAGATGCGACTTTTTGCTTTAAAATGTTTTAAAGTATCTATTTGTGGTTAACAGAGACCACACAATAAATAGTGATAGTAACGAGTTACACAAGTAACACGAGCATAAATCTGATTCGCTAAACAATGAATCATATTACAGGAAGAATATAAAGTTGAAGTATTCTACACTTTACTTGACAAGTTTATCCTAAGAAATCTGCGGTTTTGATCAGCTGATTATGTCTATGGCACCGGGTAACACCTGAAACTTTCTAGGTAGGAATCCAAGATGTTCTCCATCTGACTGCACATAGATACTTCCACTGTCTGTAATCTCTTCAACTTCGATGCTTTGTACACTACAAGAGAGGTAGCATAAAGGTGGTGACTTTTCTAGTGCTAAGGTCGTTTAAAGGACAAAATGAGAAGAAGCCAAAGAAAAATATTACCTTCTTGAAGTCACATTGTTAACCGAAAGATGAGTCCCGTTGTACAGCTTATGAAGTTTAAGTACGAAATCATACCATTTGAAGTTTTGAAGAACCACAACCTACAGGGAAGAAGTCAAGACTCAAGAGCTACCATATTCCCAACATAGGATTTGAGATTGAAGAAAACGAATAGTTGCACCTCAAGATTTCCATTTCCAGGGATGGCGTTGGGTGTGATTTTCATTCCACCACCAAAGTATTTTGCGTTTCCAACGCAGAGAGCAGTGACCTGGGGATATATTTCCCATTCGCCTCCATTGACCTGAGAAAATAACAGAATGCTTTTAAGTTACTTGCTACGGTGCAGAAGGGATTTCGCAGAAAAAAATTTGCTTACTCTGATTCTCATATCTTGGTTATGATGGCCCATGAACGCTTGTAGGGCACCAATTACGTAGCACAAGTTTCCAAATTTCTTGTATTTTGAAGCGTAAAATCCTGCCTTTGCGCTCCTGCAAGTAATGAGCAACAAAAGGACAGATTTACAACCTTGCATCATTAGGGATCAATCACAGATGAAAATTTCCACGATATGCTTACAAATGAACATCAGCTACATTGATGAAGTAATGCAAATCCTTTCCTTCCTTGTCGATAACACCAACATCAATCCGTGATCGCATCCCTGAGAAAATGCTGGTTATGTGATATATGAGACATAGATAGACAGTTCAGTAGTAACTAAGTCCTAACTCCTCAAATGAATTCAGTGACATACCTCTAGCAATGCGCTCCACTGCTTCACAAGGATCATTGTTCCTAAAGAATGCAGGATACACTTAACATATGGCTCAACATAAGTTTCAAAAAAACACAACAAACAGAAGTTGCAAAAACTAACCAACCAAATGTTCTAGCAAAATCTGAGCCAGTACCTAAGGGAATCAGCTGCAAAATAAAAAGGATGGACTAAGATTGTATGTTGTAACTCCACAAGAGATATACACAAAAACAAGTCAAAAAGTCAACTCAAGCTACTCACACCAAGTGCAGTCGATCGACTAGCTTCCCCACTGAGATAACCGACAGGTTTCCCCTCCCAAAAGAAACCATTAACAACCTGTAGATAAAAAAAAAAAGGACAGAATGAGTGGAGCTAAGAATCTCCAGAGCGCAGTTCTAGCAACCAAAAATGGCAATTCCTACCTCATGAAGTGTTCCATCACCTCCAACCGCAATGACAGCATCTGCACCATCCCTTATAGCCTGAGAGGATAATTAGAAGCAACAGAGGATCATCATAAAACCAAATCGACAAGACAGAGAATACTGTACCCAGCAAAGTAGTATATTACTTTCACTACTCCTTACCTCTCTTGTAATGTCAATGGCATGAGAAGGACCCGATGTTAATAATTCACTTACCTGGAGAAACAAACAAGAAGACACGTAAACTCAGTTGAAGGAACTGAAGAAAGCGAAAGGAGATGGCATCACTAACACAGGGGCACAAAAAGGCAAGTGAATCAAAAACTCACATTACAGTCTTTACCAAGACGAGATCGAAGGTGAGGAAGCAACTTCTTCCATTCTTTAGCTGTTCTACCATTAGCACCTAGACTCATATAAAAGACATTGAAAAGAATCAAGAGACGATAATACTAAACCTCAATTCCACATCGAGATTGATTCTCATATTAAAAACATCATTTTTAAATCCAATGAATTTCGAATCTCAGTTTTTTTTCATCCAGTGAGTAAAAGGGCAAACACACCTTGAGGGTTTACGACGAAAACGAGATCACGGAGGCCGGAGGAGGAGACGACGGCGGCGGCATCGCCACCACCACCACCGCGAAAGGTGAAGCGATCAGAGGTAATACGTTGCTGTTTCCTAAGGAAAGAAGGTTGTTTCGCCGTGAAAGGGCAAAGTGGAGTGCAGCAAGTGGATCGTAGCATTGTATGGCCGCAATTTAGCTCCGGTCATCGCCGTTATCAAGTTCATCGCGCGATTAGACACTTACAGAGACCTTCTGTTTCAGCGAGAGGCTTTTTCACAACGTTTATGGGCCGTTTTTTATCTTCAAAGTTTTAAAAAGGCCTATTTTATCTAGCACAATGGTGGAGTTGTCTCAAAGTCAATAAGGTATTCAATATCGACGTAATTCGATTAGGAATCTTTTGGGAAAAATGCCCTTTGGACCTGATGGCCCATAAATTGAGGTAGCTATACCTAATGGGCTTAAAGAAACAAGAAAAACGATTGAGATAAAGACAGCTCTTTAGTCTTTGTCCGGATGTAAATTAAAAGTGGGGTCCATACTTTTGTCGACCGATTTGTTCCTTGACAGCTGTCATTTGGGCTTTGAGGCCCATGTTTTACGCAAATCCAAGGAATTCGTTACGTAAAACAAATAAAGTTGTTATGCCTTTTAAAAAATATTCACAGTTGCTGAAATTTTTTTGATGAGGATTTTACAATTTTTTAAAAAGCAAAGTACTACCAAAAATAATAATGAATCGTCAAAATTAATTTTCGATTAAATCTTCTCAGTTTTTATTTTTAAAAGTAATAACAGGAGTCTGTAGGACGTGGTATGTATTAGTTAGCCGTTAGATTTGGTTATAATAATTAAAATAAACAAAGACTACGCCAATCGACCAATGACTTATTTTATAATCCCACGAAATCGTCTCATTTTTGGCCCTTCGATAAAACTTTTAATTATTTTATAGCCGTCCACTTTCCGCTAAGAATTTAACTACACACAAGGCTGTGACCAATTAAAACGTAACAGCCATTCACTAATGGTATACTTGTAAGGTTGTAACTAGTTTTTATGTGACGGGCCGTAGCTTTATCAAACTCGACCTCCGCCAGACATTTTTCTCAGCCGATCGACTCAGAAAATTCAATGAAGCATTAGAAGAATCATTTCCACACGATTTTCCCTGTGATTTCTTCATTTCCGGCGACTTAAAACGGTAAGTTTCGTGGAAATTGAGTTTTTTTTTGTTATCTATAATTCTCCTTTTATTGTGTGTGTTCTTCTGTAAATCGAAGTTTGTGTGTTTAGTTCTAAGATAGATTTTACTGTTCGATGAAGAGTTTGTACCGAACTTCTGTGTTCAAAACTTCCGTGTAGATAATTAACTCCTAGGGTTCTTCTAATTTTGGAAAGATTGAAACTTTTATCCTAATTCCTTGGTTCTGGACATCTTCAAGTGTAGATTATGGCTTAGAACAATTGATTATGTGTTTGTTTTCATCTTCAAATTTTGATTTTACATCATTTCAATAAAGGTGGTAACTTCTTTTTTTTCAAGATCTCAAAAGTTGTCAGCTTTTTGGGACTCTTAAGGTTGGGACTTGGGATTGTATTGTTCCTCGATTAGTCCTTCTATGTGTGGCAACAACACAGAAGATACATTGAGTTCACAGCAAATCGGTTTGTATGATTAATCATTATCATTATTCTAACAATATTTCTCTTTTCATTTTCAGGTGTCTAGCAAAATGAGCCGACCACAAGATCCACCCCGAGGTTTCTTCCCATTTGGAAATCCCTTTCGGATGTTATCATCAAAGGGATCAGATTTATCGCCATGGCTACTTTCTCTATTGAACGGCTTTGAGCTACGTTTGGAAGAGAGACTGAAGAAACTTATGCCTAAGAACAAAGATGACATCCTCACTTTATCCTGGATGAAGCTAGCTATGGAGTCACTCTGCGAGACTCATAAGAACATTAACACTCTCATTACTGATCTCCAGCTTCCTGTCTCTGATTGGGAAGAGAAATGGGTTGATGTTTACCTCAACATAAGCGTTAGGTTACTAGATCTCTGTAATGCCTTTAGCTCTGAGCTCACACGTCTCAACCAGGGAGATCTCTTCCTCAAGTGTGTTCTGCACAATTTACAATCGGATTCTGGGGAGAAGTATCTCCAGGCTCGATCTTCGCTTGATAGCTGGAGGCAACATGTTAATACAAACAACCCTAGAATTGAAAACTGCCGTGCGGTTCTAGACAGTCTTGTTAAATCTCTGAGTCTGCCTAAAGTCAAGAACTCGCCTAAAGGAAAGGTTCTGATGCGAGCTTTTTATGGTGTGAAGGTTCAAACAGTTTATATCTGCAGTGTATTTACCGCAGCCTGGTCTGATTCCACCAAGGATCTTTTCGATTTACCTGTCTCTGAAAAACCATTATGGGCAAAGGTCTTTACTGATATGCAGAGTGTTGTAAATGCTGAGATCAGAGACATGTTGTCTTCCGGTAGAACCACGATTCTCAAAGAGCTGGAGAGCGTTGATGCTAGTGTCGAGAAGCTATACCCGATGATCCAAGATGGCGTTGATCCTGTCGAAGTTGAATTCTTCAAAGATAATGTTATGGAATTGGGGACACAAGCTGAGAAATTGTCTCAAGGGTTGGATCAGTTACTGGAGGAAGTTGATAGTTTCTTTAAACTGACTTTGAGAGGGCGCGATGTGTTGCTCTGTAATCTTAGGTCAAGTGACTCAATCTCTGGCAATGCAGTTGGAGAAGATGTAGACTAAAATAGTGAGGTAAACAAACAAGTTTAACCCTTACAAAAGGCAGCTTTAGGTTCTATAAATAGTGTTTTCTCTTTTTTCTTTGTTTTGAGTCCATCTGTCGAGCTTGTCTCTTCCGTTTAGGTGTGTTGGTCTTGTATGTGTGACTGTATGAAATCAATTCTGCAATAAAATATAAATATAGAATACATCTGTTTGGCTTGAAAAAATCACTGCTCTCTTTGTAGTGATCCAATCTTTCTAAACCTGTTTCAATCAAAGGAACAAATCAGAGGCTTTGATCTATAGTTAAGTGCAATTAGTAGTAACAAATGAAAAATGCAATATTGAGCTAATATCGAGTGACTCTGCTTCTTGTTACCATACACGTATGTAATCTTTCATGATCTTTAGATTCACGGGTCCCTTGAGAGATCTTTTACAGTTGAAAAAAGCTTCTCTCTTCACATGGATTTAGTGTCTTCAAGAGATACTTTAGGAGATCCTTCAACTTCAACAAAAGCCCTTCTTCTTGGTTTCTCTCGTTCTCGGTCTGATCATTGCATCATCATGTCTGGAGAATCAAGCTCTGGTTCTACCGAACATTGCATCAAAGTTGTACCGACACACGGTGGCCGCTATGTTCAGTACAACGTTTATGGACAACTCTTTGAAGTTTCCAGAAAGTATGTCCCTCCTATTCGTCCCATTGGTAGAGGCGCTTGCGGTATTGTCTGGTAAGTTCTTTTGATTCTTTGTCTGATAAATTATGAAAGCGTTCCTTCTATTGAATGTTCACAGGCTCTTGATTCTTGAATTTCAGTGCTGCGGTGAACTCAGTGACTGGAGAGAAAGTGGCTATTAAGAAGATCGGTAATGCTTTTGATAACATCATCGATGCTAAGAGAACGCTACGTGAAATTAAACTTCTCAGGCATATGGATCATGAGAACGTAAGCCTTAAGCATCATTTCTCACATTTGACAACATCTTTTAAGTTTCTCAAATTTGCTAGATCTATCAAGTGTTCCTGATCTTCAGGGTCAAATGCTCTTTATATATAATTTCGTTTACTCTAATCTTCAAGCCTCGGTTTGATTCTTTAGGTTATAACCATCAAAGATATTGTAAGACCTCCGCAACGAGATATCTTCAATGATGTCTACATTGTCTATGAGTTAATGGACACTGATCTTCAGCGAATCCTCCGTTCTAACCAAACACTGACCAGTGATCAATGCCGTGTAAGTCTCTGTGTTGTTCTAATCATTTGTAAAGTCATGGAACTCTCTGATTTGATCTTTATTCTATTTACTTGTCTTCCTGTTACAGTTCCTAGTATACCAGCTCTTAAGAGGGCTCAAATACGTGCACTCGGCCAACATATTACATCGTGATCTAAGGCCAAGCAACGTGCTACTTAACTCGAAAAACGAGCTAAAGATTGGTGATTTTGGGCTTGCAAGAACAACTTCCGACACAGACTTCATGACTGAATATGTCGTTACCCGTTGGTACAGGGCTCCTGAGTTGCTTCTTAACTGCTCAGAGTACACCGCAGCTATTGATATTTGGTCTGTTGGCTGCATACTCGGCGAAATCATGACGGGACAACCGTTGTTTCCAGGCAAAGATTATGTTCATCAGCTTAGGCTTATAACAGAGGTATACCAGTAAAGTAAAAAAAGCATCAGTTTTACACTTTTCTTAAACTGCAATGCCCAATTCTGATTTCACTTAATATCCATTTCTTGATATTAGCTTGTAGGCTCTCCAGACAATTCCAGCCTCGGCTTCCTTCGCAGTGACAACGCAAGAAGATACGTCAGGCAACTTCCGCGATACCCGAAACAACAGTTTGCTGCTAGATTCCCGAAAATGCCCACTACGGCTATCGATTTGCTTGAGAGAATGCTCGTCTTTGATCCTAACCGGCGCATCTCAGGTAACAAACAACACAAAGATCCTTAAAACATTCATGTGGTTTTTTGCAGTTTGCTTTTGGCTTATCAATTAGACCTGCATGTGTTGTGTGTGTAGTCGATGAAGCCCTTGGCCATGCTTACCTATCACCGCACCATGATGTGGCCAAAGAACCGGTCTGTTCGACTCCTTTCAGCTTTGATTTCGAACATCCTTCTTGCACAGAAGAACACATAAAGGAGCTTATCTACAAGGAGTCTGTCAAATTCAATCCTGACCACTGAGAGAGAAACATGTTTGAATGATTTGATTCCTTTTTAAAAGTCTGCTCCGTTTGGTTTGATCTAAGATTCCTTTATATTGAATCTAAACTCATTTTATCTTTGATTGAATAATTGCTATGATGATACACACATATTTATCCATATCGTAAGCCCCTGCAGAGCTCAAGTTTCTTTAAATCAAATTTCTTAAACTATTGATCATATATGATAGCATTTTAAAAAAATTCTGTTTACCAAAACAGAGTATTATGTGTAATAGTTCGTTTAGTAAAATTACAGTTTTTGAACTTATTGCCAAATAGATTGATCGGAAGTTGAAACCAAGAGTTTTGTCATTGTCTTGATCGGAAATATCACACGCCCACACAACGAAGCTTTCTCTGAAAAAGTACTAAGATATGTATGTATGTTGATAATTATAGTATTTTTCCTTTTGAAGAAAACAGAGAACAAATGTACTTTAATACCGTTGTCTAAGATTTTAAAACGCTGTCGTTGTCGATTATAAATTAGACATTGGCGCTAAAAGCCCATTAATATCAAGGCCCTCACCCCAATTAATTTAAAAGAAATTAATATCAAAGCCTTTTTGTATAGAGAGAGACAAAAGATAAAATATCTTTTTTTCATGGGCAGTTTCTATTATGGGCTTGGTTTGGCCTAATATATATCTGTTATTTTTCTGTTGTGGGGCATTACATAGTCCATCTAATGTTTTGTCTTGTTCAATAAAATTATCTCTCTTGTGAAAAAATAATATAAATAAGTTCCTATATGACTCTTGTCTCTGACCAACACGTACTATATTATTCATATAAACCAGATAAATATTAAACCGAATATCTAAGATCCTATCTCGCCGATATACCGTGTAAAAGACACGCGCCAAGATTCTTCATTACCAAAAATCCCAATCATTTAACAACCGTTCGATCAGCGCGTAACTACAACACTTCCGTTGCGGCGCGTGAGATAAAACTGACGAAAAATTTAACAAATGTAAAAAAAAAGTCAGTATTCAACAATCAAGACGACGAAAATTCTCTCGAGTGATGATGCTCTCTCTTCTTCTTCTTCTACTCACACTAATAAGAGTCTAAAACCCTTAATTCTCAGAGAAAGTTTCACCTACAATGGCAGAGATTTTGTTTCTGCTTTTAAGAACTCTCGTCGTGTTTTCATGTGCTCTTTCGATCTGTAATTGTCTTCAAGATGCTGCGGACAATAATGGAAACTTTTTCACGGTCTCGAGCTTCAGGTACCCTGAATCCGAAGTCAGACCCTACGATACACGTTACATCAGAGGTCTGTTTTAATCTGAGATTCAAGCTTTTTCAGCTGCTGAATGATGATTTGAAATTCAGCAAATGGAATTGGATTTGTTATATCTGATCAGTTGCTTCTGGATTATGATCATTTTGGACTATCTTCTTTTGGTTGATGCTATCTGATTCTCTGTTTGATTCCGTACAGTTGATTTGCCTCCATGGTTCTCATCATTGAATGTTGCTATTGAATCTGATGTAGACATCGTGAGTATTACAGATCTTTCTCCTCCAAATTTTGTTTTTGGTATTCAAATAAATATGTAAGTAATTGCTATTTATTGTATGTAGACTGCAAAGAGCATTTCGAAGATTTCCAAAAGTCTTCTTCCTGTTATATGCTTTCGAGATGGTAGTCCTCCTCTGCCTGATGCCTCAACCAACGCTCTTCAAGGATTAGGTACGATTTAGGTAACAACATGCTAGTTAGCTTCTTTTGTCTGGTCAAAGAGATCATATACCTTCTTACTATTTTAGGGAATTGAGAAAGTTTTTTTATATTTTTTTGATGTTTTGTAGAGCTAGGACGGTTCTTTAATGGATCTTTTGAAAGAGCTCAAGATAGTGAGATTGCACAACAGTGTTACCCTATGCAGAAGAATATAACCTTGAGATTGACCAATGAACAGGTTTTAAATTACTTCTTGTGTGTTAGGACTTTTTTAGATGATGAGTTTCTTTTCTTTTTTTAACGTTATTGTTTCCAGATATCTCCTGGAGCTTGGTATGTTGGTCTCTTTAACGGAATTGGGGCGACTAGGACTCAGGGGAAAATGGTAACACTCCCTTTATAAAACTTCTGCCTTTAGTGTTTGTTTGTTCTGATTTTGATTTCTTATAATTTGGATACTGCACAGATTGTTCGCTCCTCTGCGTTTTCATTTAGTGCCAACATTAGTGTTGAAGGTTGTAAAACCGCTACAATGTGGGGGCCTTTCTGCAACCAGACTATTTATCCGCTTTCATGTTCTCGGTTCGATAACCAGACAGCAAGTGTTATTTCTTGCGCTGATTCTTTTCCTAGTTCTTGTCTGACTGGTGCTGAAACGAAGACATATGCTTTAGATGTAGATGGAATAGCTGAACAGTTAGTTATTATGGCATCCAATGTCAAAGTAGATTCCAATGAAAGTTATCTCATGTGTTACGCCCGTTTTGAAGCCTTTGCTTCAGAGACTCTGCATGATTACGCTGCTGATATACATAAAGTTCCCTTAATTGTTAACAAACCGAAAGCTGGTCGATGGTATATAGTTATTAGTTTATCTGGACGGGAGAACCGGTTTGCACAGGGCACAAATTCCAGTTCTAGGGTCTGCTTTTCCATTAATGTTAAAGTACTCGGATGTCCTGTAGGAAAAGCAGGACCAAATTGTGGGCAGCAAATCTACATTCTTCAGGTAAGTTGCTCTAAAAGCTTGTGAGTATGTCAAAATCAAGATTGAGTTATATACTTATTAGAATCGTTGAACACGATATATTTTATGCAGGCAGTTATGAGGAGAGGATGGTTGACACCTTTTCAATCATATTATTTTCCGGTCAATGACGCTTCACTTTCAGGCTCGAGCACAAATTTCCCCCTCGAACCCATCGTCAGCAACTTTTCCTCTATTCCAGAATTAGACACAAGCACATGGACTTATTTTCTCATGAACATCCCTCAAGGTGGTTCTGGTGGACATATCCATTTCAGATTATTATCAGATTCCACAATACAGTATGAAGTATATCTTAGATTTGGTGGATTGCCCACTATTGACGACCGGGATTACTATTATGTAAATCGAACAAGTGCCAGCCGCTCAATGTTCTTCTCATTGTATAATTCTAGCAAAGAAATGGTTGATTTCTACATCTTGTATGCTCGAGAAGGAACCTGGTCATTTGGGTTAAGGCAGCTCATTGACTCTAATACTCCTGCTGCTTCCAGAGGTTCACCTACTTTAGTATCTCTTTCTCTCGAAAGATGCCCGAGAGGGTGTTCGTCTTATGGGCAATGCCGATATGCTTTTGACGCTAATGGATTGACATCTTACAGGTTTTTTATCTATCTCGAGTCTGCCAAAATATGTAAACATGATGGAAAGTACATTATCTTGAGATCAAATTCTTGTGTTGTGTTTCAGCTTTTGTTCTTGTGACAGAACCCACGGAGGCTTTGACTGCAGCATTGAAATTGTGTCACACCAAGGTATCTTAATCTATCAGTGTTTGAAACTTTGACAACTTTTCTGTATACTCATGTGCGTAAAACCTGATGCAGAACATATTGTTCAGTCTATTGCTCTCATCGCATCAAATGCAGCGGCTCTTTTGCCAGCTTACTGGGCTCTTCGGCAGCGGGTAATTTTCTTGGTTTAACACTTTAATCCGGGGCTCTTGTTTTTTTTCTTTTTTCCATCTAAATGCTGCTGATTCATGTCGTAAACAGGAGTATCCAGAGTGGGTTCTGTTTACATCCAGCGGAATCTCGAGCGCTCTGTATCATGCATGTGATGTAGGCACCTGGTGTGTTTTAAGTTACAATGTTTTACAGGTACGGGTAGTTGAGAGCTGCATCATTGTCATCTTCTATGTGACATTATACTTAATTACGAGATGGTAATTTTTTTGCTTCAGTTCATGGATTTCTGGCTCTCTTTCATGGCCGTGGTTGGTACATTTGTGTACTTATCCACGGCTGGTGAAGCAGTTAAAAGGACAATACACACAGTTGTTGCCATTCTCACAGCTTTATTGGCCTTGACTCAAGCAACAAGGTATCTGAGATGTTTGACTCAATGGTTGTGATAAATAGCACCTTGATACTATTTCTAAACATTTACATTGGCTTGCTATCTTTTTGCAGGGCGTCAAATATTATCATTGTGTTAGCAATCGGTTCACTCGGTCTCCTCATCGGATTTTTGGTAGAATTTGTTACCAAGTATCGATCATACTGCGGGTCGGCTGGATTTTCATTGAACATGCTCGACAGGTAAAATAAGGAAGCCATTCTGTTTCCTGACTTACGCCGATTACCTACTGTGACAAAATCATTATTTATCTGAGGTCTGTCATATTCTTGTCATAGGCCACGGGCAGTCAAAGAATGGTTTAGTAATTTGATCAAGACGCTCAAGAAACGGTTTCGTTGGGGCTTTGTGGCGGCTGGTCTTGTAGCCTTCACCATGGCAGCCATAAGTTTCAAAGTAGAAACCAGTTCGAGCTACTGGATGTGGCACAGGTGTGTGTGTATGTAAAGTTTATCAAATATGAATAATATCGATTGTATCACTTTTCTGAAGGTTGGCTTATGAAAATTGTGTGCAGTATTTGGCATTTCACAATCTACACATCTTCTTTCTTCTTCCTCTGTTCGAAGATTGCAATTGTAAATCACGAGAACCTAGCCCACAACGGAGCTGACAACTACGAGTTAACAAGGCAAGACTCGCTATCAAGAAACTAAGATAAGCATAAAGAGAGGCCTTTACTGATTTTTTTTGTATCTTGTAACAAGACATGGTGATGGGTAAATATTCTCTCCCTTACTTAGATTCTTTCGATATAGAATCTGAACCTCACTTTCAACTTGTATCTGTAATCTTGTATGTTTATACACTCATAGTGACATGAAAAGATCACTGGAGTTGTCCAGTTGCATCATTTATCTTAGGCCTAGGCTATGTAATGTTTTGGTACAATGGGAGGCTTTGGCGTTCTTGAACAATCTTTACTTCCATGGCTTTTTAAGCTGACTAAAGATTGATGTGTTCATGGTTATAATTGCTAGATTGAGTAGTCCCCTAGCCAACTGCAACCTGGAGTTTTGGGATTGTAGCAGTTTCTCCTCTCTCTTTTACGCAGTAGAGCCGCTTGATTCCAATGGCCTTCAGAGACATAAGCGTTTGACAGGATGGAGTAGTTCACAGGTTTGGTAGGTTCAATTTCAAGAAGCTTCTTTGCACCCCATTTCATGGATTCTCTTTTCTCATGGATGTTACATCCTCCTGTGAAAGCTGCCAAAGCATGTGTGCTTGGTTCTGTGGGCATTGAATTTAAAACATCAGAAGCCTCGTCGATGAAACCTGCTCGACCAAGAAGATCGATCAGACACGTGTAGTGTTCATCCTCTGCTTCTATCTTGTAAAACTCAGTCATTCGTTTGAAGCAACGGAGCCCTTCTTGAACTAATCCTCCATGGCTACAAGCAGACAGAACCTCTAAAAAAGTGATCTTGTCTGGTTGAAGTTTCTGCAGCATACTTTCAAACATTTGCAAGCTTTCTTCTGCGAATCCATGAGAAGCCAAAGCTCCTATCACTGAAGTCCATGAAACAAGATCAGGTTCTCGGATCGAATGAAAACATAAAAGTGCTTCAGATAAATTTCCATTCCTGGAGTAGGAACTTATCAGAGAATTAGCGACCGACAAAAAATCTGCTGAGCCCTTTTTAGTAACCATCGCTTGCACTTGCTTAATCTCCCAAATTGCAGAAAATTTGGCGCAGGAACTTAGAACACTTGCAAAGGTAAGCTCATCTGGTTGAAGATTCTCAAGGAGCATTTGACCAAAAAGTCTCATAGCTTCTCTTCCTTCTCCATTTTGTGCAAAACCTACAATCATCGCATTCCAAGACACTACATTTCTCACAACCATCGATTCAAAACACTCCCGAGCATCACTCAAATGGTTACTCTTAGCATACATATTCAGCAATGCAGTCGCCACCGGAATGTCGAATTGATATGACACTTTGAAGAGAATGGCGTGAATCTGCTTCCCTTGTTCGATCCTGCATGCACTGAGAAGACTCGAGAAAGTAAAATAATCACCCCTGAATCTGTTTTTGTCAGAACCCATCAGCTTGAGTAAACCAAAAGCTTCATCAATCATACCGTTAAGAACATACGACGAAACTAAAGCGTTCCATAGCACTAAATCTCTATCCAAAACCGCCTCAAAAACTCGTCTTGCTTCTACAATGAGACCACATTTCCCATAGAAATGAACTAGACTAGTACTCGGAAAGCAACTCGATTCAAGACCTTGTTTCACCATCAGACAGTGTAATTGGATACCAGCTTTCATATTGGTCGAATCAGTACACAACCGTATCAACCCCATGAACGACACATGATCCAAACTCACATCAGTGAAAAGAATCCGACTCAAATAACAAAAACCTAGATGAGCTCTGTGGTTGGTGTCACCGTCTCGTTGAATGACCCCGTGAATCAGTATGTTCCAAGTAACAATATTTCTCAAAGGCATTTCGTCGAAGAGCTTATCTGCATCATCGAATTCTCTGATTTTCGTGTAAGCTTGCAAGAGCTTGTTTTGAAGAAACAGAGAATTGTAAATCCCTTGTTTTACCATGAAACCATGTTCTTGTTTCACGTCAGAGAGATGATCCAAGCTAGCAGATAACTTCGATACAGAGGATATAGCTACAGGTGAAGAAGAAGAAGAAGGAATGGTTCTAATGTTTTGCAAGGATGATAAGTGGTTCTGATGGTTCGCAAGGAAGATCCGAGTTGATCGGAGGAATGTAAAACGCATCTCTCAAACAAAAAAAAAGAGACGGCGTGGCGGGAAAATTGGTTTTACATCACTGTAATAATAAGTGACTCTATCTATATTCTATAAGAGTTGAATTTTTTTATATCTATTTTCATAACTGATGATATAAATTTTGCATTAGTTAATATAATTGACGTTAATATTTACATCATTTGTAAATAATTGATGTTAAAATTAGTATCAATTTAATTAAGTGATTTTTAATATTAAGATAAATTAGACGATTAAATCTTTTAGAAGTACATTTGAAGTTGTAAAAGCATTGAAACTTGATTTGATAAAATTAATCAAACTGAAAGTTTCTTAAGCTATCATCACTTCTTAGCGAGTTAAAAAGAATATATTAATTATCCAATAATTATATTTAAGACTTTAACAGTATTTTTTCAGAAATTAAGAAGTAAATTAAATATTCTATTATTATTCTTCTAAAGAAGCAGTCTTAAATGACTATTCAAATTTTCCATTATTGATTAATAGCCACTCGAACCCAGAGCTAGCTGGTTCTCCCCGAAATGCGTTGATTTAAATAAAATAGAATTAATTTTATATTAAAAATGTACATCAAAATCTTAAAATAAAACTTATTTTGCATTATAAAAATAATCTAAACATGTTACAAGGCCCCAAAAAGAGCCAATAAAACCACAAGGTGCAACCTCTCAATGTCTCTTGCTTTTTGGTTTGCAAAAAAAAATTAACTCAACCAGTGGTGGGTTAAATAATTAACTAGAGTTAAAACGTCATATGACAGCTAATATATATTTGATGGTATGGGTCTCTCTCTCTTTCATTTTCCAATGAGTCTCTTTATATATAAACCGTCGTGCTGCTTCATTCAATAAAACCCATTTTGTCTACATTTTCTTAATACCAGCAGAAACTACAGAAAGAAGATTTATATAAATAAAAAAATTACTAGACAAAAAGGTTAGTGATTCCGCAATATTATAATCTAATCCTCTTCGTTTGCAAGTTTCGTATTTTCACATTGTTTAGTAACCCTAATTTTGGGGGAAAATTAGTTTATTCGATTTTTTGAGGAATAAGGGTCTGTATCTGTGGGAAATTTGATTTTTGACCCTAAACTTCTTCTTCGGTCACCATCCATCGAAACCCAAACCTCGAAAGAGAGAGAGAGAAATGGCGGGCCAAGGGGAAGTGGGGAAGCCGGTATAGGGTTTTGCCAAAGGGAAAAAACTTCCTTAAAATTTCGATTTTTTTTATGTTTCCCGCTTAAAAAAACCCTAATTCCGCCATGGAATCTCTGAGGTCTTAATCGTAAGTTCGTGATTCTTTAGTTCCTTGATCTTCTTGGGATTTCATTTTTCGTTTCTCTTTAGATTACTGCTTCTTCTTTTTTTTGTTAGGTTTGTTAGAGATAACGAGAAATGGGATCTGTTAATTGTTGTAGGGTTCGTAGTTCGTTGTTAATGGCGGGTTGGTCGATGGTAGCCGACGAGGATGCCGTCGATTATAGCAAGACTCCAAAGAGTCTCGATGCGAATAGGTCTCCTGAAAGCGTTAACCCAGAATCTACAGGGTTTGAAAAGAAGATTAAAGAACTCATCTCCTTGTTCCGACCTTTGCTTGATTCTTTTCTCGCTGAGTTTTGTTCGGCGGATGGTTTTCTACCTCTTCCTGCGATGACCGGTGAAGGAAGGACCGTTGATTTGTTCAATCTCTTTTTGAACGTGACTCACAAAGGCGGATTCGATGCAGTTTCTGAGAATGGGTCATGGGATGAAGTTGTTCAAGAGTCTGGATTAGAGTCTTATGACTCTGCATCTGCGAAATTGATCTATGTTAAGTATCTTGATGCATTTGGTCGATGGTTGAACAGAGTTGTTGCAGGAGATACTGATGTTAGTAGCGTGGAGTTGTCTGGAATCTCTGATGCTTTGGTGGCTAGACTTAACGGTTTTTTATCTGAAGTGAAAAAGAAATATGAGCTGAGGAAAGGTAGACCTGCAAAGGAGTTAGGAGCAGAGCTTAAATGGTTTATTTCGAAAACGAAGAGAAGATATGATAAGCACCATGTTGGCAAAGAGTCTGCTTCGAATGATGCTGTGAAAGAGTTTCAGGGATCAAAATTGGCGGAGAGGAGACTGGAGCAGATAATGATCCTTGAATCAGTTACTCAGGAATGCTCTTCTCCTGGGAAGAGAAAACGAGAATGTCCTTTGGAGACATTGAAATGGTTAAGCGATGTTGCTAAGGATCCATGTGACCCATCTCTTGGTATTGTGCCAGATAGATCAGAGTGGGTATCTTATGGAAGTGAAGAGCCATGGAAACAACTTCTTCTGTTTAGGGCCTCAAGAACAAACAATGATTCAGCTTGTGAAAAGACTTGGCAGGTGGGTATATAGGTACAGTTATTCCATAATCTGCAGTTACTGGTATTAAAAAAAAAAAGCCTATAGGTAGATGCACCAACTTTCCTCCTTCTATGTCGATTTGAAAATTCGTTATTGATTTTAACTGTGGTGATGTGAACTTTTGCCTGTAGAATCATGAATTGCATGTGTCATTGAAGCATTCTAAGAAGTTACTAGTAGAAAATTCTCCATCAGATTTTAGCAGAAGAAACTCGATTCTTCATAATGTCCGCTTCCCTGTATCCAACAATGAACTTTCTCGATACTGTCTCACTGTACTTAGACTGTGAACCATGTGATTGAAATAGAATCTAATTAGTCTGATGGTGATTGTTTGTCAGTACTCTCTGATTTAACCACTGTTCTTCCATGTTTATGCCATTCAAGTCTTGATAAATTGCTCATGTGTTTCAGAAAGTCCAGAAGATGCACCCATGCCTGTATGATGATAGTGCTGGAGCTAGTTACAATCTAAGAGAGAGACTGAGTTACGAGGATTACAAGAGGGGAAAGACTGGGAATGGCTCGGATATAGGCAGTTCAGATGAGGAGGATAGACCATGTGCTCTAGTTGGGTCAAAGTTTCAAGCTAAAGTACCGGAGTGGACTGGCATAACCCCTGAAAGTGATTCAAAGTGGTTGGGCACTCGGATCTGGCCACTGACCAAAGAACAAACCAAGGCTAATCTTCTTATCGAAAGAGATCGTATTGGAAAAGGAAGACAAGATCCTTGTGGCTGCCATAATCCAGGATCTATTGAATGTGTCAAGTTTCATATCACTGCAAAACGGGATAAACTGAAACTTGAACTTGGTCCAGCTTTCTACATGTGGTGTTTTGATGTCATGGGTGAATGTACTCTCCAGTATTGGACAGACTTAGAACTGAAGAAGATAAAGTCTTTGATGAGTTCTCCACCGTCACTTAGCCCAGCCTTCATCCATCAGGCCAAGATGATTCTTCCTTCGAAGAGCAGAGGAAAAATTGTGAGCTACTTCTACAACGTGACCCTTTTGCAGTACAGAGCAAGTCAGAGTAGAATAACACCTCACGATATAGACAGTGATACTGATCAAATATTCCTCCGCGCAACAGAGAATGAAAATCCAGCCCCCGAAGCAAACACATTTCAGAAACCCGCCCTGCTTTCGCCTAATAAAAAAAGATGTCGATAGAGCTATCACCCGGTTGAGATTCAAGTAGGAGCAGCTCTTTTAGTTTTCTTCGTTTTTGGGGCTTCTATTGCCATTGAAACTGCTTTAGACTCTGTGGGGAAAAGGCTTCATAATAGCATCTTCTTAGCAAATTCTGGTTTTAGTTTTGAGGTAAATACTTGCATCTCTTCCTTGATGATCCTACAGTAGGATTCCTTTTTGTTGGCATTGCTTGAAATGCTTTGCGGAAACTGGTGAATCAGAGAGATGATTTCTATCAGTACAGTGAGAGAAATTTGGATTAGTTTGGTGAATACAACAGAGGCAAAATGTAATTGCTATATGTTTTTTTTTCTGTTTTTTTCCAAGGAAAATGAAGAAATGAGTAAATCTCTCTTGTTATTAATCGAGTTCTCAGTTTCATGATTTCGACTATAACCCCCTCATCACAAGATAAATTTAAACCTTTACACGAGCAAAGTTAATCATAAATTCAAAGATTGGTAGCTTATTGGGAGGTTATATAACACTACTAAATGATTTGCTATTTTTACTTAGAGAAGCATAAACCATTTTCTGTATCAAATAAATGATATTTTCTTTTGAAATAATAGTGTTAAGGATTTTGAAGAAATAAAAATTAATTTAGTTACATTGTACAATGTGATTTTCTTCAGGAATTCTTATTTTTTAAAAATTAAGTTAAACAATTAAATTCAGAGATACTAATTAGTTCATATTGTAGTTTAGAGAGAATACAATTGTATTTAAACCAACAAAACTATGATAAGATTTGTTGGGTCAGATATTGGAAAAAGGACTAAAAATTGTCATGATGTTTTGGGCCAATGATTCACTCTTCGGCCCATAAAGGAACCCATGAAAAATCCAGATCATCATAGTTATCCCACGCGCATGTAAATCGCGTTGTTAAAAGCGCCCGTTTTTCGCAGTCTAACCCCTACGGAAATTGGCCTAAAATCAACTGAATCCAATAATTTGGAGTCCAAGGGCGCGTGAGCTAATATTCTCTTCTTTTCTTTCTTTATCGTTTTTTTTTTTTTTTTTTTT
>Ga0041059_1000806_pt1 | contig 24538 bp, 24 predicted proteins | sample AraColnosormetaG_FD_56232 | JGI IMG/M metagenome (GOLD analysis project Ga0041059, IMG submission 56232) | Arabidopsis roots microbial communities from North Carolina, USA - Col MF nosort | ecosystem: Host-associated > Plants > Roots > Unclassified | place: USA: North Carolina | collected... | reverse complement strand
TTCAGTTTTTCGACAAATAGACGAAATCAATTCCTACTTCTTTTCATTTCTCATAACAAAAAAGAGTGGAAAAAGAGTGTATTGGTCAGAGAAATAGTGAAGGTAAGTCGACATTTTTCCCAGTTTACATCAATGATCACTCCAAAACTGACAATATTTTCCATTACCCAGATTAATCCTAATCCATGGATAGGCTAGCCAAGAATTTTTGTTGTTTGCCTTTTGAATCCAGAAGTTGCTGAGATTATCGGATAGGACAACTCTCTTAAACCAGGCCACCCACACAGAGCCTGATTAGAAAAAGAGTAACCAGATAAGTTTAATCATACAAGCCTTATTCCATACCTGCAAATCACGAACCCCTACAAGGCCCAATTTGAGATAAGTGTAAGAAACTTTTATCGATTAACAGATAAAAGTACTCCTAGGCCTATCCAAAGATCTGAAACCAGTAGCAAGAACCCTACTGAGATCTGGAAAATCGGCGAGCACAAGTTTGATGGACTGGCGATACAAAGTCGGTTTCGATTTGGGTTTTGTTGTATGGCTTCAATTGTTGAATCTATTCCAGTTATATGTTTATATAGTAAACTCTTTTACAGTAAAATGTTGTTTCCAATCATGTTAATAACATAAAAGAGAAAGAAAACCACGATGAATTTCGCCAACACAGAAACGTAATTCATATCCTAAACCGTACTTTCGATCAGAGAACAGAGGATCAAGAAAGTCTTTTTCAAATCCTAAACTGTTTATAAAATAATAAAACCTGTGAATTCAGGCATGACGTCTTATACGCCCCCTGATTAACGCTTGAAGCTGATCTAGTAACTCGGAAAGAGTACATTCTCTTCCTTCTTCAAGATCCCATGGTTTGAAATCAACACTCGTCCGCACAGCCACTCGCGCTTCACGAAAGCCCTTCCTAACAAGCCTGTAAACCTTCTCACCCGAGTCCGTTTTGAGTGCCTCTAATTCGGTTTGATCGTAGGGACGAAACGGCATCTCCTTTTCCCCTTGTAAGTAAGCCAAACGCACAGAGTCGAGAATTTTTTTTTGCCACAGAGTTCTAATCAAATCCGCTCTCTCGAAAGTTTGCTCCTCCGTTTCGTTCACCAACACTTTGTGGCCGAGACAGGCGGCTCTGAATTCTTCAACTTGTAGTCGTCCCATATCTCTTTCATTGCCATCAAAGGAGTGATCAAGTCCGCTAATCATCTGATGAACAGAATATATCTGAATAAATATATATATACATATATCTGATAGAAGTGAGTCAAATATTAATCAAAGATTAACCGAAGAACTTACGTTCAGCAGCGTGCAACTCGCAGCAAGAAGGATTTCTTCCTTTCTATCGATCTCGTCTTCGAGAAACTCCACAGCCACAGAACTACTCGGAAGATCGCCAACTTCTTCTTGTATTGCTATTTTTTCCTCACAATCGCTGTTCTCAGAATCTACCATATCCAAAAGTCTCTCAACTTCTCTCTTCAATCCTTCAAATTCGTCCATTCTTGGATAGAAACAAAGGGATTCTTGAACAAATTTGAGAGAAATATAAAAAAATGTGGAATGGCCAGAAAAGCAAACGCCTCTGTATTTATATACCTTCATGTGTGTTTACGCCCAATTTGTGAATAGGTCAAGGCCCAATTTGTTTTTATTTATTTTTGTTAAATGATAATTCAATTTAAAGCATGAAAGAAAAGGTTTTACAGAGCTAAAAGCCCAGTTTTGGAAGCCCAAAATACAAAAATAAAAAGCTATTACGAAACTTGAACCAAAACTATAACCAATAGTTGTAATTGAACCAGAAAATCGGTTGGGGAGAAAGACCACCGAATATTGCGATCGATGATTGGTAGTTAAGAAAATCGTATATGCTCTTTTCAAATGAGATTGTGTTCCTTATATTTTCTGATTAAATTGGCATTAGCAAGTATTTAGATTAGTTAGTTATCTTTTCTTTTAGTATTTAGATTAATTAAAAACAGTCGTGCAAATAATAAGTTTCTTATCTTTTATTTGTACATTCATTTTCAAACATTGACTTAGCAAGTATTTAGATTAATTTGTTAGACAGATTATAGAAATCTCTTTAAATCATAACTAATATTTTTGGTAATTGTTTTATATGTAACAGATACAAAAAATCTTGCAGTGCAAAATTTGGTATCCTATTAAAAGCTTAAGATTCAATCATAGGGTCCACGAGTTTATCCGAAAGAATGCCAAAGATCCATCTGTTAGCCTTATATCCAATCATTTGGGTATGCGTTTGTATCTGAAACAATGCCCAGGATCCGCGTGTTTGTCAAAGTGTAAATGTCGAATTTAACCATAAACGAAATCTTTTGTTTATTTTTACAAATTAATATTTCTAATGGGATTTCTTGTAATATTTTACACTTTATAAAGTTATTTTACATCTAATACTTTCCAATTAATAGTATAGATTAAAAGTTAATAGCACTAAGCATGTTATGCAATGTCATTTGGCTCAAATAGTACAATGCATTATTACCGTTCGTACATGCGGATAAAACGCAGTGAAACGCTCTTGAAAGCTTGTGGAAGTAGTTCATTCATTATAATTGTAATAAATACTTTCTTCTTATTTTTTGCATTACGTCTTCACTTCGTATTATGTTTTCCCTTTGATACAATTGAACACATAATCTCTTTTTTTCTTTCTTTCTACACATTCAATAAGAAGGTGTAATCCTTAAGAGTTAAGACCTTTGCTTAGGCATTGGTTTCATAAACATGTATTACATCTTCTTATATAACTTAACTTGTTCATGGTATGTAGTAGACTACTATCTACAATTGAAGTGGACCACGATGAAAAAGGTATTCAGATAGAATTAAAGACAAAAACACATTGGCTAGATGATAAGGCTGATTCTGAGCCCAGGAGCACCCGGTAGTTAATGGTTAAGAGTGGGTATCAAAGTAATAAACAGAAACTGTGGGGGCGAATTAGAGAAATATGGGGAGAAATGAAGGGTATAGTTGCAATGGTGGCATTTCAGTTTATATTGGCAGGAATGTTCATCTTGTTGAAGCTAACGGCCGCTGATGGTACGAACCTCAAAGTCCTTGTCGCTTATCGTCTCTCCTTCGCTACTCTTTTCATTCTTCCCCTCACCCTCGTCTCCAAAAGGATGAAACAACACTGTACTGAGAGAAGATTATATAGGAGATTTTTTTTTTTTTGTCAATCATATAGGAGATTATGTGTATGTGAGTTTATATCATTCTTCAATCTAGTTTCTAGATACCCAAAACTTTTCCCTTTGAGACTAAAGCCCAATAATATCTGCAAATTATTTTGACCAGAAGAAAAAATAAAATTGAGAAGTTCGTATCAAAAGTGTTAATGTGTTATATACCCTAAACCACTTTCGTCAAATTTAGATTGAAAAGATTTGAACTTTTGAACCAATTAAATTCGATTAGAAACATTTGATGGTAAGCTTAGTTTGAAGTGCCTGTAGTTTGGCCACTGCCGCTTCTATCTTTAACCTCTTCCTTGCAGGAAAGGTTGACGTCTTGATCATCATCTTCTCGACCACAGTCCCTTGCCTAATCAAACACGTCATCAAGGCAAACTCTTCCTCTGAGCCGCTGAAGTTATACATCCACACAGTATCCACGCGGAATTTAGCATTGGGGAACGGATCTTTCTTATTATTATCCTCCCACAACTTCTTATCCCAAGACTTATTTTCTTCCCTAGGACCATTGTTATCCTGCACATACCAGCAAATTAAGACTCGGTAGTCATAGTCTTCAACTAAGAAGAACGAATGTACGCACATACCTTAAATATAATCTCGAGCTCCAGTATTTTACGAGTCCATAAACCTAAGACTTGTCGTAACCTCTCAACTTCTGTCGGATTCATTAAATCTACACTCACCGACAAGGCTACATACAAATTTGCAAACGGTCTCAACAACTCACCATATATGGTGTTCACAAATTCTTCATTCCCAATGCTCTTTTCCTACTCAACATCAAAACAATCAAATACCTTAATTCCTTTTTCCAGTGTATCCAAATACATTATTTGAAACGTGTAACAATATATATACATTATATGTACCTCTGATATGTTGTAGCTGATGTGAGGCACGTAAGGCCCTAGAACCCAAAAGTTTCTATTAAATTGGAGTTGGGGGGACTGGAGGGAAAGGTCATCTCTCCGACAGCAGATATCTATGATGGCGAGAATGTCTAGACTAGTTGTTGACACTTCAATGGCATCAATGCGTTCAAGAGAAGACACTTGCAAGAGCTTTAATTTTTTGTTCTCAATCTTCAAAGGAACCCTACTTTTTTTGAAGCAGCAGATGCCTAGTACAAGCACCTCAAGACAAGGGCAAGATGCGAGTACCCTGTTAAAGACTCCAATCTCGGGAGCGACGATTGATAAAAGTTTGAGGGTCCGGAGATTCGAGCAGTTTCTCAAGGGATGTGAGCTTTCGAGAAAGTATGAATGTAGCGAGAGAGACATAAGACTTGGATGGGACAAGGAGTCTGGGGAAAAGTTAAAAGTTTTGAACTTTCGATCCCAAGTACCATAATGGTATCTAAGTGTGAGAACTTTCGTGCGTTTCACGCAACTCAGTAATCGAATCCAAGAATTGAGCATTCCATTTCCACCTTGATATGGGACATGGATGATCACGCAGCTCTCTAGATGTCCACGATGATTGTTTATAACCTTTTACAAACCAAAAAGTGATTTATTTAAGATATGAATAAGCAGATACAAACTAATAAGAGAAAAGAAATTGACTGATAAGAAGGGACCTGAGTAATCAATGTAGCAACTGGATTCGAACCATCGAGCGTGTTGTTGGAATTGATAATATTCTTCCGCATGTCGAAGACGAGATGAGACATTTGATTCCACACATGTTCCCATCGCTTCGACACAACACTCGTCCTTATGGCTTCTTCTGTGGAAAGTCTCGATAATATTATGAGCAATACATCGTCAGGGAGTTTGCTGATCCAATCAACATTTTTGACCTGATCAGATGATACCATTAGGCAAACAAATAGGTTAATCTACGCCACAGTATAAGAGTTACAAGTAGACATGCATTATATAACAGAGAAGTGAACAGAATTAGACCTTAACAGAGTGATCATCAGAGACGGTAATTAGATAGGGCTTATCGTCATTGGCCAATGTAAAAGTTGGGTAAGGTAAACCAAGATTCCAAACCTGAAGATGAACAAGCATGTAAACATAGAATGAGATAACATGTCTCAGAACCTTACTCGGACTAAGTGCCATAATCAAGTTACATGGTTCTGTATGATGCAGGTCCACAGATTTTACTCTCGCTAATTTCTTCTGATCCCATAAAACCAGAGTGAATGATACGAAAGAAGAGACTCAATAACCCAAACACAAAAAAGGTACACATCTTCTATTTCATCGTCATCACCACAAGACAAAATTTCGAATCAGATTAGACAAATCGTAGAAAAAAATTCCCTCTGAGATTCCACTCTAATTCGTCGGCGAATTTGCTGATCCAGTCAATATTACCTTATCACATGACGATGATGATGATGATGATGATCTCTCCATATTGGCACGGAAGATTCCCTCAGATTTTTGAAGCGTCTGATTCTGTAGCTGATTCTAAGATGAAAGCACAAGATTTTCTGAGAAGAAGAAAATAAAAATAAAAAGATGTCAAGAGATTATTAGGGTTTAAAAAAAAATTATTACATAGATTTGTTTCGACAATATGCGTCCGGAAAACGCCGATCGGAACAATGCACACGATTTCAGTCGTTGAAGTCCAAGCTCTTTGAAAAATATAATGATTTGTGTATGAATTGTTATTCTTGATACCATATATATATAGGAGACTAACTTATATTTAATCTAAATAAATTAGAAAATAGTAAATATTTTAAATTTCTTAATTCTTATTCCAATAGGAATTTTGTATTCAATCAACTTTTTTAACCAATCAACTTTTTTTCAGTGCTTATTTTTGTAAAAACCATACTTCTCTTGCAAATACATTTTTCTAATGCATACCGTAGTTACAATACTGTATCATAAAACTCACAATTTTTATACAACCAAATACATTGTTACCATTCGAACTTGTATCACTTAATAGAGAAAACAATGATGTTTCTATCTTATTTTTTGAATATTCTACTAGTGAATTTTTTATCATCCAAGAAGATACATATTTATTTTGTTAAAAAAATGAAAAAGATGGTTTTTCTTATCCAAACGGAAAATTCCTTTGTTTGATTAGGATATAAATTGCGTTATACGTATATATTCAAAAAATAAGATGGACGAAATATAAGGAAAATCTCATTGATATTATCTGGAAAATAAAAAATTCCAATCGTGTGGTCCGTCTTTTGTTCCGACTGATCTATCTGACGGTTAAGATAGAAGAGCGTATATTAAAGTTACCATGGACCTTGATCCACAGGATTAAAACACTTGTTTTAGTTTCATGTTTACCTTTTACGGCGAATCTACGTGTGCGCGAAAGCTGAAATCTTCACGGGGAAATCTAGAGACGACGAGGAAAAAAGGATGACACTTTCTTCAGATCCGCGATCTATTTCTTCATCCCAACATAACACGAACTTCCTTGTGTGATTCAATATCTGAAACCCTCTCTCTTCCTTATAAAAAAAACCAAAAAAAGATTAGATTTTTAGGTTAGGTGAAAACAATAATGGAATCAGAGCTCAAAGATTTGAATTCGAATTCGAATCCTCCGTCGAGCAAAGAGGACCGGCCGTTACTGAAATCAGAATCCGATTTGGCGGCTGCCATTGAAGAGTTAGACAAAAAGTTCGCACCTTACGCGAGGACCGATTTGTATGGGACGATGGGTTTGGGTCCTTTCCCGATGACGGAGAATATTAAATTGGCGGTTGCATTGGTGACTCTTGTTCCATTGCGGTTTCTTCTCTCGATGAGCATCTTGCTTCTCTATTACTTGATTTGTAGGGTATTTACGCTGTTTTCTGCTCCTTATCGTGGGCCAGAGGAAGAGGAAGATGAAGGTGGAGTTGTTTTTCAGGAAGATTATGCTCACATGGAAGGTTGGAAACGGACTGTTATCGTCCGGTCTGGGAGGTTTCTCTCTAGGGTTTTGCTTTTCGTTTTTGGGTTTTATTGGATTCACGAGAGCTGTCCAGATCGAGATTCAGACATGGATTCTAATCCTAAAACTACTTCTACAGAGGTATAAGCTTAGCTAAGTCTCAAAACCAGCTAAAGTTTTTTGCTTTCGTTTGTTTATTGTGTTTGTATTTGATAGTGTTGGAGGTACTTCTACGTTTGGATAGTTAGTTATAAGGAACTTAAAAAGTGTCAGACTTTGTTGTAAGAAGATATAGTTTTGGGGCAATTTATTGGCTTGGTACGACGATTTTGCTCAAAGGAGTAGTTAGGTTGCTGTACTATTTATTGTGATCGTCCTTATGGGACCTCTTTTTTACTGAAATTGATTTAAGGTTTACTTCCCACTGATGGGTTGGCGTTTGTCTTTTATCTTCATTTGTTCTGTCTTTTGGCTGCAGATAAACCAGAAAGGGGAAGCCGCCACGGAGGAACCTGAAAGACCTGGAGCCATTGTGTCCAATCATGTTTCGTACTTGGACATTTTGTATCATATGTCTGCTTCTTTTCCAAGTTTTGTTGCCAAGGTTAGTTGATAGAAATAGGCTATATCATCATAGCTCTGTTAAACTACTGTCTGAAGTTCAAATTTTGGGTATTCTTTAATGGCAATGACATTAACATTTATTTGTCTGTTCTCCCTCATGATTTTGATGCTGAAGAGATCAGTGGGCAAACTTCCTCTTGTTGGCCTCATTAGGTTAGTTCTGAATGACTTATCTAAGTTCTTGAAACAATCTTTGTATCTCATCACAACTTCAAAGTGTCCTTGTTTCTGTTATTCGTTTGTAGCGTTCATCTCAAACTTATATCTCCTCTCTTATTTGTCTGACAGCAAATGCCTTGGTTGTGTCTATGTTCAAAGAGAAGCAAAATCGCCTGATTTCAAGGGTGTATCTGGTATGGATGCTTACAAAGAAAGAGAAATCTTAAAAATCTTCTGCTAGTGTATTCTTTTCTAGTTCTTTAACTTCCTTTGTTACCACTTTGCGTTATCTATCTGATAGTTAGAAATCTATGAACCGAATCCTCTGTAAATCTCTAATGCTACTCTAAATATGTCTTCGTAGGGTATATCTAACCGCTGTTTTTATCTTTACAGGCACAGTAAATGAAAGAGTTCGAGAAGCTCATAGCAATAAATCTGCTCCAACTATTATGCTTTTTCCAGGTTCAGTATTGCTAGCACAATCGATTTATCGACCAAACCATCATTGTTTCCTTACAACTGTTATTTGGTCTCACCACAGAAGGAACAACTACCAATGGAGACTACTTACTTACATTCAAGACAGGTGCATTTTTGGCTGGAACTCCAGTTCTTCCGGTAATATTAAAATATCCGTATGAGCGCTTCAGTGTGGCATGGGATACCATATCCGGGGTGAGTATTCATTCATCTTTAAAAAATTCCCGGTTATCTCATGCTTTGAACATCAGCTTTTCATTAGTAGAGTTACAAGAGTCATGTTTCTTGTTTTTTAGGCACGCCACATTTTATTCCTTCTCTGTCAAGTCGTAAATCACTTGGAAGTCATACGGTTACCTGTATACTACCCATCCCAAGAAGAGAAAGACGATCCCAAACTTTATGCTAGCAATGTTCGGAAATTAATGGCCACCGAGGTATTTAACTGCAGTAAAACGAGAGCTGTATATATACTTTGAGGGTGTGTTATTGCTTACCAAGGTTTGGCTCTGGTTTTCTTCTTGTTGCTTGCAGGGTAACTTGATTCTATCGGAGTTGGGACTTAGCGACAAAAGGATATATCACGCAACTCTCAATGGTAATCTTAGTCAAACCCGTGATTTCCATCAGAAAGAAGAATGAAATTTTCTGGCCTGACAATGTTTGTAATGTAGTAGTCTTTACCAAAAACAACCACGACCTTGATTGAATAATGGTTCTTGTGATGATAATAAAAACCAAAAGTTTGATTACACAAATCGACCTTTTTACCAGTGTCTTTTTTAGCTACTGTGTTATAGTGAGTTTTCAAAAAATCAGAAAGAAGCTGTGGCTGGGATGGAAACTTTGGGCATGTAAATCTGAAGCATCTCTTTCGTGTTCGTGCAGGTTTGTTTTGCAAAAGCTAATATGGACACTCGAAATTCGTGGTCTGAATATTTCATTTATTCATAGGAGAAGGAAACTTTTAACACAACTTTAGTAATATACATTTAACACATCTCATTTCTGAAACTTGTATTTATTTTGCCTCTGTTTCTTGCTGAAGAAAGATACACACACACACACACACACCAAATGGTTCTTTTTCCTCCTAAGAGCTTCAATGAACATAATCGATTCAATCAAATGCCAGGTTCAAATCTTGCAGGAGAACTCATAACTTAGAATATATAATGTTCTTGATTATGTTTTGTTCTATCACACAAGGGAACAAGAGTAGCTTAACCAAATAATAGATGGTTAAGCTTCTTTCTTTTCTTCTTTTTTGTGGACGAGACAAATCTACAAAAGAATAAAAAAAACAGAACACAGCTATTATAGGTGAGACATAAATTTGATGAGAACTAGCTTAGGGTTCTTCAGCTCCTTCTTCGTCATCTTCTTGTATCATGTTCACAAGCATATCAACTTGCTCTTTCAACATTGTGTTCTCTCTTTCAATCTCTGTTCTCTTGCTTCTCTCTTGTAGCAGCTGAAGCTGTAGATGCTCTAAGCACCGTGAATCCTCTTCTAGCTGCTCGTTTAACCCATCTATCTCTCGATCCTGTCACAATCCCACAATCCGTAAATCAAACTCCAGCAAAAATCTGCATCATGTTTAGTTTGTTTTACCTTTCTGTTCATTTCTTGGACAGCTATTCTACGCATGCTCTCAACTACATCAACATTCACAAGCTTCCTCTTCTTACCGATCAACCAGCCTTTTGGGTAGTTTGCAGTCTCGAAATCCGGCGGTGGCAACAATGAATCAGCCGCAGTTGGTCGCTTTCCGTTCAAGTTCGTAATGGGTTCAAGTGGCTCGAACAGAGCTTTCCTTTTCTCGGACAGAAGAGGAGTTGTGGTCATTGGTTCCCCAACTTTCTCGGTATCCATTGCTGTTATCTCGTTCTTCTCTGGTGTGACCTCCGTAACAGCCTCCGGTGCTTTGTCTAGGTTCAACAATGCTGCGATCAAAATAGTTAATGCTTTGAGTTCCAAAATCACATGCAAACGGATCAGATCAAAACGAAAGTTACAAAGTCTTTGATTTTACAAGCTTAAGACAGAGAGAAGAAGACTAAAGCTCCATGTCTAGATCTCGAGGAAATAGTTCACATAGAGCTAAAACAATTGATGCTTAAAAAAAATTCCAAATCTTTCAGACCAGAAATAGAAAGGGTAGCTAATAAAGGTCTAGAATCTTTAATGGTCTGAGAAAACAAGAAACAGTGGAAAAAACCTGATCTTTTTCTTGATTTCCACGCGATCTTGGTGGTAGAGACAGGGAAAAAACCTCCGACAAACCCATCACTGACTGTCTTCATGTCTTTCTCAAATCCAACCCCTTTCTCCATCTAAATCTGAAAATTTCCCAGAAGATACACGAATTTTGAGAAAGAGAAGAAGAAGAAGAAGATAACGTACAAGGAATCGAATTCCCAAGAAAAGAGGGCTCTCTGTTAGATTTCAGTTGAACGGTAATGATTTGGCGTTTTGGTTACGACTACCAAATGCTTTTGCTTTGTGCTTCAGCTACAGAGGCTTGTGAAAATGTTTTTTATTCTTACAAAAAGAAAAAAAATCAGAAGTCGAAAATAGTTGTCTTATCGTATTCTTTAGGTTGGGACCTTTTCCCTCTTTATTCCTTTGCTAAATTTTCATGCAACCTTTAACCTTCTTTATTTTTTTATGAATTCATCTTTAATCCTTTTCTAAACTGTTTTTTTTTTTCCTTTTGGGAAATAACTCATTAAACGATTTATTGACTATGATCATACGTCTCTTCCACAAGTATTCTTCCGGCACAAGTCTTGCCTTAAATCAATTGAATAAAAGAATTAGTATAAATCATCTGATTACTTTTTTGTTTTGTTTTAATATCATAATCAATGACCGTTGAGACTTATTCAAAGTAATGTGATTTGATTTGTTCAGAATACTAATTTTGAACTCAAATTGATAAGACCTTTATTTTTGTTTAATCATTTCTTGTGTTAGTCAAGACCTTTTGTATTTACTTGAAATAAATTTTCCATGCAGCCAAGAAAAATATATTAAGCTACATATTATTTTACCAAATACTAACTGAATAGTAAAAATAATCTTTGGGGGGCAGCGTTAGGTGTCTTTAGGACGAGAATTAAATTACTGAATACGGAGTTATAAAAATAAATGTTTGGAACTTGGTAAGAGCATATGCCACGAAACAGAGCATCTTTCTTGAAGTTAGTAATTCTTGGAATGTGCGTCGGTCTTCTTACAATTTGCAAATATTCGAATTTGATAAATATTATCCCAACCCATTGAAATAAGATGTAGTCTTGGGCTCACGACAAATCCTCATTCAAAATTGAGCCTCTTGACCCATTAAGCTTCTTCTTTTCTTTTTTTTTGGACAAACTCTTCTTCTGGTTACAAGAACTGGTCACCCAAATAGTTAGCAGATTTTAGTCTGAAAAGTATGATTGGAAGAGATACAGTGACTGAAGAAATGGCCTTGACCCATTGGGCCTTATGTTTCCTTGGATTTAAAATTATAAGCATATAGACATTGTGTCGTTTTGAGCATCGATAAGAGGACATCGTGTCGGCGAAAGAGCGCCATCTACAACAAAAACCCAAATCGACACAGATTTTTGTTTCGCCAGTCTATCACACTTTTGCTCGCCGATTTTCCAGATCTCAGTAGGGTTCTTGCTACAGGTTTCAGATCTTTGGATAGGCCTTGGTGGATTTTTATCTATCAATCGATAAAAGGTTCTTACTTTTACTCTGTAAATCGTAGTTTGGGTTGTTTGTACTACTTTCTCATCCATGGGTAGGCACGGTAGTTCCTCCGACGAAGAAGAGAGAGTTAGAAGAAGGGATAGGAGAAGACGAGAGAGAAGCCCTGATGTTAGAAGATCGAGGACTGAGACAGATGATGTTGCTCGTCGTGTTAGGGTTTCTGATGATGAGGACCGTAAGAGCTCGCGACGAGATCTTGAGATTGGTGGTACTGTCGCTGATGGTGAGGGACGCCGTGGAGATAAGGTCAGAAGAAAAGAGACTTCTGATGATGAGGAATTAGCTAGACGGTCGAGAAAGGATCGAAAAGAAGCGAACTCTGGTTCTGAGGATGATAGAGGTAAAAGAATTGAGGTAGATAGTGATGGTGATGGTGAGAGGAGAGTGAATAAGGGGAGAAATACGGATAGAGTTAGAGCTGACACTTCTTCTGATGAAGAAGATGATTTGAAGGGGAATAAGAAGGAACCGATGGAGGTTGATGATGATTACGGTCGGAGAGGAAGGAGAAGAAGCCCCAAAGTCATGGAGAAACAGGGTAGAGAGAGAAGTCATAGGGGTAGTAGAGTCATAGCTGATAAACCTTCTGATGAGGAAGATGATAGGCAGAGGAGCAGGGGAGGTAGGCGAGAAAGCCAGAGGAAACGCAGGGATCATCGAGCATCTGACGACGATGAGGAAGGTGAGATTAGGAGTGAGAGAAGAGGAAAAGAGAAGAATGATAGAGGTAGTGAAGGTCTCTTAAAGAGGGATCGGAGGGAGAGAGACTTGACTGATGGGCATGAGAATGGGAGTCGGCGTAGGGAAAGTGAAAGAAAAGATAGGAGTCGGAGGGACGATGGAGTTAGAGATGAAAAAGAAAGGAGACACAATGATAAATATGATGATAGTCAAAGAGACAAGTTGAGAAAGGAAGATAGCAGGAAAAGGGAAGAGAAGAAGATTGAGGTTCCAAAGCCCAAGCTGGCAGAACTCAATCCATCTGAGAACAATGCTATGGCCTTGGGAAAAACAGGAGGAGTTTATATTCCTCCGTTCAAGCTAGCACGCATGATGAAGGAGGTGGAAGATAAAAGCAGCGTAGAGTATCAACGGCTTACATGGGATGCTCTCCGTAAAAGTATTAATGGGCTCGTCAATAAGGTTAATGCAAGCAACATCAAGAACATAATCCCTGAACTGTTTGCTGAAAATCTCATCAGAGGAAGGGGACTTTTCTGCCGTTCATGTATGAAGTCTCAAATGGCATCTCCTGGATTCACTGACGTCTTTGCAGCTTTAGTCGCTGTTATTAACGCCAAATTCCCTGAAGTTGCTGAACTTCTATTGAAAAGGGTCGTTTTGCAGCTAAAGAGAGCGTATAAGCGTAACGACAAGGTTTGTCCTTTTTTTTGGCTTTTCGAATCTAAATTTTTTGTCAAGCATTTTGATTTATATGTATCATATTTATACATTGTTATGTCTCATATTTGTTTTGGCAGCCTCAATTGCTTGCTGCTGTAAAATTTATAGCGCATCTAGTAAACCAGCAAGTCGCTGAGGAGATCATAGCACTTGAGTTAGTTACCATACTTCTGGGAGACCCAACTGATGACAGTGTTGAGGTGGCTGTTGGGTTTGTGACGGAATGTGGTGCAATGCTTCAAGACGTTTCACCAAGAGGATTGAATGGTAAAAATCATTTCAATCTCTCTTTGTTGGATAGAAATCTTGTTTTGTTATGTTGAAGAATCATTAGACTATTTGTAATTACACTCAAACCATCAAATTCTTTCACAAGTCAATGACTATTGACATATATTGGTATGATATAATCCATCTAGTAATTACACTCCATCCATCTAGTTCTTTTGGAAAAAGATAACGTTGAAATTTGGTTGTGTGTCTTAGCTGTTTCATTTCGGACTTCAGCAATTTTTCATGGCATACATGCTCTATATTTCCACGGCTCTTCCTTTTATTTTCGTGTTTAAGCTCTTCTAGTTTTTGTAATACAGGGATTTTTGAGAGGTTTCGTGGTATACTGCACGAGGGAGAGATAGATAAGAGAGTTCAGTATTTGATTGAAAGTCTCTTTGCTACTAGGAAGGCGAAATTTCAGGTAATTTACTCCTTGACACATTGAATTCGAATCTGATATTTTGGGTTGTGATAGATGTAGCAGTATGCTTATTGTCACGGATAGCAAATCTTGTTGATGGTTTACTTTCAGGGACATCCGGCCGTTCGTCCTGAGCTAGATCTTGTTGAAGAAAAATATTCGCATGATCTCTCTCTTGATCATGAAATTGATCCTGAAACTGCTCTTGGTAAGCTTGGTATTGTATTTTAAAGTTTACTCCATGCTCTAGAGAGCGGTTATTATTTTGGAAGTACTGAAACTGCTCTTAATTCTACATTTTTCTGACTGAAGATATTTTCAAACCTGATCCTGATTTCGTGGAGAACGAAAAGAAATATGAGGCGCTGAAGAAAGAGTTACTCGGTGACGAAGAGTCTGAGGATGAAGATGGCTCTGATGCTAGTTCAGAGGATAACGATGAGGAGGAAGATGAGTCTGATGAAGAAGATGAAGAACAAATGAGAATAAGAGACGAAACAGAGACTAATCTTGTTAATCTTAGAAGGACAATCTACCTGACCATAATGTCCAGTGTTGATTTTGAAGAAGCAGGTCACAAATTACTTAAAATTAAGCTTGAACCAGGTCAAGAGGTAACTTCTTCCAAATTCGGATACTCTATATTTTCCTGTGCTTTCTGCTTTTCTATTTTATTGTTTAATGTTGAAATGAATCCATCTTAAAGTTTGTGACTTTCTGCAAGTACAGAAGTCTTATGACATTCTTATCCAATCAATGTTGCAGATGGAACTATGCATAATGCTCCTGGAATGTTGCTCTCAGGAGAGAACATATCTGCGTTACTATGGATTGTTGGGTCAGCGTTTCTGTATGATCAACAAAATTCATCAAGAGAATTTTGAGAAATGCTTTGTTCAGCAGTATTCCATGATTCACCGTCTTGAGACAAACAAATTGCGTAACGTGGCTAAGTTTTTTGCCCATTTACTGGGCACAGATGCTCTCCCCTGGCATGTGCTTGCCTACATTCGATTAACCGAGGAAGACACTACTTCCTCATCTCGTATCTTCATTAAGATCCTATTCCAGGTAACTAGAATCTTCAGAACTCATTTGACTATTTCATGAAACTCAATTTCAGAGCTGTTCATCTCATTAATTTGATTGGAGATATGTTCATGTGATTGATTAATTTCTTGTTTCATATGAATTATGAAATTATGGATATGTTACATCACAATTAGGGCTCTGCTGATAAATTTTGTTAAGGTGTGGAAAATTGGTATTTGAGACTGTTTGGTTTGCATTTTTTGCAGGAATTGTCAGAACACTTGGGGATTAGGCTGCTTAATGAGAGGCTTCAGGATCCAACAATGCAGGAATCACTTGAATCTATATTCCCTAAGGATAATCCAAAGAACACGAGGTTTGCAATCAACTTCTTTACGTCCATTGGTCTTGGAGGCATCACAGAGAATCTGAGAGAGTATCTGAAGAACATGCCAAGCCTCATCATGCAACGGCAGAAGCAAGTTGCGGAATCAGAATCAGGATCATCATCTGGATCTGACAGTTCTGATTCCGAGTCTGAATCTGAGTCAGGCTCATCATCTTCTTCTAGTTCGGATGAAAGCGACAGAGAAAAGAGGAAGCGAAGAAGAAGATCATGAAGACTGTTTTGCTTGCTGTCTCCAGACTCCAGCAAATTTCTTGAAATTTCACATCTTGTTTTGGCTATTTCAACTTGAATTTTCTTGAGAACTCACTGAGCAATCATCTGGTGCTGTTCTTGCATATCAATTACGCAATAACCTGATGACAAGAGAATAGACAGTGGAAGGTTTGTGAACGGAAATGTTTTTGTTTGTTGTTGTCTAAATGTTTTATAAGACATTTTTATATAATTTGCTATGGTTTTTATGGGAAATTAGCTAAGTTCTCTATATAATAGCTTTGTATTAAAATTGTTAAACTGTTTAAGATAAATTTGATCAATAGGACCATAGATGTATATTTTTGTTGGGTACATTTTGTGATCCAAATTTATTTGCGTGTTCTGATTGGAATCATGAGATATTTTAAATGGTGAAAAGTATCAAATTGCCAAGGAATCTTTTTTTCGTATATTTGTTCTTCAAATAATTTTGTTTTTTGGATAAGAACGGATATTATGATCGGTCTTTCTCACTGATTTCAAAGTCAAAATATCACAATTCCAAAAACATATATCTTAAAAACTATTTCTTCAAATTGTCTCAAAGTATTACTGTGGTGCAAAGCTTTCCAAATCGTACTAATGGTTTATTACTTTTTAAAATAAAAAGTTTTGGGTGCTCTTAGTTTAGCGTGAATCTACTACCCACAGTATCTAAAACATACTTAATTAGTAAAGAAAACTGAATTGTACTTAACTACAACTTTAAACACATGCCAAGTACCAACAACCTATCAACCATTTCCTCTGTCTTTCACATTTTGTTAAGCCATACCAGAATTAAGACCTCAATAAAGTAGATAACTTTGAACAAAGTAGATGCTTTTTTTATTTTTGGAAAACAATATTAAACTTTTTTAAACATAACAACAAAAAGGTTGGGATGGATAACTTTTTTTTTATTTATAAATCTACTGTATGTGTAAAAATAGTAAAAAACAATTTGGCCGTGGAAATCGGTAGCGTTATGGATAAGGACACTTTGAGATGAGTCACCGTTTCCTTTCTTTATAAATAATCCCGCTTCCTCTCTTTATCCAATCCATTAAATCCTAAAATCCATTATTGATTGAATCTTCGAGTTACCAACAAAAAAAAAACTCTCCTTTATTTCAGTCTTCTTTTACAAATCATAATCTTCTCTTTGATTCCATCTTGTGAACCACCGGCATAAGAAAATATGACAATTGCTTTAACGATCGGAGGAAACGGGTTTTCGGGTCTACCAGGATCGTCGTTTTCTTCATCATCTTCGTCGTTTCGATTAAAAAACAGCAGAAGAAAGAACACGAAGATGCTCAACAGATCAAAAGTCGTTTGTTCTTCTTCATCTTCTGTAATGGATCCGTATAAGACTCTTAAGATCCGACCCGATTCATCTGAATACGAGGTCAAGAAAGCTTTCAGACAACTCGCTAAAAAGGTTTGACCTTTTGTTTAGCTCAATCATCTTAGATCTGGGTTTTTAAAATTTGACATCTTTCTGATCGATTTTGATTTGATTGTTGCAGTATCATCCTGATGTTTGTAGAGGAAGCAATTGTGGGGTACAGTTTCAGACAATTAACGAAGCTTACGATGTAAGCGTGTGCTTATGAAAGCTAACTATGCTTTTTGGTTAACTTAAAACAGATTTAAATTCGCTTTTGTAATGAAAATTGATCTCTTTGTTTTTTTTTCTTTGAAGATTGTGTTGAAGCAAATTAAAAATCAGATGGAAGGGACGGAGGAATTTGAGCCGTTCGATGTATACGACGAGGGATTGAACGGAATGAATGATCCAGATTGCGACACGTGGGAAGAATGGATGGGATGGGAGGGAGCAGGAACCCGTGATTACTCCTCTCACGTTAATCCTTACGCTTGATAAACGAATGATTTCACTAATTAATTTCGAAAGAAATCATCCAAATGTGTATAAATAACAATCAGAGAGAGACTAAAAGCACAACAATGTAAATAAGTGAAATTTGTCTCGGATAATGATTGCTTAAATGTGAATAAAGTAATCTCTCCTTTGTGTAAAAGCGTTTTTAGCTTTCCTGATTTTGGAACTAATCTTTGAGATTAAGCGAAGGTTTTATTCAAACCGTCAAGGGTCAAGTTCCACGTTTACTTTTAGTTGTGGATACAAAAGTCACCAAATTCTCATTCTTTGTAACGGTTTCTTTTATATCTTATAATTGAAAATCTAAAACATATCTCAAAACACTTCAAAAACACTTTCCTTTGCAACTTCTATCAAAACAAACAATTGCAGAATCTAATCCATGGGGAATGCCCCGCTGCAGTACCTGAAGAAATTGGCAACATCATTTCATTTTTTTTGTTTGGAAACCCTAATTCATGGGTTAGTACTTTAGTAGTAGTAGTAACTAAAAAGTTTTACCTGTTGCTGAATCTTTGGACAGAGTCTGTAGCATCAAGAAGAGTTTCACTTGCTTTCTCTAAAGCCATGTAAAGCTCTTTACCTCTGTTTAGACGCGCGATGACCCATGTGTTGTTCTTCGCTCGAATGCATATTTCCATGTCTTTCTCTTGCTTCGAGCGGTTTTTTTCTGTATCCACTTCTTCCCTTAGCTTGTTTAGTGCAAGCAAAGACTCCTACGAAATCAGAGACAATTTTGTTACACTCTTGCTTATGCTACTCACGAGATCGCAGTATATGAATATGATTGATGGAAGTTCTCTCTCACCTTTGCTAGTGTTGCTACCTTTCCTGGTGGAGAAGCTCTGGAAACTTCCATGTCATTATCAACTAGTAAGTAACGGTAACCGCTTACATGGTAAGCATTCTCACCGCCCCACCCTTTCGATAGCTTCTCTTCGACTTTCAAGATTTTGGTCGATGCCTGCAAAAATGCATAGAGATGATAAGGGATGGAGTCTGAAAAGATTTTACAATGAAGCAAGACAGGTTTACAGAGATGAGCTAACGTTTTCAATAACTTGCTGCTTCACGAATGAGATGTCTAGCTCTCCATTAACAATTGCAGCGATAGGCACGAGAAGAACCAAGGTGAGACTCTTGTACTGATAAGTCAAAAGGTAAAAACTTTCCTGTGTCTTCTGTATCAAAATTGTCGGGGTGGCATCTAAACCCCAAATATCAGTTACAAGAAACCCATCTTTCCCCTTCGACCACTTATCGTGCTGCAAAGGTCTAATAACACGACCTGTGCTACTACCATTTCCCGAAGGCAATGTACCACCTGAACCAAGAGGGGGCACCGTAGTAGATCTAGAAGATATTTGAGGTGAACCGGATCCTTTGCGTAGATATGACCAGGAACTTGTGCCAGATGATAGCGCGTTTGTGGTTAATCTCATGACAGAAAATGCAAACAAGTCGACGGTATCATCCTGAAAAGAGAAGAGAGAGAGAAGACAAAGACTAAAGCTTTTAGTATTAGTGAACAATATAGTCTACACAGACCACGATAATTTAAGAATCTTAACGACTCAACAATCTTGGCAAATATGATTAATGCGAATGAGGGATTTGAAAACATACAGGTGAGAGAGTTGTTGACACCAGTAGATCATGAAATAGAATCACAGAGTGGCATCGAACGGTCCCAGCACATGAATCTAGCACTCCGACGAGAGACTGTACATCTAAATAATACTATTCAAAATAGTGAACTTTTTTTTTGTTTCGAAACGCATCTTCTGATAGAGAAACAAACCTGAACTTCAAGTGCCGCATCTCTAGCTAAAGTTAGCATCTGAACTGTTCCACGCTCTTTCAAAGTGTCACGGAAGGAAGGTAACTGTTGTTTTTTCCCAACGAAAAGATCTGCCCCAAAATAGAAAAACTTTTGATAAGTGCTACTACACAGGGATTTTGTGGGCTATAGACTTGGTGATTATTGCTTACCATTTAAATAGTCTGTGATGAATGGATACAAGTGCGATCTTACAAGTCCTCCAGTTGGTTCTTTCTCAAGCAATGCCCTAATTGACCCTTGAAACATAACAAAGAGAGAGTGCACTTCCTTAAGCACTCTCCGCAATGCATCAATCCTCCATACAGCTTCAATCTCCTTATTTTTCTCTACAATCTACCAAAGTCTAAATCAAATTTTGTTCTTTTTATGCATATGAACAAAGTGCAAATCAATTGCTAAAACAAGTGAAAGAGTTGATAATGTTGTACCATGACCATCCAGATATCGGGCTCGGCCTCATAGAAAACATGGGAATGTCTCTCTGCTTCAATTACCTCACAAGCTGCCTCCGGGGAGAAAAGTCTGTGTTTATATTCCATAAACCACGTCTCAGGAACACCCAACAATACAGGAAAAGCTAATAACGCTCAAAATTTATGTGAACATGAGACAACATCAATCAATCCATGAACTCGAAAAATCTGTGTAAAGAAGGAAAATCTCTAGTAGCTAACCTCGTGAACGTGATAAGCCCTTCACTGAGACCTATAACCGATAGCTGAGTGGAGAAGGTTAGATCAGGAGGATAGAAGAACAAGATCTTGTCCAGTTCCTGTCCTTCGTGTTGGCCTCTTCTTAAGTCAAACACGCAAAGACGAAGGCTTTCAGTACCAGAGCTCATGGACGCCATTCCCATAGCTTCTAAGAGCTCATTAAACACCTTAAAAAGCACACAGAAATGTGTATCGGAAATCAGGCAATAATACAAACTCCGTATCTAAAATTCATAACTTTAAGGCACATCAAATCACCAGAGAACCCTACAATTTACGATTTTGGAGGTTCAGGTAATTGCAAGTTAATCAATTTCGTTAAGAAAATTGCGTAATCCATATAAATTGATTACCTTTGAGGATGAACCCTAAGAACAAAGTCAAAGGAGTGATCGGCCTTCAATTCACAAAGTTGATTTCTGATGATTGTGGACTCAGATCTACCAGAAAATTTTAGAAGCAAAACTTGGTGGTGAGAGGAAACCAGGTAAACGGGTCACCGGGTTAGGATCTAAAATGGACTCGGGTCGTAGAGGATCTTCAGATTCTCATCGGCTTACGTCATCCATTGTCTTCTCCAATGATCCCTTATTTTTACTTTTTCTAATCGCACGTTGTTGTCACCTATACTCGAATAATTTTTGATTTCGTCTCCTCAATCTATGAATAATTCCTAAACCGGTTATAACATTTCAGATTTCACATATCATTCTCTCATTTAGTCGTCACGCTTGGATCAAATAATTGAATACTAATTGAATTGATGCATTAAATTATTGAACAAACATTAATGAAATAGATAGCTAGAGCATTTTATAATGAAAGTTGCGTTAAACCGGTAAATTTGAGTCTCAACCAATATAAATTAGTTAAGAATCGGTTTGCATTACTCACTACATGTAATTTGATTTCGTCTACAAAGTACCAAAACGCAAAAAAGGTTCTAACTTTTGCTTCTTCTTCGCATTCACTCAAACCAAACTAGAAGACGGAATCCGGCCAAGTCACTTCCGCAATCCTTTCGAATTTAGATTTTAGGGTTACTTTGTCGGAGATTGTTAATTTGGAGGTGTGAATTGAAATTTTCTCTACAATTTCCGACCTTTTTGGTATATATTGTCTCTGTTTTATTGTTTTGGGACGATCCATCTGATTTTGTGGGATATGACCGATGAAACACTCTATAGTATTCTGATCTTTTCCTTGTGATGTATGCTTTCTTAAGCTTCCATTTTTTATCAGAGAGATTAGTCTGTATTTATTACTTCGCTTCTGGTATTTGAAAGACGATCCTGCTTGGAGAAATTTCTATTCTTGACTTTTTATTTATTTTATCAAATAGACCTTGAAGAGATTCTTTTTATATTTCATTCCTTATACTTACCTGGTTTTGTAGTATCTGGAGATTGGCAACAATGTCTGAACTCAAAGAGCGTTTGCTTCCTCCAAGACCTGCTTCGGCTATTAACCTTAGAGGTGATGCAGGCTCTCGTCCTTCTCCTTCAGGGAGACAACCACTCCTTGGAGTTGATGTTTTGGGTCTCAAGAAGCGTGGACAAGGCCTTAAGTCGTGGATTCGTGTTGATACTTCTGCCAATTCTCAGGTCATTGAGGTTGATAAGTTCACTATGATGCGTAGATGTGATTTACCAGCACGGGATTTAAGGCTGCTTGATCCTTTGTTTGTGTATCCGTCAACTATTCTTGGTAGAGAGAAGGCTATTGTTGTTAACTTAGAGCAGATCCGTTGTATTATTACTGCGGATGAGGTTTTGCTCTTGAATTCCCTTGACAACTATGTGCTTCGCTATGTTGTTGAGCTGCAGCAGAGACTAAAGGCAAGTTCTGTTACTGAGGTTTGGAATCAGGACAGTCTCGAATTGAGCAGGAGGAGGAGTAGGAGTTTAGACAATGTGCTTCAGAACTCATCCCCTGATTATTTACCTTTCGAGTTCAGGGCTCTTGAAGTTGCACTTGAAGCTGCTTGTACCTTCCTTGATTCCCAGGTCAGTGATTGATTCACAACTTATTGTTATTTAGTATGCTCAGCATTGAGAATAGATTTTCCCTTTGTAGGCTTCAGAGTTAGAGATTGAGGCATACCCATTATTGGATGAGCTTACCTCAAAGATCAGTACTCTAAACTTGGAGCGTGCTCGTAGACTAAAGAGCAGACTTGTAGCATTGACGAGACGAGTTCAGAAGGTTCGGGATGAGATTGAACAGCTAATGGACGATGATGGGGATATGGCAGAAATGTATCTAACAGAGAAGAAGAAGAGAATGGAAGGATCTTTATATGGTGATCAATCTTTACCTGTTTATCGAACAAATGATTGTTTTTCTCTGTCTGCGCCAGTTTCTCCTGTTTCTTCTCCTCCTGAGTCCCGTAGACTTGAGAAAAGCTTGAGCATTGTAAGGAGCCGGCATGACAGTGCTAGGAGCTCAGAAGACGCAACCGAGAATATAGAGGAGCTAGAGATGTTGCTGGAAGCATACTTTGTTGTCATTGACAGCACTCTCAACAAGCTAACCTCGGTAACTAAAAACCTCGCCTTTGTGATCATTCATCATCTTGTTTTAACAGCTTTTAAAAGCGGTTTAATCACCTGCAACTCTCTTTACTCTTCAGTTAAAGGAGTACATCGATGATACCGAAGATTTCATCAACATTCAATTGGTATACCTTGAAATCTTGATCTTTTTTAGATATCTTATTTGCTTAGAAAACCTTAAGAATCTGCTGAAAATTTCTGGAATTTGCAGGATAACGTACGGAATCAGCTGATCCAATTCGAGCTGCTGCTAACTACTGCCACATTCGTTGTAGCCATCTTCGGGGTTGTAGCCGGGATCTTTGGGATGAATTTTGAGATAGACTTCTTTGAAAAGCCTGGTGCTTTCAAATGGGTTTTAGCCATTACTGGAGTGTGTGGCCTTGTTGTATTTTTGGCATTCCTCTGGTACTACAAACGTAGAAGACTCATGCCTCTGTGAAGACATAACTACCCTGACACGTAGACGATTGTTTTACTGTTTATGTTGCTTAAATCTATACATTAATCGCCTGTGACCTTTACAAGATAAAACCCCGTGTATTTTTTTTTTGGGTTACTGAAAGATTATTAAGCAAACCATACCAGACTCATCTTGATCTTTCACTTTATGGATTGTCCTAGTCGAAACTCACAGCTCACACAACAGTATCGTAAAGGATGAATCCTTTAACTTATCGCAAATTTACATATCTTCGATAAAGAAACCTAAGTGTAGAGTGTAAAGATACATATCTGAACTGAACCACACTCTAGAACAGACATGGCTGAGTTTATAGACATGGAAACGATGATGTATGGATCCATTCACAAAATGTAGTTGACTAGAGTCTCCATCCAAGTGGGGGGAGATGACTACTTATCCGAGGATGAAGATGATGAGAGACGAGCTTTTCGAGCTTTATCAGCTTTTTCCAAGTAATCTTGGTGAGAACGATGCTTTGATCCTGAAACAAACCAGATTTACCAAACAACAAAAGCCAATAAGAGAAACAATTAGCCTATATAATGAACAAAACAAGGAGAATATTACCAAATGTCACATATAGCAAATAAGATATTTAACCATTGAGATTATGCAATTGAATCGATGTGTGATCATCAGGGGAAAAAGCAAACAAACTTGGTAAAAAATGTGATCATGCAAGTCTATTATGATCCAAACAGAATAAACATTGTGACTCATCATTATCATATAATCAAACTCTATTTGATCGACCACTTGATTGCATTTGCCAAGAAATATAAAGTTAGAAACTTTAGATTCTAAATCTTTCAGCTATTGATATCATCATCCTCTTCCATTTCGGAATCTACAGAGAAACATCTATTTATATATTTCAATCTAAATCGCCCAGAGAAAACGAACCTTGATTCATTAGATACCAAGGGATTCCGAAGATGATGGAGATAATCCCGATCCCAGCCAAAACGTGCTTCTTCTCCCCACTGTAGACATAGTGCTCCATCTTTGCCCTAATTCCTCCTCCTCCCAAATTGCTCTTGCTCTCATTTCCCATCTCGATCTCCACAGGTTTTGCTTCTTCTTCTTCTTCTTCTTCTTCTTCTTCTTCTTCTTCTTCTTCT